>Ga0207650_10000206_pt1 | contig 67660 bp, 67 predicted proteins | sample KBSS63metaG_FD_184325 | JGI IMG/M metagenome (GOLD analysis project Ga0207650, IMG submission 184325) | Switchgrass rhizosphere microbial communities from Kellogg Biological Station, Michigan, USA - KBS S6-3 metaG (SPAdes) (version 2) | ecosystem: Host-associated > Plants > Roots > Rhizosphere...
GAAGCCGTTGCCCGGCTCTAGGTGTAGGTCAGCTGGTTCAGCTCGGTGTTGATCGGTCCGGGGCCGTAGGAGATGACGTCGTCCTGGATGATGTCGCCGGCATAGCCCGGATAGGACGAAAACTGCGAGTCAGCCTTGCCGACCAGGAAGCCGCCGATGCTCATATTGGCAAACAGCACCTTGTTGGTGTTGATGCCTTCCGACGATTCGAAGCGGTAGACCATCTCGGTCTTCAGGGCGCCGTACTCGGTATCGGTCGCCGTATCGACGTTGAGCTCGACGCGGGTATGCCAGAAGGTGCCGATCTTGTGGTCGGGCTGGTAGGCATCCTTCCATTCGCCTTCGGTGCGGACCATGCCGCCGATCTTCAGGCAGGTTTCAGAGCCGGGAATGTAGAAATAGCCGGCACCATAAGCGTCGCAGATGCGAACATATTCAAGAGGTTCCGGTTCGGCAGCAACGATGGCGTCAGCCGCGCGCGCGCCGGAGACCATGGAGAGAGCCGCAACCGAGCCCAACAGCAGTGTCCGAATGTTCATGATCAATCCAAATGTTTGGGACTGGTGGGAAAGAACAGAATACCAATCGCCGTGGGACCCCATCGCGGGACATTTCCGCCTGAAAGCAGCGAATCTCACTGATCACGAGAATATCGCAGCGACGAAATGTAGCAATAACGATCACGTGGAGAGCGCCCCGCAACGGGCGCATCGTGCAGCCCGGTTGCGCAAATGTCACAACGTGTCAGCCGGGTTCACCCGATCGCATGCTGATTTAAGGCCAGGCGGTGGCTTTCTAAGTTATTGTTTTAAAGGTAAAAAATAGGAAAATGGTGTCCACGAGAGGATTCGAACCTCCGACCCCAGGATTCATACCACTTCGGCTTTAGCCGCCGTCCGAAGACGTTCGTGGTCTGGACTGTCCCTTCACCATAGGCTTAAGGCCCTTAGGTGCTGCCCATCCAGTCTCTACACCTTCAACGGATTTCTCCGAAGCTTGGCTCGGGATTGGCATGCTGGAAGACCAGCGAAGCGTTCCCCGACTTTGAGCAGATCGACTAAAGCCTTTCAGCTGTAGCCCCCAATTAATGCAACCAGGAATCCTGTGCTCTATCCTACTGAGCTACGTGGACATAGGCATTTAGCCTCGGTCTCCAATAACGCAGCCTCGCCTTGCTCGCAACTCATCTTTTGCCGAAATCAGCCTTCGGCGTTCGCTGCAGGGGAGGGGTCGCATGGGGTGATCGGCCGCTATTCCATGATATGCAGTTCCGCCTGGCGCATGGCTTTGCCGATACATCCGTTCGGCTGCAGCGTCATGACGTCGAAGGCCGTGATGGCGCCGGGAAGCTTGCCCGAAAGCAGGCATTTCATGGCGATGTCGCGGTCTGTCACCGTGCCGATGACGACGCCGCCTTCGACCACCAGGACGGTGCTGACGTTCTCGCGTTGCATGATCCCCAGAACGTCGTTGGCGAAGACGCCGCGCGACACGGTCTGGAGGGGCTTGTTCAGTCTCTGGGATTTGTTCATGGCGTTTCTCGACGGGCCGATCCGGGTAGATCAATCTGGCAGGGTGGTGTTGTCGACATAGGCGGCGACGCCGCGAACGCTTTCGACAAGCGCGCGGACGGCCTTCTTCTGGAGATTTGTCTCCAGACGTCCGCCGACGGAGACGCGCGCATCCGATACCTTGAGGTCGACACGCTCGGGATCGATGCCGAGGTCGCCCCGCAGCCGGGTGGCGATGGCAAGCCGAATACTTTCGTCACCAGAAGCGACGATGTCGAACGGCGCATCGATGATCATGCCGAGCAGGTCGCAGCGGCTGATAATGCCGATGAGCTGCCCCTTGTCGACAACGGGCACGCGCTTGATCCGCCGGGAGAGCATGATGCCGGCGATTTCCCGGACATCGGTATCGGGGCCAACGGTGACGATCTCGCCGCACATGGCGTCCGCTACCGACCAGCCGTGGGTGAGCACATATTCGGTCAGGGCCTGGCGCTCGTCCTGCGCGTCGCCATTGTGCACCGGTTCCGTCGGCCGCAGCGCCACGCGGCGCAAAAGGTCGCCCTCGGTGACGATGCCGACGATGCGGCCGTCGTCGACGACGGGTAGACCGCTGATGTTATGGGCAGTCATCGAAAGGGCGGCGCTGCGCACGCTTGCGGTCGGGGGGATGGAGACGACCTTGGTGGTCATCACGTTCTTTGCCTGCATTGCTTCGTCCTCCGAAATATCTGTCAGGGCGATCGACAGGCAGATCTTGCCTGCTGTCGTCGTCCATTCCCTGCAGACTAGAACGGAAGTCGCAGTCGGCATTGATTTTGATCAATGCCGACTGCGAGTAGGTTTAAATCGGTTGGGCCGGATCGAGCTCCGGAGGCACAGGGCGATGGCCGCCCGGTCGTCGGCGGCGCTGCGGTCGTTGTGCGCCTGGCGTTGGACTAGGCGCCGAGGCGCTGTTCGGCAAGCCGGACCCAGAAGGAGATGCCGTGGGCAATCGCCTCGTCGTTGAAGTCGTAGGCGGCATTGTGCAGGCCTGCCGTGTCGCCGTTGCCGAGAAACAGGAAGGCGCCGGGACGGGCGTTGAGCATGTAGGAGAAATCCTCGCCCCCCATCATCGGATCGACCTCGGCATTGACATTGGCGTCGCCGGCGATGGAGCGGGCGGCCTCGGCCGCATAATCCGTCTGGTCGGCGTGGTTGAACGTCACCGGATAATTGCGATTGTACCTCACCTCGGCCTCGGCGCCGTGGGCGGCGATGATGCCGGCAACGACCTGACGCAGGCGCTGCTCGGCGAGGTCGCGCACGGCTGCATCCAGGGTGCGCACGGTGCCGGCGAGCGTTGCCTCGTTGGCGATGGCGTTCTGGGCGAAGCCGGCGTTGAACTTGGTGACGGAGACGACGGCCGAGCCGAGCGGATCGACGTTGCGGGACGCGATCATCTGCAGGTTGGTGACGATCTGGGCGCCGATGGCGATCGGGTCGATCGTCGTGTGCGGCATCGCGGCATGGCCGCCGCGGCCCTTGACGACGATGCTGAACTCGTCGGTTGCCGCCATGATCGCACCCTTGCGGATGGCGAATTGGCCGACGGGAATGCCCGGCATGTTGTGCATGCCGTAGACTTCGGCGATCTTGAACCGGTCCATCATGCCGTCCTCGACCATCAGCTTGCCGCCGGCGCCGCCTTCTTCGGCCGGCTGAAAGATGACGGCGACGTTGCCGGTGAAATTGCGCGTTTCGGCGAGGTATTTCGCAGCGCCGAGCAGCATGGCGGTGTGCCCGTCATGGCCGCAGGCATGCATCTTGCCTGCTGTTTTCGAGGCCCAGGGCTTGCCGGAGATCTCGGTCATCGGCAGCGCATCCATGTCGGCGCGCAAGCCGACGGTGCGGCCTTCGCCGCGGCCCTTGATGATGCCGACAACGCCGGTGCGGCCGATGCCGGTGACGATTTCGTCGACGCCGAATGCTTTCAGCTTCTCAGCGACAAAGGCAGCCGTTTCCTCGACCGCATAGAGAAGTCCCGGATGGGCGTGGATGTGGCGGCGCCATTCAGTGACTTCGTCCTGCAGTTCCGCTGCTCTGTTCAAGATAGGCATAGTGGACTTTCCTGCTGATCAATCTTTTGCTGTGGCGTGGGACAACGGAAATAAACCGCCGATCGCCTTTGCCATCTCATAGCCATATAGGTTAAATAAATCCCGCGTTCGAGAAAATTCCGGACATTGAAGGACAGACTGTGCCGACAAAGCAGAATTCCTTGTTTGCCGCCCTGCGACTTTTGCCCCTCGGTGCGGCCGTCACGGCGGTCTTCCTGAGCGGCGCTTCGGTGGCCTCAGCCAATCCGTACATGCTGGTCGATGTCAGCACCGGCCGCGTGCTGGAGCACCAAGAGGCGTTCCGCAAATGGTATCCGGCGTCGCTGACCAAGCTGATGACGGTCTATACGACCTTTCGTGCCATTCAGGCCGGCCAGATCAGCCTCGACACGCCTGTCGTGATGTCGAAGCATGCCGCGGCCCAGCCGGCGGCGAAAATGTACTTCAAGCCCGGCCAGAAGATGACGCTCGACAGCGCGTTGAAGATGATGCTGGTGAAATCGGCCAACGACCTGGCCATGGCGATCGCCGAAACCGTCGGCGGCTCGGAACAGGGCTTCGTTGCCAAGATGAATGCGGAAGCGGCGCGTCTCGGGATGACCAGCTCGCATTTCATCAATCCGAACGGCCTGCCGGGCAAGGGCCAGTACACGACGGCCCGTGACCTTGCTATCGTCACCGTCGCGCTGCGCCGCGAGTTTCCGCAATATGCCGGCTACTTCGCGCTCGAGGGCTTTACCAATGGCGTGAAGCAGGTGCCGAACATCAATCTCCTGATCGGTCGCTACAATGGCGCCGACGGCATGAAGACCGGCTTCATCTGTGCCTCGGGCTTCAACCAGATCGCATCAGCCACGCGCAACGGCAGGACGCTGGTGTCCGTCGTGCTCGGCACCAACAGCCTGGCGGAGCGCGCCGATATGTCGGCGGACATGCTGGAAAAAGGCTTCACCACGCAGCTTCCCGGCAACGACACGCTGCAGACACTGAAGCCCTATGGCCCCGGCCAGGATCAGGTGGCCGATGTCACCAATGAGATCTGCAGCGCCAAGGGCGCGCAGATGCGCAGCGAGACCCGCGACCCGACCGGCCGGATGAAGATCCTTTCTCCCTATATCCATGAGAGAACCCGGGAGCCGATCTTCACCTATGCCGGTCTGATCGGCGGCCCGGATGCTGCGGCCGACAAGGCTTCAGCGCAGGACAGCGCGCAGCCTGGCCTCGGCGATGTCGCCGGCATCCCGGTGCCGCAGCCGCGCCCAACGAATTAGACGGAATTCCAATCATGAACAGCAGGCCTGACAAGGTGCCGGTGTCCATCCTCACCGGCTTTCTCGGCGCCGGCAAGTCGACGCTTCTTAACCGCATCCTCAAGGACCCGGAGATGCGCGACACGGCCGTCGTTATCAACGAATTCGGCGATGTCGGCATCGACCATCTGCTGGTCGAAAGCTCCGGCGATGCGATCATCGAGCTGTCGGACGGCTGCCTCTGCTGCACCGTGCGCGGCGAACTGGTCGACACGCTGGCGATGCTGATGGACCGGATGCAGACCGGCCGCAGCCGGCCGCTGCGCCGTATCGTCGTCGAGACGACGGGACTTGCCGATCCGGCCCCTGTCATGCAGGCGATCATGGGCAATCCGATCATTGCCGAGAGTTTCGATCTCGACGGCATGGTGACCGTTGTCGATGCGGTCAATGGTCTGCGGACGCTCGACAATCACGAAGAGGCGCGCAAGCAGGTGGCTGTCGCCGACCGGCTGGTCATCTCCAAGGCTGCGATGGAGGGGGCTGCGCCATTTTCCGAGCTGGAGGCGCGGCTGCGGCTGCTCAATCCCCGGGCCGAAATCGTCGATGGCGACAGCGAGGCTGCCGGCCGCGTCGCCATCCTGGTCAATGGGCTCTACGATCCGGGTTCGAAGATTGCCGATGTCGGCCGATGGCTGAAGGATGAGATGGCGGCCGACGCCCATGGGCACGACCATCATCACGATCACGATGATGAGCATCATCATGAGCACAGCCATGGGCATCACCATCACCATGCCCACGATCATCAGGATGGCCACGACGTCAATCGCCACGACGCGTCGATCCGCTCCTTCTCGATCGTCGAGAGCAAACCCATCGATCCGATGGCGCTCGAGATGTTCATCGATCTGCTGCGCTCCGCCCATGGCGAGAAATTGCTGCGGATGAAGGCAATCGTGGCGCTGTCCGACCGTCCGGAGCGGCCGGTGGTGCTGCATGGCGTGCAGAACATCTTTCACGCGCCGGTGCGGCTTCCCGCCTGGCCCGATCCGGCCGACCGGCGCACGCGCATGGTGCTGATCACCAAGGACCTGCCGGAGGCTTTCGTGAAAGACCTGTTCGACGCCTTCCTCGGCAAGCCGCGCATCGATACGCCGGACCGTGAGGCGCTGGAGAACAATCCGCTGGCTATCCCCGGCATGCGTCTCTGAGGCGGTCGCGGGGCGGGGGCGAATCTGTACGCTTCCGTCTGACGGCCTTTCGCTCAGGCCTTGCGGATCACGAAGCGATGGCCGTCTGACGTCTTCGTGCTCTCAATGAGCGCGTGGCCGTTCTCGTTGCAGAAATGCGGGATATCGATGACGGCGAGCGGGTCGCTGGTCTCCACCGTGAGCGTCGCGCCCACAGCGAGCGACGCCAGCCGCTTCTTGGTCTTCAGCACGGGAAGCGGACATTTCAGTCCGCGCAGATCATAGGCCCCGGCGTCTGGACTACTCACTCTTCGACCAGAATTTCCAGAAGGGCGCCTTCTTGTCGGAAGGCTGGTTCTGGGCGCTCTCGACCGGCACCTGGGTGTAGGCGAGCGGATTTTCGGCCGGCACCGGTACGGTCGCCGGCAGCGTGACAGCGACCGCGGTCGGGGCGGGGACCGGCGTTGCCGTTGCGATGGTCGCCGTTGTCAGTGGCAGTTGGGCGATGTTGGCCTTGGCCGTGTGGATGCCCGACGGCATGCCGGCCATGACGGTCGGCGATGTCGTCGGCAGGTTCGACTGCCGGGCCATCAGCGTCTCGAGTTCGGTGACCTTCATGATCTTGCCGGCGGCGAGCGCCGAGCCTGTCGGGGCGTAGGCGAGGTCATGGCCGGCACGCTGCTTGGCGACGACGGCCTTGCGCTCGGCCTCGGTCGGATCGTACCAGGCGGTATCGCTGTATTTGCTCATCGCCTTGTCGTAGTCGAGCTTGTAGCTCTTGTTGTAGGCCACAAGTGCCGACTGCAGCGCCGGCGGGGTCGTCATGGCAGGGCATTTGCCGCTGGCGTTGAACGGGCCGTCGGCCTGCTGGTTGAAGACATATTTCTTTTCGCAGACCTCGACCTCAGGCGGCCGCTTGGTCACCTCGAAATCGTCGTAGCCGGCCTTCAGCATCTTCCAGAAGTCGATATTCGAGCTGAGGCGATGGCGTACCATGTTTTCGGCCGTCATGCGGAACGGGAAGGCCTCGAGCTGGATGGTCTTCTGGCCGCCCTTGAAGGCGTCGCGGGCAAAGGCGTAGATTTCCAGCACCTGCTGGTCCGTCATCGAATAGCAGCCGGAGGACGAGCAGGCGCCGTGGATCATCAGGTTGACGCCGCTGCGGCCGTTGGCGCTGTCGTACTTGTTGGGGAAGCCGGTGTTGATGGCGAGGTAATATTTGGAGTTCGGGTTCAGGTTGGCCGGCGTGAGGTTGTAGAAGCCTTCGGGCGCCTGCCGGTCGCCTTCCTTGACCTTCGGGCCAAGGCGGCCCGACCAGGCGCAGATCTTGTAGTCGGCGATCTTGTCGAAGCGGTTGTCGGTCTTCGCCTTCCAGATCTCCATCACACCCTCTTCCTTGAGGATGCGGATCATGATCGGCGAATTGCGATCCATGCCCTTCTTGGCCATCTCGGCGACGATGCGGTCGGGAAGCGGCTGTTCGACCTTGTTCTTGACCTTTGAGAGGTCGATCGCGGTGGCGGAGTCCAACGTATCGTTGCAGCCGGCAAGTGCCAGCGCCATCAGCGAGAGAGAGGCAAGGTAACGTATGCGCATGTCTGACTAAGCCCTAGACGCGATAATTGTCCACCGACCCCTATCGCAACCCCATCAACGAAACCAATTCATAGGCAATTATGCTTGACGATTCCTTACCAGCCTATGCATCGGCCAGTGCCCCCAGGCAAGCATTTCTTTGCCAAGAGGTTGTTGGATAACATTATTGTGGCCAAGGTTTGGCCCCATTCGGCGGCCTCGACGCCCGAAGGAGGCGACGCCGCGCGTATAGGCTAGAGATTGCGGCCCATGGCGAGGAATTTCTGGCGGCGTTCGTTGCGCACCTGTTCGCCGGAAATACCCGTGAATTCGCCGAGCGCAGCGGCAATCACATTGCCGGTCGCAGCGATCGCCGTCTGCGGATCGCGGTGGGCGCCGCCGAGCGGTTCGGGAATGATGCCGTCGATGACGCCGAAGGCCTTCAGGTCCTCGGCCGTGATCTTCATGTTGGTCGCCGCTTCCTTGGCGCGGGCGGAATCGCGCCAGAGGATAGAGGCAGCGCCTTCGGGCGAGATGACGCTGTAGATCGAATGCTCCAGCATGTAGATGCGATTGCCGGTGGCAATGGCGATGGCACCGCCGGAGCCGCCTTCACCGACGATCACCGAAATGATCGGCACTTTCAGGCCGAGGCACATTTCCGTCGAGCGCGCGATGGCTTCCGCCTGGCCGCGTTCTTCGGCACCGACGCCGGGATAGGCACCGGCAGTGTCGACCAGCGTGATGACCGGCAGGCCGAAGCGGTCGGCCATCTCGAGCACGCGGATGGCCTTGCGGTAGCCTTCCGGACGGGCGCTGCCAAAATTGTGCTTCAGCCGCATCTTGGTGTCGCTGCCCTTTTCCTGGCCGATGACGGCGACAGGCTGGCCGCGGAAGCGGGCGAGGCCGGCCTGGATGGCGGCGTCCTCGGAAAACTTGCGGTCGCCGGCGAGCGGCGTGAACTCTTCGAACAGGGCCGAGGAGTAATCGATGAAGTGCGGACGCTGCGGATGGCGCGCGACCTGCGTCTTCTGCCAGGCGTTGAGCTTGGAATAGATCTCGAGGGTTGCCTCGTGGACCCGTCCCTCGAGCCTGCCGACCTCGTCCGACGTATCGATGCTCTCGTCTTCGAGGGCGAGCTTTTTAAGCTCATGGATCTTGCCTTCGAGGTCGGAGATGGGCTTTTCGAAATCGAGATATTGGTGCATGAGGGGCGTTTCCGTTCCTTTTGCGCGGGCGGGTTTTTCAGGCTCCAGCCTTTGTTGCCGGTCCTAATCCTGCTTTTTCGCCTGTTTGGCAAGGGGGTGATGCGTTTGCACCAGTTGGTGAAGGCGTTCTTCCAGCACATGGGTATATATTTGTGTCGTGGAAATGTCTGAATGGCCAAGCAGTTCCTGCACGACGCGCAGATCGGCGCCATTGGCAAGAAGATGGCTGGCAAAGGCGTGGCGCAGCACGTGCGGCGAGATCATCGATGGCGTCAGGCCGGCGCGAATGGCCAGATCCTTGAGGTCGCGGGCAAAGACCTGGCGCGGCAGATAGCCTTCCTTCGACGAGGACGGAAACAGCCATGGGCTTTCCGGCGGCGGCTCCTTGGCCGCGGCTTCGAGCGCCAGTCGCATCCGGCCGTAGGCCTTCATGGCAATGATCGCCGAGTGCGACAGCGGCACCATCCGCTCCTTGTTGCCCTTGCCGCGGATCATCAGGAACCGGCCTTCATGGTCGAGCACCTTGGCCGACAGCGAAACGAGTTCGCTGACGCGCATGCCCGTCGCATAGAGCAATTCCAGCAGCGCCAGCATGCGCATGCGCTGCAGCTGGTTGGGGCCTTCCTGCTCGGCTTCGGTTTCCGCCTGGGCGAGCAGGCGGCTGACCTCGTCGACGCCCATGATCTTCGGCAGCGAGCGACCCTTCTTCGGCGCGTCGAGGATGCCGGTGGGGTCGTCGGTGCGCAGTCCCTCGGCATAGAGGAATTTGTAGAACTGGCGCATGGCCGACAGACGGCGGGCCTGGGACGAGGCCTTGAAGCCCTGGTTGGAAAGTCCTGCGAGATAAGCGGCGAGGTCGGCCGAAGCGGCCTCGGTGATCCCTACGGAGCGGGCCTTCAGGAATCCTTGGAGATCGTCGAGATCGTGGTGGTAGGACGCCAGCGTATTGGCCGCAGCGCCGCGCTCGGCGCTCATCATCTCGAGGAATGACTCCATATGGGCGCGCCCGAGATCCCTCATGGCTTGATCGTGCCCGTTGACGGCGGATTGAGCTTTTCGGCCGGGATGCGGATGGTGATGTCGCGCGGCTTTGGCTCGACGAGGATCGCCAGCGCCCACATTGATCCATAGACCGCCCCCGCTACCACCACGCAGAAAACGAGGAAGCGAAACAATGTGGGCATGCGGTCTCCTGAGCGATGTTGCAGGGGGAGCTTAAATCATTTCGGCCAAGCAACCGTTAGCGAAGATGTATTGCAGAGGTGTTTATAGTGCGGCGACTTGACGCTATGGGCGCATTTGACGATACCCTTTGCAAACAATTTATGAATGGCCCGATGACTGAACCTGTTCTAACCCTTGCGCAAAGCCTCAAAGACAGAGCCCGAGCGGCGCTCGGTCCGCGCAACCTTATTCTGGTCGGTCTGATGGGCGCCGGTAAAACCTCCATCGGCAAGCTGCTTGCCACCCATCTTGGAATTCCCTTCGTCGATGCGGATGCCGAAATCGAGCGCGTGTCGCGCATGAGCATCGCCGAATTGTTTACGGCCTATGGCGAGGAAGAGTTTCGGTCGCTGGAAACGCGGGTGATCAAGCGGCTGTTGAAGGGCGGTCCGCGGGTCGTCTCGACCGGCGGCGGCGCCTTCGTCAACGATCGCACCCGCTGGCATATCAAGCGCAAGGGCCTGTCCGTCTGGCTGAAGGCCGATCTCGATGTGCTGTGGGATCGCGTCAACAAGAGGGATACGCGGCCGCTGCTGAAGACCGAGAACCCGAAGGGCACGCTCGAAGGTCTGATGAAGGCCCGCTACCCGATCTATGCGGAGGCCGACCTGACCGTGCTGTCCCGGGATGTCCACAAGGACGTCATTGCCAGGGACGTACTGGAGGCGATCGTCCGGACAAGCCAGGAAAGTGAAGCATCATGACTGCCACCATGCCGACATCCGAACGTCTCGTCCATGTGCCGCTCGGCGAACGGGCCTACGATATCCTGATCGGCCCTGGGCTTATTGCGCGGGCCGGCGCGGAGATTGCGGAACGGCTGAAGGGCCGCCGGGCTGCCATCATCACCGATGAGAATGTCGGGCCGCTCTATCTCGCAGCCCTCACGGCCAGCCTCGAGACGGCCGGTATCACGGTCGCCAACCTGGTGCTGCCGGCCGGCGAGAAGACCAAGAGCTTCGAGCACCTGATTGATGTCTGCGACGCCGTTCTGGAAGCCCGGGTCGAGCGCAACGACATGGTGATCGCGCTCGGCGGCGGCGTCATCGGCGATCTCGCCGGCTTTGCAGCCGGGATCGTCCGGCGCGGCGTGCGCTTCGTGCAGGTGCCGACCTCGCTGCTGTCGCAGGTCGATTCCTCGGTCGGCGGCAAGACCGGCATCAACACGCGGCAGGGCAAGAACCTCGTCGGCGTCTTCCACCAGGCCGATCTGGTGCTGGCCGACAGCGACGTGCTCAACACGCTGAGCGAACGGGAGTTTCGCGCCGGCTACGCCGAAGTGGCGAAATACGGGCTGATCGACAAGCCGGATTTCTTCGCCTGGCTCGAAACCAACTGGCGCGACGTCTTTGCCGGCGGTCCGTCGCGCATCGAGGCGATTGCGGCGAGCTGCCAGGCGAAGTCCGAGGTGGTGGTCGCCGACGAACACGAAAACGGCGCGCGGGCCCTGCTCAACCTCGGCCACACCTTCGGCCACGCGCTGGAAGCGGCGACCGAATACGACAGCAGCCGGCTGGTGCATGGCGAGGGCGTGGCAATCGGCATGGTGCTGGCCCATCAGTTTTCCGCCCGGATGAACCTTGCAAGCCCGGACGACGCCGTCCGCGTCGAGGCGCACCTGAAGACAGTCGGCCTGCCGACGCGGATGAGCGATATTCCGGGCGCGCTGCCGCCAGCCGAGATGCTGATGAAAGCCATCGGCCAGGACAAGAAGGTGAAGAGCGGCAAGCTGACCTTCATCCTCACCCACGGGGTCGGACAGTCCTTCGTCGCCGACGATGTTCCCCCATCGGAAGTCCTGAGCTTCCTCAAGGAAAAGCACCCGCAATGACCATAGAAGGCACGCTCGGCACTCTCGCTGCATATTGGCAGGAGATCGTCTCCATCGTCGCGCTTGTCCTTTTCTCGGCCTTCTTTTCCGGTTCCGAGACGGCGCTGACGGCCGCCTCGCGCAGCCGCATGCACACGCTGGAAGCCAATGGCGAGATCCGCGCCGGCGTCGTCAACGGACTGATCGAGCGCCGCGACCGGCTGATCGGCGCGCTCTTGATCGGCAACAATCTCGCCAACATCCTGTCGTCGTCGATCGCCACCAGCCTGTTTCTCGGGCTGTTCGGCAATTCCGGCGTTGCCATCGCCACGCTCGCGATGACGGTCATTCTCGTCATCTTCGCCGAGGTTCTGCCGAAGAGCTGGGCGATCTCTGCGCCGGACCGCTTTGCGCTTACCGTCGCGCCGCTGGTGAAGATCTTCGTCACCATCGTCGGTCCGCTGTCGAGCGTCGTCAACACGATCGTCCGCCACATCCTGGCGCTGTTCGGCGTCAACCTGTCCAAGGAAGTGTCGATGCTGTCGGCGCATGAGGAGCTGCGCGGTGCCGTCGATTTCCTCCACCGCGAGGGCTCGGTGGTGAAGGCCGACCGTGACCGTCTCGGTGGCGTCCTCGATCTCAGCGAGCTCGAGCTTTCAGACATCATGGTTCACCGGACGGCGATGCGGGCGATCAATGCCGACGATCCGCCTGAGGTCGTCGTGCGCGCCATGCTAGAGAGCCCCTACACCCGCATGCCTTTGTGGCGCGGAACGACGGACAATATCATCGGCGTCGTCCATGCCAAGGACCTGCTGCGGGCGCTGGCCGAGCCGAATGTCGAGCCGGAAAACCTCGATATCGCCAGGATCGCGCAGAAGCCCTGGTTCGTGCCCGACAGCACCAACCTCGAGGATCAGCTGAACGCCTTCCTGCGGCGCAAGCAGCATTTCGCCGTCGTCGTCGACGAATATGGCGAAGTGCAGGGCATCGTCACTCTCGAGGATATTCTGGAGGAAATCGTCGGCGACATCGCCGACGAGCACGATCTCGACATTTCGGGCGTGCGGCAGGAGGCGGACGGTTCGATCGTCGTCGATGGCGTCGTGCCGATCCGCGACCTCAACCGGGCGCTCGACTGGAACCTGCCGGACGAGGAGGCAACGACGATCGCCGGCCTGGTGATCCACGAATCGATGACCATTCCCGAGGAGCGCCAGGCCTTCACCTTCTACGGCAAGCGCTTCATCGTCATGAAGCGCGAGAAGAACCGGATTACCAAGCTGCGCATCCGGCCGGCTGAGGCGGCGACGAACGACCCGGTTTGATATCGTCTCGGTGAGCTATCGAGACTTCTGACCAGTTCATGCCGTTGAGCTTATGCGCCAGATCGCCCCCCTCTGTCACTTCGTGACATCTCCCCCACGAGGGGGGAGATTGGCTGGAGCGCCTGCGCTCGTCACACCGACATAGAAAGCCAAGCATCTCTGCGTGAGGCGGCCGGGAGGCTGCGGTAATCTCCCCCCTTGTGGGGGAGATGTCGGCGTAGCCGACAGAGGGGGGCGATCTCGCGCCGAATCCGATGAGACCGCAAGAATGCATGCCGCTCTTTACCAGCCGACCGTCTCCCCCGGCGCCGATGGTTCGATAGCCAGCGCGTGCAGGCCGGCGTCGAGTTCCGGCTTCAGCAGGGCGGTGATGGCGCGGTGGCGGGCGAGGCGGGGCATGCCGGCGAATTTCTGCGAGACGATCCTCACCCGCATATGGGTCTCGCCGGCACCCGTGATGTCGGGGTGATGGCCGGCGTGGAGATGGCTTTCGTTGATGACGGCAAGCCGCTCCGGCGCGAAATTCTGCGTCAGTATTTCTTCGATGCGAGATTGAACGGTCATGGGCATGCGGCCTGCTTCGGTGCTGGAGAAAACGGACCACAAAGCCAGCAAGAATTCCGTTTGTCAATTCTTGTTGTCAGCGCCGCCAAAGCCCATAATTAGGGCCATGGGACTTGATTCAAAATTCTTCGATGGCATCCGGACGCGTCGGAGAAAAATACCGGAAGAGCAGCCTGCCGACCCCGTTTGCCAATGGGACGGCTGCGACAAGAAGGGTGTGCATCGCGCGCCCGTCGGCCGCAATGCCGAAGGCAAATTCTTCCTGTTCTGCTTCGAGCATGTCCGCGAATACAACAAGGGCTACAACTACTTCTCCGGCCTGTCGGACAACGAGATCGCCCGCTATCAGAAAGAAGCCATCACCGGTCATCGCCCCACCTGGAGCGTCGGCGTCAACAAGGCAGCGCGCAACAGCCCCTTGCACTCGGACGTGCGCTCCGGCGCCCATCCGCGCATGCGCGATCCGTTCGGCTTCGTGGCCGAGGGGCTGGGTCGCGGGCCGCGGTTCGAAGCGCCGGCGCGCAAGCTGAAGACGCTGGAGGCGAAAGCCTTCGACACGATGGAATTGACCTTCGGGGCCACGGCGACGGAGATCAAGAGCCGCTACAAGCAGCTCGTCAAGAAGCACCATCCCGATGCGAACGGCGGCGACCGGGGTTCCGAAGACCGCTTCCGGGCGGTCGTCCAGGCCTATCAATTGTTGAAGCAGAACGGTTTTTGTTGATCCGTCTCCTTGAGTTCGAATTGGGATGAGGTATGGTCCGGAACGACCGGAATTGCCGGGCGAGCAAGGCGCCTCATAGCGCATTCGTCGCTGCCATCTCCGGTCGACACTCCGGACACGGCGTTTCTTGTCCGGGACTTTGTTTGGCATGCTCTCCGGCGCACCCCGGTCGCACAGAGATTTCGCTTTAGTCCCGGAGAAGAATCGCCGTCGTCTTGACCATTCGAGATGAGCGGCCATCTTCCGTGGCGAAGCAGTCGTGACAAAGAACATGCAATGCGGCCGGGTGCGACCACCCGCCTTGGAGACATGATGAGTAAGATTGACGTTGATATCTCGCAGTTGCCAGACACCACTGTTTCGCTGCGCGAAGCCTTTGGCATTGATTCCGACATGCGCGTGCCGGCCTACAGCAAGGGCGACGCCTATGTGCCGGACTTCGATTCCGACTATCTCTTCGACCGCGACACGACGCTCGCCATCGTTGCCGGCTTCGCCCACAACCGCCGCGTGATGATTTCGGGCTACCATGGCACCGGCAAGTCGTCGCACATCGAGCAGGTGGCCGCGCGCCTTAACTGGCCCTGCGTCCGTATCAACCTCGATAGCCATGTCAGCCGTATCGATCTCGTCGGCAAGGACGCCATCGTCGTCAAGGACGGCATGCAGATCACCGAGTTCAAGGACGGCATCCTGCCCTGGGCCTACCAGCACAATGTCGCGCTGGTCTTCGACGAATACGACGCCGGCCGCCCGGACGTGATGTTCGTCATCCAGCGCGTGCTGGAATCGTCGGGCCGCCTGACGCTGCTCGACCAGAGCCGGGTCATCCGCCCGCATCCGGCCTTCCGCCTGTTTGCGACGGCCAACACCATCGGCCTTGGCGACACCACGGGCCTCTATCACGGCACGCAGCAGATCAACCAGGCGCAGATGGACCGCTGGTCGATCGTGACAACGCTGAACTACCTGCCGCACGAGCAGGAAGTGAACATCGTTGCCGCCAAGGTCAAATCCTTCCGCACGACGGCCGGTCGCGAAACGATCTCGAAGATGGTCCGCGTCGCCGATCTGACCCGCGCCGCCTTCATGAACGGCGACCTGTCGACCGTCATGAGCCCGCGTACCGTCATCACCTGGGCTGAAAATGCCGAGATCTTCGGCGATATCGCCTTCGCCTTCCGCGTCACCTTCCTCAACAAGTGCGACGAGTTGGAGCGGCCGCTGGTGGCCGAGCACTATCAGCGCGCCTTCGGCGTCGAGCTGAAGGAAAGTGCCGCCAACATCGTCCTCGAGGCCTGAGAAAGACCGAAAACAGCATGGCAGGTCGTGGAGACAATCTGAAGGGCAAGCCCAACACGCAGGTCGACATGGAGCCGTTGCGCCGTGCGATCACCGGCTGCGTGCGCTCGATCGCCGGCGACGGCGAGGTCGAGGTGACGTTCGCCAACGAGCGTCCGGGCATGACCGGCGAACGCATCCGGCTGCCGGAACTGTCGAAGCGGCCGACCCTGCATGAGCTCGCGGTCACCCGCGGTCTCGGTGATTCCATGGCGCTACGGCTTGCCTGCCACGATGCCCGCGTGCATGCGACGATGGCACCGCAGGGCACGGACGCACGCGTCATCTTCGACGCCGTCGAGCAGGCGCGCGTCGAATCGATCGGCACGCTGCGCATGGATGGCGTTGCCGCCAACATCTACTCGATGAACACCGAAAAATACGCCAAGGCGAATTTCGCCGGCGTCGAGCGCCAGGAAGACGCGCCGCTCGGCGAAGCCATGGCGATGATCATCCGCGAGAAGCTGACCGGCCAGAAGCCGCCGGAGAGCGCTGGCCAAGTGCTCGAGCTCTGGCGCTCGTTCATCGAGGAAAAGACGGCCGGCGCGTTGGACAAGCTGCCCGAGGCGATCAACGACCAGCAGGCCTTCGCCCGCGCCATGCGCCATGTGCTCTCGGCGATGGAGATGGCCGAGGACTACGGCGACGACGAGGCCGAGCAGAACGAGGAGGACACGACCTCCGAGGAAGACCAGCCGCGCAGCGACGACCAGGACCAGGACGAAGTCGACGAGGACGCCGGCTCGGATGCCGCCCCCGCTGAGGACAGCGAGCAGGCCGACGAGCAGATGGACGACGGCGAGATGGACGGCGCGGAAATCTCCGACGACGACATGACCGACGAGGGCGAGGACGATTCCGAGACGCCCGGCGAGACGCGCCGCCCGAACACGCCGTTCTCCGATTTCAACGAGAAGGTCGACTATCACGTCTTCATTGAGGATTTCGACGAGACCATCAGCGCATCCGAACTTTGCGATGCTGCGGAACTGGAGCGCCTGCGCGCCTTCCTCGACAAGCAGCTTGCCCATCTGCAAGGCGCCGTCGGCCGCCTTGCCAACCGGATGCAGCGCCGCCTGATGGCGCAGCAGAACCGGTCCTGGGACTTCGATCTGGAGGAGGGCTATCTCGATCCGGCCCGCCTGACGCGGATGATCATCGATCCGATGCAGCCGCTGTCCTTCAAGATGGAGCGCGATACGCAGTTCCGCGATACGGTCGTGACGCTGCTGATCGACAATTCCGGCTCGATGCGCGGCCGGCCGATCACGGTGGCCGCCACCTGTGCCGATATCCTGGCGCGCACGCTGGAGCGCTGCGGCGTCAAGGTCGAGATCCTCGGCTTCACCACCAAGGCGTGGAAGGGCGGACAGTCGCGCGAGACCTGGCTTGCCGGCGGCAAGCCGCAGACACCGGGCCGTCTCAACGACCTGCGCCACATCATCTACAAGTCGGCCGATGAGCCGCTGCGCCGGGCCCGCAACAATCTCGGCCTGATGATGCGCGAAGGCCTGCTCAAGGAAAACATCGACGGCGAGGCGCTGATCTGGGCGCACAACCGGCTGCTGGCGCGGCGCGAGCAGCGCAAGATCCTGATGATGATCTCCGACGGCGCGCCGGTCGACGATTCGACGCTGTCGGTCAATCCGGGCAATTATCTGGAACGCCACCTGCGCGCCGTCATCGAGCAGATCGAGACCCGTTCGCCGGTCGAGTTGCTCGCCATCGGCATCGGCCACGACGTGACGCGCTATTATCGCCGCGCCGTGACCATCGTCGATGCCGACGAACTGGCCGGCGCCATGACGGAGCAGCTGGCCTCGCTGTTCGAAGACCAATCGCAGCAGCGCGGCGCCCGTCGACGCAAAGCCGGCTAACGATCGCGAATAAGGGCGGTTCCCGGCCGCTGTTTGAATTTCAGAGGGCTGAATGAAGCGACTTTTCCGGGTCTGCCTGCTGGCCGCCGTGCTGGCCGGCTGTGTTTCGGTCGGCGACCCCTCCGCCGGCGGGCCGGCGGTAATCCGGGCCAGCAAGATTTCCGCCTTCCGTTTCGGCTCGACGGTGACGAAGTTCGGCGACCTCGAGTTTCTGGGCGGGCTGCAGATGACCTCCAGCAACGATCTGTTCGGGGCTGCCTCCGCCATCCGCCTGCAGCCCGACCGTCGCCATTTCATCTCGGTGCTGGATACCGGGCACTGGTGGACCGGCGTCATCGACCGCAGCCCGGATGGCACCCTGCAGGGCATATCGGAGGCGCGGATCACGCCTATAATCGATCGTTTCGGCAAGACCCATGAGGGCAAGGGCGTGATGGATGCCGAGGGCCTGGCCCTGCGCGGCAATACCGTGCTCGTCAGCTTCGAGCAGAACCACCGCGTCGACGTCTATCCCGATCCCGGCTTCGAGACATCGCCACCCTCCGGCTTCCTTCCGATCCTCATGAACCGCAATGCCCTTCGCGGTAACCAGAGCCTCGAGGCGCTGATGGTCGGGCCTCCGGGCAGTCCGCTCGATGGCAATGCCGTGCTGGTGGCGGAGCGGAGCCTGGACAGGGACGGCAACATGCTGGCGGCCGTCCTCGACGGCCCGCTGAAGGGGCGCTTCACCGTGCGCCACTACGATGGTTACGACGTCAGCGACGGCACCTTTCTGCCCGATGGCGACCTGGTGCTGCTCGAGCGCCGCTTCGATTTCGCCCATGGAATCGGCATGCGCCTGCGCCGCATTGCCGCCCGCGACATCAAGCCGGGCGCCGTGGTCGATGGCCGGGTGATCTTCGAGGCCAATGCCGATTTTCAGATCGACAATATGGAAGGCATCGATGCCTTTCGCTCCGACGACGGCAGCATCCACCTGATCATGGTCTCGGACGACAACCACTCGATCCTGCAGCGCAACCTGATGCTGGAGTTCCGGCTGCTGCGGTAAGGGGCGGCATGCGCCCCTCCCGTTGATCGCGCGTTGGCTCCGGTCTTCGCCTAGGCGCGTATCGTCTGTGCCGGCTTCAGCACGTTCATCAGCGCGCCGTAGGGCAGCAGCATGACGAGGCCGACGATCAGCTTGACCGTGAAATCGCCGATGGCCCAGGAGATCCAGCGCGGTGCTTCGACAGCGAAGATGCCGAGGATCGGGGCCTGCTCCAGCGCGAAGGGCGTGTTGTCGCCGAGAAAGACGAAGAAGGCGGCAAAGGACAGCGAGAAGAAGATCACCGTATCGAGCAGCGAGCCGACCAGCGAACCGACGAGCGGCGCGCGCCACCAGGCCTGGCGGCGCAGGCGGTTGAACAGGGCGATGTCGAGCAGCTGTCCGAGCAGGTAGGCTGCCCCCGAGGCCACGGCGATGCGCGGCACCGACGAGAAGAACGACATGGCGATGCCGACGACGAAGCCGGCCAGCATGACGCGGCGGGCGATGGTCGGACCGAACTGGCGGTTGGTGAGGTCGGTGACGAGGAAGGCGACCGGATAGGTGAAGGCACCCCAGGTCAGGATGTCGCCAAGCTTGATGCCGGCGATCTCGCCGTTTAGCGGGAACTGGACGAGGAAATTGGAGGCGACGACGACCAGCGTCATCAGGGCAACATAGATCAATAGAAAGCGCGGGTTAGGCATTTTTTTATCCTGGGTGATGCCACCAGTTGGAGGGACGGGCCGGTCAAAGCAAAGGCTTGAGCGGGAGATACCCGTCAAGCCTTTGAAAGAACGTATAGTATAGGATCGAAAAAGTCTTAGGCAGCCGGTGCTGCTGCAACTTCAGCGGTCTTCTTGACGATCTGGCGGCGCAGCAGGCGGGCGCGCTGGCTGAGCGTGGTTTCGTCTGATTTCAGCAGGAAGGCATCGAGGCCGCCACGGTGTTCGACGGTGCGCAGCGCTGCAGCCGAAACGCGCAGGCGATAACGCTGGCCGAGCGAATCAGAGATGAGCGTTACCTGGCACAGGTTCGGCAGGAACCGGCGCTTCGTCTTGTTGTTTGCGTGGCTGACATTGTTACCCGTCAGGACGGCCTTGCCGGTCAATTCGCACATGCGGGACATGGTACACCTATTTTATTTTTGTCTGCCATCGGATAGCTTGCCGGCAATAACCGGACAGGCAATCCAACAGGCCATGATTGGAAAGTTGCGGTTCTATAGTCAGCGCAGGCGTGGCAGTCAAGCCAAACCTTGGCATTTCCCGCAATTCCGCCAAAAAGCTGGTGCTTGTTGCCATCGCAGACATCAACAGAGTGTCTATATAGGGTACACCCGCTCATATGAAGGCAATCACGATGTCGCATCTTGGAAAATGGCTTTTCGCCACCGCTCTCGCCGGATTGCTGCCGGCCGTGTCCCATGCCGAGGAGATGCGGCATGAGACGGAATACCGGGTGGCGCTGGCCGGCCTGCCTATCGCGCATGCCGATTTCAAGACAGAAGTGATCGACAAGCACTTCACCATAAAGGGGAAGGTCAATTCCTCGGGCCTTGCAGACCTGGTCACGACGATCTCGGCGGAAGCCGATGTCGCCGGCGTGGTCGGACCGCAGAAGCTCGAGGCGTCGCGCTACACCCTCTATTACAAGAGCGGCAAAAAGAACCACACCTATGACGTCGTCTACAACAACGGCAACGTCACCTCGACGACGACGACGCCTACGCCGCGTCGTCCGCAGAACTGGATCCCGGTTGCCGACGGCGACCTGAAGTCGGTGCTCGATCCGATCTCCGGCCTGATCTTTTCGGCTAACACCAATGTCTGCGCCCAGACCCTGCCGATCTACGATGGCGAGACGCGGATGACCCTGAAGCTGTCGCCGAAGGGGTCGAAGCCGTTCTCGACCGAGGGTTTCAAGGGCGATGCCATCGTCTGCTCCGTCCGCTTCAAGGCGCTCGGCGGCTACAAGAAAAGCCGCACCGATTTCGACTATCTGGCGAAAAGCAACGACATGGAGATCTGGTTTGCCAAGGCCGACGCCATGAAGGTATATGCTCCGGTCTATGTCCGTATTCCGACCAAGTACGGGACGGTGACGATCACGGCGGTCAAATACGGCGCATAAGAACATCCCTACCGGCGACGGGCGGATCGACACGCGCCGAGGGGGATGATGAATGAGTTTTCGGGCGACGCTGATCGGCTTTTCGGCCATTCTGATGTGGTCGTTTCTGGCGCTGTTCACGGCGGCCTCGGGGACGATGCCGCCGTTCCAGCTCTCCGCCATCTGCTTTGCCATTGGCAGCATCCCCGGCATCGTCGTGCTCACCCTCAAGCCGGAGCGGTTGAAGCTGCTGCGCCAGCCGGTCAAGGTCTGGATAACCGGTATTGCCGGGCTGTTCGGTTATCACTTCCTGTATTTCACGGCACTGCGCAACGCGCCGGCGGTCGAGGCAGGGCTGATCGCCTATCTCTGGCCGCTGTTGATCGTCGTCGGTTCGGCGCTGCTGCCGGGCGAGCGGCTGCGCTGGTATCACGTGGCGGGGGCCGTGGCCGGCCTTGCCGGCACGGTGCTGATCGTCGGCCGTAACGGTTTCCACTTCGACGCCGCCTATGGGCTTGGCTATGGCGCGGCTTTTCTCTGCGCGTTTACCTGGTCGGGCTATTCGCTTTTGACCCGCAGGTTCGACGCCGTGTCGACGGATGTCGTCACAGGCTTCTGCCTGGCGACATCGCTGCTGTCGTTTCTCTGCCATCTCGGCCTTGAAGCCACCGTCTGGCCGGAGACCGCATTCCAGTGGGCAGCTGTTGTAGGCCTCGGGCTGTTCCCGGTCGGTGCCGCGTTTTACGCCTGGGACTATGGCGTCAAGAACGGCGATATCCAGATCCTCGGCGCCGCCAGCTATGCGGCACCGCTGCTATCGACGCTGATCCTGACGCTGTTCGGCTTTGCCGCACCGAGCTGGGGCATTGCCGGCGCCTGCCTGCTGGTCACGGGCGGCGCGGTGCTGGCCGCCCACAGGATGATTTTGCGACGCCCGGCCCTCGCGGAAACGGCTGTTGCCGATTAGCCTTCAGGCCTTGGCCGGCTTCCAGTCCGGTGGCGCCATCTCGAACTTCGAAAACTCGAAGCCGGGTGCGACGGTGCAGCCGACCAGGGTGTAATCGCCGGTTGTCTCAGCCGACTGCCACCAATTGGCCCGTACGATCGCCTGCGGCCGCTCGCCGTTGACGAGGTCGGTCCCGAGCATCGTCGTGTGGCTTTCAGTGCCATCTTCCGAGAGATGCAACGCCAGCGGTGCGCCGGAATGGTAGTGCCAGACCTCGGCAGCGTCGATGACGCGGTGCCAGTGGGAGCGTTGGCCGGCCTCGAGCATGTAATAGATCGCCGTCGAGTGGCCACGTGCCTCGCTCGGGCTATCGCGGAAGGTCTGGACATACCAGCCGCCTTCCGGGTGCGGCTGCATGTTCAGTTCGCGAATGATGTCTTCGGGGCGCATCAGAAATTGTCTTTCCGCTTGCGGATCTCGGCGAAGACTTCCTCGTTGCTGCGGCTCTCCATCAGCAGATTTCGGCGGATGGCCGGGTCGGCGGGGCGCAGGAAGGGGTTGGTTTCCTTTTCCATCGCCAGCGTCGTCGGAATGGTGAACTTGCCTTCGGCGCGCATGGCCTCGATGTCGGCGGCGCGGGCCTTCAGGCGCTCGTTGTCGGGGTCTATCGTCAGCGCGAAACGGGCATTGGCCAGCGTATATTCGTGGCCGAAGTAGATCGCCGTCTCGTCCGGCAGCACGGCGAGCTTCTGCAGCGAGGCCCACATGTCGGATGCCGGCCGCTCGAACAGCCGTCCACAGCCGAGCGCGAACAGCGTGTCGGCGGCAAACAGCAGCTTGTCGTCCTCGAAATGGTAGCAGATATGGCCGGCCGTATGACCGGGGGTTTCGATGACATTGACGGTGTGGCCGCCGAACTTGAAGCTGTCGCCGTCGCCATAGGCATGGTCGAGCCCGGGAATGGCAATCGCCTCATTGATCGGGCCGAAGATCTGGCAGTCGTATTGCTCCTTCAGCGCCAGATTGCCCTCGACATGGTCCATGTGGTGGTGGGTGGTGAAGATGTGGCTGATCGTCCAGCCGCGACGGGCTGCGGCTGCGGCAACGGCGGCGGCCTCGGGCGCATCGATCGAGGCCGTCAGGCCGGTCTCGGGATCGTGGACGAGAACGCCGTAATTATCAGTTCGGCAGGAAAATACGTCGAGTTCCAAAGGTTGCATGGCTTAAATGTCCTATCCTTGGTCAGTGCACACGAATGTAGAGGTTGCGGCCTTGAAGTCCAACCGTTGGCTGATAACATTCCCACCATGCATGCCGATATCGTCGACCTTCGCCAATTCTATCATTCCGAACTCGGACGCCTGGCGGAGCAATCCGTTGCCATGGCGCTGTCGTCGCTTTGGGCGCGTCTCCCCGAGGAGCGGCTGGTCGGTCTTGGCTATTCGGTCCCCTATCTCGACCGCTTTCGTGCCGATACCGAGCGCACCTTCGCCTTCATGCCGGCCGGGCAGGGGGCAGTGAACTGGCCGATGGGCTCCGCCTCGTCGACGGCACTGATCTTCGACGAGGAACTGCCGCTGCCGGATTCCTCGATCGACCGCGTACTGATGGTGCACTCGCTGGAATATGCCGAGAGCCCGCGTGAGACGCTGAAGGAGCTTTGGCGCGTGCTGGCACCGGGCGGGCGGCTGGTGATCGTGGTACCGAATCGGCGCGGCGTCTGGGCGCGGATGGAGCACACCCCCTTCGGATCGGGCCGCCCCTATTCCCGCAGCCAGTTGACGGCGCTGCTGCGCGAGACCAATTTCACGCCCGGCGCGACGGCGGAAGCGCTGTTCTTCCCGCCCTCCAAGCTGCGCGCCATCCTCCGGCTGCGTCGCGCTTTCGAGCGTATCGGGCGGACGCTCTGGCCGGCCTTTTCCGGCGTCATCATCGTCGAGGCGCAGAAGCGGCTTTATCAGGGTCTGCCGGTGGCCGTGCGTGCCTCCCGCCGCGTCTTCGTGCCGGTGCTGGCGCCGCGCGGCGTGCCGACCACACGCGAGGAAAGCCTGCCGAAGCGCTGAGCGCGCCGCCGGCTTCTCCCTCGACAAAATCGTCATTCCGGATTAATGCCACGGGATGTTTGAAGCCGGATATGCCGGCCCTTGTCCAAGGTCGTCCCATGAGCAGCGAAATCAGCAAGCCCGTTCCCCGTCCCGGCATTCTCGACATTGCTGCCTATGTGCCCGGCAAGGAGGGCGCGCCTGGCGTCGCTCGTGTGTACAAGCTGTCGTCGAACGAGACGCCGCTGGGCGCCAGCCCCAAGGCCATCGCCGCCTTCAAGGCCGCGGCCGACGAGCTGGAACGCTATCCCGACGGCCAGGCGACCGAGCTGCGCAAGGCGATTGCCGAGGTGAACGGGCTGAATGCCGCCAACATCCTCTGCGGCAACGGTTCCGATGAACTGCTCGGCCTGCTCTGCCACGTCTACCTGGCACCGGGCGACGAGGCCGTCATCACCGAGCACGGCTTTCTGGTCTACAGGATCCAGATCATGGGCGCCGGCGCCACGCCGGTGACCGTCAAGGAAAAGGATTGCACCGTCGATGTCGACGCGATCCTGGCAGCGGTCACCGACAAGACCAAGATGGTGTTCATCGCCAATCCCGGCAATCCGACCGGCACCTATGTCCCTGTCAGCGAAATCCGCCGCCTGCATGCGGCGCTGCCGAAGAACGTCATCCTGGTGCTCGACGCGGCCTATGCGGAATATGTCCGCCGCAACGACTACGAGGCCGGCCTCGAGCTCGTCTCCTCCAACGCCAATGTCGTCATGACCCGGACCTTCTCCAAGGCTTACGGCCTTGCGGCGCTGCGCGTCGGCTGGATGTTCGGACCGGCCGAGATCGTCGACGCCCTCAACCGCATCCGCGGGCCGTTCAACATGAATTCGGCTGCCATCGCCGCCGGTGCCGCTGCCATGCGTGACCAGGCCTTCGTCGAGACGGCCGTTGCCTATAACCTGATGTGGCTGGACAAGCTGACCAGCGCGCTCGAAGCCATCGGCCTCAAGGTCACGCCGTCGGTGGCGAATTTCGTCCTCATCCACTTCCCGGATGTCGATGGCAAGCGCGCCGTCGATGCCGACGATCTCCTGACCAGCCGCGGCTATATCCTGCGCGCCGTGCGCGGCTATGGCTTCACGAATTCGCTGCGCATGAGCATCGGACCGGAAGAGGCCAATCGCGGCGTCATCGAGACGCTCGGCGAACTGATGGGTCGCGCGGCATGAGCGATGTCCAGTTCGACCGGATCGCGCTCGTCGGCATTGGGCTGATCGGCTCGTCGCTGGCCCACGATATCCGTCGACTGGGGCTTGCCCGCGAGGTGGTCATCGCCACCCGCGGTGCCGAGACGCTGAAGCGGGCCGAGGAACTGGGGCTGGGAGACCGCTACACGCTATCGGCGGGCGAGGCGGCCGAGGATGCCGATCTGGTCATCGTCTCCGTCCCTGTCGGCGCCTCGGAGAGCGTCGCCATCGAGATCGCGCCGCATCTGAAGAAGGGTGCCATCGTCACCGACGTCGGATCGACGAAGGCCTCGGTCATCGCCCAGATGCAGCCGCACATTCCGGAAGGCGTGCACTTCATTCCCGGGCATCCCCTGGCCGGCACGGAAAAGTCGGGCCCGGATGCGGGCTTTGCCGGCCTGTTCACAGGCCGCTGGTGCATTTTCACGCCGCTGCCCGGCACCGACGAAACCGCCCTGAAGACGCTGCGGCATTTCTGGGAAACGCTCGGATCGCGGGTCGACGAGATGGACCCCGAGCATCACGACAAGGTGCTGGCGATCGTCAGCCACCTGCCGCACCTGATCGCCTACAACATCGTCGGCACCGCCGCCGACCTGGAAACGGTGACGCAGTCGGAAGTCATCAAATACTCCGCCTCCGGCTTCCGCGACTTCACCCGCCTTGCCGCCTCCGATCCGACCATGTGGCGGGATGTCTGCCTGCACAACAAGGATGCCATCCTCGAGATGCTGGCGCGCTTTTCGGAGGATCTCGCCTATCTGCAGCGGGCGATCCGCTGGGGTGAGGGCGAAAAGATCATGGAATTGTTCACCCGCACCCGCACCATCCGGCGTTCGATCGTCGAGGCCGGCCAGGATGTCGACGCGGCGGATTTCGGCCGCCACGCGCTGGACAAGAAGGCACCCTGAGGAATTCAGATCGGCGGGATTCGTCCCAGCGGGATGAAGCCGCTGAGTGTCACCGCACCGTGTTCGACGGTCAGGTCGATCGACACCCGGTCAGTGCCGGCTGCGAGCGATTTCAAAAGCTTGCCCGCCATATCGACCGTTTGCTTGGCAGCGGGGATGGCCTGCTTGATGCTGTCGCGCCAGTGCCCGATCTTCTGGATCTCCAGCTTGAACTGACCTGTGACATAACCATCATCATCGAAGGAAAACGGGCCGGACAAGGTCATGATGCGCCCGTCGCCAATATCGGCGGTCACATGGCGCAGGATGCCGGCGGCGCCGAACAGGCCGCGACCGTCCTTTTCGCTGCCATCGAGCAGGCCTGCCTTGCCGCTCAGCGTGATATCGACGCTGGCAGCCAGCGCCGGGAGCTGGGGGAAGTCCTGGATGACGGCATTGGAGTTCTTGACCTCGAACACAGCCTCGAGATCGTCGCCGTTCTGGCGGACGTGAATTTCGGTCTTGTCGGCGGTGAAGTTGAGCGTCTGGCCTGTGGCGGCCGAGACGACGGATGTCTTCAGGCCGTTGATCGTCGTCGCGCCCTGCTCGATGCCGTTGCCGCGGGTCACCAGGGTGGATTGCAGCGCCGTCCATTCCGAGGAGATCGTCAGCCCCTGCGAGGTGCGGATCTCGGCCGGTGAATTGAGCTGCCAGTCGATGTTGCCGGGGGTGTAAACACGGGCGGAAGCATTCAGATTGTCGAATACAGCCGAGACGCCCCTTACATGATCATCGATCTGCACCTTGGAACAAGTAAGGCCGATCCGGAAGGGAAAGCCCTGCTGGTTGAGGTCGGTGCACTGGCCGGTAAAGCCTGCTGCATCCTGCTTGCCCAGCGCCCTCAGAACATTGGTCTTCAACGCCGAGGCGGCATAGAACCAGCCGCCAGTATAGACGGCGGCGAGCAGGACGATGATCCCCAAGAGGATGAACATTCCCCTGAAGCTTCGGCCGGATCTCTCGCTCTGGCTTGACGCTGACATGATGTTCTCCAATGGTGCGGCGCAACGGTGATTTGGTATGGTCTTGGATATGGACGAATTTTGGGTGTTTGGCTACGGATCGCTGATGTGGAATCCGGGTTTCGGCTTTGTCGAAAAATCCGACGCGGTGATTTTCGGTTATCGGCGTTCGCTCTGTGTCTATTCCTGGGTGCATCGCGGGACTGAGGAAAGTCCGGGACTTGTGCTCGGCCTCGATCGCGGCGGGGCCTGCCGGGGCGTCGCCTTCCGGGTGGCCGATGCCGATCGCAGCAGCGTGCTCGACTACCTGCGCGAGCGGGAACTGGTGACCAAGGTCTATCTCGAGCGCCAGGCGCCGATCCGGCTTGCCGACGGTCGAAAGGTAACGGCGGTAGCCTACGTCGTCGACCGGGCGCATCGCCAATATTCCGGGGCGCTCGATCCTCTCGACGCGGCCCGCATCGTCGATGTCTCCGCCGGCCAGTCCGGGCCGAACGATGCCTATGTGTTCAACACCCTCGCCCATCTGCGCGAGACCGGCATTCGCGATGCCTGGCTCGAAAGCGTCAATGCCGAGGTCTTGCGACTACGCGGCGCCGCCTGAGGTCAGCCACTGGCTTCCGCCGATGGGAAGGCGCGCAGCGCGGCCAGCCGCTCGACGGCGGTGGGCGGCAGCGGCAGATGCGGATTGCTGGCCACGGTCTCCAGAAGCAACTGGTCGCTCGCGTCTTCCGTGACTTTGATCAGGTGGGCGAAGAAGGCGTCGGGATCCATGCCGGGCTGGATCGGCGGCAGGATGCGCACCTTGAAATGGCCGGGATAGCGGCGGAAGTTGCGGCGCGGCCAGAACAGGCCGGGATGCATGGCGACGGCAACGACGGGCACGTCGAGGTCGCGGTACATGCGGGCGATGCCGTATTTGTAGACCGGCTCGGCGCCGGGCGGGCGGCGCGTGCCCTCCGGGTAGATGATCAGTTGGCGGCCGGCGGCGAGCACGGCCCGGGTGCGCTTCAAGACTTCGACCATCACCTTGCCGCGGGCGCCGCGGTTGACGGGGATCATCTGCTGCTTCTTGGCATACCAGCCGAACAGCGGAATCCACAGGAGCTCGCGCTTCAGGATGTAGACCGGGTCGTCGAGGTAGGGCAGCAGCGCAAACGTATCCCAGAAGGACTGGTGCTTCGGCGCGAAGATATAGCCGCCCTCAGGAATGTTCTCCAGGCCCTCGATCTCGAAGGTGGTGCCGACGATCTTTTCCATCAGCCAGGTGCTGGAGGAGGCCCAGGCCTTGGGAATGGCGTAGCCGGCCTTGCGCGGCATCAGGAAATAGATCGGCGAGAGCACGATCATCCGGACGATCAGGTTGAGATAGAAGGCGGTGTTGAAGAGGATCGAACGAAGGGTAATCATGCAGCTGTCCCGAAACGCCCATCGACGGCGCCTGGACCCGTGCCTACACGATATCGATCGCAATAAAAAGACAGCGACAGCCGTTGCTAGCTCTTCTGCAGCGCGTCATCAGGCTCCTGCGAGCGAAGGCCGGCCGGGCGGGCGAAACCGAACAGGTTGCGCGCGCCGGTCAGCAGCACCTTGGCATATTCGGAGAGCATGGTGCGCAGCGCGTTCGGGTCGGTGAACCAGGCTTTGGTCTTCAGGTCGGAGTTGACCACCGGATAGGGGATGAAGTTCATTTCGGGATCGGCATAGCGCAGTTCGGCGATGCTGCGCGGCATGTGGTAGTTGTTGGTGACGACAAGAACGCTCTTGTAGCCCTTGGCGTGAATCCATTTCACTGTTTCGCTGGCATTGCCGATCGTATCGATGGCGTCGTAGCCGATGTCGACGCAGCAGGCGAACAGATCGGCTGGGGTCTGGGTGGCCTTGGCGATCTGCTTGCGGGTGGTTGCCGGATAGGCCCCTGATATCAAGAGCCGGTTGCCGGCGCCGCTGCGCAGCAGTTCGATTGCCTGGTCGATGCGCTGATAGCCACCGGTCAGCACGACAATCGCATCCGCCTTCGGATCGACCGGGGGCTTCAGCGTTGCGACCGAATCGGCGAAGTGCAGGAAGCCCACGAATATCAGGGCGCCTGCGAAAATCATTGCAAAGCCCGTCCAACGCATGATCCGGCGAAAAACGCTGCGGCGCGGCGGGCGTTCGCCGGCCGCTGTCTGTTGCATTGTCACCGGAGGTCTGGTGTCGGGTGTCATCTGTTCCATGGTTGCCATACGTCAATTCCGCCGCACTAGAGCATGGTCCCGGCGGTTTGATGGCAGAAGGTCCGGGCTGAAGCGACTAGGCTGCATTATCGCTCCTACCTGGGTCCGATCTGATCTGGTCGATTTCATAGATGGTACGCATGACGGTAAATCGAGCGGTGACCGTGGTCAGCAGCGCTATGATCACCATCGTCGCGAAAATGCCGAGATAGCCGAGCGCCCCGACCGAGAAGGTGCCGAACAGCGCGGTTGCCTGATCCGTCTGCGGCGTGGCGATCGTATGGCTCTGCAAAAGGCCGGCACCGGCGAAGAACAGCGCGGCCAGGGCGCTGCCGACCGCCGAGCCCTTGAAGCTGATCATCAGGAAATGCTTCTGGAACTCCTTGGCGACGAAGGCGCCTTCGGCGCCGACGAAATGCAGCACCTCGACGATGTGGCGATTGCCCGACAGCGCGCCGCGGGTGGCGAAAACCACTGTCAGTACCATGGCCGTGAACACCAGAAGCAGGATGCCGGTGCCGATCATCACGGTGGTGTGGGCCATCGATACCAGCCGGTCGACCCAGGTGCGGTGGTCATCGAGCGAAGCCTGCGGGATGGAGTCCTTGAGAAGCGCGCGCATCGCTTCGAAATCCGGCGGATGGCTCTCGTCGATGGTGATGATGACGAGCCTCGGCACCGGCAGTTCCTTGAGGTCGAGCCCGGAGCCAAGCCAGGGCTCGAGCAGCCGCGCCGTTGCCGCCTCGTCGACGATCTGTCCGGTCTTGGTGCCGACGAAGGTCATGGCGATGTCGCGCGCCTTGACCAGCGCCTGTTCCATGTCGAGGCCGTCGTCCGGCTTGATCTGGATGGTGATCTCGCGGGCGATCTGGCTTTCCCAGCTGGCCGCGGTCGAGCGCACCATGCTGACGGCGCCGAGCGTCAGGCAGGCGAGGAAGGCCATGATGGCGATCACCACCATCAGCGCATTGCCCTGGATGTTGGAGGACGGCACGATCGGGCCGGTCGGGCGGACGCGCATCACCGGCCGACGTGGCTCCGCCGGCACGGGCGTGTCGGGCTGCTTCTGTCTCCTGGGGGCTACCGGCTCAATCATAGATGTCGAGATGCCCCTCGGAGAGGATCATGCGGCGGGCTTCGACCTGGTCCATCAGCGTCAGGTCATGGGTGGCGATGACGACGGCGGTGCCGAGACGGTTGAGCTCCAGAAAGAGATTGAGAAGGCGGCGGGCCATGGGCGGATCGACGTTGCCTGTGGGTTCGTCGGCCAGCAGGATTTCCGGCCGGTCGATCAGCGCACGGGCGATGGCGGCGCGCTGCTTCTCGCCGCCCGACAGCACCGGCGGCAGCACGTTGATGCGCTCGCCAAGGCCGACCCATTTCAGGAGTTCGAGCACGTCGTTGCGATAGGAGCTCTCGTCCTTGCCGCGCACGCGCAGCGGCAGGGCGACGTTCTCGTAGGTGGTGAGATGGTCGAGCAGGCGGAAATCCTGGAAAACGATACCGACCCGGCGGCGCAGCAGCGGCAGCTCGCCGCGCGGGATGGCCGAGATGTCGCGGCCGAACATGCGGATCAGGCCGCGCGTCGGCTGCAGCGACATGAACAGCAGGCGCAGCAGCGTCGTCTTGCCGGCGCCAGAGGGGCCGGTCAGAAACTGAAAGGACTTTTTCGGTATGTCGAAGGTCATGTCCCGGAGGATTTCCGGGCCCATGCCATAGCGCAGACCGACGTTTTCAAAATGAATCAACGGGTACCCAGTCTTCCGCGGTTTCGATGGCTGACTTGTTAACCAACTGCGTTAACAGACCGTAAACTTTTGCGGCCCCAAGCGGCTCCGGCGACCATCTTTGCGAAGCATTAACCATTAAAATTTACTTCTAGGCGGGATTCGTTTCAATGGCCCGTCTTGTCGGGACGTCGAAACGATGTGGATCAACACTGAGGACGTCACCATGGGCGCATTTCGCAATCGCCGACAGCAGACGGGACTGGCTTATGATCTGATCCCGCCGGAGGCGCAACCGCCAAGGCGATCACTTCGCCGTTTCGAACGCGCCGAAGACGTCGTCGATGCGGAGTTCGTCACCGTCCTGCCGACGCGAAACAATGGCTATGCGGCGCATAACGGCAACGACAACCAGCGCGGCAAGCATCAGCGGCCGTCCGTCGCCGCCGTGGTCTCTACTGCCCTGGTCTCGGCCCTGGTGTTCCTGCTGCGGGCCGGCGAAGGCTGGCTGCAGCGCGCCTCCGGTCGCAGCTTCGCGGCGTTGATCGCGTCGCTCTTCGTGCTGGTGTTCGGGCTCGTCGGCGGCTTTGCCGGCCTCTCGGCGCCACCGCCGGTGCGCACGCCGCCGATTGCCGCAGCACCACTGCAGTTCATCAATGTCTCGCTGACGCCGCGCGATGCCAATGGCATGCATATCCTGGTCCTTAACGGCATCATCGATAATGTCTCGGCCGAAGGGCGATCCGTCCCGCAGATCCGTGCCGACCTCTTCACCGACGAGCAGCTCGTCACCAGCGTCATCATCTCGCCGCCGATCGACCGCATCGGCGGCGGCGAAAGCCGTGGTTTCTCGGCCCGATTGCCGCATGCAGGGGAAAAAACGCCCGAGGTCCGGCTTTCCTTCGTTCAGGCGGGTGCCGACGCGCGGTGATTGTGCTAACGCCTTGGGATCTATCCGGCGGGCAGTCCGCCGATGATGCCAGGGAGCCTGCCGACCATGCCAGTCGTTCGCGGAAAGAACATCGAGCCGCTTTTCACCGCCGCGCAGATTGCCGCGCGCAATCTCGAACTGGCTGCCGAGATCGCCAAGGGGCCGACGAAGGACCTGCTGGTCATCGCCATCCTCAAGGGCTCCTTCATCTTCGCCGCCGACCTCTTGCGGGCGCTGCACGATACCGGGCTTGCACCCGAGGTCGAGTTCGTCACCCTGTCGAGCTACGGCACCGGCACGGTGTCGCAGGGGGTGCGGATCGTCAAGGACATTGACAGCGACGTCCGGGATCGCGACGTGCTGCTGATCGACGACATTCTCGAATCCGGCCGGACGCTGCAGTTTGCCAAGAAAATGCTCTATGAGCGCGGGGCCCGCAATGTTTCGGTCGCCGTGCTGCTCGACAAGAGCGTCAAGCGCCAGGAGGAACTCGAGGCCGAGTATGTCGGGTTTGAATGCCCGGATTATTTCGTCGTCGGCTACGGCATGGACGTCGCCTATGCCTTCCGCGAACTGCCCTTCGTCGGCGTGGTCACCGGCGACGCCTGACCCCTTTCGGGACGCTTTTACAGACTCCTTGTTAACCATGCGGCCGTTTCGCGTGTCGGTCGTTTACCGATCGCAAAGGAAAGTCTGGTGATTTCGCAACCGGGACATGACCGTCCGACGGAGCGATGCACATGGCAAAGATACTGATCACCGAAGACGAGGATTCCCTGCGCCGGTTCGTGGCGCGGGCGCTTCGCATGGACGGTCACGAAACGGAAGAAGCGGCCGATGGCGCCGAAGGCCTGGAAAAGCTGCAGGCCGGAGGCTTTGATCTGCTGCTGTCGGATATCCGCATGCCCGTCATGGACGGCATCGAACTTGCCCACCAGGCCTCATCCCATTGGCCCGACATGAAGATCCTGCTGATGACCGGCTATGCCGAACAGCGCGAGCGGGCCGACGACCTGATGACGAAGATCGTCGACGTCGTCTCCAAACCTTTTGCCCTGCCGGACATTCGCAAGGCCGTGGCGCTGGCGCTGGCGGCGTAATTTCCCACTTAGACTGTGAGCGCGAAGCGATGGGCTTATTACATTAGCCAGGGGCCCGTTCGCGTCGCGTGAGAGATCTCGCCTGGCTTCCTCCGTAGACGATTTCTGTGATAGGCCCGAATGGGAGGTTGAGGTGCTACGGCCCAGGCTATCCCGCTCCAGCTTCTCTCCGGTCGCATGTTGCTCCGTGCAGGGGAGTGAGCAATAGTCCCTCCGTCCGGCATCGCGAATGGCTGGGCATGAGAAACGAAGTGTTAGGTCCATTTCGGACGGCTCCACCCTCTCCCCCTCATCCCTGTGCTCGTCACAGGGATCCAGCTGCGGCGCGTCTGCGCCGCGAGGAAACCGTCTTTTGCAAAGAAGAGGTCTTTCGCGCCCAGGACTGGGCGCACTGGATTCCTGTGACAAGCACAGGAATGAGGGAGGGTGGGGAGCGGGCACGGGAGTACCAGCATGCGATTTGCGGCTAACTTGAGCGCGGCGACTGATGGACTGATGGAGCACTACTGAGAGGTCGTGACATCGAGGGAAATCCGGCATTGGGTGCCGGATCTCAAACCCTCAAACCCTCAAACCCTTAGTCCCTTAGTCCCTCAGACCTCAATCCAGAATGCCTACTGTATATCCAGCAACCGTTCGAGATAGCGCCGCTCTTCTTCCTGGGTCGGATTGTTGCCGAGACGCTGGCGGATGGCGTCGAGGATTTCGCGGGCGCGTTGGGCGTCGATCTGGTCCGGGATTTTCGTGTTGCCGTCGTCGAGCGGGCCCTTGCCGTCTCCCCTTGCGCGGCCGAGCGGATCGCGGTCGCCCTGGCCGCCCTGTCCCTGCTGCTGTCCCTGGCCTTGCCCCTGTTGTGCCTGCATCATCTGGTTCAGCATGTCGCGGGCGCCCTGGCGCAGCGCCTCGAGCGCACGGCCCTGGCCCTGGGTAGCGCGTTCTCCGTCGCCCTTGCCGAGCGCCCCGCCTGCGCCCTGCATCTCGCGCTGTGCCTGGCCGAAGCCCGGGCCGGGCTTGACGCCCATCTCGCCGAGGCCCTTCTGCAGCTCGCCGAGCTGCTTTTCCAGCGCGTCCTGCTGCTCTTTCAAGGCTTTCAGCGCGTCGCGCAGCTGGTCGGCGGTCATATCGTCTTCCGGCGATTGGCCGGGCTGTTGACCCTGTTGCTGGCCTGGCTTCTGCCCCTGCCCCTGCTGCGGATCTTGCGGCGGCTGTTGGCCCTGCGGTCCGGGCATCGGCTGGGCGAAGGGGTCGTTGTCCTCGTTCGGATCGCCGCTCTGCATCTTGTTGCGCATCGCTTGGTCGAGCTTGAACGTCTTGTCCAGCAGCTTCTGCTGCTCGCGCAGGATCTGGCCGAGCTTGTCCATCTGCTGGCGGCCCGGGCTGTCGTCCTTGCCCTGCTGCTGTCCCGGCTGCGGCCGGCCGGCCTGCATGTTGTTCATCATCCGCTGCAGCTCCGACAGCATCTGCTGGGCCGCCTCGCGGTTGCCGGAGCGGGCAAGATTTTCGATCTGGTCCATCATCCGTTCGAGATCCTGCTGGCGCAGCACCTTTGCATTCTTCTGGTTGGGCTGGTTCGGCGCGTTCTGCATGCGCTGCGCCAGCTCCTTCATGTAGCCGTCCATCGCCTTGCGCAGCTCGTCGGTGAGCTTCTTGATTTCCGAATCGGGCGCATTGCGCTGCAGCGCTTCCGACAGCTTCTGCTGGGCATCGCGCAGCTTCTTCTCCGCGTCCGACAGCTGGCCGTCTTCCATGCCGGTGGCGATCTGCCAGAGATAATCGGCGGTATCCTTGAGCGCGACGTCGTCGGCCGCCAGCTTCATCCGGGTCAGTGCCGATTGCAGCAGCAGATAGTGGGTGAGGTTCGGGATGGTCTCGTCGGCACGGATGGTCAGCGCCTCGTTGAGCTCTATGGCCCGCGGCATCTTGCGGGTGTCGAGGGAGAAAACCTGCCGCTCCTCGGCCACCGCACCGGCCAGCGGTTCGTTGAAGTTGCGCGAAGGCATGATCATTTCGTGCGGCGGGCTGCGGCCTGTCTGGCCGGCGCCGTCGCGGGCGACCAGGGTGATGCGGACGCGCTTGCCGGCCAGCGGGTCCTGCGTCAGGTCATGGCTGCCCAGGCCCTTGGCGTCTTTGCGGTTGCGGCGTGGCACCTCGAACTTGAAGTCCGGCAGCGCATAGAGCGGCCGTGCCTGCGGGTCGGCATCGACCGGAACGATCTCGGCATGGGCTTCGTCGATGCCATAGTCGTCCTTGGCCTTGAAGCCGATTTCCAGCGCGCCGTTGACGGTCGACCGGGGCAGGCCGTCAAAGGCGATTTCCGGCGGCTTGTCGGTGAGTACGTTGAACGTCCATTGCCGGCCGTTGACGGAGAGCGTGCCGCCCTTGTCGAGCTTCATCGCATGGGTGCGCGCCGCCGGAGCCGCACCATCTGCAGGCGTCGCTGTCGAGGTTGGGGCGCCTGTCTTGTTGGTCGGCGCCTCCTCCTGCAGGGCAACCTCGGTGCCGCTGGTGCTGCCGCTCGCCTGGAACAGCACGGTCTCGCTGCCGGCACCGCCGGTGACCCGCACCGTCAGCTCGGAGAATTGCGGCACCGACACCGCGCCGCTTTCGGTGGCGGTGTTGCCCGTGAGGTAGGTCGGCGGCTGGCCGGTATAGGTCGGCGGCGTCACCCAGGCATCGATGCGCAGGTCGGGATTGCTGCGGACGGGGAGCGGATTGGTGAAGGCATCCGTCAGCGTGCCGGCGCTGTTCGACATGGAGTAGCCGAAGGCGACGGCCAGCAGCAGCGCCGGCAGGGCGCGCAGCGCATAGGGGTCATGGCGGGCGATGTCGGGGCGTGGCAGCCCGGCATCGAGCGCGGCGATCCGCTCGGCCATGCGTGTCTGGTGCTCGCGCCAGAGCGCCCGGGCAAAGGTCGTCTCGAAGGCCGGGTCGTCCTCCTGCACTGCCACCGGCTGGTGCGACAGGCCATTGCGTGTCTCCAGCAGCCGGTCGGCATCGACCACCGTCGGCCAGTGCAGACGGCGGAAGGGAATGAAGGATGCGGCGAAAGCGAGGATGAAAATCGCGATCAGTGCCAGCCGCGGGACGGTCGGCAGGATGCGGAACAGGCCGAACCAGGAGGCCGAGACGTAGAGCGCCATGACGCAGGCGAGCGGCAAAAGCATGGGCAGCAGCTGCTCGGCAACGAGCACCAGTCTTGCCAGGAAACGCTTGGTTGCGACCAGGCGCGCGAGCGCGGGCCGGGAGGCGAGCGCGCCTTTCCTGTCTTTGCTGGCATTGGTCATCGGCTCGTCGTTCCCCGGTCTGGTGTTGCCGGCCTTTGCGGACCCGGGCAAGCCTCGGGATCTGCAGGGCCGATCGCGCGCTGCCCGCAGGCGCTCCACATCGTCCGCGCCAATTCCCGAGCACGGCGGCCGATGGCGCGGCGCGGCGGATCAGGCAGCACGGGTGAAAGGATAGCATTCTTTGTGGCGAAGACGAGGGCAACAGGCGACAAAGCCGGTTTTTGCATGCGTCTTTGCTGAAACGCGACCTGCCGGATCAGGCAAGCCAGGCCGGCACGGAATCGAGGTCGATCAGATCCTGGTAGGTCTGGCGCGGCCGGACGACGTGGAAAGCGTCGCCCTTGACCAGGACCTCGGGCACCAGCAGCCGGCTGTTGTAGGTGCCGGCCTGGACTGCGCCATAGGCACCGCCGGAGGACACCGCGAGCAGATCGCCGGACTTCGGCATGCTCATCTCGCGATCGAGGGCCAGGTAGTCGCCGGTCTCGCAGACGGGGCCGACGACATCGGCCTTGATGCGCGGCGCGTTGGCGGCGGTGACGACCACAGGGCGGATCTCGTGATGGGCCTCGTAGAGCGTCGGGCGGATGAGGTCGTTCATGGCGGCGTCGACGACAACGAAGCTCTTTTCGCCGCCATCCTTCACATAGATGACCTCGGTGACGAGGATGCCGGCATTGCCGACCAGCAGGCGGCCGGGCTCGGTGACGATGCGGCAGTCGAGCGAGCTCAGCTCGTTCTTGACGATTTCGGCATAGGCATCCGGCGAAGGCGGCGGGTTGTTGTCGTCATGGTAGGGAATGCCGAGACCACCGCCGACGTCGACGTGATGGATGGCATGGCCATCTCCGCGCAGCGTCTCGACCAGTTCGCGCAGCAGCTTGAAGGCGGCCTGAAAGGGCTGCAGCTCGGTGATCTGGCTGCCGATATGCATGTCGATGCCTGTGACCTCGATGCCCGGCAGCGACGCTGCGCGGGCATAGACGACGCGGGCGCGCTCATAGGATATGCCGAACTTGTTTTCCTTCTTGCCGGTCGAGATCTTCGCATGGGTGCGGGCGTCGACATCGGGATTGATGCGGAAGGAAACGGGGGCCTTTTTGCCGGCGCGGACGGCGCGCTGGTTGAGCACTTCCAGCTCGGGCTCGGATTCGACGTTGAAGCAGTAGATGCCGGCTTCGAGCGCCGCATCCATTTCATGGGCGGTCTTGCCGACGCCGGAAAACATGATGCGCTCGGCCGGGATGCCGGCGGCCAGCGCCCGCGTCAGTTCGCCCAGCGAGACGACATCGACGCCGGCGCCGAGGCGTCCCAGCGTCTTCAGCACTGCCTGGTTGGAATTGGCCTTCATCGCATAGCAGACCATGGCGTCGACGCCCTGGAACGCTTCGGAGAACACCCGGTAATGGCGCTCCAGTGTTGCCGTCGAGTAGCAGTAGAATGGCGTTCCGACCGTCTTGGCGATCTCGGAAACAGGGACATCCTCGGCGTAGAGAACGCCGTCGCGGTATTGAAAGTGGTTCACGGCGGCGCCTGTTACTTAAAGAAGCGGATCGAGGAGGAAGGGCTTGTCGGCCGTGCCGGGCTGCTTGGTCGGCTTCGACGTGTCGCCGCCCTTGGTGGCGTTGACGCTCGGCGGATCGAGATCGCCCTTGCGGCCGCAGGCAACGGTGGCGAGACCTACGAGCGAGAGCACGACGGTCATGCGGATGATGTGCGGCACGTTGATTGGCATCGATTTCCTCTTGAAGCACAGCGTCGGGCGGGCAGACCTTCATAGCGAAGTTTCAGTGCCTTGTGCACCCTGATTGTTGCGTTGCGGCTTTGGCGCGGCCGCTCAGTTGCGGGCGCGCCAGTAGGCGATCTGCTTGCGCACCTCGGAGGGTGCCGTTCCGCCGAAACTCTTGCGGCTGGCGACCGAGGCTTCGACGGTCAGAACGTCGAAGATCTCTGCCGTGATCGCCGAATTGAGAGCCTTGAGGTCCTCGAGCGAAAGCTCCGCCAGTTCGGAGCCCTTGCTTTCGGCCAGCGCCACGGCGTGGCCGGTGACGTGGTGGGCGTCGCGGAACGGCAGGCCGGCCTCGCGCACCAGCCAGTCGGCAAGGTCCGTGGCGGTCGAATAGCCGGAGCCGGCGGCTGCCTTCATGCGGGCGACGTTGACGGTCATGTCGCGCACCATGCCGGTCATCGCGGCAATTGCCAGTTCCAGGCTCTCGGCGGCGTCGAAGACCTGTTCCTTGTCTTCCTGCATATCCTTGGAATAGGCGAGCGGCAGGCCCTTCATGATGGTCAGAAGCGCCACCAGCGAGCCGTTGATGCGGCCGGTCTTGGCGCGCACCAGTTCGGCGGCATCCGGGTTCTTCTTCTGCGGCATGATCGAGGAGCCGGTCGAGAAGGCGTCGGAGAGGCGCACGAAGCCGAATTGCGGCGTCGACCAGATGACGATCTCTTCGGCCAGGCGCGACAGGTGCATGCCTGATATCGCGGCGATCGACAGGAATTCGAGCGCGAAATCGCGGTCGGAGACGGTGTCGATCGAGTTGCGGGTCGGCTCGCGGAAGCCGAGCGCCTTGGCGGTCATGTGACGGTCGATCGGGAAGCCGGTGCCGGCAAGGGCTGCGGCGCCGATCGGCGATTCGTCCATATGCTCGATGGCGTGGCGGACGCGCGAACGGTCGCGGCCGAACATCTCGACATAGGCCATGCAATGGTGGCCGAAGGTCACCGGCTGCGCCGTCTGGAGATGGGTGAAGCCGGGCATGACGGTATCGGCATGTTCTTCGGCGCGGTCGAGGAAGGCGGCGATCAGGCCGGTGAGCGCCTGTTCGCAGCGCTGCAGCTCTTCCTTGACCCAGAGGCGGAAATCGAGGGCGACCTGGTCGTTGCGCGAGCGGGCGGTGTGCAGACGGCCGGCGGAAGACCCGATCAGCGTCGCCAGCCGCGCCTCGATGTTCATGTGGATGTCTTCGAGCTTGCGGGAAAACTCGAAATTGCCGCTTTCGATTTCTGACAGGATCGTGTTCAGGCCGTGAACGATCTTGTCTTTGTCCTCGGTCGAAATGATGCCTTGATGGGCCAGCATGGTGGCATGGGCGATCGAGCCGCGGATGTCCTGCGCAAAGAGTTTCTTGTCGAAACCGATCGACGCATTTATCTCCTCCATGATGGCTGCCGGGCCGGACGCGAAACGTCCGCCCCACATCTGGTTGGAGGCGTTGGTGTCCTTGGTGTCGTCAGCCATGAGATGCCTATCTGGAGAACGAAATGACAGCAAAAAAGCCGCTCGGTCTGCCGTCCTTGAAATTGGTCCTGATCGCAGCCGTCGCCGGAGTGGTCGCGGGTGCGGCAGCGGTATACGTGAAGGAGACGGGGTCTGGCAATGGCATGGCTGAAACTGCGGCCACGGGCGACTGCCAGCCGGCCCAGGCGCAAGGGGCGGCGCTGACGCCGTTTGCCAAGGGACAGGTGGCAGCCATGGCGGCGGCCCGCGCGCCGCTGTCGCTTGAGACTGTTGCCTTCAAGGGTGCCGACGGCCAGCCGCTGTCCGTCCAAAACTTCGCCGGCAAGACCGTGCTTCTCAATCTCTGGGCGACCTGGTGCATTCCCTGCCGGGAGGAGATGCCGGCGCTGAACGCCTTGCAGAAAAGCTTGGGCAACGACAAGTTCGAGGTCGTTGCCGTCAACATCGACACCGGCGACGACGAGAAGCCGAAGGCGTTCCGTAGCGACAACGGCATCGACACGCTCGGCTACTACCGCGACAGCAGCATGGGTGTGTTCAATGCGCTGAAGAAGCAGGGCCTTGCCTTCGGCCTGCCGGTGACGCTGCTCATCGACGGCAAGGGCTGCCTGATCTCCGCCATGAACGGCCCCGCTGCCTGGGACAGTGACGATGCCAAGGGCCTGATCAAGGCTGCCACTGCCCTGTAAGATTGCGGTGGCGGGCCGCCATCCAATTTATGCCCGACTGCGTCGGCCAGATCGGCGGCTGCAGCCGGGCGCATCGGGTCATCCTCGAACAAGGCCCGGTGTCTAGAATGCCGGGATTGTCCGTCTGCTGCTATTGGAACGCGATTTCGATGACCCAGTCCCCTTCCGCCACTTTGCACGATCTTTCCGCCGAGCCCATGATGAACCTGTCGCCCGAGGAGGAGGCGAGCGCCTGGTCGAAACGCGGCAACCTGCTGCAGAAGGCGGGCGAGTTCAACCTGGCGATCTCCGCCTATGACAGGGGCCTCGCCCGCTTCCCCAATCACATCAATTGTCTCTGCAACAAGGCGCAGGCGCTTGAGCAGGTGGGGCGCAGGCTCGAGGCGCTGGCTTCGGCGCAAATGGCGCTGCGTCTGGCGCCGGAACACCAGGAGGCGTTGCTGCTCTGCGGGACCTACGAGTTGCGTCTCGGCAATGCGGTCGCCGCCCACGCCTGTTTCCTTGCCGTGGCCGAGAAGGGCGTGGTGCGCAACTACCCGACGGCGCAGAGGCCGGCCCGGTTCCGCATCCTCATGCTGTTCTCGCCGGAGGCCGGCAACACGCCCTATGAGGACCTCATCAACGGCGGTTCATTCGACAGCGAAGTGATCATGGTGCTCAAGGGCTATCGCAACGACCCCGATGTCAGGGACCCGCGCGTTGACGTCGTCGTCAATCTCGTCTCGGAGACGGATTTCGGCCTCGACGTCATCGCCTCCGCCATCGATCTTGCCGATTCGCTGGAAAGGCCTGTCGTCAACCATCCCCGCCTGATCCTCGGCACGGATCGTGAATCGATCTCGCGGCGGCTCGCCCATGTGCCGGATACCGTCATGCCGGCCACAATGCGCGTCGAGGCCACCGACCTGTACCGGCGTGTTCGCGATGATGCGGCTCCGGCCTTGCCCGTCATCGTCCGTCATGCGACGACCCATGGCGGCGAGATGATGGAACTCGTCCACACGCCGGAGGCGCTGCTCGACTTTGCCGAGGATGCCGGCGAACGCATGCTCTATCTGACGGACTATGTCGATTACAGTTCCGCCGACGGGCTTTTCCGGAAATACCGGTTCCTGTTCGTCGGCGACGACATCCTCCCCTATCATCTGGCGATCGGCGACGGCTGGAAGGTCCACCATGCCTCGACGCGGATGGGCGAGGTGGAATGGATGCGGCTGGAGGAGCAGGCCTTTCTCGCCGACCCGGGCGGCGTCTTCGGCGCCCACGGCATGGCGGCGCTCGATACCATCCGCCGCCAGGTCGGTCTCGACTATTGCGGCATCGACTGCGGGTTGGATGCGCAGGGCAGGGTGGTGATCTTCGAGGTCAATGCCTCGATGCTGATTCACAGCGACAATCCGGGGTTCGAATACAAGACGCCCTATGTGCTTGCCATCAAGGCGGCTTTCGAGCGTCTGCTGGAGCGTCGCGCCAATGAGTTCAGGGCGTCTGTCGGGCGTCCGGCCACGGTCTGACGCAGAGGTCGCGATAGAGATTAGCTGGCTACATAATTCGTCCGAACGGGTGCGGTCGGGTCGGCCTGTCCTGTCCGGCGGCGCCGGTCAGCGCGTCGGCACCGGGACTTCGCCGCGATAGTCGTAAAAACCGCGGCCGGATTTGCGGCCGAGCCAGCCGGCCTCGACATATTTGACCAGCAGCGGGCAGGGGCGGTATTTCGAATCCGCCAGGCCGTCATGCAGCACCTGCATGATCGACAGACAGGTATCGAGGCCGATGAAATCGGCCAGCTGCAGCGGTCCCATCGGGTGGTTGGCGCCGAGCTTCATGGCCGTGTCGATGGCATCGACGGTGCCGACGCCTTCATAGAGCGTGTAGATCGCCTCGTTGATCATCGGCAGCAGGATGCGGTTGACGATGAAGGCGGGGAAGTCTTCGGCGACGGTGAAGGTCTTTTCCAGCGATGTGACGTAGGCTTGTGCCACCTTGAAAGTGACTTCCTCCGTCGCGATGCCGCGCACCAGCTCGACGAGCTTCATCACGGGCACAGGGTTCATGAAGTGGATGCCCATGAAGCGTTCCGGCCGGTCGGTGGAGGCAGCAAGGCGGGTGATCGACAGAGAGGAGGTGTTGGTGGCGAGAATGGCCTCGGGCTTCAGCACGGCACAGATCTGGGTGTAGATCTTGCGCTTGACGGTTTCGTCCTCGGTGGCAGCCTCGATGACGAGGTCCATCGGCGCCATGTCGTTGACATCAGAGGAGCCCGTGATGAGGGCCAGGGCGGTCTTGCGCTCGTCGTCGGTCATCTTGCCCGACGATACCTGGCGGGCGAGATTGCCGTTGATGGTGGCAAGCGCGCTTTCGATGCGCTCCTGCGACAGGTCGTAGATATGGACCTTGTAGCCCGCGACTGCCGAGACCTGAGCGATACCGCAACCCATCTGACCGGCGCCGACAATACCGATCGCATTCAAAACCGTGCCCATCGCCCACTCCCTGGACGCCGCATCCGGAGATGCCGACCGTCCTTTTACAAATATTGCCGGACCATCCCTAGCCCGGCAATATTGATAGACTGATAATAGACAAGTTTCCAGTCGCGCGACGGCGCGCAAACTGGAACTTGTTGCATCAAAGCGCTTTTTCGAGCTCGGGCAGCAGCTCGAAGAGATCGCCGACCAGGCCGTAGTCGGCGACCTGGAAGATCGGTGCCTCGTCGTCCTTGTTGATGGCGACGATGACCTTCGAGTCCTTCATGCCGGCCAGATGCTGGATGGCGCCCGAGATGCCGACGGCGATGTAGAGCTGCGGCGCGACGACCTTGCCGGTCTGGCCGACCTGCCAGTCGTTCGGCGCATAGCCGGCGTCGACGGCAGCGCGCGAGGCGCCGACGGCAGCGCCGAGCTTGTCGGCGAGCGGCAGGATGACCTCCTTGAATTTTTCCGCCGAGCCGAGCGCACGGCCGCCGGAGACGATGATCTTGGCCGAGGTCAGCTCCGGCCGGTCAGACGAGGACAGCGCGTCGCCGACGAAGGTGGAGAGGCCGGAGTTGGCGACCGGCGCAATGGTTTCGACCGGGGCGGGGCCACCCTCTTCCGCCGAGGCGAAGGAGGCGGTGCGCACGGTGATCACCTTCTTGGCGTCGGTCGACTGGACTGTCTGGATGGCGTTGCCAGCATAGATCGGCCGCTTGAAGGTGTCTGACGACACGACCTCGATGATTTCCGAGATCTGCGCGACATCGAGCAGGGCCGACACGCGCGGCAGCACGCTCTTGCCGACCGAGGTGGCGGCGGAGATGATCGTGTCGTAGCCGCCTGCCAGCGAAACGATGAGGTCGGCCAGCGGCTCTGCGAGATTGTTGGCGAGATCGTCGCTTTCGGCGAGCAGCACCTTGGTGACGCCGGTCAGTTTTGCCGCAGCATCGGCCGCAGCCTGTGCGCCCTTGCCCGAGACCAGGACATGGACCTCGCCGCCGATCTTGGCGGCTGCGGTCAGGGTCTTGGCGGTCTGGTCGGAAAGGCTTGTGTTGTCGTGGTCAGCCAGAAGAAGAATGGCCATGGTGATTGTCTCCCTTTCCTGCCTTAAAGCACGCCGGCTTCGTTTTTCAGCTTGTCGACCAGTTCGGCAACCGAGCCGACCTTGACGCCGGCCTTGCGGCCGCCGGGTTCTTCGGTCTTCAGCACCTTCAGGCGTGCCGCGGTGGAGACGCCGAAATCGGCCGGGCTCTTCTTGTCGAGCGGCTTCTTCTTGGCCTTCATGATGTTCGGCAGCGAGGCATAGCGCGGCTCGTTGAGGCGCAGGTCCGAGGTGACCACGGCCGGCAGCTTGATGTCGATGGTCTGCAGGCCGCCGTCGACTTCGCGGGTGACGGTCGCCTTGCCGTCGCCGAGCTCGATCTTGGAGGCAAAGGTCGCCTGGGCAATGCCCATCAGGGCCGCCAGCATCTGGCCGGTCTGGTTGCTGTCGTCATCGATGGCCTGCTTGCCGACGATGATGAGGCCCGGCTGCTCGGCTTCCGCCACGCCCTTTAGGATCTTGGCGACGTTCAGCGGCTCGACGGCGTCGTCTGTCTCGACCAGGATGGCGCGGTCGGCACCCATGGCGAGCGCCGTGCGCAGCGTTTCCTCGGCCTTGGCCGGGCCGATCGAGACGACCACCACTTCCGTTGCCTTGCCGGCTTCGCGCAGTCTCAGCGCTTCCTCGACCGAGATTTCGTCGAAGGGATTCATCGACATCTTGACGTTGGCAAGCTCGACGCCTGTGCCATCCGGCTTGACGCGGATCTTGACGTTGTAATCAACAACCCGCTTCACGGTCACGAGAATTTTCATGCAATCCTTCCTTCAACTGGTCGCCCGGAAAATGCGCCTTTCAGCGTCAATCCATTTGTCGAATGGCGACATCGATACGCGTTTTTTATCCAATTACAACGCTTGGCCTTCGCAAAAGGTCGATTTTGCGGGCCCGAGAAAACATCGCGGAAAGCCTGTGGCCGGGGCATCGTCAGCGGTTCTTGCCGGGAACCCACAACACGTCGCCGCGACCGAGGTCGTTGGCATGGCGCGCGGCGACGAACAGGAAGTCGGAAAGCCGGTTGACGTAGTTCAGCGCTGCCGTGCTGACCCGCTCACCCTCCGTCCGCGACAGTTCCACCATCAGCCGTTCGGCGCGGCGGGCAATCGTGCGGGCAAGGTGCAGGTGGGACGACGCCGCACTGCCGCCCGGCAGCACGAAGGAGGTCAGCGGCTGCAGCTCGGCGTTGAGATAGTCGATGTCGCGTTCCAGCCGGTCCACCTGCGTGTCGATGATCCGCAGCGGCTCCCAGGCCGGCGGCTCGTCGGTTTCCGGCGTCGACAGGTCGGCGCCGAGGTCGAAGAGATCGTTCTGGATTGCCATCAGCATCATGTCGAGGACGGGCATGGTGTGGCTGTGCAGCCGGGCGATGCCGATCGCCGAATTGGTCTCGTCGATGGTGCCGTAGGATTCAACGCGCACGTCGTATTTCAGCCGCCGCGGCCCGCAGACCAGCCCGGTCGTGCCGTCGTCGCCGGTTCTGGTGTAGATCTTGTTCAGCTTGACCATCTGCTATTCTCCGTTTTTCGGCGTACGTGCCCGCCACAGGTGTTGGGCAACCGAGCGCCTGTTCATCAAAAGACTTGCTCGCGCCCCAAGAACCTGGCGCACGGAACCCTCTGACAAGCACAGATACGCAGGAATTCAGGAAGAGCGCATGACTTCCGATATTTATTTTCTTGCGTGTTAAATCAGGCCGGGCGCCCGCCGCCGGTCAGCCACAGGGTCAGCATGATCAGGATGAGTGCGACCGCCTGCAGCAGGATGCGCATCTGCATCAGCCGGTTGGACAGGCTCGGATTGTCGCCGCGCGTCATGTTGAACAGGCCGCGCACCAGCACGATGGCGACGAGGCCCATGAAGATGATCGCGAGCACATAGGTTACCGTGGACATCGAACAGAACCTCCTCTTTCAATCGAATCGACGCATCAGGCGGTAGAAGAGATCGGCCGGCAACAGCCGCTTCAACCACGCTCCCTGCCGGGCAGGGGTCGTCACCAGATAATGCGGGCGAGGCCTCCCAGCCTCCAGCGCATGCTTTAGCACAGAATAAACCGCCTCGGGACCGAGTTTGTGACGATTGATGGGGCCTGTGCCATTCAGTCGCGCCAGCTGCCGGCGGTATTCGCCCGCATGAGCGGAACCCTCGATGTCGATGTTGGCTTCGAACTGGGCCAGCGCCGTCGCGGTGAAGCGCGAGGCGATCGGGCCGGGCTCGATCAGGCTGACATGGATGCCGGAACCTTGCAGCTCCATCCTGAGGCTGATGCTCAGCCCTTCGAGGGCGAATTTCGAGGCGGTGTAGGCGCCGCGATACCGATAGGGGATGAGGCCGAGGATCGATGAGCACTGGATGATGCGCCCCTGGCCGCGCCGGCGCATCAGGGGGATGACCTGGCGTGTCAGCTCGTGCCAGCCGAAGAAATTGGCTTCGAACTGCCGGCGCAGCACGTCGGTCGGCAGGTCCTCGACGGCGCCCGGCTGGCCATAGGCGCCGTTGTTGAACAGGGCGTCGATGCGGCCGCCGGTGCGGGCACTGACGGTTTCCACCAGCGCCGCGATCGACCGTTCATCGGTGTAGTCCATGATCAGTGCCTCAATGCCTTCGGCCTCCAGCGGCGCGAGGTCGCGCTCCTGCCGGACGGTGGCGAAGACCCGCCAGCCATCGACCTTCAGGGCCCGGGCGCAGTGGGCGCCGATGCCTGTGGAACAGCCGGTAATGACGATGACGCGGTGATCCGCCATGCAATGATTCCTGTACAAAGCAGTCCTCGTTTCCCATATTCGCGGCGACGACACAATCAACTCACCTACGGTCGCCGACCGGGCAGTGCGGAGACGGAATGCGGACGATACTGGGTACGCTCTACAAGGTGGTCTACGACGCGATCTTTCACTTCGTCGAGGATGACGGCTTCGCAATGGCGAGCCATGTGGCCCTGTCGACCCTGCTTGCGGTCTTTCCGTTCCTGATTTTCGGCACCGCGCTCGCAAGCTTTCTCGGCGCCAGCCAGTTTTCCGGCACGGCCATCCATCTGATCTTCGACACCTGGCCGGAAACCATCGCCAAGCCGCTGGCCGACCAGTTGCTGCAGGTGCTGACGATCCCGCGCGGCGGACTGTTGACGGTTTCGGTCCTTGCCGCCGCCTATTTCGCCTCGAACGGCGTCGAGGCGCTGCGGATCTCGCTCAACCGCGCCTACCGCGTGCCGGAAACGCGGCCGTGGTATTTCACGCGGCTTGCCAGCCTCGGCTATGTGCTGATTGCCGTGTTGATCTTTGCGGCGATCAGCATCCTGTTGTTGGCCGTGCCCGTGGTGCTCGACTATATCCGCGCCAAGCTGCCGTGGCTCGCCAATACGCTCGACATCGTCGCCAGCTGGCGGATCTACGGTACGTTGTTTGCGCTGACGGCGGGGCTGCTGATCGTGCATCTCTGGCTGCCGGCCGGGCGGCGCAAGGTGCTTGATGTGGTGCCGGGCGTGCTTTTGACGCTGCTGGCCTGGCTCGCCGGGGCGCTGATCTTTGCCTATTACCTGCAGACCTTTGCCAACTACACCGCCACCTATGCGGGCCTGGCATCAGTGATGATCGTGCTGGTGTTTCTCTACATGGTCGGGGTGATCTTCATCATCGGCGCCGAAATCAACGCGGCGCTGATGAAGTTCCGCGTCCGCAAGATGATCGCGAGCAACTACTACGGCCTCGACAGCAAGGCATCAAAGTCCGACCCTTCGGCGGATGTCGGCCGCTGACAGGCCGCTTGCCCTGAGGGTTGCAAGGCCGACATCGCCGGCGCTCTTCGACAGTTTCCGCCCGTCCGGGCCTGTTATCAGCCGGTGGTGATGGTAGAGCGGTTGCGGCAGGCCGAGCAGAGCTTGCAGCAGGCGGTGCACCGAGGTCGCTTGAAAGAGATCGAGACCGCGCACCACGTGGGTGACCCCCTGCAGCGCATCGTCGATGACGACAGACAGATGATAGCTCGACGGCGCATCCGAGCGCGACAGCACGACATCGCCCCAGGCGCCCGGATCGGCGGCAATGTCGCCGCGCTCGCCATCGCCGCTTTCAGTCCAGGAGAGCGGCTCACCGAGGCTGGCGAGCGCCTTGCCCATGTCCAGCCGCCAGGCATGCCTTTGCCCGACGTCGATCCGCTGCCGACGCTCCCGGTCGCTGCGTTCGCGATCGTCGGCCGGGTAATGCGGCGCGCCATCGGGATCGCGCGGCCAGACGGCTCCCGAACGCTCCGCCTCCTCGACCCGCTGGCGCACCTCGCCACGGGTCATGAAGGCGGGATAGACCAGGCCGCGCTCGATCAGCGCGGCGAGTGCCAATTGGTACTCGCGGAAATGGGCCGACTGCCGGCGCACGGGCTGTTCCCAGGCAAGGCCCAGCCAGGCGAGGTCAGCGATGACGGCGGCCTCCAGCTCGGGGGTGCAGCGCGCCAGATCGATGTCCTCGATGCGCAGCAGGAAGCGACCACTCGCCAAGTTTGCCATGTCGTGGTTGAGCAGCGCCGACAGCGCATGGCCGAGATGCAGCGGCCCGTTCGGGCTCGGGGCAAAGCGGAAGGTCGGCTTTTGACGGGGCGGGGCGATCATGCTTTCTTCTGCCACGATTTGCAGGCCTCGGCCAACAGGCCAGAAATTCGGCGACCACACAGGAAGGAACGGCCATGCGTATCATCCGCGACGCCAACGACATCGCGGAAGGGTTGGCGGCCTTGCTCGAGATCGACCCACGTCTGCGCCCGATTGCCGCACAGTCGGGTCCTCTGCCGCTGCGGCTGGCCGAGCCCGGCTTTGCCGGCCTCTCCCATGTCATCGTCTCGCAGGCGGTGTCGCGGGCAAGCGCCAATGCCATCTGGAGCCGCATGTGCAGCCCGGACGGGCCGCTCAGCGCCGAGGCTTATGCCGCGCTTGAACCGGACGCCTGGCGCGGCTTTGGTCTGTCGCGCGGCAAGGCCGACACCCTGCGCGGTGTGGCGCTTGCGGTCGTGGCGGGGGAGGTGGAGCTGCTCGGTCTCGGCACCAAAAGCCCCGAGGAGGGTTTTTCCAGGCTGACGGACTTCAAGGGAATCGGCCCCTGGACGGCCGAGGTCTACCTGATGTTCTGCTGCGGCCATGCCGACCTGTTTCCTTCAGGCGATGTTGCGCTGCAGGCGGCAGTGGGCATGGCATTCGACATGGATGCGCGGCCCTCGGCCAAGCAGGTGGGGACGATGGCTGCGGCGTGGGCACCATGGCGATCAGTGGCCGCAAGGCTTTTCTGGGCCTTTTACGCCGTCCGCACCGCACGCGACGCGCTGCCCGTCGGATGATCGACCGGGTGCGGCGAAAATGCTGCTTTGCACTGAATTTATTGGACTTCACATTCCTGTAACAACAGGCCTAATATGGTGGTGCAGATGAATCGACCAGGAGGATTTCCTTGACGATTGCAGTGTCACCCCAGTCCTTGCCGGCGCTCGTGCTGAACGCCGACTACAGGCCGCTGAGTTATTATCCCTTGTCGCTGTGGTCCTGGCAGGACGCGATCAAGGCGGTGTTTCTCGACCGCGTGAACATCATCGCGGAATACGACCACTCGGTCTCTTCGCCGAGCTTCTCCATGCGCCTGCCGAGTGTCGTCTGCCTGAAGACCTACGTCCAGCCGTCCCGCAACCCCGCCTTCACCCGCTTCAACGTCTTTCTACGCGACCGTTTCGAATGCCAGTATTGCGGTGCTCATGACGACCTGACCTTCGACCATGTCATCCCGCGCGCCCATGGCGGCGAGACGACGTGGCAGAATGTCGTGGCCGCCTGCTCGCCCTGCAACCTGCGCAAGGGCAGCAAGCTGCCGAAGCAGGCGCAGATGTTCCCGGCGCAGAAGCCCTACCAGCCGACGGTGCAGGACCTGCACAACAACGGCCGGCTGTTTCCGCCAAACTACCTGCACGAGAGCTGGCTCGACTATCTCTACTGGGATACCGAACTGCAGCCGTAACGGGGCATGCCGGGCCGGGCGGCCTCAGGCCGTCTTGCGCAGGCCGGCAACGGCGATGGCAGCCAGGATGGCGCTGGCAATGACATTCCAGCCGGCCATCGACAGGCCGAGAACGCGCAAGGCTGCCACCGAGCAGGACGGGCCATGCACCTTGTTGAGGCTGCCGAGCACGCCGCCGCTGGCCGGCGCTGTTGTCGAGAAGGCCGGGCCGGTGCAAGACGAAGGTCCCTCCCAGAAATTCCATTCGACACCGGCGTGATAGACGCCCATGCCGCCGCCGACCACCATCATGATGCCGGCAATCGCCAGCAGCGTCCGGGTGAGCGCGACGGGCAGGCGCATGAGCGCGCTCAGGGCCGCGAGAATGGCGACGGGTATGCCGTAGTAATAGGGCAGGCGCTGCATCAGGCAGAGCTCGCAGGGCGTATAGCCGCCGATATACTGGAAGCCGAGGGCCGAGCCGACGGTGGCTGCCATGCCGAGCGCCAGCAGCGCTGCGTAGGGAAATGCGGGGCGGGCAGGGGTGAGCGTATCGGTCATGGCAGGGCTCCGCGGGTGGTCAGTGCGTCAGGTAGTGCAGGATGAGGTAGAGCAGGATCAGCACCGCGGCGACGGCGGCGGCGATCAGGCCCAGGCGCTTCTCGATGAAATGGCGGATCGGCTCGCCGTAGCGCTGCAGCAGCCAGGCGAGGAAGAAGAAGCGGGCGCCGCGGGCGATGATCGCCGAGATGATGAACAGGCCGAGATTGATATTGGCCACGCCCGACAGGATGGTGACGACCTTGATTGGCGGCAGGTGGGCAAGGCCCGACGTGACCAGCAGCAGCACGACAGCCTCGTAGGTGATGCCGTTGCGCAGCTTGTCGAAGGCGTCCAGCTTGCCGTAGAATTCGAGGATCGGCTTGGCCACAGTCTCGAAGGCATAGTAGCCGATCGCCCAGCCGGCGATGCCGCCAAGCACCGAGGCGACGGTGGCGATCAGCGCATAGCGATAGGCGCGCTGGGGCTTGGCCAGCGTCATCGGCAGCAGCATCACGTCGGCCGGCACCAGAAAGACCGAGCTTTCGACGAAGGCGATCACCGCAAGCCAGATTTCAGCGGAGGGGCGGCCGGCAAGCGACATGGTCCAATCGTACAATCTGCGCAGCATGCATTCCCTCACCCGGTTGCGGTGCAAGAGCTTTAGGGGGCTCGGTTCCGGCTGTAAATGCCAGCCAGGCAGGGTTTTCTCGGTGCAACCGAAAAAACTTCGTGATCTCGGCGGCTTCGGGCGCTGTCGCAAACTTGTCACGCAGACCGAAATCGCGCGCCGTTACGGGCTGATGGCGATGGTCGGCAGTTGTAAATCCGGGACGGCCGCGCAGAGTGGACACAGCCGAACCTGCGGAGTGTACCGATGAAGCTTCTGGTGATCGAGGGTGGCAAGAGCAACGGTATCGCGGGAGCGATCCTCTCGGTCGCCACGCCGTCGAGCGCTGCAGGCCCGCCTGCCGCTGCCGACGTTCATGCTGAGGCGCGCCGGCGCATCCGTCTCATAGGCTACGATGTCTGGTGCCGGCGTGCCCTTGCGACCGGTACCGCTATGCCGGCTGCATTGCGCCACCTGAAACTGCAGATTGCCTTCTCAGCCGAAGTGCTGGCCCGGCTCGAGCCCATTCCGGATGACTTTCGCTCCGATGTTTACTGGCCGCCCGGATAGCCGCAGGTCGCACCAAGGAGCGGACTGCCTGCGTCGCCGCTATGTCGCAGCGCCGGCGAAGCGAACGCCGATGGAGTCGATCCTGCGCCATTTGACGGTCGCCTTGAAACTCCGTCCGTCGGAGATCAACAAAGTGAAATTTTGCGGAACGGAAACGGCATTCTCCACCTTCAGGCGGGCGCCCGCTTCCGATATGTCCCTCACAATGCAATCGAAGACGGAAAAACCCCCGTCCAGGACGATTTTTGCGCCCAGAAATGCACGTGCACGGACATGTTCTCGATCTTGCACAACGGAGCCCTCAAACGAAGTATCCGCTCTACTTAGTCAGCCCAAAGGTTAAGGAAAAATCAACGTTTGGGCGTAAGCTTTTGTGCAAGCGCGACCGAAATCCTCTACCCGTGGCATCAGCCCAAGGGGCGGCGGATCATGCTATTCGCGGGCGAGAAATCCACCCGCTGATCAATCGCCTGTAGAACAGCTTTGGACGTTCCACGGCCTCCGCGACGCAAAAGCAGATGGCAATAACGCCTGCCATCTCAGCGAGGCCGCATATCAGGCTCTGCTTTGCAGGAACGATGCTCGAGAAGGCCAGCAATAGTGGTTGATGCAGAAGATACAGAGTGAACGTCCCGCCAGTTACCCATCGGACCACCGCAGCGAGCCGCACACTGATGTTGGCGATTGGCAACGCAAAGAGGGAAAGAATATTCAGAGAGGCTAGACCGGCAACAACGACGAAATATAGCCATGTCCGGAGTAAATCGTCGTCCTCGATATATTGCTGCATGCCAGGGGAACTATAGTTTTGCCGCAGGACCATATAGGATAAAATGGATCCCACGAACGGTATAAAATACCAAAGCGATTTCCTCTTCAGGAAGTTGGAATTCTGGGTGGCGAGGTAGGTCGAGCACCCAATCAGCCACAACGGCAGGTACATCAGAATTTTCGGTCCGAAGAGCGTTGCGGCTGCGACTAGCGCGACAAGCTTGAACGGTCCTTTCACAAACAAGAACAGACCTAAGAGCACATAGTAGGGCACTTCAAAGCCAAGCGACCAAAGAGGCTCGTTGCTGCCAAAAATGGCGTGGCTTGACCAGATCTCGTTGAGGAAAACTATGCTTGAAACGCCATTCTGCAGATAACTGCCATCGAAATAGCTCTTGCCGATGTAGTTTTCCGGAGAAAAAGTCAGGCCGATTTTATCGACCAAAGGGGTGACGATGAGGGCGGCAATCAACACGGGATAGATGCGCGCACAACGCGCGGTGAAATACTCTGCTGCGCTTGTTTCTCGGGTCGTTGCGGCAAATGTGATGAGAAAACCCGAGAGCACGAAAAACAACGCAACCGCTTCTCCGCCGTGAATTGCCAGGTAATTGAAGTGCGGAAAGACAAAATGGTTGGCATGCGTGGCGAACACTGCAAAGGCAGCGACGATCCGGATGAAGTCGAGATAAACAGAAAGGCTTTTTTGCATGCGCCGGTTCACTCCGAGTCAGTAGCACACCCTGTCTCGACCATACCCTGTCGTCAAATCCAGCTGTTCAGCATCGTTGGCGAGGTGGAGAAATTAAAATCCGGCAATGAAATCAACGCGGCAAACGTAAAGTGGTGCCCCATGCCGGGCTAGTTTGCCCAGTATCGAACCTTGTGTAGAGACATATTTTCCGCAGTGAAATCAGTTCGATAGAGCTAATCCGCCCAGTGGGGAAGCGATACCCCTACAGTACCTCAAGGATGCTGGCAATAGTACCCCACTACTGCCCCCCGAGAGCGCTATCGATACGCATTGCTAGAGACATGCCCGGGGTTCTGGATCATCCAATCGAAAGACCGCATGTCGTTGACCGTTGGGAGCCGTCGGGGCTGAAACGTGGGATGGTTCGGTATGATGCTAGTTCGCGTTCGGTGAACCCAGCGTCCTCCTTTCGTTGTAGCCGGGAGGCGTGAGCCGTTCGATTGCCTTCCCTGTCTTTCGCTCCCACGCTTTGCGTAGTTGCCATGTGTAGCGGGACTTCTCTTTGAAAGACGCGCTCGCTGTCGGCGGCGGTGGTAGTTGAGCTAGGGGTATCCCAGCCTTGATGCACTCAACGAGCCAGTTAGGCTGTGTTCGCTTTGTCGTGGCGTCTTTGCCTGTTCGTATGTCTGCCCTCATTCAGGCCTTCCTTTCGTGGAATACAAAAAGGGCCCGGTGTGAACCGAGCCTGTGTTGACGTTTGATGCGGTGGAACATCGAGGCGAATGGTCTACACGCCTTATTTTACAGGGCTTCTAGGGCTCTGCTGTCGCCTGTAGGTGGCTAATTAGCCAATTTGGTCGGCAAGCCATTGAAATCCTTAGGTTCACCTCAGAAATCTCCGAGATCAACAGCAGCCTTGGGCCATTCCCGACTGCCTGTGACAGCTTCCGATACCTCGGTAACTCGGGCAGCAGCGGCGACACACACGGCCCTAGCAGCCTTGTTGCTGGACATCGCTCGCATGCAGGCCATGAACTCGTCCAACTTGGCGACAGCCACACGGGCATACTCCTTGTCCATGTCTGCGGGCTTCAGTCCCATCTCGGCTATGTCGCCGTCGTCGCAGTTCATCGCCGCATAGATCGCAGGGAAGTCGGACTGCATCCACTTTGGCAGCTGGTGGCGCGATACAATGCCATTCAAATCCTTGGCCATCTCCCGGGCTGATTTCAGCGCCTTGCCTCGACCCTTTCGGTGCCTCTTGGCTTTGACGTAGGCCCTGAACACATTCCGCTTATCCGCTCGGGACAGGGGCAACCCGTGCCGCCTGTTAGCCTCTGCAGCCAGCCAAGGGATTTCCTCGGGTGACCCCTTGACCACAATGGCCCTGATGGTTCGAGAGCCATTCCGCTGAGCCGCCGTGACGCGGTGCCACCCGTCGATCAAGGTGTAACCCTTGTCCCCGCTACTGCCGTCTGTTGTTGCCACCCTGATAGGCGGGAACTGATCTCCGCCCATCATCAGGTCAGCGTATTGCTTGGCGGTTTTCTGACACGTCGCGGTGCGTATCTGATTGCCCGGGAGCATCAGGAGGCTATCGAGGCGGATGTCGATCACCTCGGCAGTGGTGCTTCTCTGGTGGTCCTTAGCGATCACTGCGGTCCAACATGAAGGCGTCTTTGGTCGCTCTCGCTCTTGCCCGCCGTTCGTCTTTCTCGACAGCAATGCGGGCCATCGCCATAATGCTGAGTTCCCGCTTTTGCTTGGCGGTCATGGTCTTGGTCTTCTTTGGTCGTCCGTGGTTCAAGCTTGTGTCCTCATTGGTTTCCTCTGGTGTGATTGACGGCTGACATGCTCGGCATGAGGCCTCTGCTCATGGTCTGAGACATAGATAGGCAAATGCGGGCCTGGGACGGTTTCAGCCGGTGCAGTGCATGGAAATGCACACGGCAGCGCTCCAGCCGGTCTCCCCTATGAGGAGTAGGTTCGACAGACGAGCGCTAGCGTGTGGATTTCGCTGGATTAGTAGGTGCGGGGCTATCCGAGGATCAAACGCGCTTCATAGACCTATTGGTGGACCCATTCCCCGCCGCCTCAGTCCAGCCAGTCCGCCTTTGACCCAGAGAACAGGTCTGGGTGAAGTTTCCGTAGGCCATGCATTATTTTCGGTAACATCCAAGAGTATAGGCCAGCCGGTGCGTCACTGACCCTAAGTCTGGTTAAGGGTCAACTCAGGTTCCCACGTAGCCATGGCGAGGTTGGGCGGCGTAAAGTTCAACGTATGCCCTTGGGCTCCAGAGGTATCGGAGGATCACCCGAGACACTTGTGTCGCTGTCCATACGCCGCCTCGGGAGGTCTTGACGCCGGTACTGTTGAGAGACGCTGCGATCTGAGCGAGGGTCGCCCCACCGTCACGCATGGGCACGACAGGTCTCCAAACAACATCCACGGATGCAACTACTTTTTTGGTCAGACGCCGATTTCGTAGTCATTTCAGGTCCGTGCGGTCTGACATGAGCCTTCAAATTGCTTCCACTGCTGCAAATGCTCCACGAGTGCAACTAAGTCATTGATATCTAAATATATTTATCTTGCTTGATTTTGGGTTGGGCCATAAGCTTCGGAAATTCGCAACACGAAGGAGCGCTACAATGTCACTGCCAGCGGGAACCGGGATAGGCCTGCCACCGGAAAACAATCAGTTCAGCGCATTCCAAACTACGAGAAAACCTCGGGGATACGAAACGGCACATTCCTATTTTTCCCAGCACAACCCGGAAGCGTTCTGGCTATTGCTGGACGCCGCACAAGAGGTCGATGCTGACTTGGGTCCGTTGACAGTTATGACGCTGGAGAAGGGACGGGAGGTAATCGTAGTCGATGCGCCGACGGCTCTTCAAGAAAGGGGCGTGTACAAGACGCTAGCGTTCCCGGAGTTGATTTTGAGGCGTTTCTATAGGTAGGCTAGGACGCTCTATTCAGCGGCGGGGTCAGTGCTTGAACCCTCAACCGCCCTACGGGGACTGCGGTCGCGTTTTCGTGCCGTAGCGCTTCCCACAGACTGGTCAGCTACGGCGCATATCGCTAAGCCATTCGGTACCCCAATCGAGGGATGGAGCAGATCTGGTTTGCTCGGGCAAGGTCGAGCCACAGCAACGCAGAGCAGTCCGAGCGAGGCTCTCAAAAAGCTGAGGCGGTAGTCAAGGGGCATCGGGAGACGCAAGTTTCCTAAGCGGCACATCCGGTATGATGCATGCATCATCATCTTCAACCGCACTGTATCGCTGAATGACTTGGACAAGGTCCTCGTCGATAGGGACCGGCTCTCCCGTCCATCCGCAATTGCCGCAGACGGGCCTCTCCCAGACGATCTCCGGCGCCTCAGTATGTCGCCCTTCCTCTGGCTGAAGGTCGGGTGACCCGCACTCCGGGCACTCTTCAGGCACCGATCGCATCCGCAAGATGAGCAATGAACTAGCAAGGCCTATGATGTGTTCTGTGGTCGAAAGACATGCTTCTGCGTCCCGCCAAGTCGCGGATTTGGCATGGGTGAGCCATGCGGCGAAATCCCAAGCCTCTTTCGACAAGGTCTTGAAGAGGCGACGTCGGTCCTTCTGATCCCGACCAGAAAGAAGCCTATCGAAGATTTGCTCGGACCAGCCCTTGAAGTCTGCCTTTTTCGGCAACTCTCCTCCATCGTCAGGCGCAAACCACTCCTGAGCGATGCCAATGAAGGTCACAAGGGCTTCACGACTGCGCATTCCGACCGTCTGATAGCCTGCTACGTTTACCGCCTGAGCGAGCGCTACGTTGGCAGCCTCCAGTTCCGAGAACACAGCGCCAAAAGGGAGAAGACTACGGTCACTCCGCCGCTTTTTTAGGTCTCTGGGTATCCGAAGACACAGACCCATGTGGAAGGTGATCGCATAGTCGAGGTTCGGAAACTGTACCTGCGAGTAGAGATTTGTGGGATTTGTGATCACCCACCAGCGCTCTTTGTTGGTATGGATATCCCACGCATCATGCACGTGACCGAGTACTTGCTCGGAATGGAGCTTCTGCATGAATGTAATTTCAAGGTCGGGTGCTTGGCCTCGGAAATAGTCGGACACGGCCTGACGTTCGCCTTCCGTTTTGTTTAGCAATGCCTCGCCTCCTCAATATCCCGGCCTACCGACGCCGCATACATGAGGAGAGGGTCGTCCGATTTGCAACCCCTTTTGCAGCTCTTCAGTGGTATTGGATCGCTGCTGGCAGCCTCGGTCAGCCCCTTGCGCGGACGGTCACGTTCGTGACAATAGCCGCATGAGCAGCTGGAAGGAAATCAAGAGCATTCCAATCGGCAAAACGGTAGACGTCTGGGCCGTTCGAGAGACTATGCCGGACGGCAGGAAACGTTTGGATGGAAGGCGCTGGCCCGACGTGCAACTGGTCCGCAGGAAACTCAACGGATCAGAACAGGTGTTCGAGATGTGGCAGGGTGTGCCTGATGGCTGGCTTCCAACTCATTGGCGACCAGCACCGAAGGGCCCGTAGATGAGACAACGCAGCTTCATCTGTCAGTAAGGAGCCCAGCAGTGGAAAAGGCCGCCCCAGCCGTTACGCAAAATCCGCCTGTGGACACGTGGCGTTTCCAGCGAATAGCGATTGCAGGCATCACCGGTGCCTTGTGTGGCGTCTATGTTCGCGCCTTCAACTTCTGGCAAGTTGGGACAGCCGATGTGGCAAGGGAATTGCTCGACCTCTTCGGACTGCCGCTGCTGTTCGTAACTGTGGCGGTTCTATCTCTCGTCTGGTTAATAGTCGCGGTGATTGCCTTGTTTCGGCGCAGGTGGCGCAGAATGACGAGCAGCATACTTGCCATTGTCACTATCGCTGTCGGCTTCTCAATGGTAGCCGCAGTGCCACTGTTCGACCCTTGGTTTTGGTATGTCATCATAAACAAGTCCAAATTTGAGGCCACCGTTCTTGGTAAGGTCTCCGTAGATAGCAAGCCGTTTGCAGTCATTGATGAATGGGACATTTCCACAGGTCTCGCAGGTGTGAGCGCCAATCACTTCATCGCCCTCGTCTACGATGGTAGTGACGGAACCCCACCTGATCCATCCAATCAGTATCAGACACACGTCTACGGCCACTTCTACTTACGGGATCATTATGAGTAATTCTCACTGATGGGGCCACTGGGTTGCTATATGGCTTCTTCCTTGAGGCGCTTGGCGACCTTAGCGACAGTCATACGGCTGACACCCGTCTTGGCCTGAATGTCCGTCCAGCTTGTCTTGGTCTTCAGCAGATCGGCCACAAGGTCATTGCGCTTCGTGTTCTCGGCTTTGCCACGGAACTTCGCCGCTTTCTTCGCAGGATCGGCCATGACATCAGCGATACCTTGGGCCTGCCGTCGCCGTCTGTCGTCGTAGTCCTTGCGGCTGATCGCAGCCAGCATATCGAGCATCATGGAATTGAGCGCCTCGAACATTCTGCCCGTGAACCCATCCACGTCGTTTGCCATCATGTGCGACGTTGGGAGGTCCAGAGCCACCACCTTGATGCGCTTCGCCGCCAGCATGGCCTTTAGCTTATCCCAGTCCTTGGACGTCAGGCGGCTCAGGCGGTCTACCTGCTCGGTCAGGAGGATATCCCCTTCATGGGCTTGATCAATTAGCTTGAATAGCTCAGGACGGGCCAGTGAAGCGCCACTCTCGTTCTCCATGTATTCGGCAGCGATCTTGAGCCCACGCCGGTCCACGAAGGCCTGAAGTTCGGCACGGGCACGAGTGGCGTCTTGATCCTTGGTAGAGGCGCGAAGGTATGTGCGGATCATGGTCATGGGCGAAGGCTCCAGTCTGGTTGAACTGGTATACAGTTATCTGGTATATTTAGGTTGGTCAACAGTAATCTGAAGGCCCGGTTTTGTGGTCTGGTCACGTCGGTCTGCAAGGGCGTACCCCAAGTGTACTAGTGTTCCGGATAGGAGGATCGCGAGCTTAGGTTGTCTTCCATACCGCATAATAGTAACTGGATGAGGGGAGGGCTGATTATGCTGACGCGACTGAGAGACAACCGCAGGATACGGAAGCTAACACAAATCATTCGTAAGGCGGCCAAGCAATTCACCAAAGATGCTCAAGCCGAGCCTGATCAAGATAGACGCTATGATCTCTACAACTCATTCCGAAACGATGCCTCGATCTACGAAGATGAAATTGCTGAACTTCGCTCAACCCGGCTGGTTGAGACAGCTCACAGCCTGGATTTGCCTGTTCCCCCTGCGACTGAGGACAGCGGCCACTGGCAACAGTCCTCTACTCTCCGCTCATGGTCGCTCACCAACCTCGGCATCACTGAGCTTCGGAAGGCTATCCGACAGGAGACGCGAGAGAGGCGTGAGGTGTGGCTCTCGTGGACTGGGATGGCCGTCAGTATCTTGAGCTTGGTGGTCGCAATCCTTGCGTTGCTGGGTGCGCCTCGTTGGTTCGAGGGCCGCCAAGCCGCCACTATCGTCGCGACACCTCACGCCGCGCCGGCACCAGCGTCGAGTGGTCCGCTGGCACTACCTATCGCCCCTCACACCTAATAGGTAACGGCCCCCCAGGCGGGGGTGACCCACCCAAGCCATTCCGATCATGCCTCTTCGAGTGTTTGCAGCATTTTTCATCGCGAGGGTTTCAGTCCCTTAAGGCATCGTGCCCGACCATACCGCAGGACCGCCCCTAGTGCCCGCTCAGGTCCATTAGAGTTTCGGCGCATCGGGCGGCGGGATGAGGAACTTGAAGCAGATGATCACCCGAACGGTCCCAGCCTCATCGACTATCTCGAATAGCTTAGCGCTCACTTGGATACAATCGACGTGGACTGCATGCCTACCTTCTACGTAGTGAGTACGTATGAACCTGATGCTCACCCAAACCACGAATGGCCGTGCTGATCTTAACCGCCCCGTAATTGCGGATTACCCCGCCCAATCATGGGAAGTATTCACAAAACGCTTCTCGGTGCTATCGAAAGGCGTAAGCGCGTTCGAGCGCCACAATTGGGGCGGTCCGGTGCTTGAGGGGTTCGGAGGGCGAACTGGACGCGTTCTTTCGTTTGATGATCTTGGTCTTAGAAGGCCTAACAGGCGGGCTCAGAGACCCCCTCGGACAAATTTTATTTTTCCATCGCAAGGATAGAAGCGCCTGAACGGGATGGGCATTCGCAATGAACGGCACACCCTGTGCGGGAAAAGTGTGGACGCATGGCAACTTCGTCAGCGCGGAGATGAAGCGTTCGCTATAGTGCCTAACCAAAAGACACTCGTCATTCAACTTGCTTAAGGTGAACAATGCCCCACCGTTTGTTCCTTGTTAGTTCGGAGGAAATACAGCGCCTCAATGATGAGCAGGCCCGAGAGCTTGTAGCGCGACTAGTGCGCGCAGAGGCGGAAAGACTGGATGCGGCCCATAGTTCAGTCACTTGGGGGGGAGACCAGCGGGCAAAGGACGGAGGCATTGATGTGCGCTTTACATCGTCTAGCATTGCAGCAACCAGTAGTTTTCTACCGACTATCTGCGTCGGCTTTCAAGTCAAGGCCGAGAAATTTCCGCCATCCAAGATAGCCGGCGAGATGGCACCATCAGGCACTATCAGTCCTTCGATAGCCGACCTACTGCGCAGTGATCATGCGTACGTGATCGTCTCGACTAAAGATAGCGTCTCGGACAGTTCGCTCGCTGCTCGCAAATCAAAGATGGCAGACTGCGTCATAGAGGTAGGCTTAGGAGGGAAAGGCACGCTGGATTTCTTCGATGCTCGGCGTATTGCAGACTGGGTTGAGCGGCACCCCTCAATCGGTGTGTGGGTGAAAGACATTGTTGCCTCTCCCGTTGAAGGTTGGCGGCCATATGGTGCGTGGGCATATCGGGAAAGTGATACCAAAGCCGAGTATCTTATCGACGACAAAGTAAAGGTTTTCGCGCCGAATGCTGATGACGGCAGCAATGCGGTTGAAGCAATTGATAGCATCAGGAGAGATTTAAGTGCCGGTCGCACGGTACGGCTTGTCGGCCTTTCCGGTGTTGGAAAAACACGCTTAGTTCAGGCGCTTTTCGACGCCCGTATTTCGACAACGACGCCAGCGCTGTCATCGGATGCAGTGATCTACGCAGACCTATCAGATCACCTGGATCCTCAGCCAACTGCGATGGTCGAAACGCTAATTGGCGGTACCACGCCAACATTTCTCATCATCGACAATTGCGGACAAGAGTTGCACAAGCGCTTGGCTGAGATGGTGGCACAGGTATCGCCTATGATCTCCCTGCTCACCGTGGAATACGACATTCGCGATGATTTGCCTGAAGCTACAAGCTGCTACCGGCTTGAGGGTTCATCGGAAACGGTAATTAGACAGTTGCTAGGACGGCGATATGCGCATTTGTCTGATAGCGACATCAATAGAGTTGCAGACTTCTCAGATGGGAATGCGCGTGTTGCTTTCGCTTTAGCAAGTGCCTCTGAGCGTAGCAATGAGCTGGCTCAACTGACGGACGATGCTTTATTCAGGCGGTTATTCAACCAAAAACAAACTGAGAATGACGAACTTCTGCGCTGCGCTGAGGCGGCTAGCCTACTGTATTCATTTGATGGCGACGATGTTACCGCCAGTTCGGAGCTGGCTCTTCTCGGGGTTACAAGCGACCTGTCTGCCACTGCACTCTACCGGGGCGTTGCAGAATTGCAGCGTAGGGGCTTGGTTCAGCAGCGAGGAAAGTGGAGAGCTGTACTACCTCACGCTATTGCAAACAAACTGGCTGCGAGGGCAATCGAGAACATACCGCCTAGAGTTGTAGTTGAGGCATTGATCAATGCTACATCTGCGAGGGTGTCAAAATCCTGTTCGCGCAGGATTGGCTATTTGCACAATTCTGTAACAGCTCAGCGAATAGTTGCAGAATTTCTAAAGCCAGGTAGTCGGTTTGATCGTGTTGACGCCTTAGATGATACCGAACGCCAGGTTTTGAAGAACTTACTGCCAGTGGACCCGATCTCTGGCCTATCTGCTTTTCGTAGGACGGTAGAGAGTGTCGACACATCAACAATAGATCATCACGTTGCATCTGATCTCGTGCGGATGGTGAAATCTTTGGCTTACGATGCGCCAATGTTCATGGACGCGTTACGCACTCTCGTTGTTTTTGCCGAAGGCGATGAAATTCGAGGTCGAAGTAGCTCGGCACACGAAGCGATTGTTGCGCTTTTCAGTTGCCATCTCTCCGGAACACATGCGCCACCAGAGGAACGTGTTTCTGCAATCCGGGGGTTGATACAAAGCGATAAACCAGTGATGGCGCGTTTAGGGCTGGATGCGCTCCGGCAATCGCTAGAAACGTCACATTTCTCTAGCCAGTTCGAATTGGATTTTGGTGCTCGTCGGAGAGACTATGGATGGTCGCCAAAAAGTCACGACGATGTTCTGCGATGGTACAATGGCTTTTCTATGCTAGCTCTTGAAATCGCCGTACAGGAAGAGGTCAACGGTGAGGTTCGACAAATCTTAGGGCGGGCTGTGCGTGGTCTTTGCGAAGATGCTGGAATTGTCAGCGATGTTGAGGCGATTGCACATGCGCTTGCTGCTTCTGGCGGCTGGCCTGACGGTTGGATCGGTGTGCGTGAAACTCTGCACTGGGGAAAATCAGCCATTCCTCAAGACATTTTAGAGCGTCTCAACTCTTTGGAACGGCTCCTAGCCCCCACAGATCTACTGGGAGAGATACGTAGTACGGTTCTTGCGCGCAACGCCGGTGCGCTAGATTTGCTGGATGACGATAGGGAAGCCGATTACTCCAGGCGACACGATGCAAAGCTGGAAAATGGAAAGCGGCTGGGGCGTCTGGCTGCGAATGAGCCGGTGATGGTCTCGCGACTTCTACCTGAGTTGCTTGCTGATGGATCAGACGCCGTAGGCATATCTTTTGGCAACGGGCTGGGCAATGCTCTCGCAAACCCCAGGGAGTTGATGAATGAGGCTAGGGCAACTATTGCTAAAATGAACTCCGCGAATGTCAGTCTGCTGATAGTTCGGGGTGTCATTCGAGGTTGGCAGGAAGTCGATGCATCAGGCCTTAATGCCTTCTTAGACGATGCCGTTTTAGATCCTGTTTGGGGAGCATGGCTACCTGAGTTGCAGTGCGTAGCTGGTCTAGAAGATGATGGTATCGGTCGTATATTTAAGGCGCTAGACGCATGTATCGCACCTCACTGGCAATATCGATATATCGCCATCGGTCGAGCATTAGACGTCCTTGCTCCAGATACAATAGAGGTCCTAGTCAATGCCATATCAGCAATTTCTGGTGGCGGAGAAGTAGCGATTGATCTGTTAGGCATGGTAGTTCATTCTGCAAAGGAGCGAGGGGAAGATTTTGTTCGTGATATTGCTTACAGGATCGGAGCGTTCCTTTCACACGTCGATCTTTCGAACTGTAAAGTAGATGACACCATGGTGGATCACCATCTGGGTCGATTGATCACCTTTGCTTTGACCAACACAACGTCCTCATCTCTCGACAATGACATCCTAAAGAACCTACTGTCGTGGGAGAGATCCCAACGACGGACGTATGCCTTCAGACGCGGCCGTCATCTGCAGCCTTTTTTCAACCTAAGGCCGATATTGGCGCTAGACGCGATCTATGAGCCTGATCCAGACGGTCGATATCTAAATGCAGCGCGGTTGGCCGCAGACCATGACAGCGAGCGCGGCAGTCGACCTATGGACGCGGTGTCTCCAGAGGCTGCACTAGAATGGTGTGCAGCATCACCTGAAGATCGCTATCTTTTTATGGCTACAACCTGCACGCTATACGCTCCAAAGAAAAAAGGTGCGGAACAATCTAATAGAAATCTATCAGAAATAGCGATTGAAGTGTTCAAGGCTGCCCCTGATAAAAGAAAGGTAATTAAAACGTATACAAGCCGACTTCTTCCTATGAGTTGGTCAGGTTCAAGGGCTGAAAAGCTTAGGAAGAGATTAGGTATACTTGATGATATAGCTTCAATGGTCGGTGAAGAAGAGGCGCAAATCGTGGCGCACGAACGCGCCCGGATGATGACGATCGTGACCGAGATGAAAGAGCAAGAAGAGGCACAGGAGAGAGTGGCTAACGAAACATTCGAGTAGTAGAAATCCGACGGGGTAAATCGCCTAAGCCTAACACAGGTCCTTGATTTCCCTTTTTTGCTTCTAATCCCGTCGTGCTTTAGAAGGCAGCAGCATCTTCATTGCTTCTGCCGTGGCAACCAACCTGGCCTCCTTCGACCCGTACCGGTTGGCCTCACCAGTTACGCTATGACCCAGTATGATGTGTCGATCATGCTCGCTTATGCCCGCGACAATCATTCGGTCTTGCAGTGTGTGCCGTAGCGAGTGGACCGTTACCTTGGGATCCTTCACGACCTTCCTCAGGTTCTTCATCAGTGCCGCGCTTGCGACGTTGCCACCCCCCGGCTTGCCATATTTTCTAAAGACCGCTTCGGAGCTGCCAGAACGACCATCGAGAGCCTCACGGGCGGCATCAAGCGCATCTCCGACCAACGGTACAAGTCGAATGCTAGACTTGTTCTTCAACCGTCTGATCCGGTTGAACCGCAGATCGAGGTGCGGCGTGTCGCTATCAAGCGCAATATCCTGCACCTCAAGCCCTGAGGCTTCGCTTAGGCGCATCCCCGTGCCCTCAAGCAAGCGCCAAATCAGCTTTAATTCGGAGCCAGCGTGGTCGAGGATGAAGGCTCGCGTTGCTTTAAGTTGCGCCTTGGTGAAAGGGCTGCGCTCGTCGCGGTCAGTTTCGTTGTCAGTCTTCAATCCCTTGATGTCGATCTTCACAAAAGGATTGATCGCTTGACGCTCAAGCTCATATTCTGTGATGCCGAAATTGATGATAGCTCGGATGTCATTACAATATCGGTCGACCGTTTCAGGTTTCGCCCCGGAAGCTAGCATTTCCGCAACAACCTCGCGGGCGTGGGTACGTGTCATGTCGGTGAGCTTGGGGTCTTTGCCGAGAGCAGTAGTAACAAACCCGCTGACCCGCTCGTTCCTCAGCCGCTTTCGGTGCTCATCAGGTCGGCCCTCGATTTTTGTTGTTACGTAAAGGCGGGAGGCATCCATGAAAGTTGCTACAGGAGGCTTCACTTTACCAACGCCCGTGAGCATCCTGATAGCCTCACTATCAGCAGTATCGTTGATGACCCAGTGATCAGCGAGCAAGTCCGCTTGAGTGACTTCCCCGGGCTCGCTGTAGAGGGGTTCGGTCGGGTCGATACCAACAGCCTTCAGCCGCGCCAAAGCCTCCCGGTAGTCATCCATGGCTGTCTTGGGGCTATTTCTGAGCGTCGTAAGGTTGACTTCAGGAAGCTTGGCAGCTGCCAACAATCTTTCGACTTGATCGTGAAATGCCGAATATTCGCGTATTGCTCGCGCCTCGGATTGGCCAAGGACCCTCTTGATCTCGAACTTCCCGATCTTCGCGCGAAGAGCCTTGGGAACTTGTCTGCGATACTCGTAGCTTCCTGTCTTCGTTCTGGTGACGTATCTCAAGCGAACGATCTTCATGCATAGGTCCTCTGTCAGTACCTTCCTCAGTACCCGTAGGACGAATTAGCTCAATGATTTCAGTGTTTCCAGTAGGTCTCGGGTAGTCCGTGGTGCCCCATGCCGGAGTCGAACCAGCACTTCTTGCGAAACTCGATTTTGAGTCGAGCGCGTCTACCAATTCCGCCAATGGGGCAACGGATACCGACGAGCCGGGTCTCTACCATGCGACCGGCTTCAGGCGCAAGACGGTGAAGGCAGCTTGCCGGCAATTTCCATTGGTTGGCGTTTGCCGATAGGGCCGGCGGTCGCGCGCCGGCCGGTTCGTCAGGCTCAGTGGGCCGCGGTTGCGGTGCGCAGCGTGATGCCGGGTTTGTTCAGCGTGATCGCCAGGATCGCGGCCAGCAGGCAGAAGGCGCCGGCGACGAAGAAGGCGGGCAGGTAGCTGTCGAGCGCCGTGCGCGACAGGCCGGCGCCGAAGGCGGCGGTGGCGGCGCCCAGCTGGTGGCCGGTAAAGATCCAGCCGAACACCAGGCCTGCCTTTTCCGGGCCGAAGCGATCGGCGGCGATCTTGACGGTCGGCGGCACAGTGGCAATCCAGTCCAGCCCGTAGAAGACGGCGAAGATCGACAGGCCGTAGAAGCCGAACTGGCTGAACGGCAGGAAGAGCAGGGCAAGCCCGCGCAGGCCGTAATACCAGAACAGCAGCCAGCGATTGTCGAACCGGTCGGACAGCCAGCCGGAGCCGATCGTGCCGAAGAAATCGAAGATGCCCATGACGGCCAGCACGCTGGCTGCTGCCACCGGCAGGATGCCGTAATCGCCGCAGAGCGTAACGAAATGCGTCTGGATCAGGCCGTTGGTGCTCAGCCCGCAGATGAAGAAGGTGGCAAACAGGATCCAGAAGGTCGAGCTGCGCGAGACTTCCTTGAGCGCCAGCAGCGGCGACATCAGCATGGCTGACAGGCTCTTGTTGAGGGGAGGGGCCGGGGTAATCTTGGCGTCGCCATAGATCGGCAGCGCGAGGTCTGCCGGCCGGTCGCGCATCAGGCCGAGCACGACGACGGCGGCAACGGCCAGCATGGCGCAGACGAAGACGACGGTGGTGCGCCAGCCATAGCGCTGGGTCAGCTCGGCCATCAGCGGCAGGAAGACCAGCTGGCCGGTGGCCGAGCTTGCCGACAGCATGCCGACGACAAGGCCGCGGTGCTTGCTGAACCAGCGGGCCGAGACCGTGGCGGCCAGCACCATGGCGGTCAGGCCGGTGCCGAAGCCGACGATGATCCCCCAGAACAGCAAGAGCTGCCAGAGCTCGGTCATGAACAGCGAGCCGATGAAGCCGATAGCGACCGTTGAGAGCGCGAAGATGATGACGTTGCGCACGCCAAAGCGGTTCATGAAGGCCGCCGCAAAGGGTCCCATCAGGCCGAATAGCACCAGCCGGATGGCCAGCGCCGAGGAGATCGACGAGGTGCTCCAGCCGAACTCGTCCTGCAGCGGCTTGATGAGCACGCCGGGCGCGCCCATGGCGCCGGCGGTGACCAGCATGGTGAGGAATGTGGCGCCGACCACGACCCAGCCGTAGTGGATGTTGCGGCGGGCAAGCGTCGAGGCGAGAACGGTAGACACCATGGGACTGTTCCAGTGATCGCGGGCCGGCCGGGACGGCGGACGCGGATTGTTTCGGCGGCAACTTCGCCAGTCTCCGGGGCAAAGTCCAGCAAAACCGCCGGGCGTGGCTTAGATGATTGGCGTCATATATCTTGCATTGATGATGGCGGTCATCTAAATTGTCAAGATGCAATCCGATGGGGCAAGCCGATGCGCGTGAGCCGCGAGAAATTCGCCGAGAACAGGGTCCGGATCCTCAATGTAGCCTGCGACCTTTTCCGCGAGAAGGGGTTCGACGGCATCGGGGTCGCCGATATCATGAAGGCTGCCGGGCTCACCCATGGCGGTTTCTACCGTCATTTCGATTCGAAGGAGAGCCTTGCCTTCGAAGCGAGCCGGGTGCTGGTCGAAAAGACCCGGCTGCGCTGGTTAGAGATCGTCGACACGGCCGAGGGCGATCCGCTCGAGGCGCTGCTCCGCCATTACCTGCCGCGACGCAACCTGCAGAGCCGGGCCTGCGTCTTCGCGTCGCTGGTCCAAGAGGTCAGCCGCCAGGGCGCCGGCCTGCA
>Ga0207650_10000208_pt1 | contig 67183 bp, 56 predicted proteins | sample KBSS63metaG_FD_184325 | JGI IMG/M metagenome (GOLD analysis project Ga0207650, IMG submission 184325) | Switchgrass rhizosphere microbial communities from Kellogg Biological Station, Michigan, USA - KBS S6-3 metaG (SPAdes) (version 2) | ecosystem: Host-associated > Plants > Roots > Rhizosphere...
AACCTCCTGCGGCATATCGGCGACGATGCAGACGGCTCGTTCCATCGTGACCGGGTCAACTTCCCTTTGCTCAGGCAAGGTGGAACCCAACGACACGACCGTAGCGCCCGGGCAAAGCCAGGCGCCTCGCAGCACCGGAGATTCGTCACGGCTGCGTGCGGCACAAATCACCACATCGCAGTCCTGCACAGCTTCTTGCGCGCTGGTCACCGCTTGGATATCCAGCCCGGGTCTGAAGCTCTCGGCAAAACGCTCGCGGCTAGCGGGCGTTGGACTGAATACCCGGACATGCGCCACATCGCGCACGGACTTGAGGCAGTCCAATGCGCCACGGGCCTCAAACCCCGAGCCAATCACCCCCACCCGCAGCGCGCGCTTGGGCGCCAGTAAATCGACTGCCAGCGCAGCGGTTGCCGCGGTGCGCAAACCTGTCACCCGGTTGCCGTCGATCAGGGCACTGAGCGCCATGGTTTTCTGATCGAACAACGCAATCAGGTAGCTGGCGCAGCGCGCCCGCATGGAGGCTGCGATCAACTTGCAGCCCATATGGCCGCCAGCCGGAGGTACGGCAGTCAAACTGCGCAGCCAGATGCCATCGCCCCGGGCCATGGAGCGAGGCGGCACCATGGCATCCGATGCAGGGCGTGCATACGCCTCGGCGAGCGCGGCGACGGCGGTGCTCCAGTCGGCGAGCGAGGCCACATCGGCGTCACTGAGAAAAAGCGTCGGGGCAATGACTTGGAGTTCTTGGGCGTGATGCATGGCGCAAACCTCGCAATCGGGGATCAGTCGTTGGTTGACTGACACCCTACGAGGCGCGCCCCCCACCGAATACTGCTGGGGATGCAAAGCAGCTATCGCTTAAATCGATGGCATGGACAGATTGCAAATCAGCCGTCGCACTTCACGGGAAGCACGGGTCAAGGGGCGCCGGGGCGATTCGACCAGCACGACAAAGCGCTCTAACACGGGCTCTATAATGCGCGATGAAATAAGTCGGTGATCCAGCGAGCCCGGCAACACCGAGGCAATCGCATAGCCTCCGCCGGCCGCGACGACTTCGTACTGTAGCTGGACCGAGTCGGCTTCCACAGCCACGCACAGTTCCACGCCTTGCTCCGCAGCCAAATGATCGAGCCTGGCCCTCAGCAGATGCGGCCGCCCAGGCACGACCAATGGCAACCCAGATAGATTTTCCAGTGCAATATCTCGATTGCCGAACAGCGGATCGGCGGCGGGTCCGACCAGGTGCAGCGGTAGCCTGGCCAACAGATGAGCTTGGCCGATGCTCGCCTCGCTCTCGCGCAGCACCAGCGCCATATCCAGACGACCATCGTGCAACTGCTCTTCGAGCTGAGCACTCGCGCCTTCGATCAGGTGCAACCTCACCCCTGGCATCTGGGCACGCACCGCAGCAAAAAGCGTCCCCGCAAACCGACGCACCGCGGAAGGCAACATGCCCACGACCACCTCCCCCACCGGTTTGCCTCGCAGGTTGCGAATGTCATCGGCAAGGCTTTCAGCGTTCGCCAAAAGCGCCGATATACAGGGCAACAACTGCTCGCCAAATTCGGTCAGGACCACCCCGCGCCCGGTACGATGAAACAGCCGCTCCCCACATTGCGATTCAAGCAACGCAATGTTGCGACTCACCATGGACTGCGGCATGTCCAGCAGTACGGCCGCTTTGCTCAGGCTGCCAGCCGCCACGACCCGGACGAACAAGGTCCAGCGCGCATCGATTATTGTCAGAGCGGATGCCGGAGAGGGCGAGGCGTTGTCAGGCCTATCGACGCTCGTCATGTCATCAGCTCCTGGCGGGCCTGATGCAAGTATTCGCGACTGTCTTGAAGGTGCAGGCGCATCGCAGCGCGTGCGCATTCTGTGTCCTGATGGAAGATCGCCTGGTAAATCTGTTCGTGCTCGCTTTGCATCCGCTGCTCATAGTGCAGAGGCTCATCGTGAAACAGGCGCGCAGAATCCAGCCGGCTACGCGGGATGATCACCTCGCCCAGGTTGCGCAATGTGTGGGCGATGTAGTGATTGCCGGTCGCCTGGGCAATACCCAAATGGAACTGAAAATCCAACGCGGCCCGGTCATTGACGCTGACATTGGGCTGCCCGAGCTGATCGAGAAGCGCCCGCAACCCCGCCAACTGATCCGGGCCACGTCGCTGGGCGGCGAGCCCGGCGGCTTCCACCTCAAGACCGATCCGAAATTCCATGATCGCCAGCGAATCATTCAGGATGCCGATCGTCGCAGGGTCGATGAAGGCCTTCAGCGACAGGGTGCTACCGCGCACGAACGTGCCGATACCGTGGCGCGTCTCAACCATTCCAGCGGCCTGGAGACGCGACATGGCCTCGCGCACCACCGTCCTGCTGACCCCATGCTCCAGCATGAGGGCCGACTCGGTGGGCAACTGCTCACCGCCGCGCAGTCGCCCCGCGACAATGTGCTCCGACAGCAGCGCCTCAAGCCCCCGGGACAGGCTGGCGCGCTTTTTTTCACCGGCCGCCGGCGCGTTCATTCCTCGAAAATCGCGACGGCGCGGACGAAGCCGGCCGAGGCGTGCCTGATCTTGTAGGGGAAACACGACACCTGGAAGCCGTGGGCCGGCAGGGATTCCAGGTTGGCCAATTTTTCCATCTGGCCGTAACCGATGTCGCGTCCGGCCTTGTGCCCTTCCCAGATGATCGAGGCGTCGCCCGTGGCGGCGAAGCGTTCGCGGGTGTACTTGAACGGCGCGTCCCAGCTCCAGGCATCGGTGCCGACCACGCGCACGCCGCGTTCCAGCAAGTACAACGTGGCCTCGCGGCCGATGCCTACCCCGGCGTCCAGATACCCTGGCTGACCGAACAGCGCGCCGGCACGGGTGTTGACCAGGACAATGTCCAACGGCTGTAGAACATGGCCAATACGCTCCAGCTCGGCTTGCACTTGGGCGGCGTTGACCACATGGCCATCCGGTAAATGACGAAAGTCCAGCTTCACGCCGGGTTGCAGGCACCAGTCCAACGGCAACTCGTCGATGCCAAACGCCGGCTTGCCACCGTCCGTGGTCGAGGCGTAGTGCCAGGGAGCGTCCATATGCGTACCGCTGTGGGTGGTGATCTGCAGGCGCTCAGCTGCCCAGGATTCGTCACCAGGCAGTTGCGCCTTGGACAAGCCGGGAAACATCGCGGCCATCTCCGGCCAGCCTTGCTGATGGTCCATGTAGTCGATTTTCGGCAGCAACGGCGGCGGATCGGTGTAGGGGTTGTTGTCCAGGGTCACGGACAGGTCCACCAGGCGGCGTTTAGTTGATTGCATGTTCGCTCACTCCAAGTCCCACCCGCCCACGCGCACGACGCGTCGGGGTAGCGGCATTCAAACTGTTACGTATCAAGGCAGCTGCCGAGCCGTCATGGCGAAAGCCAAGGGCACGGGCCAGAGGGGTTTTCATTGCGGGAAAGCTGCCGAATAACGCTTGCAGCCCCGCGTCCGGTGCGAAGCTGATCAGCGCGCGGCGTTCCTGGCCGTAGGCAGCGGCCAGGGCATCGATGACCTGGGCAATGGACAGGCGCAACAGCGGCAGTTGCCAGACGCGTGACGCGCCGAGCTGGGCAGACGGCAGTTCGGCGGCCCGTAGCAGGTTATCCACGCAACACCGCACCGACATCCACCATGCCTGCGCCTGCGGCGACACCGGGCAGCAATAGGGCTGGCCTTCGGCGAAGGCGTGCAGCACGTCGCTCATAAACGCCGAGCGCAGCCCATTGGGTTCACGTGGACGGGCAACGATGCCGGGCAGACGCACGGCGCGACCGTCCACCTCGCCTCGTCGGGCAAGGTCATTGATCGCCATTTCCACCATCGCCTTGTGCGCACCGTAACTCAACTGCGGGTGCGGCACGGCACGCTCATCCATGCGGGCTGGCAGGTCGCCGCCGTACACCGCCACGCTGCTGGCGTACACCAGCACCGGCGCGCCTGGCTGTTCGCGCAACTGGTCAAGCAACTCCAGGCTCGCCTGCAAATTGACCTGATAGCCCAATGAATAATGCTGCTCGGCCGCGCCCCCCGGAATGCTGACCAAGTGAAAAACCACATCGATGCCATCGGCCAAGGCGCGGCGCAATAACGCGGCGTCGGTGACACTGCCGCAATGCCGGCGCAGGCGCTTGTCCTCGGCAAACCCCACCAACTCTTTATCCAGCAGGATCAACGCGCTGATCGAGCGGCCTTGTAACGCATTGGTTTCGAGCAACCGTTTCACCAGCGTCCGCCCAACAAAACCATTGGCCCCGGTAATCATCACGCGCATGGGAGGCCTCCGCGCACGATGCACTGGTCTATCGCCCCGAACACCGACTGACCTTGCAGATCGAGGACCTCCATGCGCACGCGGTCGCCAAAGCGCATGAAGGACGTCCGTGGTACGCCGTGCTCGATCATCTCAACGGCACGACGTTCGGCGATGCAGGCAGCGCCCACAGTGGGGTCAGCATTGGAAACCGTGCCGGAACCGATCAGGCAGCCCGCCCTGAGGCGCCGGGTCAGCGCCGCGTGAGCAATCAACTGATGAAAGCCGAAATGCATGGCACCGCCCTGGGCATGACCGAACCACTGACCGTTCCATTCAACCTTCAACGGCAAGTGCACGCGCCCGTCGCGCCAGGCCTCGCCCAACTCGTCGGGGGTGACCGCCACCGGGGCAAAACTGGACGCGGACTTGGCCTGGATAAAACCGAAGCCGGTCTTCATTTCTCGGGGGGCGAGCGCACGCAGGCTGACGTCGTTGACTTGCACAATGAGCCGAATATGCTCGACGGCGTCTTGCGCCGAGCAGCCCATGGGAACCTCATCGACCAACACCGCAAACTCGCCTTCGAAATCGATACCGTGGGTTTCGCTGGGCAGCTTGATGTCGTCGTGGGCGCCTAGAAAGTCGTCGCCACAGCCCTGATACATCAGCGGCGTATGTTCAACACCTTCGATCGGATCCAGCCCAAAAGCCTTCTGCATGCGCTCGCCATGACTGAGGAAAGACGAGGCGTCCAGCCACTGCCAGGCACGTGGCAGAGGCGCGGCGGCTTGCTGAGGATCGAAGGCGAAGGCACCGGCCAGCGTGCCTTCGTTCAAGGCGTCATACCGCGCGCGTAAAACGCTTTCGACATGCGCCCAGCGCTCAACGGCCTCCTGCAGCGTCGCGGCAATATCGCCGGCATCCACCGCCCAGGCCAGGTCGCGCGACACCACCACCAGGCGACCGTCGCGATTTAGGTTCTTGAGGGTGCTGAGCTTCATGGGTGTTCTCCTTGCAGTTCAGGAGCAAAGCGGCCATCGAGCAGCACAAAGAGCATGCGGGCCATCTGCTCGGTGCGATTGCTCCAGGCGTGGTTGGTGCCGCGCTGCACCACGATGTCGCCGCGTTTGAGATGCACCTCCTCGCCATCGAGCACCAGCCAGACCTCACCCTCGGTGACCACGCCGTAATCCAGCGTTTGGGTGCGATGCATCAGCTTGTGCCTGGAATCCGCCTGCCCCGTGCCGGCATGGGCCTGGCCAATTTCGGCGAAGGCCGCCGCGGCCTCCTCGGCGCTGACCTGGTTCTGCACACTGTCCGGGGGAATATCCACCACGCGGATGACACTGCCCAATGGCGCGGGGCTCAGTTGAAGCGGCTGGTGGGTGGGGTCGTCGCCGTTATCCAGCACGGCCGGGCTGGCGCCGCTGTTCCAGATCTCATGGAAGACCGTGCCGGGCACGGCCTTGAGCGGGAAACTGTTCGGCGTTGGCCCGCTGAGCGCGACCACCGCCTGGCCCTGGGCATCGTGCCCGGTTACCACGCGTTTGAAACCAGGAAGCTGTTGCATATTCGAGTCCTCAATCTGTTGGCGAAACGCGCCAGCGGGTAACGATGAATTCATGAAAAAACCTTAAAGATCGAGTACCAGCCGCGCGCTCTTCGCACGGGAGCAGCAAGGCGTGAACTGGTCGTTGCGGGCTCGCTCGGCATCGGTCAGGAACATGTCACGATGCTCCGGCTCGCCGTCCAGCACGCGCGTGATGCAGGTGCCACAGATGCCCTGTTCGCAAGACAGCGGGATGTCGATGCCAGCCTCCAGCAATACCTGGGCAACGCTGAGCGTGGCCGGCACTTGGAAGCACTGCCCGGTGCTAGCCAGTTGCACCTCGAACCCGCCCGCTTCACCCACCGGGGCAGCGGCGGCGGTAAAGTACTCATGGTGCAGTTGCGCCTCGGCCCAGCCTTGCGCGCGCGCCGTGCCAAGCACGTGGTCCATGAAACCGTTGGGGCCACAGACGTACAGATGACGGTCACTGGCCGGCGTGGACAGGACCCGAGCACTGTCCAGGCGCTGGGCATCCTCGCCATCGTCCATATGAACGTGCACGCAATCGGCGAACGCCGAATGACGCAGGTACTCAATAAAGGCCATGCGCCCGGCCGAGCGGCCGCAATAGTGCAGCTCGAAAGGCGCGCCGATCCGCGCCAGGCGCTCGGCCATGCAAAGGATCGGCGTGATGCCGATACCGCCGGCGAACAGCACGCTGTACCCGGCCCCATGCTCAAGCGGGAACAGATTGCGAGGTTCGCTGATGCGAAGTGGGCTGCCTTCGTGCACCTGCTCGTGCATGGCCTGCGAACCGCCGCGAGACGCCGGGTCGAGTAACACCCCCAGCAGGTAGCGGTGGCGTTCTTGCGGGTGATTGCACAGCGAGTACTGGCGCACCAGGCCATTGGGCAGATGCACGTCGATATGCGAGCCGGCACTGAAAGCCGGCAACATGGAGCCCTCGGCGGGGGCCAGTTCGAAGCTGTAGATGCCTTCGGCTTCGAGGCGCTTGCGAGTGACGATGACTTCAATCATCACTTGGCACCCGCAGGCTGCTCGGCAGCAATCATGCGGTCGAGTACACGCCGCGCCCGGACCGCTCCTGCATCACCGATCAGCAGCACCGGTTTCAAGTCCCAGAACGATGCAGCGCCCATCATGCGCTGCTGCGCCTCGAGCATTGGCAAGTCTTCATCGGCAAAGGGCCGGCTGATCGCGGCCGCCTGCTCATCAGCGAATCGCTCGGCAAATTTGCCCATTGCCTTGGGGAAACAGACTGAGAACCAGTAGTGAGTCGTGGTCTCGGTCTCTGGAGTGAACAGATGCGGAATCGGTGTGGAAACGCCCTTATCTCTTGGGAGACCGGTCGCCACTGCACCGGAAAACAGCAACATGTTCGCAGGCGCATCCCAACGTACATCGATCCAACGATCCACCGGCGTACCTTGGGGGATGTTCCAGGCGGTGTAGAGGAACTCTGGCATAATTTCCGCAACCGTCTGGCGGTTGGACCAAACGGTGTTGTCCTCCTCTTGCACGCTAGTCAATGCACCCTTGACGCCATCGCCACCCAACGTAGACGGATGCAAAAATTCGATATGACTCAGGTCCATGATGTTGTCGGTTTCCAGCACGTAGTTGGCTTTTGCGTGCAGGTAGCGTTTGCCGACATACCAATGGTCTTCATCCATGCAATTGAAATCCGGAATCAGCGCCGCATCGGCCAAGTGAGGATCCCCCATCCAGATCCACAGCAAGCTGTAGCGTTCAACCAGCGGGTAGGCCTTGACCTTAGCCGCCTTGGGAATGGCACCATCGCCGTGGGGGTTATGCACACAGGCGCCACTGCCATCGAATTCCAGGCCGTGGTACGGACAACGCACCGCATCGCCTTTGAGGATGCCCATGCCCAGGGGCGCGAAACGGTGGGGACATCGATCGGCAATGGCTTGGGCATTACCTTGGGTGTCGCGAAAAAACACCACGGGTTCATTGAGCAAGGTTCGTTGGAACAACTCGCCAGCCTTGATCTCGTTTCCCCAGGCGGCCGCGTACCAGACGTTGCGTAGAAAGCTCATCGCAGTTCCTCTTTTTCATAGTTTGATGACCGACTGGCTTGCGTCTCCGCTCGCTCGGCTTCCATCAATCGACGCAGAACACGTCGACAGCGCACGGCCCCTGCATCGACTGGCAGCAACACAGGGTTGAGGCCAAGCAGTTCAACCTCACCAATCTGGCGCTGTTGAGCCTCGACCATGGGTTTGTCTTCACCGGCGAAAATACCGATCAACATCTCCTGGACGAAGGCATTCAACTGCGCATTGTCCTGCTCGAAACTGCGCGTGTTGGCAAAGAAATAATGGGTGTTGGCCGCGTCCTGCGGCGTCATCAGATGCAGGTTCCATGTCACTGGTCCCTCCGCCCTGGGGCGCCCTGGCGCCGTGGCGCCACTGCCGAGCAGCATCAGGCCGGGGGCGTGCCAGATGACTTCGGCCCAGACGTCTGCCCGGCTCGGATCTTCAAGGTGAGCGCCGAAAGCCGGCGGGGGCACATCGTCCGGCGCCCACCAACTGATGCGTACGCGATCGTTGGGCAATTCCTCGATGGTGGCTCGGGTGTGTGACAACGCCCCGCCACCGAGCGTATCCGGGTGCAGGAAATCAACATGGCTCAGGTCCATGATGTTGTCGGACAGCAACTCGTAGTGCGCACGGGTCGGCAAATACCCATGCCCTTTGGCATGGGTGGGCGCCTGCTCGAAAAAGGAAAAATCAGGAATCAAGGCATCGCTGGCCAGGTGACGATCGCCCGGCCAGACCCAGATCGCCCCGTGGCGCTCAACGGCCGCGAAACCGCGAACACAGGCGGCCTTGGGGATGTTTCCTTCGCCATGGGGATTGTGCGTGCATTGGCCACTGCCATCGAAACGCAGGCCGTGGTACGGGCACTGGACGCTGTCGCCGACAACCTTGCCCCTATGCAGCGGGGCAAAACGGTGCGGGCAACGATCGGCGAGCGCCTGGATCACACCGTGGCTATCGCGAAAGAACACAATGGGTTGCTCGACGATGGTTCTGCCCAGCATGCCACCTTGCGCCAGCTCGTCTGCCCATCCAGCGATGTACCAGGTATTGAGCAAATAACTCATGCGGTTCTCCTCGTTGTTCTTATTGTGTTGAAGCGTCGAATGGGCAGGTCAGTGCTCAGGGTCTGCGGCCACCGCCGTGGCAAAAACAGACCCGCTGCCACGCAACCGGAGACAGGCCAGGGCTACCATCAATTGAACGCCCGCGACGATGCCCAAGGCCGCTGGCAAGGCGCCGATTACGCCGCCGGTGATCGCCAGCACCACCAGCGGGCTGGCGAACTCCCCGGCAAAGAACATCGCCGTGAAGCCGCCGGCGGCGCGGCCGCGCTGTTGGAAGTCGACCTGGCTCATGATCCAGGTGAGCAGGGTCGGCATCATCAGGCCGATGCCCAGACCGTTGATCAGGACGGCGATCACCACCAGCCCGTGACTGTCGGCTACCGCCAGCAGCCCGCCACCGATCCCGGCCGCGACGAAGGCCAGGAGCATCTGCCGCTGCGCCGGCACACCGCTCAACAGACGAAAACTCAGGGCGCCGACCAGTACGCCGAACTGACTGGCGCCCATGGTCAGGCCGATCTGCTGCGAACCTTCGACATGCAGCAGGTTAAGCAGGTAACCGACTTGTACCGGCACGATGAACAGGCTCAGGCCCGCCAGGAATGCCAGGGCATACAACGGTGCCAGCGGGCGCCAGGGGAATGCCCTGCCCGCCGTTGTGAGGGTGGCCGCCTGCGCACGCGGCTCCCACAGCAACCATGCCATCAGCGGCAGGAACACCAGCCCCAGCCCATACAGGGCAAACGGGGTACGCCAGCCGTGCTCGCCGAGCACTCCACCGATGGCAATGAAGATCGCCGCCGACAATGAGGTCGCGACCATTTGCAGGGCGAACATGCGTTCACGTCGCGCGCCGCTGTAGTAGTCGCCCATCATCGTGGTGCAGCAGGTCATGATCGCCGCTTCGGCCACACCGATGCCGGCGCGGCTGATCACGATGACCTGCAGCGACTCCAGCCATAGCGGCAGCACGCCGCAGACGGTGTAGAGCACCATCGCACCGATCAACAACGGTTTGCGCCCCAGTCGGTCAGCGATGATTCCGGCCACGGGAGCCAACAACGCAATCATCAACGCCGGCAGCGTCAGGGCAATGGGCACCAGCACGGCCACACCCGGTGTGTCGGCGAAGTGTTGCTGCATAAGCGGCAGGACGGGGGCCAGCAGCACCGCACCGAGCACTGGCAGGCAACTGCCGAGCAACAGCAACAATGATTGTGGCAAACCTGCCTGGCGCTCAACGCTCATCGTGCACCTCCGCAGGTTGCGCCGCGCAAAACGCCATGCCAAAGGCGCTCAGACCGGCGAAGAGGTCAAGCCATAGGGACCGCTGGAACAAATGCACACGAGGCATGGGAACGTCCTTTCTTGTTGTTATGACGCGACGGGATTGGCGTCTTTTATCGTTTGATCGTGCTCTGAAGTCAGGCGTAGCGAGTGCTTCACGCAAGCCCCCTCCTCGGCTACGGCAGGCATCAGCGGCAAGCTCGTCGAATGGCTGGGGTTGGCCTCGGCCGGCCCTGTACTTATCCGCTTGCTCGGCAACAGAAAGTGAGCCAGGGCCGGCAACAGGACCAGCGCGCCCACCATGTTCCAGACGAACATAAAGGCCAGCAGCACGCCCATATCGGCTTGGAACTTGATCGGCGAAAACATCCAGGTCGCTACGCCGATCGCCAGGGTCACACCGGTCAGCATCACCACCTTGCCGGTGGACAGCAGTGCCCGGTAATACGCCTGCGACAGGCTTGTGCCCTGGCGCATATGACCGAGCAGGATGCTCATCACATACAGCGCGTAGTCGACGCCGATGCCCACGCCGAGGGCGATTACCGGCAAGGTCGCGACCTTGACGCCGATGTTCAGCCAGACCATCAACGCCTCACAGAGGATCGACGTAAGCATCAGCGGAATCACCGCGCAAATCGTGGCGCGCCAGGATCGGAAAGTGATCAAGCAGAGCAGGATCACCGCGCCGTAGACCCAGAACAGCATTTCGCGATTGGCCTGCTTGACGACGATGTTGGTCGCGGCCTCGATCCCGGCATTGCCCGCGGCCAGCAGGAACTGGACCTCGTCGGTATTGTTCGCCGCGGCGAATTGTTCGACGTGATCCACCAGACGGTTCAGGGTTTGCGCCTTGTGGTCGGAGAGGTAGACGTACAGCGTCAGCAGGCTGCAATCTTCGTTGTACAGCCCGCGCGGCGCCCCGGCGGTGACCATGTTGAGCATTGCCTGGTTGTTCTGCAGCTCATACCACTTCGGGCTGCCTTCGCTCAGGCCAACCAGCATGCGGCGGTTGAGCAGTGCCAGGGAATTGGTCGAATCCACCCCTGGCAAGGTGCGCAACTGCCAATCGAGGGCATCGACCTTGTTCAGGATGTCATAGCGCGAACAGGCGCTGGCGGGGGTCTTGATCATGACCGCGAACAGATCGCTGCTGGCGCCGTAATGCCGGGTCAGGAATGCATCATCCTGGTTGTAGCGCGAGTCGGCCCGCAGCTCGGGCGCGCCGGCGTCCAGATCACCCACTTTCAGTTGCAGGCTGACGATGAAGCCGAGCGTCGCCAGCGCCAGGCTCAGCGCGATGCACAGCGCCGCCCACCGGCGCTGGGTGAACAGGTCGAGGAAGCGCCAGAACCCGTGGCGATTGTGGCCAGCCAGCTCGGCGTGCTCGCTTTTCAGGCTCAGTTGCGCCGCGCGGCCGCTGACCCCGACATAAGAAAGCAATATCGGCAGCAGGATCAAATTGGTGAAGATCAACACCGCCACGCCGATACTCGCGATCATCGCCAGGTCCTGGATCACCTGGATCTTGATGATCATCAGCACCGCGAAACCGACCGCATCACACAGCAGCGCGGTGAGCCCGGCAAGGAACAGGCGGCGGAAAGTAAAGCGTGCGGCGACCACCCGGTGCATGCCGCGCCCGATGTCCTGCATGATGCCGTTCATCTTCTGTGCGCCGTGGCTCATGCCAATGGCAAACACCAGGAACGGCACCAGCACCGAATAGGGGTCCAGTTGATAATTGAGCAGCGGCAGCAAGCCGAGCTGCCAAACCACCGCCACCAATGAGCAGAACACCACCAACAGAGTGCTGCGAATGCAGCGGGTGTACCAATAAAGCACCACCGTGGTGATCAGGATCGCCACGGCGAAGAACATCAGGATTTGCCGCAGGCCGGCAATCAGGTCACCGACTTTCTTGGCGAAACCGGTGATGCGGATGTCGATGCTGTCGCTCTGGTATTGGCTGCGCAGCGATTCCAACTGTTGCGACAGTTGGCTGTAGTCCAAGGGTTTGCCGTCGGGGGTGCGCTGCAACAGCGGTACCTGGATGATGCTCGAGGCCTGGTCGAACGCCACCAACTGGCCGATTTCGTTGGACAGCTGCACGTTGCGCCGCAATGCCGCAAGGCTCGCTGCGCCGCCATCGTAGTTATCCGGAATGACCGGCCCACCCTCCAGGCCCGCCTCGGTCACCGCCACCCAGCGGGTGGCCGGCGTCCATAGCGACTTCATGTACGCCCGGTCGACACCGGGCAGCAGGTAGATCTTGTCGCTCAACGCCTGCAGGGACTTGAGGTAGGCGCTGTCGTAGATGTCGCCCTGCTTGTTGACCACCGCAATGCGCACCGCATTACCCAACCCGCTCAACTCCTTCTGGTGCTCAAGGTAGTTGGCGATGTAGGGCTGATGGGTGGGGATCATTTTTTCGAAACTGGCATTGAGTTCAACGCGAGCGGACTGCCAGCCCAGCACCAGCGTGGTCGCCAGGCACAGCAGCAACACCCACAGACGATGGTTGAACAATGCGCGTTCGAGCATCGAACCGGAGCGCGGATCAAAATCACCGAGCGCATTGGCAGGGGGCTGGAAAAACTTACCAGGAGACGTCATAACCTCACTCCGAAGCGGCAGTGGCTGGCCGCGCAAGACGCTGCAGCCCGGTGAAACCGGCAACGATCAGGCTGCCATCGGCGGCCTCGATCACACTTGAAACAGGTTTGCCCAAGGGCGCTCCCAACGGCAGCATCGCCGCGCCGGTCTGCTCGCTGTGGCGAAACAGCATGCCGCCCTGATTGACCAGCAACAGCTGGCCGTCGGCCAAACGGGTGGCATCGTTGAAGGAGATCGGTACGGGCACCGACAGACGCTGGAAACTGACGCCGGCGTCGCGGGAGACAAAGGCATTGCCCTTCAGCCCGGCAACCACCAGCGCGCCATCGTCACGACGTTGCAGCGTGAAATAGCTGCCTTCGTAAGGGCTGTCCAACTGACTGAACGACACGGCGTCATCGTCCGAACGGGCCAGGTAACCTTGCTCGCCAGCCAGGAACCAGCGGGTGCCCTGGTGACTGATCGCGTACAAGTGCATCCCGTTCGGGTTGGCGATATGCCCCATCAGCGAGTGCCAGGTAGCACCGCCATCGGTGGTCTGCAGCGCCACACCGTAGGCGCCGACGATGAGCCCACGGTGCGCGTCGACGAAATCCAATGCCAGAAAGGGTTTGTCCGGACCATCGGCCACCAGACGCTCGGCATTTTGTACCCGCGCCAGGGCGGCATCCGGGTCGGCAGCCGTGGCTTGCTCCGCCTTGGCGGAGTCCAGCTCCAGCTGTGCCACGCGCGCGCCGTCGAGCTGCAGCGTCCAGTGCTCGCCGCCATCCAGCGTCGCCAGCACCACGCCCGCGTGACCGACTGCCCAGCCCTTTTGCGCATCCACGAAGCGCACCGCCGTCAGGCTGACCGAAACCGGTACCCCAGCCTGTTGCCAGCTTTGCCCGTTGTCGTCGGAGAACAGCACCAGGCCGCGCTCGCCCACGGCCACCAGACGTGTGCCGGCACGCGCCAGGTCGATCAACACGCCGTTTTGTGCAACCGGTACCCGCATGGCCGGGGTATTGAGCGGCACGCCCACCGCAGCCGACCCGGCCAGGCACTCGCTCGTGGCGAAGGGCAAATACAGGGCCAGGAGCAACGCGCTCGCCTGATTGATTCTGTTCATAACCTACCTCGGACAAACACTCGTATCCCAAAGGCAGGCGACCGGCCTGCCCTTCACGCTCGGCTCAGGTCTAACGCACGCCGCGCCCCGCCATCGCTGCCGGCGAGAACTCCGAGGCCTTGTAGCGATCCACCGCGCGGTACTGCTCCGGCAACCCTGCATAGAGGTTCTGGATAAACCACGCACCGGACGTCAGGTCATAAAAACCTGAAGAGAGCTGCACCAGCCCCGGCAGGTCGGGCAATACCGACGGCAGCGACCAGAGGGTTTTGGCCAGTTGGCCGCTGGCATCCCAACGATCGCCGAGCAGCGCTTGCCAGGTGTCTTCATCGAGGTAGTAACGGCCCTTGGGCAGCTGGTGACGCTTGCCGGCGGCCACCGTCGATTCAAGCACCCAGACGCGGTGCAATTCCCAGCGCACGTAATCGGGGTTCAGATGGTGCTTGCCCAGCAGGTCCTGCGGCTGGGCAGCGTTTTGCACCTTGTTGGTGTTGTAGGGGACATACATCTCCTGCTTGCCCACCAGCTTCCAGTCGAACCGGTCTGTACGCCCCCCCCACACACTCAACTCATCGAAGGACATGACCCCAGCGGTGGACGGCGTCGGCGTGTCGCAGCAAGCGTTGGGCAGCGTGCGTACCCGGCGTTGGCCGCTCAGGTAGACATGGGCCTGGGATTTGTCACCGTTGATGTTCTCGCGCCCCAGGATTTGCTCGCCGGCACGAATCGCCGGGCCGAGATTGACAAAGTGCACCTGCCAGTAGTCGCCCGAGTAGTTTTCAGGGCCGCCCTCCTGGAAGTAGTAGGGCATTTCCTGGGTCAACAGGCCGTCGCTGGTCATCACCTGGTTGCCGTCGGCCGTCATCAGATAGTGGCGAAAATGCCCCGCCACCGAAGTGCCGCGCCAGTTCAGCACATGGTTCCAGATGGCTTCGGTACCGTTTTGTGGAATCGGAAACGGGATCCCGCCATAGGCGCCATCCGGGATCAGGCCGGCGCTGCTATTGACCAGCTTGGCGCGGGTCGCATTCTTCAGCGTGTTGTCATAAACCCACTGCGGCGCGGCCGCCGTGCGCCGGGTCGGATACACGTCGATGCGATAGGTGTCCGGAAAGCGCTTGAACAGCTCCTTGGTGCCGTCGCTGAGCTTGTCGGCGTACTTGGCCAGGTTCTGGGCGGTGATGCTGAACAAGGGTTTGTCTGCGGCAAACGGATCGCCGCGCTTGCCGCCCGGAACATAAGCCGGATCGACCTTGGTGTAGCCACCGTCCCAGGCCGGAATGCTGCCGTCGGAATTGCCGGCTTTCTCGGCACCGAAGGGCGTCAGGGTCTTGCCCAGCGCGGCCGCTTGTTCGGCGCTGGCGGCCAAGGCCATCGGCGCGGCGGCGACCAGCAGGGTTAAGCACAAGGCCTTTAGAGTGAACTGAATGGTCATGCGCAAATCCTCTTAGAACGTGGTCTTGACGGAGAAAGCCAGGTAGTCCCGGTCCTTCAACGACTGCTTGTAATTGAATTGGTTGGCGGCGTTGAGGCTGGTGTCCTCGGGACCGTAGAAGTGGGTGTAGGTCAGCCCCACGGTCACTTGGTCCAGGTAGGTGGCGGAGACGCCGATGTTCATGTCCCCTCCTCTGTCGGCGCCGAACCCGCTGATCACCGCCGACTTGCCCATGGGGAAATAGCTGATGCCCACCGGCAGGCTGATATCAATGCCTGGGAAGAACTGGCGGTAGGTTGGCGTGTACACCAGCTTCAAGCCCAGGCCGTCATCGGTGGCGTTGGGGTCCAGGGCTGCGCGATTGCGGGTCACGGCCAATAGGCGGTTCCAGGCCACCTCCGCTGTCAGGCTGGCTTCATTGGCGACGAAGGAAGGCCCCAGCGATGCCAGGACGTTGAGGTTGACGTGAGCCGTTCGGCCGACGGCGTACAGAGCGTCATCGTTGTTGTCCGCGTCGACACCCGCCAGGACGGTCTGGGCGTTGGAGACCAGCGGCATGTTCCAGCGCATCGATGCCTCGCCGGCAAAGCTGTACTCGTCCACGGAGGTGGCGAAACTGGCGCCCAGAACCCGGATGTCTTCCGGGTAGACCCAGGAATATTCGCCGATTTGCCCGGTACTGAAGTTCGGCCCGGTGGCATTCGGCTTCAAGTACAACGTGGGCGTTTTTTCGTGATACTGCAGCGCGTACAGGCCGTAATCCGTCGTCCCGGTGTTGTACTTGAGCTGCAGGCCGCCCTGGCCGGAGTTCCTGGCTTTCTTGTCTTTGCCATGGAAAAACGCAGCCGGGCTGTTGGCATTACCGCCCAGGAAATCCGGGAACGGCGCTCCGGTGATCAGCCTTTCATTGCCATCACCGATGGTATCGCTGGTGGAGAAATAGCTGCCGGCGCCCGGCAAGCGGGTGGCTTCCCACTCCAACTGATAGAAGGCGCCCAACGACACATCGTCGGTCAGTTGGTAGGCGGTAGACAGTTGGTTGACCGGCCGGGTGATTTCCTTGAATTGCGTGTTGGGCACCGATTGCGCCTTGACCACGTCCACCGGTGCCATAGCACCGGCAATGCCGTTGCCGCCGAAGAATAGGCTCTCGCCCCAGATCAGACCGTGGCGCCCCGCACGTACCGACAAGGCACGGTCGGCCAGTTCACCGTTCCAGTAGACAAAGGCATCCAGCAGTTCACTATCACCACCGTGCAGTTGACGGGTATCGCTGGTGAATTCATCGAAGCCCACCGAGCGCTGGTTGGCACTGGCCGCGTCGTGATTGTCGTTGCGTTCCTGGTAGACGGTGTCATACCAGGCGGCACCGCTCACACGGGCACCGAAGTTGTGAAAACCGATGTCCAGCTCGGAAAGAATATCCAGGCGATTGGAGATCAACCCCTTGCCGAAGTTGTGATCACCGTCATTCTGGTTCAGGGCCGTTTGCCCCTCGCTGAGTTTGCTGCTGGGCGCCTTCAGGCGCCAGGCCGCGCTGTACTTGAGCGTGTTGTCCCAGCGCAAGCTGAGATCGGGATTGCCGGTGTCGATCTGAAACGCCTGGGCTGCCGAAGCGCCAAGCCCCAGGCTTGCCGCAAGGGTCAGGGTGAAGGGGACGCGCCGCGACGCAGCGAACTTGCGAGTAGCCATCGAAGTAACCCTCTTATTGTTGTTGTATGTCAGCTCTTCTGGTGAAACGGCGCCCGCAGTCGAACCGGGCCAAGCCTGCACAGGCATGAAGCATCTATGGGAGAGTGAGTTTCAGGTTTGTCGGCGCCTCAGATGGGCGCAGCCGTGACGTCGAGAATCCGTCTGCGTTCATGCTTGTCTCACTCTTATTCTTGTTATTCACGCCAGCGTTCTGCCGGGGCAACCCCAGGCTTCACCACCGGCTGTGTTTGCACGCACTCGCTAACGCGTTGTGTTCACTTTCTCGGCAAAGCAGGCGTTTGACTAATCGCATGTAGGGATACGATGTATCAGCAACCGCGATACGTTAATCACGATGCATCGGCCCCCAGCTGACCCGCTTCGAGCACCAGCCAATCGGCCTCGGCACGCCATTTCAGCGCACTCAGGCGTTCCCCCAGGCACGGCCCGTAGACGCACAGGCCTGTGCCGGGAAGAAACCGCGCACCATGGGCGTAACAGACGATCTGGCGGCCATCGGCGCTGAGGAAACGATCCTTGCGGTACTCCAGGCGCACCGCCAAGTGCGGGCAACTGTTGCGATACACCCGCACCTGGTCGTCATGGCGCAGGGCAAATACGCTGTCCTTGCCCGACTCCAGAGGGTCGAACCCGCGAGCCTGCCCTTCGAGCAACTCATCCAGGCGACAGAGAACCATCGCGTCGTGGCTCATGGACGACCTCCGCATTCAGCCCTGCTTGGGCGGCGGGCCGCTCGGGAACCATTTTTCCCGGGACGTGAACAGGAACAGTTGCGAGTTATCCGCCGACAACGGTGCCTGGCGCGCTTGCCAGGCGTCATCGTGCTTGTCCATGTCGGCGTCGTATTCGATGTGACAGCCCAGCGGACTGTTGAAGTACCAGAACCAGTTGGAACCGAAGAGGTGGCGGCCCGGCCCCCAGAAACTGGTCCAGCCCTGCTGCTCGAAGCGCCGCCCGGCCAGCAGCACTTCCGTACCGCTGCCCATGTGGAAGGTGAAGTGCTCGCAGCCTTTCATGTGCGGCGGCGTCTGGATCATGAACAGGCAGTGATGGTCATCGGAACCGGCCGGCCGCATAAACGGGCCGGCGCCGACAAAGGTGTCGGTGGTGACGAAACCCAAGCGTTTGTAAAAAGCCTCGGCCTTAGCTGCATTCGGCACGAAATACACCACGTGGGACAGGGTCCGTGGCAGCGCCTGCATGTCGGGATTGATGCCAGGTTGGTTGACCGGGCGTTGAGGCGCATGGCCCGGCGCATTGGTCAGATCGGCTGGCGCGCTGTACGCACGCCGCACGCTGACCTGGAAAGCAAGGGCAAAGCCCATATCGTCCACACTGTGCACGGAGCCATCGGCACCGCGGGTCACCGGGCGATCGCGCCCCAGCTCATCAGCGATGGCCTCAAGATCAGCCTCGCTGGCCACGCCATACACCGTTTCACGTATCGAAGGCGCCGGCCCGATGGCCGCCGGCAGGCTGGCATCGTCTGCCCGGCGGATAATCACGGCAGTGCCGTCCAGCGCTTCAAAACGGCCCCCCTCGCTGTCGACATCGACAGGAAGCAGGCCGTAGTCACGCAGGCAATCGGTACAGGCTTGAATGTCGTCGACACCAAAAATAAGCGCGTCTAGGCCAATGATGCTCATTGAGTTACCACTCCATTGTCATTATTCAGCGCAGGCCTGGCGTCCCGCTATGGGAGCAGTGCCCGGCGGTACGCTGCCGAGGCGGGTCTTGGAGCCGATAAAGCGCCACGGCCAACCGACTGTGGGCTGATAGTGAAGGGCTAAAAACTCACTGACTAATCGCTTGTCAGGATGTGACCTATCGGCAAATGCGATACCTGGCCGCGAAGCGCAAAGGGCTTGAAAATCGAACACGGACCGCCCGATTCGCCCATTCACGCCTCTTGACGCCGCGATGGGAAGGTCGGAAGGTATTTACAAAATAAATACAAAAATCGAGACCGCCATGCGTTTTAACCACTTGGACCTCAACCTCCTGGTGGCGCTGGATGTGTTACTGGAAGAGCAGAACATCACCCGCGCCGCCGAACGCCTGCATATGACCCAATCCGCCACCAGCGGTGTACTGGGCAGGCTGCGCCTCTACTTCGAAGATGAGCTGCTGGCGCAGGTCGGACGCAAGATGCAGCCCACGCCTTATGCCCGTGAACTGGCGGCGCCGGTGCGCCAGGTGCTGCTGACGATCCAGTCCTCGATCACCGCCAAACCGGTGTTCGACCCCGCCACCAGCAAGCGCCATTTTCGCCTGATCACGTCGGACTATCTGATCAGCGTCCTGTTTGCCCGGGTGATCCAGAAAATCTCCCTGGAAGCGCCGCACATCACCTTCGAACTGCTGGGCCCCGGCGACACGTCCACCGAGATGCTGATGCGCGGTGAGGCCGACATGATGATCGTGCCTGAGCACTACCTCATTGAAGGTCACCCCTCGCAACTGCTGTTTGAGGAAGAGCACGTTTGCGTGGTGTGGGATGGCAACACGTTGGTTGGCGATAGCATCAGCCTCGATCAGTACATCGAGATGGGCCATGTCTCGGTGATTTTTGGGCGCAACCGGCAACTGAGCGTCGAAGAATGGCTGATGGGCCAGTATGGTTTTACGCGCCGCATGGAAGTTGTGACCCACGACTTTAACACCCTGCCGCAGTTGATCGTCGGCACCCAACGCGTCGCCACCATGCTCCAGCGCATGGCCAGGCTATACGCCAATTACCTGCCGCTGCGCATCGTGCAACCCCCGGTGAAAATCCCGGTGATGCGTGAGTTCATGCTCTGGCACCGGACCATGGAGGGGGATCCGATGCACCGCTGGCTGCGGGCAAAAATCAGTCAGATCATCAATGAGCTGGAGCAGTAGTCGACTCTATCTCCATTCGCAATACCTCCCATCCCGACTTGCGATTAGCCAAACTATGGGACTGCCCTTAGCCTGCTTCGAACCGTCAGGTCTAGCGATTCCCGTTCAGAACCTGGCCGCCAGCCTTTGCTTGCACAAGGACAATAACAATCATGTTTCGCTACTTCCCGACCAATTACGTGTGGAATCTTTCAGTCGACTTGGCCATTGAAATGGGCGCCCGTATCGGCGAAATCGAAGAGATGTGCGCGCCACTGCAAGAGGCCGCCAAACAACCGGACGCCGCCGGTAGCAAGGCCTTCCGTGAAACCTGGGCAAACATGGCCGACAAGCTGTGCAGCCTGGCGGAAGAAGACGAAGGCAAGGGGCGGATGCTGTCCGCCGGTGAAAAATATAACCGCGCCGCAACGTATTACCTGAGCTGCGAACGCCTGCAGGCCCATGGCGCCCCAGGCCGCACGGAGCTGTACCAGCGCTTTCTGCAGACGTTCCAGCGCAGTATCGAACTGGCACGAGAAAACTGCGAGCGCGTGGAAATCCCTTACGAAGGCAAACATATTTCCGGCCTGCTGGTGCGTGCCGAAGGTGTCAGCGGCCCGGCGCCGATTCTGGTGCAGGTCAATGGACTCGACTCCACCAAAGAAATGAAATACCGCGTCGGCCTGCCCGCCTGGCTGGCCAAACGTGGCGTGTCGTCGCTGATCATCGACCAGCCCGGGACAGGCGAAGCGCTCCGGCTACATAACCTGACTGCGCGTTTTGACAGCGAACATTGGGCCAGTCGCGTGGTGGATTGGTTGGAAACCCGCGACGACGTCGACGTCAAACGCATTGGTCTGGAAGGTGTGTCGCTTGGGGGCTACTACTGCCCGCGCGCGGTAGCCTTCGAGCCGCGTTTCGCGTGCGGTGTCGTGTGGGGAGCCAACCATGACTGGCGCGACGTGCAGAAACGCCGCTTGGAAAAGGAAGGCAGCTTCCCGGTTCCGCATTACTGGTCGCACGTCTCATGGGTATGGGGCGCCAAGGACACCGACGAATTCATGACCATCGCCGAAGATGTTCATCTGGACGGCATCCTGGATCGCATCAAGGTGCCTTTCCTGGTCACCCACGGTGAAAAGGATTCACAGATTCCCTTGAAGTGGGCACACCGCACCTATGAGCAGTTGGTCAACAGTCCCAAGCGCGAACTGAAAATTTTCACCGAACGCGAGGGTGGCGTGCAGCATTCGAGCTTCGACAACAGTATCAATGCGGGTCACTACATTGCCGACTGGGTGGCTGAAGTGCTCGGTGGTCGCATTGCGTGACGGGCATGAAGTGGATGTTCCGTCACGCTGCGAGGGTTTGAGCTGCACGGTGTCACTGCGCAACCGGGCGATGGGCGTCAATGGGTTGGTTTGATCACCCCAATACTGCGCCGACTCATTAATCCGTAGTAAGCGCATGCCGGGAACAGCAGACCAACAAGCCACGCCAGATCGATACCCTGCAGTGCGGAGGCAATAGGGCCGACGTAGAGGGAAGTATTCATGAATGGAATTTCCAACACGATGGTCGCGAGGAACACGCAGATAGCAATCCCGTTCACCCGACCGTAAATCCCCGACGGGTCAAAGATATCCGCAATCTTGTATACGCCTTTGCGTAGCGCGTAGTAGTCGACCAGGTTGATTGCCGTCCAAGGGATTAAAAAATAGCTCATGAAAAAGATGAAATTCAGGAAAAATTGAATGAAGTCATCTTGAGCCATGGTGCATAACGCCGTTGCAACAGCACAGATAACGAGCATAAAGCTGGCGCGCACCTTCGGAGTGACCTTGAGCGCAGCAAAAGGCTCGATAACGGTAACCGTCGACATGAAGGCTCCATAGAGGTTGAACACGTTGATGGCGATCTGACCATAGAGCACGAAGGCCACGGCCAGCAAGGTGCTCCCCCCCAGAACACCGAGCAAATGGAGGCCAACGTTATCTGAGAAACCTGTGACGCCCTTGGTCAATACCGCACCCAGCAGCATCATCCAGCTTCCACCAATAACCGTGCCCGTGTAGCTGTACCAAAAGACCTGGCGTGCAGAAGTATAGGTAGGTAAATAGCGAGAATAGTCGGCCACATAAGGGGCGTAGGACAGTTGCCAAGTCACCGCAATGCTCACCGAGGCGAGGAAGCTCGCCAAATTGAAGCCCTGCGCCGTCCATTGGTCCGCGTCGACTGGCAGTGCAAGGGCGAGCAGGGTCGCGATCCCGAAAAAAACAACCGAAACCAACGACAGCACTTTTTGCAGGCGGTGGATGAGCGTGTAGCCAAACAGCGCTACCAGAAAGCAGAGTAAACCAAGCAGCACAATGTTCGCCTCACTGCTGAGGGGGCTTGAGGCGGCGACCGCTTGGGCTGCCAACAAGGTATTACTCACAAAAAAAACCAAGTAAATGAGCATGACGAACAACAGCGGAACAATGGCTCCAAATACCCCAAACTGCGCACGACTCTGAATCATCTGCGGGATGCCCAACCTCGGCCCCTGGGCAGAATGCGAAGCCATGAATACCGCCCCGATCAAGGAACCAAGCAGGATCGATAAAGCGCTCCAGAACAGATTCAGTCCCAGGCTGACCGGCAGCACACCGGCCGCAATCGTGGTGATGTTGGCGTTCGCCCCAAACCACACGAAGAACAGAGAACGGGGTTCGCCGTGACGTTCGGTTTCCGGGATGAAATCGATGCTTCTTTTTTCTACGTTCATCATGCTCTCCGCTCAGTCTTGGCAACGAGGCAGCTTTCCAGGCGCGCAATGGCTTGCATAAACTCTTCCGGCTGGAAGGCAAGGTGGTCTGGTTCCATCGTACGAAGTGAAGGTGCTGGCTCGCCCCTCCAGCGCCGCAACAGCTGTTCGGTAGAAAGCATGTCCAGTCCGTAAAGCCAGTTGGAGAGAATAAACAAGGCCGATTAATGGGCTGCGGAAGTTGTCGCCGTACAAGCGTCGGCCACGAGGCTCAAGTGGAAGTCGTTCTGATAGGCATCGAACAGGCTACTCATCACACAGACGTCAGTCAGCACGCCCATCACCACGAGATGTTTGATGCCGCGCTCCTTCAGCATCGGAGTCAGCCGAGTACCGTGGAAAGCACTGTAGCGTTGCTTATCAATGACAACGTCACCGGTTTGTGGGGCTAACACATCGATGATCTCTATGGCAGATGTGCCAGCGCGATAGCTTGTCGGTTTGCCCTCGGCATCTACGGGCTCGCCCAACGCCAAGCCGAAACCTTGGGCATCGTTGACATGACGGGTGTAGAACAAAGGGATGTTGTTTTTTCGAGCGCGATCAACCAGCGCTGTTGCGTTTTTGATTACTTGATCGAACCGCTCCAGAGGGAAGCCGTCTTCTTTCTGAAGGTCGATCACGAGCAAAGCCGTGTCTTGGGTCATCAGGTTTCTTCCAATTGCAGAGCACCAGGCGATAGCCGCAAGGCTCGCTGATAGCTATGAATAACCAGGCGCAGGCACCGCAATCGCGGGCTACGGAAAGTACGAGAAATATTCTCTAGGAAGGACTATCTGACTATTTGCCAAAAGCCGTTTTGCTTGGCGGCAACGCAGGAGGGAAGACGCTTCAGAGTCACATGGGAAGGCGCAACCGAACGACGTAGAAAGTTCTTCATGGCTCCGCACGGGACTAACGTTGCCCAGCCAAGTAGGCTGATGCACGTTATGCCGGGTCGAAATGCGAAACTGACCATGACGTAGACTCTTGGGGTAAGTCCCATCAGACAAGTAATATGCACGCCATAATATCGGAAGGCTCGGAAAGCGGCGGGATAGAGCGATATCAGAAATATCGTGATGTCTTATGGTATTCGGTATGCCGTAACACCACGCTACGAAACGTAGCACGCAACGCCGAAGTGCATCTTTGTGAACTTCCCGCTACAGGTGGGCAGCTTTGGCCACTTCTGTTCCTGGAGGTTTTGTCAGGCGCCCAGCATTGCGCTTCATACGCCGATAGTGTTTTCACGGGACGGCGCGGCAAAAGTCAAAGGGAGACTTTTCTTTGGACGAAAAAAATGGACCTCTTTTCAGAGATCCATTTTTTAATACTTGGAGCGGGAAACGAGACTCGAACTCGCGACCCCGACCTTGGCAAGGTCGTGCTCTACCAACTGAGCTATTCCCGCTTGGTGATGCGCATTCTATAGAATCCAGCGCACCCGTCAAGCTCTTGATTCAAAAAAGTTTTATTTCTTTTCAACAGTGGTGCGCAGATGCGGCCAGGCGGCGCGCAGGTACTGGAGCATGGACCACAGGGTCAGGCCCGCAGCGACGAGCAGCAAGGCGTAGCCCAGCAGGACCCAGAAGGAGAAGTCAGACGGGTTGGCCAGCAGGATGACCAGCGCAAGCATTTGCGCGGCGGTTTTCCATTTACCCATGTTGGAGACGGCGACGTGGGCACGGGCGCCGATTTCGGCCATCCATTCGCGCAGGGCCGAGACGACGATCTCGCGGCCGATAATCACCGCAGCCGGCAGGGTCAGCCACAGGTTGCCGTGTTCCTGTACCAGTAGCACCAGGGCGACGGCCACCATGAGTTTATCGGCCACCGGATCGAGGAACGCGCCGAAGGGCGTGCTTTGCTCCAGGCGGCGGGCCAGGTAACCGTCAAGCCAGTCGGTGGCGGCCGCAAAGGCGAACACTGAACTGGAGGCCAGGTAGCTCCACTCGTACGGTAAATAGAACAGCAAAATAAAGATCGGGATGAGCAGGACGCGTAGAACGGTGATCAGATTAGGGATATTCATCGGCACAACTGGCTACGAGGTGGAAAGGCATTCTATTCGCTGTGCAGATTCGCATAAATCAACTCAGCAAGTTTTTTACTGATACCGGGTGCTTTGGCTATCTCGTCAATGCTGGCACGGGACAGCTCCTGCAAGCCACCAAAATGTTTAAGCAAGTCACGACGCCGTGTCGGGCCTACCCCCGCCACCCCTTCCAGGGTTGAGGTTCGCCGGGTTTTGCCGCGACGGGCACGGTGGCCGGTAATGGCGAAACGGTGGGCTTCGTCACGAATCTGTTGGATCAAATGCAGTGCCGGGGAGTCGCCCTTCAAAGTGAACTCATGGGCGGCATCATTCAAGTACAACGTCTCGAAACCAGCCTTGCGCGTGGCGCCCTTGGCCACGCCGAGCAGGATCAGGTCGGGCACCGCCAGTTCGTTGAGCACGTCACGGGCCATGGACAACTGGCCCTTGCCGCCATCCACCAGCAGGATATCCGGCAACTTGCCCTCGCCGTCCTTCAATTTGCTGAAGCGCCGCGTGAGCGCCTGATGCATGGCGGCGTAGTCATCGCCGGCGGTGACGCCTTCGATGTTGTAGCGCCGGTAGTCGGACTTGATCGGCCCTTCCGGCCCGAACACCACGCAGGAGGCTACGGTGGCCTCGCCGCTGGAATGGCTGATGTCGTAGCACTCCAGGCGCTGTGGCGGCTCGTCCAGGTTGAGCACTTCGGCAAGGGCATCAAAGCGTGCGGCGACGTGCTGTCGGTTGGCCAGGCGCGCGCTCAGGGCTTGCTCGGCGTTAGTGACGGCCAGTTGCTGCCAGCGGGCGCGGGTGCCACGCACGCGGTGGCTGATGTCCAATTCGCGGCCACGCAACTCGTGGATCGCTTCGATCAACGTGGGGAAGTCTTCATGCACCACGTTGACAATCAGCTCCGACGGCAGGTCGCGCTCGGGGCTGCTGACGTAGTACTGGCCGAGGAACGCGGCCATCACTTCAGCCACGTCTTCGTCGATACCGGTTTGCGGGAAGAAGTTCTTGCTGCCCAACACTCGCCCGCCGCGCACGCTGATCAGGTGCACACAGGCGCCACCTGGATTGACGAAGGCGGCGATCACGTCGACATCGCCGGTGCCGCCTTCCATGCTTTGCTGGTCCTGCACACGACGCAGTAGGGAGATCTGGTCGCGCAACTCAGCGGCCCGCTCGAAATCCAGGGTGCCGGCCGCCTCTTCCATGGCCGCGGAGAGCTCATCGGTCAGCGCATTGCTGCGTCCTTCGAGAAACATCACCGAATGGCGCACATCCTCGGCGTATTCCGCCGGCTCCACCAGGCCCACGCAAGGTGCCTTGCAGCGTTTGATCTGGTATTGCAGGCACGGCCGCGTGCGGTTCTTGTAGAAACTGTCTTCACACTGGCGCACAAAAAAGGTTTTTTGCAACAGGCTCAGGCTTTCACGGATGGCCCCGGCGCTGGGATAAGGGCCAAAGTACTTGCCCTTCGCCTTCTTCGCACCACGGTGAATACTCAGCCGTGGGAAGTTGCCGTCGGATAAAAACACGTAGGGGTAGGATTTATCATCACGCAGCAGGATGTTGTAGGGCGGCCGCCACTCCTTGATCAGCGTCTGCTCAAGCAGTAGCGCTTCGGTTTCGTTGGCGGTGATGGTGGTTTCAACCTGAGCGATACGCGCCACCAGTGCGGCGGTTTTGGGCGCGAGACCGGTCTTGCGAAAGTAGCTCGCCAGGCGGTTTTTCAGGTTTTTGGCTTTGCCGACGTAAAGCAGGCGCGCCTCGCTGTCGAACATGCGGTACACGCCGGGGCGGCCACTGCAGGTTGAGAGGAAGGCACTCGGATCAAACGGCGTAGTCATGTCAGGCGCTGGCGTCCACCATGCCGTGGCGCACCGCGAGCAGGGTCAATTCAACATCACTGCTGATGGCGAGCTTCTCGAAAATGCGATAGCGGTAGGTGTTGACGGTCTTGGGCGACAGGCACAGCTTGTCGGAGATGGATTGGACTTTCTGGCAACCCACAATCATCAGGGCGATCTGGATTTCCCGCTCCGACAGCGCGTCGAATGGCGAGTCGCTGGTGGGTTGGAAAGACTTGATGGCCAATTGCTGGGCAATCTGCGGGCTGATATAGCGCTGGCCGGCGAACACCAGGCGAATGGCCTGCACCATCTCCGCCAAGCCTGCACCCTTGGTCAGGTAACCCGCAGCGCCCGCCTGTAGAAGACGGGTCGGGAACGGGTCTTCTTCGCACACGGTCACCACCACGACTTTGATATCCGGATGGCTGCGCAGCAATTTGGTCGTGGCACCAAGACCGCCGATCCCAGGCATCTTGACGTCCATTAACACCACATCGGGCTTCAACTCCCGGGCCTTGATCAGGGATTCCTCCCCCGACTCGGCCTGGCCGACTACTTGCAGGCCATCGATGTCAGCCAGCATTCGTGTAATGCCTGTACGAACGAGATCATGGTCATCGACTACTAGCACCCTAATCAAGCAGACACCTCGCGAAATGGTCTTATAGGTTGCTGAACACCTTAGCAAAAAACCAAGGCGCAGACCTAGCTGCAAGCGTCATATATATGGAGTTTGGGTAAGCGGCAGCCATCCGCCGGGAGGCAGACGGCTCAATTTGTTGGGCGAAGAGTCAGGAATCCTGGGCTTTCGGCTTGGCCTTTTCATTCACAGCAACGCAATGTTTGGCCAAGGTCGACGTCAGGCGACGGATCGCATCCTGGTCTTCCTTGAACATCGCACGGTAATCGCCGAGCACCTTTTCTTCGATCTGGCTCAGGTTTTCCAGTTGGATGGGCGTGGCCGTGCCGGTCAACACGTACAACACATCCACACCTCGTTCAGCGACGCGAGACAAATAGTCCGCTTTAGGCGCGCGCCCGCCACTTTCGTATTTCCCTTGTGCGTTGGCTTCAACGCCGCCGATCTCGCCGAAACTTTTTTGCGACAAGCCAAGTCGCTCTCTTTCTTGCCTCAAACGCGAACCGATTCCACTCATTTGGATGTATTATCCTGTCTGGCACACCCCAAGAGGTGACACACTCATCTCTTTATTAAACAAACTTGAACGGTTTTGAACTATGCCCGGAATCCGTACTGCCGCACAAGCCAAGGCCTGGCTGGAACATCAAGGAAAGTCAGTTCAAGCGTTCGCCCGTGAGCATGGCGTTGATCCGGCTACCACCTATCAAGTGCTCGCGGGGCGCAAAAAGGGACGGCGTGGAGAGGCCCATAAGGTCCCGGTCCTTCTGGGCATGAAAGAAGGGATCATCCTTGCTGAGGCTGATGGCCAAAACAATGATCAGGAAGTCGGCTCCTGAGAGCTGTATGCGCTTATTCGGCCTGTGCGCAGGGTTTAGCTTGAGCGGCAGACACGCTCCATTCGCCAGAAGTAGTCTTCTTCACCAACGTTACTGAACCCCATGCGCTCATAGAGCAGCTTCGCCGGGTTCGTCTTGAATACCGTCAGGCGCAACAGGCCAAGCGCCTGCGCCTTGAGCGCCATCTGCTGCAATACCCAGCTCCCTGCGCCACCCCCACGATACGCTTCGAGCATATGCAACTCGCGGATATACAGCGCGCGGCTGTCGCGGCTCAGGCTGACAAATCCCAAAACGACGTCGCCCCGGCAAATCAGCCAGTTTTCCCGACCGGCCCAGGCGGTATCGAAGCCATCGTTGGACCACCACAACCCGTACTCTACGTAGTAACGGGTCATGGCCTCGTGGGTCAGCGTTCGCGCAAAGGGCAGGTCCTGGTCCGTCGCAGCGCGTAGATAAAATGCCATTTACAGGGCGACCACTTCGCTGGCCCAACGCTCGCCATCGCGACGGGCGATCAGCAGCGCCTCACCCAGCCCTGGCACAGCGGCAAGCAAACCGCCATCGGTGCCCCAGATCGCACTGCGACCGGCACACGCCCAACCGCCCGACGGGCCGCCATGGTTGGCCATCAACACCAACAGGGCATGTTCAGCTGCATAGCCTCGGAGCAGCGCACTGTCCGTTGCGTACCCTCCCTCACTGATCAACACTCCGGCGGCATACACCGTAGCGCCCGCTTGCGCTGCAGCAAGCGGATGGCTGGCATGGGAAAAGTCTGCACACACTGCCAGTGCAACCTGCTCCCCCTCGAATTCAAGGGCCGCACCGCCCTGCCCTGGGACAAACGCGGTCTCTTCGCCGTCGTGCAAATGCTGCTTGGTGTAGACCGCCAGGGAGCCATCCGCACCCAGTACCAGTGCAGCAATAAACACACCCGCCTCCGGCGCCAGTCGAATCGGCATCCCCACCACCGCCGTCAGTCGCAGTTCTTGCGCCATTTCGCGCAGGGGCGCCAGCACCCGGTCCTCTGGCGCAATCGCCAGTGCAGCGGCCAGCGCCGGCTCATAGCCTGTCAACGACAACTCCGGGAACACCAGCAGTTGCACACCCTCGGCCGCCGCCGCCCGCATACACGCCAAGTGGCGTTGGATATTGGCCCGCACATCGCCCGCAATGGAGATGGATTGAGCTGCAGCAACAGTGAAGGCAGTCATGGTCGCGTCCAAGCAATCGGTAACTAAGTATGACCAGCATATCGACACTCACCCCATAGCCGTAAGTCCCTTCACGCAATAGAAATTACTGATTGAATCTCCCCGCGTGCCTCTAGTAAGCTCCCCGCATCATTTGGAGACACACCATGTTGCAACTCACCCACACTCAGGTTTGCCCTGCCGCCAGCGCCCCGCGCTCGGTGTCGGCCAGCCGTGTGAACGGTTCGAGCGCAGCTGTCAGCTTTTATTTTGGGTATTGGTTTAGCCACTGGCGCGCCTGATACCTGAAATCGGCGCCCACCATTCAAGGGGTCGCCTGCCAGAGAAATCTAACCCCCGGTCGGCTCCCCGACCGGGGGTTTTGTTTTTCCAGGCCCCTGAACATTTTGTTTGATCAAGAACACTTAAAAGGACTCACGACATGAACTACGCCACCTATTACCGCTACGACACCTCCACTGCATGGCGATTTAGCCAGCTCCGCTCGGGACAGCCTGCCGCCTCCGATCGGTCACCTATTGGTGGCAAGCCAACACACCAGGCCAGTACGGCCAATTGTCGAACACCCCAGTAGGCCAAGCGCGCGGGAACAACCCGCCGCTTGCCCAGGAAGCCTTGAATATGAACTCGTCCATCGCCGCTCTGCCCGTTTCGAACCTGATCAGCGCCAATGAAGCCCTGACCCAGCGCCTGCCCAGCTCTCTTGAGCTCAAGCATCAGTTGCCCCTCAGCCCGTTCCTCAATGAACAGATCCACGCCCATCGCCAGGCCGTGCGCGCCATCCTCAAGGGTGAAGATTCACGCTTGCTGGTGATTGTCGGCCCGTGCTCGATCCACGACCCGGAATCGGCCATGGAATACGCTCGCAACCTGAAGAAACTGGCACTCGACGTCAGCGACCAGATGCTGCTGGTGATCCGCGCCTACGTCGAAAAACCGCGCACCACTATCGGCTGGAAAGGCCTGGCCTACGATCCGCACCTGGATGGCAGTGACGACATGGCCGCCGGCTTGACGCTGTCCCGCGAGCTCATGCGCGAAATGCTGCGCCTGGGCCTGCCGGTCGCCACCGAGCTGTTGCAGCCCATGGCCGCCGGCTACTTCGATGACCTGCTCAGTTGGGTCGCCATTGGCGCACGCACCACCGAATCGCAAATCCACCGCGAAATGGCCAGCGGCCTGGGCATGCCCGTGGGCTTCAAGAACGGCACCGACGGCGGCGTCTCAATCGCCTGTGACGCGATGCGCTCGGCGTCGCACCCGCACCGCCACTTCGGCGTCGACAGCCAGGGCCACCCGGCGATCATCCAGACCCCGGGCAACCCCGACACACATCTGGTGCTGCGCGGCGGTCACCGTGGGCCGAACTATGATGCAAAGAGCGTGGCGCAGATCAAGCAGGACCTGGCCACGTCCAAGGTCACGCCGCGGATCATGATCGACTGCAGCCATGCCAACAGCGGCAAAGACCCGTTGCGCCAACCGGCGGTGTTCAACGACGTGCTCGAACAACGCCTGCAAGGCGATACTTCGCTGATCGGCATGATGCTTGAGAGCCACCTGTTCGAAGGCTGCCAACCGTTGAGCCCCTCGATGAAATACGGCGTGTCGGTGACCGACGGCTGCCTGGGCTGGGCAGGCACCGAGCAGCTGTTGCGCAGTGCCGCCGAGCGCTTGCGGGCTCAGGGCTGATGGCCAGGGAAACCGAGCTTGAGCGCGGCCATCGCTGGCTCAGCCCCAAGGCCATCGCACCGACGCGGGACTAAACCCCGGCCACGGGCCTGCGGGATAATTCCCGCAGCCACGGCAACACCCGCAGGCCCTTGGTGGCCTCGGGTGGGTCGATGATGTCCATGAAGTGTTCAAGGGTGACGTTGTCCGGCACGCCGGGCAGGCGTACCAGCACCGCCGGCGTTGCACCGGCAGGCTTGCCCAGGTCCAGATGGTCGTAGACCAGCACGTGGCGGACCTGGGGTTGCGGCTCACAGGCATTGACCGCCAAGCCCGCATTGATGATCAGCACATCAAAACGCTCAGCGGGGATGGCGGTGAGTATCTGGACTTCTTCAAAGGTTTGTACCGGGACAATCCGGTGGTACCCCAACTGGTTGAGCATTTTTTCGATGTGCAGTCGTTGCAGGTGCTGTTCATCGGCAATCAGGATAGACAGTGCTTTGTTCGGCATGGCAAACCCCTGGGCTGGCAGCGCTCGTCAGTAAGAGGCGATCATTTTCCAGACATATCCCGCAGACAAAATCAGCGATGTTCCCCCTTCGCGTAGGACTTATCCCAAAATCGCCAAATGGCTATCTACTGCCGTCAAGCCCGATTGCATTGCCGAAGCAGGCTGTGATGCACCTGCGCAATGGCCACGCCCAACGCCTCAACCGAAACGCCCAACGCCTCGGCATCCCGCCGTTCACATACACCCTCCAAGGCCTCGCAGCAAACCACCAGCCCCTCGGCCTTAACCATGCGCGCGCCGCCTTTTACCCGATGGGCCAAGTCATGCAGCTTGGCAAAGCTCACCGGGTTTTGCAGGGTCGGCAACAACGCGCCGTCCTCTTCCAGGCTGGCGAGCAAGGGCACCAGCAATTCGTCGAGCGCGGCCGTGTCCTCCCCGGTCAGCGCAATCAGCAGGCTTAAATCAATGACCGATTCAGCGGTGGCCGTGGCGGTCGTGCGCGATGCCAAGGCCAAGCGCAAGTCCTCAAGCCCGGTCGGTTTGAACAGACAGCCATCCATGCCCGCCTGGCGGCAGCGCTCAGCCTCCTCTGACTGGGCGTTGGCGGTAAAGCCCAGCAACAGGCAAGGAATCAGGCCGCGCTTGCGCTCTTGCGCGCGAATATCACGCGCCAACGCATAACCGTCCTTGAGGGGCATATTGCAATCGGTGATCACCCCATCAAACTGCCCGGCCTGCCACAGGGCAAGCCCTTGAATGCCGTCCTGCGCCGTGACGATGCGATGCCCCAGGAAACTCAATTGCCGCTCCAGCAACAGGCGGTTGGCGGGGTAGTCATCGACCACCAGGATGCTTAACGCACGAGCCGGCGGAAGAGACGGAACGGTCAGGGCCGCCGGCGTTGCCGTGGTCAGCGCCAATGTCAACATCAGATCCACCCGCGTGCCCTTGCCCAGCACGCTGCTCAGGTGCAACTGGCCACCCATCATCTCGCACAGGTTGCGGCTGATCACCAAACCAAGGCCTGAGCCGCTGCGCGCCGATTGTTCATTGTTGCTGCCCTGGATAAACGGATTGAACAAACGCTGCTGATCTTCAGCGCTTATGCCCATCCCGGTGTCTTCCACCCAGACCCGCAGGCTCAGATGGTCGTCGGACAATGCCGGTACGCCCTGGGCGCGCAGGCGTATCTGGCCGGTGGCGGTGAACTTGATCGCATTACCCAGCACATTGAAAATCACTTGTTTAAAGCGCAGCGGGTCGATCAACACCAGGCGGTCGATCAAGGGGTCCAATTCCACTTGCAGGACCAGCCCCTTGTCCCGCGCCAGCCCCTCGAACACTCGCGCCACCGAGGCCAGCAGCTCATGCACATTGGCCGCCTCCAGGCTCAGGGACAAGTGGCCGGATTCGATCCGCGCAATGTCGAGAATATCGCCGATCAACTCCAGCATGCTCCGGGACGCCACCGACGCCACCTCCAGCGCATCGCGGTCTGCGCGCCCTTGCTCGGCATTTTTCAGGGCCAGCTCAATCATGCCGATCACCGCGTTCATGGGCGTGCGGATCTCGTGGCTCATGGTCGCCAGGAAGGTCGTCTTGGCACGGTTTGCGGCGTCGGCCTCCTCCTTGGCCTCCTGCAACTGGCCCAACAAGCGCTGGCGCTCACTCACGTCCACCCAGCCGGCGATCATGCCCACCACTTTCTCGTCGCCATCGCGGTACGGCAACATCCACTGATAAATAGTCAGCACATCGCCATTGGGCACTTTGAGAATGCGGTCATGAATCTGCGGCTCGCCCTGTTCCATCAGACGCAAGTAGTCGGCATGGAACGACCGGGCCTGGGGCGGGTTGCCGGTATCGGTTTGCACCACGGTCTTGCCGATGACGTCTTCTAACTTGAAACCAAAGACGTCCAGGTAAGCGTTGTTGCAAGCCATCAATCGGCCCAGGCGATCACGCACGTAAATCGGGTGGGGCGTGCCGTCGATCAGCACGCTCATAAAGCGCATCTGGTCGCTCAAGGCCCGTTCGGCCTGGGCGCGCTTGCGGATCAGGTTACGCAGGTAAAGCACCCAGCCCAGGGTGATCAGCAGCAACAGTGCGGCCAAGCCAAAGCCCTGGATAATAACGTTGCGGTGACGCGTCCAGTAGCTGTCCTCGATGAGGATCTCGCTGCGCCAATGGTTGGTCAGTTCGTCCATCTCTTCGGGCGTTATGCTCAACAGTGCTTTGTCGAGGATCGAGTACAACTCCAATTGGCCGCGGTTGACACCAAACGCAATCCGCGCAGGCTCCGTACCCACCGTGCTGGTGATGCGCAGGCGGTCCCGATAGTTACGCGCAATCATGTAGCGTGCGCTGATCAGCGACAACAGCGCGGCCTCGGCCCGCCCTTTGGCAACCGACTCCAGGGCGTGCTCAGGATTCTCGACGTCGACAAACCCGATGTCTGGATAATCCCGGGCGATCTGCGCGGCAAGGCTATTGCTGCGAATGAGCGAAAGCCGTTTGCCAGCCATGTCTTCCAGGGTGATCAGGCGGTCATTGTCGGCACGCACCACCAGAACGTAGGGGTTGGACAGGTAAGGCCGGGTAAAGCGCATCTTGTCGGCACGCTCGACGCTCGGCGTGATCGCCGCCACCATATCTACCCGGCCGGCGTCCACATCATCCAGTTGCCGAGGCAGTGAACTGCCGCGTACCACCTCGAACTTCAACCCGGTGCGCAAGCTGATCTGCGACAGCACTTCGGCGCTCAGCCCTTCGAATTGCTCTTGTTCATTGAAGTACGACAGCGGTACCAATTTATCGAGCACAGCCACCCTCACCCAGGGGTGCTTCTCCAGCCAGCGCTGTTCGCTGTTACTCAAGCGCAGCCGCCCGGCCTCCAGGAAACCACTGCTGCCGGCGCTCCAGCGACGCAGGATTTCCATCTGTTGGTTGACCGGCACCACCGCCAGTGCGGCATTGAAAATATTCAACAGACGCGCATCGCCCTTGGCGAACGCGAAACCGAAGGGGTTGACCTCCAGCGCGGAAAAATCCGCCATGCGCACGTTGTTCAAATAGTTCTTGTTGATCAGGTAGCGAGTGCTGATGGCGTCGCCCAGGTAGACATCCGCCTGGCCGAATGCAACGGAGCCGATGGCTTCGAAGGTCGAGCCAAACAACTGCAACCGCGCTTTGGGATAAAACGCCTGGACAGTATTGGGCTGCATGTAGTGGTAGAGCATCGCAACGCGCTTGCCCGAAAGATCAGCTTTCAGCGCGTGATTTTCGCCGGCGCGGGTCACTAAGACGGGCTGATCGTTGGCGTAGGAGCGCGACAGCAGCAATTGCGGATCGGCTGCCTCATAACCGTTGGACGACCCCACGAAATCCACGGCACCGGTCTTGAGGGCTTCGATGACTTCGTCACGGGTATCGTATCGGCGCACCTCAATCGTGACATTCAGCGCCTGCCCGATCAGCGCGGCGTAATCGGCGGTAATGCCTTCCAGCTCGTTGCTGTTGCTCAGGTCAAAGGGCGCATAATCGGGCGCCGACACGCCCATCGACAGCGTGCGGCGCTGGCGTAGCCAACGCCAGTCAGCTTCGTCCAGCGTCAATGAAGGGTTTGCCAGGGTGGAATGCCCCAGCAGGCGCAGGCTCTGTGGTTCATCAAGGGCCGCCGCCGCACCGGGCAACAGCCCCAGCAGCACGATGGCCATGCATTTCAGCCGCCGCGAAGTGGCCATTTCAGATCAAATGATTACGCTGGGCAAACTTGGACAGGTGTACCACCGACGACATGCGTAACTTCTCCTTAAGCCGCGTCTTGTAGGTACTGATGGTCTTGTGGCTCAACAGCATGTCCTCGGCGATATCCTTGTTACCCAGGCCCAAAGCCAGTTTTTGCAGCACAGTCAATTCGCGGTCGGACAACGCGTCCACCAACTCCTGCTCGGTAGATTGCAGATCATCGCGGCGCACCGAACTGGTAGGCAGGCTGGGGAAGCAACTGTAGCCGGAGCGGATCGCCCGGATTGCCTTTTGCAACTCATCGAGCTCTCCAGTCTTGGCGACAAACCCCATCGCTCCGGCGCGCATGCAGCGGGTGGAAAAAAACACCGCCAAGTACGAGGTCAGCACCAGGATCTTACAGGGCAGTTCCAGCGCCTTGATCCGACTGATCACCTCCAACCCGCCAAGCTTGGGCATTGCCAGGTCGAGGATGACCAGATCCGGCCGCTCTTCGCGTGCAACCTGCATGGCGTCGGCACCGTTACCCGCCTCGAAAATCGTATCGAAGCCTTCCTGCTTCAACAGATGCTTCACGGTGGCGCGTATAAAAGGATGATCGTCCACAATTAAAGCTTTATTGCTCATAAGACTCCCCTAGGAAGATCAGTACGCTTACATATCACGCGAGGCCCAACTACCTGTGAAAAGTAACAGTTCCGATAAACGGCACTGATTACGCTGCGCAACGCCTCAGGCAGTAAAAGCCCCTCATCTTGAAATCACAGTCACCACGTAACGCCGCACCTTGACTGCTGAGCAGGCGCAAGCGCGCAAACCTTAACAACGGCATGCCGTTTTGGATGAAGGGATAGTCTCGCGTAGTAGTAGGACTTTTCCTCGGCACAGTCAGCCTGCGCCCAGGCAGCTATTCGGTGGTACTGGGGCTCCAGAAGGCCTGTACCACCAAGGTTGATCTGGAGATCCGCGCCACCAGCGCATCCAGCTCGTCACCATCTACTGAGGTCACCGCCAATGTGGCTTCGATCTCCACTTCCTCGGTACCGAAGGGCCGCACATCGACATCGCTGGCCGGGTAGTTACAACGCGCCAACTCGGCTTCCAGCAATGCCAACACTGCGGTTTGCTGGGTCCGTCGCGCAATCACATAGAGGATGTTGGTGACCTCCGCCGACACCACATCCAGCGGTTGGCGGTTGATGTTATTGACGATGGGCCGCAGCAGGGTGTTGGCCGCCAGCACAAACAGCGTGCCCAGCAGCGCTTCAAGCACCAGATCGGCACCGGCGCATGCCCCTACCGCCGCCGACGCCCAGAGCGTGGCGGCGGTGTTGAGCCCGCGCACATTGCCTTCTTCACGCATGATCACGCCGGCCCCCAGAAAACCGATGCCCGACACCACGTAGGCGACCACGCGCACCGCGCCTTCCGCGCCACCGAGGCGGCTGGCCATGTCGACAAAAATCGCCGCGCCCACCGCCACCAGCACATTGGTGCGCAAGCCCGCCGTGCGCTGGCGGTACTGGCGTTCGAACCCGATCAGCCCGCCAAGGATAAACGCGGCGGTCAGGCTGACCAGGGTGTCGATGAGGGAGTCGAGGTTAATGTTGTTGATTGCTTGCATAAGCACTTTCCCTGTATGCCGCCGCCGACCCCTGCGGGGGCCGGGGGCATTTGAGCTGAGGTTGTTACTGCCAGCCGAATGTGCGGATGTAGTAGCCCTTCACGGCCTGGGTAAGCGCCATGTACGCCAGCAAAATCACCGGCAGGAACACGAAGTACAGCGACGGCAACGCCTGCAGTTTGAAGTAATGCGCCAGCGGCCCCATCGGCAGGAAAATCCCTACGGCCATGATCACGCCGGTCATCACCATCAACGGCATCGCCGCACGGCTTTGCAGGAACGGGATTTTCGGGGTACGGATCATGTGCACGATCAGCGTCTGGGTCAGCAGCCCCACCACGAACCAGCCCGACTGGAACAGCGTCTGATGGTCTGGTGTGTTGGCATCGAACACGTACCACATGAGTGCGAACGTAGTGATGTCAAAGATCGAACTGATCGGCCCGAAAAACAGCATGAAACGGCCCACATCCCCAGGCTGCCAGCGTTGCGGCTTGGCCAGCATTTCGTCGTCGACGTTATCGAACGGAATCGCGATCTGGGAAATGTCATACAACAGGTTTTGCACCAGCAGGTGCATCGGCAGCATCGGCAAAAACGGGATAAACGCACTGGCCACCAACACCGAGAACACGTTGCCGAAGTTGGAACTGGCGGTCATCTTGATGTACTTGAGCATATTGGCGAAGGTGCGCCGGCCTTCCAGCACGCCCTCTTCCAGGATCATCAGGCTCTTTTCCAGCAGGATGATGTCGGCCGCCTCCTTGGCGATGTCCACCGCGCTGTCCACCGAAATACCGATATCAGCCGTGCGCAATGCCGGCGCATCGTTGATCCCGTCGCCCATAAAACCCACCACATGCCCGTTGGCCTTGAGCAGGCGCACGATGCGTTCCTTGTGGCTGGGCGTCAGCTTGGCGAACACATTGGTGGTCTCGACGGCCTTGGCCAGTTCAGCGTCGGTCATGTCCTCGATGTCGTTGCCCATCAACAGGCCCTGTTGCTCCAGGCCCACTTCGCGGCAGATCTTGGCGGTCACCAGTTCGTTGTCGCCGGTCAGTACCTTCACCGCTACGCCATGGGCTTTGAGGGCTTTGAGCGCCGGCGCGGTGCTTTCCTTGGGCGGATCAAGAAAGGCCACGTAGCCGATCAGCGTCAGGTTGTTTTCATCCGCCAGGCTGTAGGTATCGCGCCCCGGCGGCATCGGTTGTGCGGCCACGGCCACCACGCGCAGGCCTTCTTCGTTGAACGCCGCGGTCACTTGGCGAATACGCGCCAGCAATGGCTCGGTCAGCGCCTCGCTGGTGTCGCCATGGCGCACGGTGTTGCACACCGACAGGACTTCTTCCACGGCGCCCTTGCAGATCAACAGATGCGGCAGGCCTTGCTCGGCCACTACCACCGACATGCGCCGGCGATTGAAGTCGAACGGGATCTCATCGACCTTATGGAAGGCGGTACCGACCTTCAGCTCCCGATGTACCTCCACATGCTCCAGCACCGCCACGTCCAGCAAGTTTTTCAGGCCGGTCTGGTAGTAGCTGTTCAGGTAGGCCATTTCCAATACGTCGTCGGACTCTTCACCCCACACGTCCACATGGCGTGCCAGGAAAATCTTGTCCTGGGTCAGGGTGCCGGTCTTGTCGGTGCACAGCACGTCCATCGCGCCGAAGTTCTGGATCGCGTCCAGGCGCTTGACGATGACCTTTTTGCGCGACAGAAACACCGCGCCCTTGGCCAGCGTCGAGGTCACAATCATCGGCAGCATTTCCGGGGTCAGGCCCACGGCGATCGATAGCGCGAACAACAGCGCTTCGGTCCAGTCGCCCTTGGTGAACCCGTTGATGAACAGCACCAGCGGCGCCATCACAAACATAAAGCGAATCAGCAGCCAGCTGACCTTGTTCACGCCATGCTGGAACGACGTGGTGGCGCGGTCGGTGGCTGTCACACGCTGGGCCAGTGCGCCGAAATAGGTGCTGTTGCCGGTGGTCAGGATCACCGCCGTCGCCGCACCGGACACCACGTTGGTGCCCATGAACAGGATGTTTTCCAGGTCCAATGGGTTACGGGTGTTGGCGTCCTGCTGCTGGGCAAATTTTTCCACCGGCATCGATTCGCCCGTCATTGCGGCCTGGCTGACAAACAGGTCCTTGGCGCTGAGCACGCGGCAATCGGCGGGGATCATGTCGCCGGCCGACAGCACGATCAGGTCGCCCGGTACCAACTGTTTGATCGGCAACTCTATGCGCTTGGCGCCATCGCGGCGTAGCACGGTGGCCGTATTGCTGACCATGGCTTTGAGCGCATCGGCCGCTTTGTTGGACTTGGCTTCCTGCCAGAAACGCAGCAGCGTCGAGAGCACCACCATGGAGAAGATCACGGTGGCGGCCTTCATGTCTTCGGTCAGCCAGGAGATCACCGCCAACAAGGTCAACAGCAGGTTGAACGGGTTTTTATAGCAATGCCACAGGTGCGCCCACCATGGCAGCGGCTGCTCGTGCTCGACTTCATTGAGACCGTATTGCACGCGCAGGGCGTCGGCCTCTGGAGCACTCAGGCCCTCGACATGGCTGCCCAACGTACCGAGCAACTGCACGGTGTTGTGGTTGGCCGCGGCCACCAGGGTTTGCGCCAAGGTCGGCGGCACTTCGCGGCTGACGCTGGCGTCGGCCACGGTGTCGAGCATGGCCAGGCGGCGGAAGTGCCGGGCGATGTGCCGGGTCCGCAGAAAACCGGCAAAGAACTCTTTCAACAGGGTGAGGTTCATGGTGTAACTCCTGCGCGAGGAAAAAACCGTCGTGCAGGTACCGCCACGCCGCGCCGCGCCTGTCACACAGGCACAGCCGGCTCGGCCCGCCCACCGTAAAAGGCAGGCGCGTCCGTAACATCCCGAGGTTATCGGGGTGCTGGTCAGCGTCGATGAGAGGGGATCAGGCAGGTGCCAGGACTGGCCGCTGCCGGGATGCCGCTTCTCGCTTTTTTGGCGAGACAACGGCATCGAATAAATGCGCGTTACCTTGCCAAGCCTGTGCCGGTTAACGAAACCGGCCGACTACTGTCACTCGAACAAGTACCCACTGAGGGTCTCCGCTATTGATGAAAACGCGCGAAGCTTACGCCCCGACTTCAGGAGAGTAAACCGTAGGAAAGTTTCCCAATGGTGAATAAGAAGATTCTTCAGGATGGGTTCAGGAACCGGCTTGGACACGCAGAAGATCAAACGTGCGGGCTTGTCCCGCTCACCACCACAGCCCATTCGCCACAGATTCTTCGCTCACCGGCAATGGTGCACAGACCTATGCCCCTAGGGTGTGCCTGGTCGATCCCGCTCAACCAACGCCAGGTAGTCCTCAACCTTCCCACCCGCCAACGCCTTGACCTGAATCGACACCCTGTTCACCTGCCGCCCCATCCTAACCCCGTCACGCATGCGCACTGGCACATACCCAAGCCTGGGCCAGAAGCGCTCGGCCCTGGTGTTACCCACCACCACCGTCAACCGCAGCCATTGGGCGCCGCTTTTTGCCGCCCAACGCTCAAGGTCCGCATGCAGCCGCTGCGCAAGGCCAGTGCCGTGCCGGCGCGACTCCACCAGCAACAACCCGATATGCCATACCCCCTGCGCGAGCAGATCCGCCGCGATATTCACCACGGCGACCAAACGATTGTCAGCGTCGCGATAGCCCAGCCAGTACATCCGGCTGCAATGCCAGCCCGCCGGTAACTGCCCCTGCAATTCGTCATGCGCTTCGGTCGGCGTGGCAGGTTCGCCGTTGACCGCGACGAAGTATGCCGGCGCCTGCTCGAAAAAATGCTGTAGCTCGGCTGCGTCGCCGGCAGTCAGCTCATCCACCCGAAGCCCCTCAACAGAGCACGTGATATCCATATCTGGCGTCTCTCTCAATCATCCCGCGTCAGCACTTCCAGCAACTCGATTTCAAAATGCAGATTGCTGTTGGGCGTGATATGCGCGCCCATCGACCGCTCGCCATAGGCCAAATGCGCCGGCACGAACAACGTGCGCACCCCGCCGACCTGCATGCCCATCAAGCCCTGGTCCCAGCCTTTAATGACGCGCCCGGTGCCGATCACACATTGGAACGGCTTGCCACGCGCCCAGGACGAGTCGAACACCGTGCCGTCTTCCAGCCTCCCGGTGTATTGGGTGGTGATCAGCGCGCCTTTGACCACGGCTTTGCCGGTGCCCAGGCGGGTGTCAATGATCTGCAGTTCGTCGTGGCTCATGGGGTTCTCGTTGAAGGCGTAAAGGCTGGGGTTTTCCCAGAATCGGTGGGGTTTGGCAAGTACAGCGCACAAGAACGTCCGGCGCAGAGGCAACGGCCTGCCGGGTGCTTGCATAGCGCGATCAGGGGCAGTTTCTCTGCACTATCCTGAAGCACGGATGTCGTATTCCCATGCGCCCAACCCCAAGGAGAACCCATGACTCAGGATGTGCTCGCCAAAGAAACCAACCGCCGCCAACTGCAGCAGATCATTTCCGGGTTGTCCGACGGGGTGATTCTGGCGGAGGTTGACCAGACCATCCTCTGGGCCAACGAAGCCGCGTTGAACATGCATGGGGTGGGTGACGTGATGGGCCTGGGCGCCAGCGGGCAGCAATATGTCGAGCGTTTCGCCCTGCGCTATCGCAACAACCATCCCGTGCAACCGGACAATTACCCGTTGGCCCGCGCAGCGGCGGGTGACGAGTTCAGCGACGTGGTGGTGGAAGTCACTCCCACCGCCGACCCGGACAAAACCTGGGTACACCGCCTGCGCAGCCTGGTGATCAATGATTCTCGCGGCGAGCCGGAGTTGCTGGTGCTGATTCTCAGCGATGCCACCGAATGGGCCAGTGCCGAGCAGCGCTTCGAAAAAACCTTCAACGCCAACCCGGCGCCCGCGGTGATCTGCCGTTTGAGCGACCTGCGTTACATCAAGGTGAACCAGGGCTTTTTGGAGATGACCGGCTACAACCGCGACCAGGTCATCGGCAAATCGGTCTATGAGCTGGACGTATTGGAACAGGCCGAGCGCAAGGACCTGGCCATCCAGCGCCTGGGCGAAGGCTCGACCATCCCGCAGATGCAGGCGGAACTCAGACTGCCCGAAGGCGGCAGCAAACTGGTGATCGTGGCCGGCCAGCCGTTGGACATGAACGAAGAAGACTGCATGCTGTTTTCATTCATGGACCTGGAGCCGCGCCGCAAGGCAGAGATTGCCCTGCGCCAGAGCGAGGAGCGCTTCGCCAAGTCGTTCCGCCTCACGCCGGTTCCCACCCTGGTGTGCAACGCCGCCAACCGCCAGGTGGTGGACGTCAACGAAGCGTTCATGAGCATCACCGGCTATATCAGCGAAGAACTGATCGGCAAATCCATCGAAGACATCGACTTTATCGACAACGCCGCAGTGGGTTCGCAGCTGTTCGCCACCCTGGAAAAAGCCGGCAACCTCGACGGCCAGGACCTCAAGGTGCGTAAGAAGGGCCATGAGGTGATCGACTGCGTGGTGTCGGCCGACACGGTGATCATCCAGGACGTACCGTGCTACCTGTTGGTGCTGATGAATATTACCGAGCGCAAACGCTCGGAACTGGAGCTGGTGGCGGCGATCGAGGAAGTGATGCAGGACGCCTCCTGGTTCAGCCAGACCCTGATCGAAAAACTGGCCAACGCCAAGAGCGTCAACAGCCCCAATGCGCCCAACGTCAGCTACACCGACCTCACTGCCCGTGAGCGTGACGTGCTGGGCCTGATCTGCGAGGGGCTGGCCGACAAGGAGATCGCCTCGCGCCTGAAACTGGCGCCCAACACCGTGCGTAACCATGTGGCCACGGTGTACTCGAAGCTGGGGGTGCACAGCCGTAGTGCAGCCATCGTATGGGCCCGGGAACGCGGGCTGTTTGCGGGGGAATTACGGTTAAAAAACCAGCGTTGACAGTGCAAATGCACTAGTAGGGCTAGTGCGAATTCGCCTTATGGTGCTTGCGGGCAATCAATAACCTTTAAAGCATGAACCTATGCTTTGAAGGAACCCGCATGTTTACCCTCGCCCAACTGCGAAATTGCATCGAAGAAGGTTTGTCGCCCCTGACCTGCGAATTTACGCTGTGCCGGGATGCGTCCTTGACCCTCAAGGTCTACGACGCCGAAACCGGCCGGGTGGACCTGGTGGTCACCGGGATCAGCACCAACCGGCTGCAGACGCCGCAGGAAGTGGAAAAGATGGTTGAAGAGTTGCGCTACGAACTGCACAGCAACAACGTAGGCAAACTCACGCTGGAGGATTGGCCTTCAACGACGCCCCGATGAAATAGAACACCCCACCGCCGATGATAAAGGCACCCAGCATGTAGAACATGGAGTGCGCCGGCAGGCTGGCCAATACCAGCCCACACAACACCGGCCCCAATGCCGCGCCAAGGTTGGACAGATTCTGCGCCCCGTAGTACATGCCCCGCAGGTGGTCCGGGGCGATTCGGTCGATAAACATGTACTCGGCCGGGAACACGATAATCTCCCCTACCGTGAACACCGCCATCGCCAGCACCCACCACAGCACGCTGGTGGACAACGCAAAACCAATCAACCCCAGCATGAACATGCTCAAGCCGACAATCAGCCACTGGCTCAGATAACGATGGGAGATACGCTTGCCAATCAGGTATTGCAGGGCGATCACCAGCACGGCGTTGGTGGTGAGCACGGCACTGATCACGGTGTAGGTGTATTCGGCGGTGGTGGTGGTCACCAGGTATTGCGACAGGTATGCCGTGAACTGTCCGAACACCACCGCACTGAGCAGGCCGCCGAGGGTGAAGCACACCAGACGGTGGTCCTTGAGCAGCACACCGCCCACCGCCAGGAATGACACCGGTTTTTGTGCGACATCCACACGGGTCAGCGTGCGGTCGCCCCAATGCCAGTACAGCAGGAAGAACCCCGCCCCCAACAGCGCCGACAGCATAAATGGCAAGCTGATATCCAGCTTGGCCACCATCGCCCCGAAAAACGGCCCTACCGCATAACCGATATTGGTCAGGGTGTATTTGATGGAAAACACTTCGCTGCGTGCGTCTTCAGGCAACAGGCTGGCAAACCCGGCCTTTACCGCGATGTCGATGACCGCGTAGGCCAGGTTGATCAGAATCAGGCAGCTATAAAACGCCCAGATGGTCTGCGCCAGCAGCGTGCCGATAAACCCCAGCACAAACAGCAGGCTCATGCCGAGCAGCAAACGATAGTTGTTGATGCGGTCAACAAGAAAACCACCATAGACACTCAACAACGAACCGACGATCAGCGAACTGCCGATCACCAGGCCGACCTGGCTGATATCCAAGGCAAAGTGACGGGTGAGGTAGATCACCAGGTACGGAAACGTGATCGCTTTGGCCAGCGTCAGCAGCAACGTGGCACACAGCAACAGGTTTACGGTGCGAGGGTAATTTCTAAGGGTGGCAAGCATCCTGCTCTCATTCTTCCAGAGGTAACGCGACCATAGAGGCCGGTTACCTTAACGCAAGAACAGCCAAAAAGGAGGTCACTTTTTAACAGGCGTGATCTCCAGAATGGTGCCGTTGGTGGTTTTGAGCAGCACGTATTTATCGCCCACGCGGGCCCACTGGCTTTCTTCTTCCGGCTGTTTGAGGCCGCGTTTTTTCCAGTCGCTGATGGCCGACTCCTTGCGCATCAGAATATCCGGAGCACGGTCGCCCTCTCTTAAATCACGGGCGTTGATGTTGGAAGGCTGCACGGTTTCCTGGGGAGTATCACCGGCCTGCACCACAAAGCTGGCGGTGGACAGGCTGGCAGCGACTAAAACGCAGGCAAGCAGGGATTTGGACGTCATGGGTACTCCTTCAATGAATGGCGCGTACCCAGGTTCCGACCGCAGGCGCGCGCAATCATTCACCGAATGAAATCGGCCTGGTATCGCGCGCTATGTTTGTGCCACTCCAGATTCCCTGCCACCCATGCCTTAAGCCCCATGAGGTAGCGTTGCAGCAGCGGGGTTGCGTCCGTCAATAGCGCACGCTCAACTGCTTCGTATTGATGCATCACGTCGTCATGGATATCGGCAATCCTGTTGATCGCTTCCTGAAGGGAGCAGTGGTGTTGTGCCGCCAGCAGATACGGCAGTTTGAACGTGCCAACCTCGTTCAGGTGCTCCTTGTAGGCCGAGTACAAATCGTTGACCAAGGTAGTAGCAAGGGACGCCAGGGCCGTGACACGGTGCACCTGCGGTTGCGAATACAGATTGGCCGGGACTTCATAACCGCCGACGGGGTCGATCAAGACCAGGCACGGCCAGAAGCTGTTGATATGCCGACTGGCAAGGTACTCGGCGACAGTCGGCCGGGTGCCATACACACGCCAGGCTCCCTCGGCGGCCATCGCTACAAACATTGCAATACTGATTTGGCGCACCCTGGCAACTTGGGACGGTGTGCAAAACTGGCTGACGCGCCGCATATACGCGCGCAGGCCAATCAGCACCGGATCGCAGTTGAGCTGAATGTCCAGTTGAGCATCAAAAGGCGCAGGCAGGTAAGCGGGGTCCATGGCGGCAATCGCAAACGATAAGCGCGGCGCGACTTGGCGGGGATCGCAGCCAAGTGAACGGTCGTCGCAATAATGGTCGTCGACGGCAAACAATGCCGCCAGGCATTGGCCCTGGAGCAGCAGCCGGTCGGGATCATCGGTATCCACATGGCACAACATGGCGTAGCGACCAAAATCCGAGGCGCGAATTTTGTCCCGTTTGCCGGGAAAAATACCGATATGTTCGATCCATTTCATAAGCCGCTCATTCACCTCCCGCCCCAATGCTTCGTCGATGCGGATGGGAGAGGGGCAATGAAGCGCCCGCACCGTAAAGGGCGGAATAACCGACGTTGGGTCAGCAGAACACTCGTTCATAGCAATATGCCTTTATCTTTGCGACTGGGCAGTACTGCTGACCCGACTGCGTGAAGGATGTGTATGAAAACTAGCGAATAACCTCTCGTTTCTCCATGGCGCGAATAGAACAATTGGCTCTATTAAGGTCAGCTCGAACAAACTGCGTGCGCCCGGCACGTCCGCCACCGTTCACCTGCTAACCTTGCGCCAGCCCTATTCTCGAGTCTGACAATAATGAAAACCGCCCTGACCCGAACCAAACTCCTCGCCAGTTCCTTGGTGGTTATCGCCATACTCGGTGGCGCGACCTATTACCTGGTTGACCGTCACGTTGTCACAGGCTTGGTCAGCGGCCCCGACTACAGTGAAGAACAGCTCAATGAAGGGGCGGTGGACGACCTACATAGCCTGACACTGGAGCAAGCGAAAAAACGCCTGAACTACCTGGTGATGGATGCACGCGACAGCATCAACCAGATCGCAATGATCGAGAGCATGCGCCTGGAGATTTCGCCGGTAGCCGACACCGCCGCGTCGTCCGGCGAGAAAAAACAGCTGCGCTATGACGAGCCTTTCGTGCCCTTCCCCGCTGCCGAGCTGAAAACGGCGCTGGAAGCGCTCGCGCAGAAGATGCCTGCGTTCGAGCAGTTGTTCTTCGACAACCAGTCGGGGCTGAAACTGAATGTGGAGCCGATCCGCGAGGTGCTCAAGCGTGGCGCCCTGCCCGACCAGCGCGAGGAAGAACGTTATGCGGTACAAACCGTGTACTTTCGCGACGGGACGCAACAACACTTTGCCGCTGTTGGGGTCGACAACGCAGAGGAGCAGGACACGTCCAAAGTCGAACTCAAGGTCAATAAGCCGGTGGAGCGCGTCAGTGTCACTCTCACGTACCCGAGCTACCCCGGCGTCAAAAAAATCGTGCTGGACGCGAAACATCCGAAAGTCACCGGCGACGACGGTGAGGTCTACCAGTTGACTGCCCTGGCTGACGATCGCGCGTCCCTGCTGCTGGCCACCCCCAAGAACAAGAGCTACGTGATCGAGGGTCTCAGCGCCGACGGCAAGACGCTCTACAGCGGCGGTAACAGCAGCAACTCCTCACCTACCGCCGAGCAAAAGGCCAACCTGCGCGCGTACTATGACGAACTGCTGCGCATGCAGGACAATTTCTCGCGCTATACCACCAGCGCCGCGCTGCAGGAACACCTGGAGCAATTCGTCAAAGGCCTGCCGGATAGCGCCGGCGCCCTGACCAACGTGCACGCCACCTACCAGTTCGAAGACACCCCGGCGAGCATCGTCATCTACCTGCTGGACCCCGCCCAACCGCAAACCCTGGCGCTGGAGATGCACAACAGCGTGCCAGCCCAGGCTCGCTATATCGCTTACGACAACGCCACGCAAAAAAGCGGCTTTATCGACAACCACGGGCAATGGGTGGTCAAGCCGCGCTTTGAGCGCATCGAGTACAGCCCGATGCCTGGTGTGTTCAACATGCAGGTGGGCCGCACACCGCAGAAAGATGGTTGGAGCCAGTTGCTGTTCAAATACTTTGCGTTCGTGCCCGGCGGGCATACGTTGAAGGAATTGCCGTTCGAGATTATCGAGAAACCTATCAACGCGGACCTGATGATCGTCGAACGCGAAACCAACGGCCCTTATGGCGTGTACGACGTGAAGAAACAGCAGGTGGTGGTGCCGATGAAATACGTCAATGTCGAGGTAGTCGGCGACCTGTTCATTGGCCGGCCCGGGCTGAAGACCTACGGGGGCGATTCGTCCTATGGCGTGTGGAACCTGGCCGGCAAGGAACTGCTGGCGCCGCGGTTCTCCAACATCGAAGTCATCGGTGACTTCCTCTACAGCACCTCCGATGACGGTCGCCAGAAAGACATCTACACCCTGCAATTGCAAAAGCTCAACCCACCCGGCAGCACGGCCATCGGGGCGTTTATCCAAGGCCAGCCGCAACTGCTGCAAGACCGCAAGAGCGGGAAGTACCGCTTCATCAACCCAGAAGGCAAAAGCGTGCCCATCAGCCTGCCCTATGACGAAGTCGAACCGTTCTCCAACGGCATGGCCGTGGTCAAAAAGGGTGAACACTACGGCGCGCTCGATCTCACCGGCAAGCTGCGCGTGCCCCTCAAATACACCCGACTCAACCCCTTCCAGAAAAACCTCGCCTCGGCGGAAATGGATGGTTTCAGGGGCCTGGTACTGATCGACAAAAACAACACCCTGGTGAAAAAGCTTGGCTCGTACACCACCTACAGCCTACCCACCAACAGCAACGACGCGACTTACAGCATCTGGGACGCGAAAAACGAAAACCGGGTGAATGTGTTCAATGCCGACGGGGAGCAGGTGGACAGCTACGAACGCGAGTAACCACCGCTGCGGTGAGGGAGCAAGCTCCCTCGCCACCCGGAGTCAACGACCTGGCTCGCCATTGCCAGCATGAAATTAATCCTGTATTTTTTCATGAAATTTTTAGACGTAAATTTCATGACACCACAAGAAGAACTCGCTACCCTCGCGGCCTTGATCCACGATCTGCGCAAGCACAAGAAGCTGACCCTGGCCCAACTTGCCGAAAAAATCGAACGTTCGGTGGGCTTTGTGTCCCAGGTCGAACGTGGCCTGTCGCGCCCCACCGTGGCCGATCTCACCGCCATCAGCCACGCCCTTGATGTGCCCACCACGTATTTCTACAGCCAGCCCAAACCCAAGGCGGTCGACTGGATCACCCGCCCCAACGAGCGGCGCACGCTGTATTACGCCAACGGCATCACCGACATCCTGGTCTCCCCCAGCATGAACGGTGCCTTTTCCATGCTCGACAGCCTGCTGGCACCCGGCGCCAACAGCGGTGAACAGCCCATGAGCGACCGCGCCGAGCAAGCCGGTTTTGTGCTGGAGGGCGAGTTGACGCTGTGGGTGGAGGATGAGGCCGATGCGGTCACCCTCGGCCCTGGCGACAGTTTTCACCTGGCCAGTTTTGCGCATTGCCGCTATGCCAACCTGACCGACCTGCCCGCCCGCGTGCTGTGGGTCTACAACTAGGAGCAACACCCGTGAAAAGCCATTCCCCCGCGTTGCTCGCCGAAGTACGGACCTTTCGCCAGCAGCATCCCGACGTGCGTTATGTCGACCTGATCGCCCTGGATATACCCGGACACTTCTACGGCAAGCGTTACCCCATCGAGATGCTGGAAAAGGTCGCCGCCGGCAGCCCGTTGAAACTGCCGCAGAACGCAGTGCTGCTCGGGGCTCAGGGTGGCTTGTTCAACATCGGCGATTACTGCTTCAACGACGGTGACCCCGACGCCAACCGCCGCCTGGTGCCGGGAACGCTCAAGCCAGTGAGCTGGGAATCGCAACCCTTGGGGCAAATGTTGATCACCTCCGACGGCACCGAAGCGCCTATCGAATTCGAACCTCGGGAAGTGCTGGCCAAGGTGCTCGAGCGCCTGCGCCACAAAGGTATTCATCCGGTGGTCGCGTTTGAGCTGGAGTTCTACCTGTTCGACAAAAAACTCGACCACGGCCTGCCGCAGTTCGCCCGCGACCCACTGAGCGACGATGCCGATGACCAGCCCAACCTGCATATCGAACGGCTGTCGCGTTTCAGCGAGGTGCTCAATGACATGGCGCAGACAGCCAGGGACCAGGGCATCGACATCACGGTGATCACCGCCGAACTCGGCCCGGGCCAGTTCGAGATCAACTTCGGCCACCAGGACGACAGCCTGCGCGCCGCCGACTGGGCCGCACTGTTCTGCCGCAGCACCCGTGGCGTGGCGCTCAAGCAGGGTTACCGAGCCAGTTTCATGGCCAAGCCGTACCTGCAATTTCCGGGCAGTGGCATGCACGTGCATGTGAGTCTCTATGACGGTGCGGGCAATAACCTGCTGGCGGCCCACCAACAGCAACCGCTGCGCCATGCCGTGGCCGGATGCCTGGAATTGCTGCCGCACTGCATGCCGATCTTCGCGCCCAACCACAACGCCTTCCGCCGCCTGGGCGGCACCGTGAACGCCGCCACCCGCGCCTGCTGGGGGTTTGAAGACCGTGATGCGTGCGTTCGCATCCCCGAGTCCGACCCGCGTAACTTGCGTATCGAACATCGCCTGGCCAGTGCCGACGCGAACCCGTACCTGGTGCTGGCGGCGATCCTTGTTGGCCTGGAACATGGCCTTGAAGCCAGGCAGGAACCCATCGCGCCCCTGAACGAGGACCGCACCAGCGGCGCCGACTTCCCCGTGGAAATGCTCGACGCCGTGCGCGCCATGCAACATCAACCTGTGTTGCGCGATAAGCTTGGCGCCGAATTTGTCGACGTGTACTGCGAGAACAAACGCCAGGATCACCTGGCCTTTCAACAAGAAATCAATGCGCGCGAATACCGCTGGTTTCTCTGACGATGGCACTCCCATGACCGCCCACAGCGCCCCGGCTCTCAAGGAAGTCGTTAACGGCGTGCCACTTTCCCAGCCGGTTTTATCGGTCAGGCCTCGCCCAGCAACAGCTTTTGCTCGCGCGCGCACAACTCCACCACGTAATCCCACAACACGCGCAGGCGCACCGACTTGTGCAGCTCCCGGCGCGAACTGATCCAGTAGCTGCGCTGGATGCCCTCCTCGGGCAGCAATGCCACCAGGTCCGGGTCGCCGGCGGCCATGAAGCAGGGCAGCACCGCGATGCCCAACCCCGAGCGTGCCGCCTGTTGCTGGGCGATGACGCTGGTGCTGTGGAACACCACTTTGGGGTTGCGGCAGAAACTGCTGAGGAACTTCAATTCCTGGCTGAAGAGCAGGTCGTCCACATAATCAATCCACGAATGAGCCGCGAGATCTTCGCGCTTTTCAATCGGCGGATTGCGCTCCAGGTAGGCACGGCTGGCGTAAAGGGAGAGGCGGTAATCGGTAAGCTTGCGCGTGACCAGTTGATCGACGCTGGGGCGTTCGAGGTGGATGCTGATTTCCGCTTCGCGGTTGAGGATGCTCACAAAGCGCGGCACCGCCACCAGCTCCACTTCCAACCCCGGGTAGCGTTCGAACAGCCCACTCATGCGCCCGGCCAGAAACATCACACCCAGGCCTTCGGCCACGCCGAGGCGGATCTTGCCCAAGGGCGCGGCGCAATGGGTGAGTTCGTCTTCGGCCAACAGCGCGACGTTTTCCATGGCTTCGGCGTGTTTGAGCAGGGCTTCGCCGGAGGGGGTCAATTCGTAGCCTTGGGCGTGCTGCACGAACAACGCCGTGCCGAGGCTTTTTTCAATGGCCTCGATATGCCGCGCCACGGTGGCATGGGTGGTCTTCAAACGTTGCGCGGCGGTGAGCAGGCGGCCGCTGCGCTGCAACTCAAGAAAGAACCGCAGGTCATTCCAGTCGAACATGTCGCCTCCATTCCATCAGCCTGGGCAGCGCTGTTTAAAAACGCACAGCAGCTGGGTAAAAACTAACATTTTTAAGACGAAAACTAACAACTAGGATGGGGCCAATAAGAAAAACAAGCGAGACCTCAGATGCCCATTGCAGCTGCTGAATATGATTACGTGGTAGTAGGCGCCGGCCCCGCAGGCTGCCTGCTGGCCAATCGACTGTCCGCCAACCCCGCCCACCGCGTGCTGCTGCTCGAAGCCGGTGGTCGCGACAATTACCCCTGGATCCATATCCCCGTCGGCTACCTGTTCTGCATCGGTAACCCGCGCACCGACTGGTGCTTCAAGACCGAAGCCCAGGAAGGCCTGCAAGGGCGTGCGCTGAGTTACCCACGGGGCAAAGTGCTGGGCGGCTGCTCGTCCATCAACGGCATGATTTATATGCGCGGCCAGGCCCGGGACTACGACGGCTGGGCGGCCGAAGGCAACTCCGGCTGGGCCTGGAAAGACGTGTTGCCGCTGTTCAAGCAAAGCGAAAACCACTTTGCCGGCAGCTCGGAGTTCCACAGCGACGGCGGTGAATGGCGGGTCGAGCAACAGCGATTATCGTGGCCGATCCTTGATGCCTTCCGTGAAGCGGCGGCGCAGAGCGGTATCGCGCCTATCAATGACTTCAACCAGGGCGACAACGAGGGCTGCGGCTACTTCCAGGTCAACCAGAAAGCCGGGGTGCGCTGGAACGCGGCCAAGGCGTTTCTCAAGCCGATCCGCCAACGGCCCAACCTCACCGTGCTGACTGGCGTGGAAGTAGACCGCGTACTGCTGGAAAACGGCCGCGCCTCAGCCGTGGTCGGGCGCCAGCACGGCCAGCAGGTGCAGTGGAAGGCGCGCAAGGAAATCGTACTCTGCGCCGGCGCCGTCGGTTCGCCAGGCATTCTGCAACGCTCGGGCATCGGCCCCGCCGGCGTGCTCAAGCCGCTGGGCATCGAGGTGCTGCACGACCTGCCCGGCGTCGGCGGTAACCTGCAGGACCACCTGCAACTGCGGCTGATCTACAAGCTGGAAAACGCCCGCACCCTGAACCAGATCGCCGGCTCCGTATGGGGCAAGATGGGCATGGGCCTGCGCTACCTGTATGACCGCAGCGGCCCGCTGTCGATGGCGCCCAGCCAGCTCGGTGCATTTGCCCGTTCCGGCCCGGAGCAGACCTCGGCCAACCTTGAATACCATGTGCAACCCCTGTCCCTGGAGCGTTTTGGCGAGCCGTTGCACGGGTTCCCGGCGTTCACCGCCTCGGTGTGTGACCTGCGCCCGCAGAGCCGTGGACGTATCGATATCCGTTCGGCCAACCCGGCGGATGCGCCGCTGATCCGGCCCAACTACCTCAGCCATCCCGAAGACCTGCGCGTGGCCGCCGATGCGATTCGCCTGACCCGACGCATCGTCGCCGCCCCGGCCCTGGGCCAGTTCAACCCGGTCGAATATCTACCGGGCGATTCACTGCAGACCGAAGCCCAACTGCACGAAGCCGCGGCGCGTATCGGCACGACAATCTTTCACCCGGTGGGCACCTGCCGCATGGGCAGCGACAAAGACGCGGTGGTCGATGCGCAATTGCGCGTGCATGGCGTACCCGGCCTGCGCATCGCCGATGCCTCGATCATGCCGCGTATCACCTCCGGCAACACCTGTTCACCGACGCTGATGATCGCGGAGAAAGCCGCGCAACTGATCCTTTCGCCGCCTACAAGGAGCCTCGCCCCGGAGAAAGAACTGATTCATGCAATCTGAATAGCGGCGCCGTACCCGGCGCCGACAGTGGAACAACAATAAATAATCACTGTGAGGGCTACCCGATGTCAGAACACGCTCAAACCCTGGGCTCGACGCGCGACGCGAGCACCAGCAACGACTCCAAGAAAGTCATCTTCGCCTCGTCCCTGGGGACGGTGTTCGAGTGGTATGACTTTTTCCTCTACGGCGCCCTGGCGGCGGTGATCAGCAAGCAATTCTTCGCCGGGGTCAACGACACCACAGCGTTTATCTTTGCCTTGATGGCCTTTGCGGCCGGCTTTGTGGTGCGCCCATTCGGCGCGTTGGTGTTCGGCCGCCTGGGCGACATGATCGGGCGCAAGTACACCTTCCTCGTCACCATCATCCTGATGGGCGTGGCGACCTTCTGTGTCGGACTGTTGCCCAATTACGCGAGCATCGGCATCGCAGCCCCGATCATCCTGATCGTGCTGCGCATGCTGCAAGGCCTGGCGCTGGGCGGCGAGTACGGCGGCGCGGCCACCTATGTGGCGGAACACGCGCCGGCCGGCAAGCGCGGCTTGCACACCAGCTGGATTCAATCCACCGCGACCATCGGCCTGCTGCTGTCGCTGCTGGTGGTGCTGGCCTGCCGTTACTTCACCGGTGACCAGTTCGAGGTGTGGGGCTGGCGGATTCCGTTCCTGTTCTCCATCGTGCTGCTGGGCATTTCCACCTGGATCCGCATGAGCCTGCATGAGTCGCCTGCGTTCCTGAAAATGAAAGAGGAAGGCAAGGCCAGCAAGGCGCCGATCCGTGAGTCGTTCGGCAAATGGGAAAACCTCAAGGTGGTGCTGATCGCGCTGTTCAGCATCAACGGCGGGCAAGCCGTGACCTTCTACGCGGCGCAGTTTTATGTGCTGTTCTTCCTCACACAGTTCCTGAAGATGGACCCGGCGCTGGCCAACATGCTGCTGATCATCAGCGTGGTGATTGGTGCACCGTTCTTCATCTTGTTTGGCTGGCTGTCGGACAAAGTCGGGCGCAAGCCGGTGCTGATGCTCGGCCTGCTGCTGGCGACCGTGCTGTACTTCCCGATCTTCAAAAGCCTGGCGCACTACACCAACCCGGCGATGGACCAGGCCAGCCGCCAGGCGCCGATCACCGTGCTCGCCGACCCCGCCACCTGCACCTTCCAGTTCGACCCGGTGGGCAAGGCGCGTTTTGACAGCCCATGCGACAAGGTCAAGACCTTCCTGGTCAAACAAGGCCTGCCGTACAGCAGCGTCGCCGCACCTGCCGGCAGCCCGGTGCAGGTGAGCATCGGTGAGGTGCGCATCGACGGCTTTGACGAACAAGCCCTGCGTGGCGCCGTGACCCTGGCCGGCTACCCGAGTTCGGCGGATGTGGCGCAGGTCAACAAAGTGATGGTGGTGGTGCTGATCGTCGCACTGATCCTGATTGCGGCCATGTGCTACGGCCCGCTCGCGGCGTTGATGGTGGAGCTGTTCCCGACGCGTATCCGCTACACCTCGATGTCGCTGCCCTACCACATCGGTAACGGCTGGTTTGGCGGGTTCCTGCCGACCGTGTCGTTTGCGCTGGTGGTGTATACCGGGGATATCTTCTACGGCTTGTGGTACCCGGTGGTGATTACCGGGGTGAGCCTGATTGTGGGGTTGTTCTGCCTCAAAGAAACCCGGCATGTGGATATCGATAAGAACTGATTTGCCACACACCGCGACCTCTGTGGGAGGGGAGCAAGCCCCCTCTCACATTAAAAGTTCAACCAGCCACACACATTGCTGTACATCCATACAGATAATAGTTGCCGAATCGGCCTTGACTGCGCATCCTGCACAGCATCAACCCGATCTGATGTGACGACCATGCGGCTGTACCTCTGTGAAAAACCCTCCCAGGCCAAGGACATCGCGGCCGTGCTCGGTGCCAGCCGACGCGGCGACGGCTGCTGGCTGGGCAATGGGGTCACCGTCACCTGGTGCATCGGCCACCTGCTGGAAACCGCCCCGCCCGATGCCTACGACGCCAAGTACAAACGCTGGGTGCTGGCCGACCTGCCGATCGTCCCGGAAAAATGGAAAATGCAGGTCAAGCCCAAGACCGCCAGCCAGTTCAAGGCGGTCAAGCGCTTGTTGGGGGAAGCCCAGGAACTGGTGATCGCCACGGACGCCGACCGCGAGGGCGAGATGATCGCCCGCGAGCTGGTGGAGCACTGCCGCTATCGCGGGCCGATCCAGCGCTTGTGGCTGTCGGCGCTGGACGACGCCTCCATTCGCAAGGCCCTGGCGGCGCTCAAGCCCGGCGCGCAAACGTTCAGCCTGTATCACTCGGCCCTGGGCCGCTCGCGCGCCGACTGGCTGATCGGCATGAACATGAGCCGCCTGTTTACCCTGCTTGGACGTCAATCCGGCTATCAAGGTGTGTTGCCGGTGGGCCGGGTGCAAACGCCGACCTTACGCCTGGTGGTGGACCGCGACCGCAGCATCGCCGATTTCGTACCGGTGGCTTACTGGGCCATCGATGTGGACCTGCGCCACGCGCGCATGACCTTCACCGCGCAATGGCGCGCAGCCGAGGACGCCTGCGACGATCAAGGTCGCTGCCTCAACCCGCGACTGGCCCGCGAAGCCGCCGATGCAATGAGCAATGCCGCCAGCGCCCGGCTGCTGAAACTGCGCACCGAGCGCATGCGCGAGGTGGCGCCCCTGCCCTTCGATCTCGGCACGCTGCAGGAGATCTGCTCCAAGAAGCTCGGCCTCGGCGCCCAGGAAACCCTGGATATCGCCCAGTCGCTCTATGAAACCCACAAGGTCATCACCTACCCGCGCAGTGACTGCGGCTACCTGCCCGTAAGCCAGCACAGCGAAGCGTCGAAGATCCTCGCCGCACTGGGCCGCGCCGATACGGCGGTGGCCGAACTCATGCCGCATGTCGATCCCCAGCGCCGCTCACGAGCCTGGAACGACGCCAAGGTCAGCGCCCACCACGGCATCATCCCCACCGGGGCGGGCAAGGATGTGGGGCAGCTCACCGGCAAGCATCGGGCGGTGTATACGCTGATTCGCGCGCGGTACCTGGCGCAGTTCCTGCCCAACCATGAGTACGATCGCACCCAGGCGGATTTCGACTGCGCCGGTTTTGCGTTGCGAGCGGTGGGCAAGGTGGTGATCGAACCGGGCTGGAAGCGCGCCTTGCCCGAGGCCCTGGCGCCGATCAAGGGCCGCGAGGCACCGGCACCGCAAGCCTTGCCGACGCTGGTGCAGGGCCAGGATTATGCGGTAGCCAAGGTCAACCTCAAGGACCTGTGGACCCAACCGCCCAAGCCCTTTACCGAAGGCGACCTGATCAAGGCAATGAAAAACGTCGCCAAACTGGTGGAAGACCCCCTGCTCAAGCAGAAACTCAAGGACACCACCGGTATCGGTACCGAAGCTACTCGCGCCGGAATTATCCAGGGGCTGCTCGACCGTGGGTACCTGGTAAAAAACGGCAAGGCGCTGTCGGCCACCCCGGCGGCATTCAGCCTGATCGACGCGGTACCCCGCGCCATCGCCGACCCTGGCACCACCGCCATCTGGGAACAGGCGCTGGATATGGTGCAAAGCGGTGAAATGAGCCTGGAAGAGTTCGTCGCCAAGCAAGCGGCCTGGATGAGCAAGCAGGTAGCGCGCTGCAATGGCATGCGCATGACCATCACCGGCCCCGCCAGTCCGGCGGGCAAAGGCGCCACGCCATGGAAAAACAAGCGCAAAACCGCATCACGCAAAGCAGCGGCCAGCCCCAAGCGCGGTAAAAAACCGGTTATTGCAGGGTAAACGTACAAAAAAACCGGTAAATGACGTTTTTCGACGGGTTTAACGCCGCTTTAGATCTTGCCCCGACGCAGGCGGTCTAGGATTCTGTAGGTGACCCGCTGACGTCCCAATAACAACTCCGGAGTGGCTGCCATGAAAACCGTCGCACAATTGCTCAAAGCCAAGGACCAAAAAAACCAGGACGTCCACACCATCAAATGGGATCACACCGTGTTTGAAGCGCTGGTGCGCATGTCGGAGAAAAACGTCGGTGCCTTGCCGGTGGTCAAGGATGACGTGGTGGTGGGCATCATCAGCGAACGTGACTACGCGCGCAAAATCATGCTCAAGGGCCTGTCGTCGGTCACCACCAAGGTCCACGAAGTGATGAGTTCGCCAGTGATCACCGTCGATACCCATAAAAGTGTCGAAGAGTGCATGAACATCATGACCGACAGTCACCTGCGCCACCTGCCCGTGGTCGAAGACGGCAAACTGCTGGGCCTGCTCTCCATCGGTGACCTGGTCAAGGAAGCCATCGCGGAACAGGCTGACCTGATCAAGCAACTGGAGCAGTACATCCGCGGCGAATAGGAGAAACCATGCTCGATACCCTGGCACATCAGGAAGACCATCTCGATACCTTGTACCGAGCCATGGCCGATCGACGCTTTCTGGTGTTGACGGGGGCAGGCATCAGCACATCATCGGGAATCCCCGACTACCGCGACAGCGAAGGGGTGCGTCGAGGCAAGGCGCCGATGATGTACCAGGAATTCCTGGCCACCGCGCAAGCACGACGCCGTTACTGGGCGCGGGCGATGCTCGGCTGGCCGCGAGTACGCATCGCCCAGCCGAACAATGCCCATAGGGCGCTCGCGAACCTGCAACAGCGCCAGCGCATCACCGGCCTTGTTACCCAGAACGTCGACACCCTGCATGATCAAGCCGGCAGCCATGATGTGATCGAGTTGCACGGTAGCCTGCACCGCGTGCTTTGCCTGGATTGCGGGCAGTGCAGCCAGCGCGATGTGATCCAGCGAATGATGGAGCTTGATAACCCCTACCTGGCCGGCGTCGATGCCGTGCAGGCACCCGATGGCGATACCCTGCTCGACCCGGCGTTTGAAGAGCGCTTCCAGGTCCCACACTGCCCCCACTGCGGCGGCCAACGCTTGAAGCCGGATGTGGTGTTTTTCGGCGAGAACGTCGCCCCACCGACGGCGGCGAAGGCAATGGCTGCAGTGGAGTGTGCAGAAGGACTGCTGGTGGTGGGCTCGTCGCTGATGGCTTATTCGGCGTTTCGCCTGTGCAAGGCCATGGTCGAGCAAGGCAAGCCGGTGATCGCTATCAACCTGGGCAAGACCCGTGGGGATGAACTGTTGCAGGTGAAAATCCAAGCCTCTTGCGAGGCGCTGTTGCCGCTGCTTGCAGAGCGACTCGGATAGGGCAAACAACACACGGCAATGAGGGGCTTGCGTGGAGTTTCCCCCTCGTTCAAGCGACCAACCGTTCCAAAAAATGACGCCAAGGTCACGTTTCCACGCATCCCACCGCCCCGCCTGAAGTTTATGTAGTGCGCAAAAATAATCACTACATAACCGTTGACGTAACCTTTTTGTCCTTGCATGATCTAGACGTCTCCCGCATCGGGAGCGTTGGTAACAGATGTTTTGAAAGCGCTCGTCTGACCGCCGAGCTGTTTTTTCCGGATGTGCACTGCCCACAAGGCAGATTGATGAAGCTGACCGGTTCCGAAAGGAACGGGTACAAGAAGCTCAAAGGCTGCTTGTCTTCGTTATGAATGCATTGCGTAGCAGTTCATCAGCAAAACTACATGCATCAGGTTCAAGACCCTGCCCGTATTCGGCAGACCGTCACTGACGCCCGGCGTTTAACGCCGGAGACAACTAAGCAGTTTTAACGGAATCAACTGATAGATCGCCAACTGGTCAAGGGGCTTACACATGAATCTGAACAATCAACCTACTATCGATGAATTGGCTGAGATGTTCGCAGCGCAGAAAGATACACTCGACGATCATATTCTGTGGGTAGGAAAATCGGGCGAAGTGCAAATTGACTGCCTGGCGCCCCATACCGAAGAAGCCGAGTTTGACCGCAATCACCGTGAGCTGGCGGCGCGCCTGAAGATGTACCGCCGCGGCCAGGGTTATGTTGGCAAGAAGGCCGCAGCCGATCGCAACTTTATCGAGCAGGTATTCGACACACTTAACCATGCTTGGGACTCTTTCAAAGACAGCTCGCAAGTTAAAGTGATCGATCGTTACTACTAACTAAATCTCGACCTCAAGTGGGAGTTGGCTTGCCAACTCCCACTTGTGTTTGTTGGCACTTTTCAAAAAGTTGGAAACCTGCCTTGTTCCGCCTCACTGCGAAAAATATCGAATAACACCTGCGCCGCCGCCGACAGTTCATGCCCCGGCTTGGTCAACACGCCAATCGGTCGTTCGATCACCGGGCCATTCAATGTAATGCAATGGGCCCCCGCCTCCTCCATCTGCTGCGCGCATAACGCCGGCACGGCACTTACGCCCAGGCCGCTGGCAACCATCTTACCCACCGTTGCCAATTGATGGCTTTCCAGGGCCACGGGCAGTTTCATCTGCAAGGCACCCAAGTGCTCCTCCAGCATGACCCGCACGGTGGACGGCCGCTGCAAGGTGATGAAAGGCTGTTCCAGCAAGGTTTTCCAGGCGATCTCGTCACATTGCGCCAACGGCGAGTCACCCGGCACCACAGCGATGAAACGGTCCAGGTACAGCGGCGTAAACGCTAATGAAGACCCCTCTGCCGGCTCAAACGCAACGCCCAGCTCCACCTGGCGGTCGCGGACCATCTCCAGCACCTGCTCGTTGATCAGGTCATGCACCGTCACATTCACCTGAGGGTAACGCGCACGGAATATCTTCAGGATCGGCGGCAGTAAATTGCCTGCGAACGACGGCATCGCCGCCACCGTGACGCGCCCACGCTGCAAGGTAAAGCGCTGGCGCAGCTCATCTTCGGCATTGTCCCAGTCGGCAATCAATCGACGCGCCAACGGCAACAAGGATTCACCTTCGGGAGTCAGCGCCACGTTGCGGGTGTTACGGCTAAACAGGCGACCGCCCAGCCCTTCCTCCAGCCCCTTGATGGTCAGGCTCAGCGCCGACTGGGACAGGTGCAGGCGCTCGCAGGCAGCGGCAAAACTCAGGCTCTGGGCCACGGCCAGGAAGGCACGCATTTGTTTAACCGTCATGGCGCTGCTCCGAAAGGGATGGACTATGCTGTTTTCTAAATCAATCGACCTAAAAAAACAACTTAACAAATCAATGCGTCGGCGCAACACTCGGCTCATTGGCTGGCCCACACATAATAAATAGAGGTGCATGCACATGGCAGGTTTCGACAAACGCGTGGCGTCCTACGAGGAAGCACTGGCAGGCCTGGAAGACGGCATGACCGTGCTTGCCGGCGGTTTTGGCCTATGCGGCATTCCGGAAAACCTCATCAATGAGATCAAGCGCAAAGGCACTCGCGACCTGACGGTGGTTTCCAACAACTGCGGCGTCGACGGTTTTGGCCTGGGCGTGCTGCTGGAGCAAAAGCAGATCAGCAAAGTGATTGCCTCCTACGTGGGTGAAAACGCCCTGTTCGAGAAGCAATTGCTCAGCGGCGAAATCGAAGTAGTCCTCACCCCCCAAGGCACCCTGGCGGAAAAAATGCGCGCAGGCGGTGCCGGCATTCCGGCCTTCTTCACCGCCACCGGCGTCGGCACCCCCGTCGCCGAAGGTAAGGAAACCCGCGAATTCAACGGCCGCCCCTACCTGATGGAAGAGTCCATTACGGGCGACTTCGCCATCGTCAAAGGCTGGAAAGCCGACCACTTCGGCAACGTCATCTACCGCCACACCGCCCAGAACTTCAACCCACTGGCCGCCACCGCCGGCAAAATCACCGTGGTCGAAGTCGAGGAAATCGTCGAACCGGGCGAGCTGGACCCGGCGCAGATCCATACCCCTGGCATCTACGTCGACCGGATCATCTGCGGCACATTCGAAAAGCGCATCGAACAGCGCACCGTGCGCAAATAATCTGCCCCAGCCCGAACAATAAGGACTCATAAAATGGCTCTTACCCGCGAACAAATGGCTCAACGCGTCGCCCGCGAAATGCAGGACGGCTTTTACGTGAACCTCGGTATCGGCATTCCGACCCTGGTGGCCAACTACATCCCCGAAGGCATGGAAGTGATGCTGCAATCGGAAAATGGCCTGCTCGGCATGGGTCCGTTTCCGACCGAAGAAACCATTGATGCGGACATGATCAACGCCGGCAAACAAACCGTGACCGCGCGTATCGGCGCGTCGATCTTCTCCTCCGCCGAGTCCTTCGCAATGATTCGCGGCGGCCATGTCGACCTCACCGTGCTCGGTGCGTTTGAAGTGGACGTGCACGGCAACATCGCCTCGTGGATGATCCCCGGCAAGCTGGTGAAGGGCATGGGCGGCGCCATGGACCTGGTGGCCGGCGCGGAAAATATCATCGTGATCATGACCCATGCCTCCAAGGACGGTGAATCCAAGTTGCTCAGCCAATGCAGCCTGCCGCTGACCGGTGCCAACTGCATCAAGCGGGTACTGACGGACCTTGCGTACCTGGAGATCGAAAATGGCGCTTTTGTCCTCAAGGAACGCGCACCTGGCGTCAGCGTTGAAGAGATTGTGAGCAAGACCGCCGGTAAACTGATCGTCCCGGACCACGTTCCAGAAATGCACTTCCAGTGAGGACAGATTCCATGCAAGACGTCGTGATTGTTGCTGCCACCCGCACCGCCGTGGGCAGCTTCCAGGGTTCGCTGGCGAATATTCCGGCACCGGAACTGGGCGCCGCCGTCATCCGTCGCCTGCTGGAACAGACCGGTCTGGACCCGGCCCAGGTCGACGAAGTGATCCTCGGCCAGGTGCTCACCGCAGGCAGCGGCCAGAACCCGGCGCGCCAGGCCTCGATCCTCGCCGGCCTGCCCCACGCCGTGCCGAGCCTGACCCTGAACAAAGTCTGCGGTTCGGGCCTCAAGGCGCTGCACCTCGGTGCCCAGGCGATCCGTTGCGGCGACGCCGACGTGATCATCGCCGGCGGCATGGAGAACATGAGCCTGGCACCGTACGTACTGCCCGCTGCGCGCACCGGTTTGCGCATGGGCCACGCCAAGATGGTCGACAGCATGATCACCGACGGCCTGTGGGATGCATTCAACGATTACCACATGGGCATCACCGCCGAGAACCTGGTGGACAAGTACGGCATCAGCCGCGAAGCCCAGGATGCCTTTGCCGCCGCTTCTCAGCAAAAGGCCAGCGCGGCAATCGAAGCCGGACGCTTTGTCGACGAAATCACGCCGATCCTGATCCCGCAGCGCAAGGGCGACCCCGTAGCTTTCGCGGTGGACGAACAACCTCGCGCCGGTACCACCGCCGAATCGCTGGGCAAGCTCAAGCCGGCATTCAAGAAAGACGGCAGCGTAACCGCCGGCAACGCCTCCAGCCTCAATGACGGCGCGGCCGCCGTGTTGCTGATGAGCGCCGACAAAGCCAAGTCCCTGGGGCTGCCCGTCCTGGCCCGCATCGCCAGCTATGCCAACGCAGGCGTCGACCCGGCCATCATGGGCATCGGCCCGGTTTCGGCCACCCGTCGATGCCTGGACAAGGCCGGCTGGACGCTCAGTGAATTGGACCTGATCGAAGCCAACGAAGCCTTCGCCGCGCAATCACTGGCGGTGGGCAAAGAGCTGGAGTGGGATGCCGACAAGGTCAACGTCAATGGCGGCGCCATCGCCATCGGCCACCCGATCGGTGCCTCGGGCTGCCGCGTGCTGGTGACCCTGCTGCATGAAATGATCAAGCGCGATGCCAAGAAAGGCTTGGCAACGTTGTGCATCGGTGGCGGCCAAGGCGTCGCCCTGGCCCTTGAACGCAGCTGATTCAAAGAGCAACACTGGAAAGGCCCGGTTCCACGAAAACCGGGCCTTTCCTTTATCCGGTAGACCTGAAAAAACGCCGTTCAAATGTGGGAGCAAGCCCCCTCCCACACCCGATCTTCGTTACCTGTGAGATTGAGGCACCGCAAACACCGCATTCGCCCGTGCCACCACCTTCTCCCCTATCTGCAGGCTCACCGTGGCAAACGCCATTTGGCGCCCGCGCTTGTGATGCTCCAACCGCACCACGACCCACTCCCCCACCTGCACCGCCCCCAGGTAATCCACGGTCATGCTCGCTGTAATCAATGGCAACGGCGGCTCGCTGGAAAACGCCATGGCGTAGCCCATGCCGATATCCGCCAGCGTCGCCAACACCCCGCCATGCACGGTGCCGCGCCCGTTGGCATGGCGATTGTCGGCGCGCAGGCCGATTTCTAATCCCAGGCCTTCGCCCCGGCAGTATGCCGGGCCAAGCAGATCCAGCAGTGGGCTGCTGCGGGGCAACGAAACAAACCCTTCGGGCACAGTGTGAGTGATCATGATGCGTTCTTCCTTGATGTCAGGCTCAAGATGTACGCCTGCTCCCGAACCCCGGCCACCACCATCAGGCGTGCAAATCTTGCGCGATACTTTGCGTTAATCCGCCGGACCCGCTTTAATCGCCGCCAATTTCCCCCGCACATCTTAAGGATCCGCAATGCGCCATCTGGACGGCAACCCGCTTCGCGTCCCGCTATTGATCTTGCTGACCGGCCTGGCGCTGGGCGGCTGCTCGCCCAAGGAGCACTCCCGCGCCGCCGCCATCAGTGGCGAACAAGGCCGGGCCGGCGCACAACTGGCCTACGAACACGAACTGACCTTGGCCCTGCCCGGCGCCCTGCTCGCGCCGCGCATGCAGGCCACCCGTGAGGCCTGCGAAACGGCGCGGTTCGGCGCCTGCAATATCCTGGGCATCACCGAAGACAGCAACGGCGGCGAGATCATCCTGCGCATCGCCCCCAACGGCGTAGAACCAATGGTCGCCCTGGCCGCTGAAGGCGGTAAGCTCGGCCAGCGCATCACGACCGCCGAGGATCTGGCCGACGCCGTCGACGATGTGCGCCGCCGCCAGGACCGCCTGCTAGCCCAGCAACAACGCCTCGACGAACTGGCCAAGCGCAAGGACATCACCGTCAGCGACCTGATCGCCTTGAGCAAGGAAGAGGCCGCCATCGAAAATGATCTGCAAGCGCTGGCCCAGGTCGCGGCCGGCCAGCAACGTCGTCTCGACACCAACCGTGTCACCTTGAACTTCCGCTCCGCGGACGGCGCGAACCAATCGTCACGCTTGAGCCGGATGTTCAGCAACCTGGGTACGAATATGCTGGAAGGCACCGCTGACGCCCTGGAACGCGCCAGTTACGTGCTGCCCTTCGTGATCCTGGCGTTCCCGGTGGTCTGGTTGTGGGTGTGGCTGTGGCGCAAGTTTGTGCGCCGCCGCACGTAGTCAGCGCTTCATACAGCGCTGATAGCGCTCATCGACGCGCTTGGCAAACCAGGCCGTGGTGAGGTTGCGGGTGATCTTCGGGCTCTTGAGCACGATGCCCGGCAGGATCGCCCGTGGCATCGGCGCGCCGTTGGCCTTGTCGGCCAGGGCAAACACGCGTTTGTAGAGGGTGGTGTCTTCAAAATCCAACCGCTCGCCCTGCTCCAGTTGGCTGCGAATGCTGGGGTTACGCACGTCCAGCCTGGCGCCCAGGGAACGTACCGCCAGTTCGGTGGTGCCGGGCAGCAATGAGCCATAACGGATCAAGTCGCCATCCAGCGCCAGCTCAGTGCCCGAAGCCCGGCTGACCGCCGCCTGGAACGCGGCATTGCGACTCGCGTACCAGCCGGCATTGAAGTCGGCGAAGCGGTACAGCGGCTGGTCGTAGTTCACCGGATAACCCAGCAAGTGGGCGATGCCGAAGTACATGCCGCCACGCCGGGTGAAAACCTCCCGACGAATCGTGCCGTCCACCGTGTAGGGATAACCCCGCGCCTGTTGCTGCGCAAAGTCGATGCTGACCTGCATCGGGCCGGCGGTATGCACCGGGTTGAAGCCGCCAAACAGGGTGTTGCCCAGTGGCACCATGCTGATGAAATCATCGAAGATACCGCTGAGATCTTTCTCGGTGCGCGCCGCGTTCAAACGGTCGGCGTAGGACTTGCCGCTGGGCGACTTCAGCTGCAGCGCGCTGCGCACCACAAAGGCCGGCACATGCACCTTGCCGGCCCGGCGCAGGATTTCGTCCTGGGCAATCTTGCCCATGTTCGGCACGGGTGGGTCGACCTGAAACGTCGACTCCTGCTCGGTTACCGCCAGCACGGCGCAGATGTTCTCGGTGCTGGGGTAGATCTTCTGGGTATCGAAGGCAGTGTAGATGTCCTGGGCCCAGCCATTGCGATCCGCTACCTTGGCCGGCAGCAAGCGCACGATCTGCGCCTTCACCTCGGCCTCGCTGCGCTCCGGCTGCTGCGGGCCGCGTGAAGTGGAACAACCGGCCAACACCAGCCAGGGGGTGAGGCACAGGATCAGGCGGCGTAGGGACATTGGGCTTCCTTGAAGGCGATGGGCCGGGCGTTGCGATATGGACCGGTAAGTCTGGCGTGGGTTCGCCAGGTTGCCGGGAACGTTCGGCCTGCGCCATCCCGCGCGGACACGCTTTTCCTCCGGTCGCACAGATACTGTGATTGACCCTACCGGTAACTTGAAGCTGTAGGACTGCTTAACCTGTAATCCAGCTCCTACGACGGCCCCCGCATTTACCCGAAGTTTTGGCGAAACCTCCTAGCCGTCCTGGCGAACAGCGCCGACTTCTTTACCTGATAAACCTCTCCAAAGTCTCTCGCCTGATCATTCAGTGCGAGGGACCGCCATGTACCTATCCGTTAATGCCCTGCCCACCAGGGCTGCCTCTTGATTCCGGTTATTGCCAGCTTCGTTCTGGCGCCCATGGATGCCGACGCGCCGGATGTTGAACGCGTCCTGCGTGACTTGCGTAATTGCCTGAACACCTTCGACGACTGGACCGAAAGCGTCTGGAGTGGCTCGGCGCTTGAGGTGGAGCAGGTTTTCAAAGTCGGCGAAGAGGTTGCGTTGATCGCGCCGGTCTCTTCCAGAAAACCCAGCACAGTGGTCGCCACGTGTGATGCTCAGGGGTCGATGACCCTGGTGCATCTGTTTGAAAGCACGCGCTTCGTGCCTATCGGCAACACGCCGGTAATGCTGCAGGCCATCGCCCGGGATGGCAGCCCGACGGGACCGCCCATCCATCGAACCATCGGCCCCGGCGGCACGCTTGAAATCCAGGAATGTACCCGCGACCAACAATACCAAATTACGTTTTATCCCGACGTTTCCACGGATCACGTCAAGGCGCTGTATGCCTCCTATCAATCGGTGATCGCCGGGCTGGAAACGGGCCTGCGCGATGAGTGGGCGAAGACCTTCAAGCCCCAGTGGGACGAGTTTGCCGACGCCCCGTCTTTGCAACGCAGCGCAATGCAAGGCGCGGCGTTTTCCAGCGGTTTGGCTCAGGCGCTCTACAACCTGTGGGACAACATCACGCAGGTGTATGAGCTGTTATCGGATCTACAGGCCAACAGCGAAAAGTTGTTGGCGTACATCTCTCAGGCCGACCTCGATGAACTGCTGACGCTCGGCAGCGACGCCATTGCCCACGCGTTGCTGGTGCTGAGTGATGAGCCGCTGTTGTTCATTTTTATCTCGGCGATGGTCAGCTGGATACGCCTGCTGCCGCCGCCGCAGATGTTCGAATTGCTCGGCGAGATCACCGGCGAGGTCTTGATCAATCTACTGCTGATGTGGGCGACGGCAGGCACGGGCGTGACGCTGCGCCTGGGTGCTCAGGCGCTGGGGGCCATCAAGTCCGCACGGGTGCGGGGGTTGTTGGAGCTGCTGGCCAGGCACCTTGTGAGGCCAGGGTTGGAACCGCATGTCGCAGCGGCCAGGCCATTACTGCTGGGCAGTGCGGCGACGCCGATCAAGACGATTCCGGTGGCGTCGTTGAAGGCTGGGGAACACGTGGTTTCGAACCCTGTGCCGGCGGTTCGCAGCAAGGCTCAGCGCACGGTGTTGGTTCGGCAGGAGTCTGTCGATGATGTGCCTGTTTCGGGGAAAAATCCGAAGGGGGATGCGGCGGCGCCTTCGGACAAGACCGTCACCAACGGCTGCCCGGTGTCGATGGTCACCGGGGAAGAACTGCTCACCCTCACCGATGGTGTTTTGGACGGGATATTGCCGTTTGAGTGGACCCGTTTGTACCGCACCAGCGCGGTGGAAGTGGATGTTGGGCTGGGGTTTGGCTGGAGTCATTCGCTGGCGCAGCGGCTTTCTGTTTCGGGCGATTCGGTGG
>Ga0207650_10000210_pt1 | contig 66574 bp, 66 predicted proteins | sample KBSS63metaG_FD_184325 | JGI IMG/M metagenome (GOLD analysis project Ga0207650, IMG submission 184325) | Switchgrass rhizosphere microbial communities from Kellogg Biological Station, Michigan, USA - KBS S6-3 metaG (SPAdes) (version 2) | ecosystem: Host-associated > Plants > Roots > Rhizosphere...
TACGCAAACGTCCCGGTATGTACATTGGCGACACTGATGACGGTAGCGGTCTGCACCACATGGTGTTCGAGGTGGTCGACAACTCCATCGACGAAGCTCTGGCCGGTCACTGCGACGACATCAGCATTATCATCCACCCGGATGAGTCGATTACTGTGCGCGACAACGGTCGCGGCATTCCGGTAGACGTGCACAAAGAAGAAGGCGTTTCGGCGGCAGAGGTCATCATGACCGTGCTTCACGCCGGCGGTAAGTTCGACGACAACTCCTATAAAGTCTCCGGTGGTTTGCACGGCGTGGGCGTGTCGGTTGTGAACGCGCTGTCCGAAGAACTGATTCTGACAGTTCGCCGTAGCGGCAAGATCTGGGAACAGACTTACGTCCACGGCGTTCCACAAGAACCGATGAAAATCGTCGGCGACAGCGAGTCGACCGGTACGCAGATCCACTTCAAGCCATCGGCTGAAACCTTCAAGAATATTCACTTCAGCTGGGACATCCTGGCCAAGCGTATTCGTGAATTGTCCTTCCTCAACTCCGGTGTGGGTATCGTCCTCAAGGACGAACGCAGCGGCAAGGAAGAGCTGTTCAAGTACGAAGGCGGTCTGCGTGCATTCGTTGAATATCTGAACACCAACAAGACTGCGGTCAACCAGGTGTTCCACTTCAACATCCAGCGAGAAGACGGCATCGGCGTGGAAATCGCCCTGCAGTGGAACGACAGTTTCAACGAGAACCTGTTGTGCTTCACCAACAACATTCCTCAGCGCGATGGCGGTACTCACTTGGTGGGTTTCCGTTCCGCACTGACGCGTAACCTGAACACCTACATCGAAGCCGAAGGCTTGGCCAAGAAGCACAAAGTCGCCACCACCGGTGACGATGCCCGCGAAGGCCTGACCGCGATTATCTCGGTGAAAGTGCCGGACCCTAAGTTCAGCTCCCAGACCAAAGACAAGCTGGTGTCTTCCGAGGTGAAAACCGCGGTGGAACAGGAGATGGGCAAGTACTTCTCCGACTTCCTGCTGGAGAACCCGAACGAAGCCAAGCTGGTCGTCGGCAAGATGATCGACGCTGCACGTGCCCGTGAAGCTGCGCGTAAAGCCCGTGAGATGACCCGCCGTAAAGGCGCGCTGGATATCGCTGGCCTGCCAGGCAAACTGGCTGACTGCCAGGAGAAGGACCCTGCCCTCTCCGAACTGTACCTGGTGGAAGGTGACTCTGCTGGCGGTTCCGCCAAGCAGGGTCGTAACCGTCGCACCCAAGCCATCCTGCCGTTGAAGGGTAAGATCCTCAACGTCGAGAAGGCCCGCTTCGACAAGATGATTTCTTCCCAGGAAGTTGGCACCTTGATCACGGCGTTGGGCTGCGGTATTGGCCGCGACGAGTACAACATCGACAAGCTGCGCTACCACAACATCATCATCATGACCGATGCTGACGTCGATGGTTCTCACATCCGTACCCTGTTGCTGACCTTCTTCTTCCGTCAGTTGCCGGAATTGATCGAGCGCGGCTACATCTATATCGCCCAGCCGCCGTTGTACAAAGTGAAAAAGGGCAAGCAAGAGCAATACATCAAAGACGACGACGCCATGGAAGAGTACATGACGCAGTCGGCCCTGGAAGATGCCAGCCTGCACTTGAACGACGAAGCCCCAGGCATTTCCGGCGAGGCCTTGGAGCGCTTGGTTAACGACTTCCGTATGGTCATGAAAACGCTGAAGCGCTTGTCACGCCTGTACCCTCAGGAGCTGACCGAGCACTTCATCTACCTGCCGTCCGTGAGCCTCGAGCAATTGGGTGACCACGCACACATGCAGGAATGGCTGGCCCAATACGAAGTGCGCCTGCGCACCTCGGAGAAGTCCGGCCTGGTGTACAAAGCCAGTCTGCGTGAAGACCGTGAACGTAACGTGTGGCTGCCAGAGGTCGAACTGATCTCGCACGGCCTGTCGAACTACGTCACCTTCAACCGCGACTTCTTCGGCAGCAATGACTACAAGACCGTAGTAACCCTGGGCGCGCAACTCAGCACGCTGCTGGACGACGGCGCTTATATTCAGCGTGGCGAACGCAAGAAGCAGGTCAAGGAATTCAAAGAAGCCCTCGACTGGCTGATGGCCGAAAGCACCAAGCGTCACACCATCCAGCGATACAAAGGTCTGGGCGAAATGAACCCGGATCAGCTGTGGGAAACCACCATGGACCCGGCTCAGCGTCGCATGCTGCGCGTGACCATCGAAGACGCCATTGGCGCGGACCAGATCTTCAACACCCTGATGGGTGATGCGGTCGAGCCTCGTCGTGACTTCATCGAGAGCAATGCTTTGGCGGTGTCTAACCTGGACTTCTGATTCAGGTAACAGCTGAACCCAAAAGGCCAACGCTTAGCGTTGGCCTTTTTTATTGGGTAGTTTTCGGTGATCTACAAAATGCTCCACGTGGAACATCAGCATTTTCAGCCTTCAGAAGCGGCTGCCACGCTCTCTAATCGGTACCCATACCCGTAGATCGTCAACAGCTGCCAGCCCCGGTCTGCGGTCAACCCCAGCTTATTGCGCAACCGATAGATATGCGTATCGAGCGGCCGCGACGACACCATTTCTTCATGGGTCCAAAACCGCTCGTAGAGGTACTCGCGAGACAATGGCCGCGCCAGGTTGGCAAACAGGCAGCTCGCCAGCCGGTATTCACGTTCGGTAAGGTTGATAGGTTTACCCGCCCGCGTTACGGTCAATTCAGCATCATCAAACGTCAGGTCATTGAAGCTTTGTACTTCATGGGTCGCTGACTTCTGCAGTCCATGTCGACGCAGAACAGCCGTCACTCGCGCTTTCAGTTCATTGGGGCGAAAGGGTTTGCTGACGTAGTCGTCCGCACCGCTGTTCAGCGCAGTTACGATATCGCTCTCGGCGTCACGGCTGGTGAGCATGATGACGGCGGGTGGCGACTCCATGTGTTCACGGGTCCAGCGCAGCAGTGCGATACCGGTAATATCCGGCAGTTGCCAGTCGAGGATCAGCAGGTCAAACGTCTCCCGACGTAGCTGGCGCAGCAGGTCTTCCCCACGTTCGAAGCAATGCAGAGTCCAGGGCTGTTCGGCGGTGCTGGGGATTTGTCGCAGTGTCTGTTCCACCCGGCGCAGTTCCGCGGGTTCGTCATCCAATATTGCGACACGCATGGGTGGGTCCTTTCGTCTTGAAGTACGGCAGCCGTCGGCCGGTTTCGTTTATGGGCACGGACTGCGCAGATGCCGGCCATGGAATCTGAAGAATTGTGCTCAGATTCGTTGGCCCTTGGATCTCTCGATACGCTGAGACCAATGAGGGTTTAATCCATTGAACGTCCTCGCCACCGATGTAGGAAAGATACCGGCTCCCGACCATAAGGAAAAGGATCAGCCGACGCATGCGCTGCCGTAAACTCTTGCGTGCTGATGTCAGTTGCCCTCTGGAACCCCAACCTTGATGAGCGCCATGATCCTTTCTCCGAACCGCTTGCGCCGCGCCCTCCCCCCATTGTTGATCATGGTGGTCAGCTCTGTGGGGGCGGCAGCCAAGGTTCGTTTGCCTTATATCGATGACAACGTTCTGTGCCGAGCCCAGCCTTTACCGGCGATTGTCCAGCATCTCACGGGTGAGGCGTGGAAACTCGATGCCAGGGGCACGGCGAGCCCCTTGCTGGAAGGTATGACCATCGATGAGCAGGAAGGTGTGAAGACATCGGCTTCGGCGTTCGTCAGCCTGTTGCTCGGTGACGGATCCAGGGTGGTATTGCCCTCCAGTTCGCAAGTGCGATTGCGTCTGGAAAAGAAGCAGTCCATTCCCCAGGTTGTGCTTGAGCAAGGCCAGGCCGAGGCGTATGTGATCAAGCGCATCAGCGACCATGATCGTTTCCAGATCGTGACGCCAGTGGGTGTGCTGGGTGTGCGTGGCACGCACTTCCGGGTGCGCAATGACGCTGAGCAATCGGTACTGGAAGTGTTGGACGGACAGGTTGCCGTCAACCGCGAGGTTAAGACCAAGTCAGTGGAGCAAGAGGTAAAAGTAGGCGCCCGGCAAGGTCTGCTCTTCAAGAAACAGGGCGATTTGAAACCCGTTGAATTACTCGCCGCGCCCACGCTTGTGGGACAGGATGGCCAGAAAGGTGATGCACCGGTCTGGAGTCTGTACCTTCGGCCCTTGCCCGGCGCACAGAGGTACCGGGCCCAGGTCGCCACCGACAAGGCCTTTATGAATATCAAGCAGGAAAACTTTTCCGCTGCGCCGAAAATGAGCTTCACTGGGCTCAAAGCCTCGTTCTATCACGTGCGCTTGTCGGCGTATGACGAAAACGGCCTGGAGGGAGAAACCGGGGTCTATGACATCTTCTACTACCCACCTACCGCTCAGGCACGTTGACCTATGATGCTTTGGGGCAAGGCCGAGAAACGTCAACCCACCCATGCCCAGCGCTTGTTCCACGGCTTGGTGCGTGAGTGGCTGTGGATTGGTTTGCTACTGCTGCCCGTCACCGCCTACCTGTCGGTGAGCCCAGGCCTGGCTTTGAATAATACGTTGTACGACAGCCTGCGCCGCCTCACGCCTCTGCCTGTAGACCCGCGCATCCTGCTGGTGACCATCGACGATTCCAGCCTGAAAAAACTCGGTCAATGGCCCTGGCCGCGCAGCCTGCACGCTGACCTGATCGACCGTCTGAGTGCGGCGCAACCGGCGGGTATCCTGTTCGATGTGATCTTCAGTGAGCCCGGCGATCCGGCTAATGACAAACGCCTGGCCGAGGCGGTCTGCAATGCCGGCAATGTCTTGTTGCCGTTGGTGCGTGAAGGCACGGCGAGCTACAGCCAACCCAGCGCACAGATGCTGCCACTGCTTAAATGTGCCAAGGGCGTAGGTCATATCAATGTCGAGGCAGACAGCGACGGCGTTGTCCGTAGTTTGTTTATGCGTGAAGGTCCACCCGATGCCCCCGCGCCGCAGCTCACCTGGCTGGCCTACGAGATGAGTGGCGAGTTATCAGAGATGCCGGGTGAGCCTCAGCCGTTGGTAGCCCAACCCTGGCATCGTGAACATTCAATCCGCATCCCCTTTATCGCGCCGCATAGTCATTTTCCCAGCGTGTCCTACGTCAGCGTATTGCGTGGAGAAGTACCTCCAGAGCAACTGCGCAACCGGCTGATCCTGGTGGGGTCGACGGCATCCGGGATGGGTGATCGATTTGTCACGCCCCTCTCCTCCACGGTGGGCACAACGGCCGGTGTGGAGATCCAGGCCAATGTGCTCAATGGCTTGCTGCAAGGTCGCATTATCGTGGATCTTCCTGGCTGGCTGGCGGCATTGATGGCGACCGCCCTCGTGGCGTTGCTGCTGGGCCTGCTGCTCTACCGTCCACGCTACGCGCTGTGGATGACCCTCGGCTGCATGGCCGGCGCGTTGCTCGGTTCCTGGGCCCTGTTGCGTCTTGGCCACTGGTGGTCGCCTGCGGCCTGCCTGATTGGGTTGCTGCTCAGCTACCTGATCTGGAACTGGCGTCGCCTCAGTGTGATCATCGCTTACTTCGGCTGGGAACTGACACGCCTGGATAACGAACCCAAAGTCCTGCCTGAACGCCGCCGAGCGCCCGCCAGCAAAGGCGATGTATTGCAGGCGCGTATCTTCGCCCTGGAGCAGGCCGTAAGCCGCACACGCGACACCCGGCGCTTCATGGCTGACGGCCTGGAGTGCCTGCCGGTGGCGACACTGATCACCGACCCCAAAGGCAATATCCTGCTGGCCAACCGTATTGCCCGCGAGGTGTTCGGCAATGACCTTGTCACCGAAAACTTGCTGGAGCAGTTGGCGGACCTGGGCTACCCGCCGCTGCACAACGGTGTGCGCCCTGCTCTCTCAGCGATGGAGCTGGTGGAGTTCCGCGATATCCACCAACGCAGCCTGCGCATGGAATTGGCGCCCATGCTCCCCGCCGAAGGTGATGTCGCACTTGGCTGGCTGCTGAGCCTCACCGATTTGAGTAAGGAGCGCGAAGCCCAGCAACACCGCGAGACGATGTTGCGGTTCCTCTCCCACGACCTGCGTGCGCCGCACTCGGCGATCCTCGCGCTGTTGGATGTGCATGACGGTGAGTCGCCTGTGTTCGCCAAGATCGAACAACAAGTTCGTCGCGCCTTGAGCCTCACGGAATCCTTCGTCCAGTTGGCCAAGGCTGAGGCTGACGGTTACCAGTTCCAGCCAACATTGTTCGCCATGTTGGTGATGGACGCCTTTGATCAAGTCGCGTTGATTGCACAGCTCAAGGGTATTCATTTGGTTCACGACTTGGATGAAGCCGACGAGGGCATGGTGTCTGCGGACCAGTCATTGCTCACTCGTGCGTTGTTCAACGTGCTGGAGAACGCGGTCAAATACTCGTCCTCCGGTACCACCGTGAGGTTGCGACACAGCAGTGCGCAAGGCTGGTTGGAATGCCGTATCAGTGACCAGGGACCCGGGATTGCCGCGCAGGACTTGCCTGAGCTATTCAGCCAATACCGTCGTTTTGATTCCGCCCAGGGCAGTGAGGGCTTGGGGTTGGGGCTGACCATGGTCAAGGCCGTGGTTGAGCGCCACGGTGGGCGCATCAGCTGTGAAAGCGTGGTAGGCAAAGGCACCACGTTCAGCCTGCAATTGCCCCTGTTGGACGACTGAAAAAACGTACTTTCCTGCTGTGCATAAAAAACCGGTCACAAGGACCGGTTTTTTTATGCGGAAAAAACTTATGCACCTTTTCCGTGATTTTATGAGCTTAGGAAATATGTAAGTAAATCAGCTTCTTAAGAGTCAAAAAGCACAATTCGCCAACAAACCGTGCACAGGTTATCCACAGATGGTCAGATCACCGGAGTGTCGACTACAACCGGCTCTGGCGGCAGTGAGCCCATGGCCCGTTGCTGCGCTTCATTCCATGCGGCAGCACGGTCATTCAGTGCGGCAATGGCGCGTGGTCCTTCGCCTTCGGCGTACATAGGTTCACCGATCACCACCGTGATAGTGCCTGGGCGTTTGGCCCAGCCAGTCTTTGGCCAAAACTTGCCGGCGTTATGAGCAATCGGCAACACGGGCAGGTTAGCGTTGACCGCCAACGCGGTACCGCCGCGTGAGAACTTGCCTACGGTGCCGTAGGGCACGCGAGTACCTTCGGGGAAGATCAGCACCCACACGCCATCCTTGAGCAGCTCGTCCCCCTTCTTGGCCACGTGTTTCAGGGCCGCCTTGGGGTTGTCACGGTCGATGGCGATCGGACGCAGCATGGCCATGGCCCAGCCGAAGAACGGCACGTACAGCAATTCACGCTTGAGCACTTGGCTCAGCGGAGAAAAGTACGCCGAGAGAAAGAACGTCTCCCAGGTGCTCTGGTGGTTCGACAGAATCACGCAGGGTTGGTCCGGGACGTTTTCCGCGCCTTTGATCTCGAAGCGAATGTTCAGGAACACCTTGGTCAGCCACAACGCACAGCGGCACCAATAGACGTTGATAAAACGATAGCGCGCCTTGAACGGCAGGAACGGCGCGATAAAAAAGCTCAGGGTGCACCAGAGAAACGAACTGGTGCCCAACAGCAGGTAAAAGAAAAAGGTTCTGATGGCCTGCAAAATCGACATGGCGGCATTTACCGTTGCGGGACGCGGCCCGCCTGTTAAAAGCGCACTCCCGAACAGTCCTTGGTCTCAGGAAGTCGAGGGCGGCTAGTTGTTGATAAGTTCTGCGGCAACGGCCGCCAGATCGTCAAAAATCAAGGTGCCTACCGGCAGGTTTTTCGCCTGGGTCTTTTCGCCTTTCCCGGTCTTAACCAAAACTGGCTGAGAGTCGACGGCTTTGGCCGCCTCCAGGTCACCGAGGCTGTCCCCGACGAACCATATCCCAGCCAAAGGCACCTTGTAATGTTCTGCAATGGTTTTCAACATGCCAGGCTTGGGTTTGCGGCAATCGCAGCCCTCATCCGGCCCGTGGGGGCAGTACACCACCAGCCCCACCTCACCGCCCTGCTCGGCCACCAACGTGCGCAAGCGCGCGTGCATGGCGTCCAGGGTGGCGATGTCGTAATAACCGCGGGCGATACCGGACTGGTTGGTGGCAATGGCCACCGTCCAGCCGGCTTTGCTCAACTGCGCGATGGCCTCGATCGAACCGGGCAGTGGAATCCACTCCGCCACCGACTTGATGTAAGCGTCGGAGTCGTAGTTGATCACCCCGTCCCGATCGAGAATCAGCAGTTTCAGCATGGTCAGCTCAGCGTCGAAATGTCAGCGATATTGACGAACAAGCCACGCAGGCGCGCCAGCATGGCGTAACGGTTTTTTCGCACGCCGGCATCTTCGGCATTGATCATTACCGCTTCAAAGAACGCATCCACCGGCTCGCGCAAGGTCGCCAGGCGCGCCAACGCTTCGGCATAGTTGCGTTCGGCGATCAGCGGCTTCACAGCGTTTTCAGCTTTGGCGATGGCCGAGTTGAGCGAGAACTCCTTGGCATCGGCGAACAGGCCAGGGTCGACGTCGGCGTTGCCCAGGCCTTCGGCCTTGCTCAGCAGGTTCGACACACGCTTGTTCACGGCGGCCAGGGCATCGGCTTCCGGCAGTTTGCGGAAGGCCTGCACGGCTTGTACGCGTTGGTCGAAGTCCAACGCCGAACCCGGCTGCAGGGCACGTACCGACAGGTACACCGACACATCCACGCCTTCGTCTTCGTAACGCGCACGCAGGCGGTCGAACACGAACTCCAGCACTTGCTCGGCCAGGCCGGCCTGCTTGACCTTGGCACCGAACTGGCCGACGGCGAACACCACGGCCTGGGTCAGGTCGAGGTCGAGCTTCTTGTCGATCAGGATGCGCAGTACACCCAGCGCCGCACGGCGTAAGGCATACGGGTCTTTGCTGCCGGTTGGCAACATGCCGATACCGAAGATACCCACGAGGGTGTCCAGCTTATCGGCGATTGCCACGGCTGCACCGGTCAGGGTGGTCGGCAGTTCAGCACCGGCACCGCGCGGCATGTACTGCTCGTTCAACGCCAGGGCGACATCGTCCGGCTCGCCGTCGTTGAGGGCGTAGTAGTAGCCGGCAACGCCTTGCATTTCCGGGAACTCGCCGACCATCTCGGTGGCCAGGTCGCACTTGGACAGCAGGCCTGCACGCGCAGCCCAGGCCGCGTCGCCACCAATACGTTGTGCAATATAGGCGGCCAGCTTGGAAACCCGCACAGCCTTGTCGTAGACGCTGCCCAGTTTTTCCTGGAACACCACGTTCTGCAGGCGCAGGTTGAAGTCTTCGAGCTTCTGCTTCTTGTCTTGCTTGAAGAAGAACTCGGCGTCGGTCAGGCGCGGGCGAACGACTTTCTCGTTACCGGCGATGATCTGCTGCGGGTCCTTGCTCTCGATGTTGGCCACGGTGATAAAGCGCGGCAGCAATTTGCCGTCCACGTCCAGCAGGCAGAAGTACTTCTGGTTGTCCTGCATGGTGGTGATCAGGGCTTCCTGCGGCACGTCGAGGAAACGTTCCTCGAACGAGCACACCAGCGGCACCGGCCATTCAACCAGCGCGGTCACTTCGTCGAGCAGGCTTGGCGGCACGATGGCGGTGCCTTCCTGCAGGCGGGCCAGCTCTTCGGTGCGCTTGCTGATCAGCTCGCGACGCTCGTTGGCATCGGCCAGCACGTAAGCGGCGCGCAGGTCGGCGGCGTAGTTGGCTGGCGAGGTGATGCGCACGGCTTGCGGGTGATGGAAGCGGTGACCACGGGAGTCACGGCCGGCCTTCTGGGCAAGGAGGGTGCAGTCGATGACTTGGTCACCGAGCAGCATCACCAGCCATTGGGTTGGACGCACGAACTCTTCCTTGCGTGCACCCCAGCGCATGCGCTTGGGGATCGGCAGGTCGTTCAGGGAGTCTTCAACGATGGTCGGCAGCAGGCTGGCGGTCGGCTTGCCGGTGATGACCTGGCTGAAACGCAGTTTCGGGCCGCTCTGGTCGATCTCGCTCAGCTCCACGCCACACTTCTTGGCAAAACCAAGGGCGGCCTGGGTCGGGTTGCCTTCGGCGTCGAACGCCGCCTGGCGCGGCGGGCCGTCGAGGTTGATGCTGCGGTCCGGTTGCTGGGTTTCCAGCGCGGTCAGCAACACGGCCAGGCGACGTGGCGCGGCGTAGACTTTCTTCGCATCGAACTTCAGGCCAGCGCTGTGCAGGCCTTTTTCGATACCGGCCAGGAACGCGTCGGCCAGGGTATTGAGTGCCTTGGGTGGCAGCTCTTCGGTGCCCAGTTCAACCAGGAAATCTTGAGCACTCATTGTGCAGCCTCCAGCTTAGCCAACACTTCATCACGCAGGTCCGGGGTTGCCATCGGGAAGCCCAGCTTGGCGCGAGCCAGCAGGTAGGCTTGGGCGACGGAACGCGCCAGGGTGCGCACACGCAGGATGTATTGCTGGCGTGCGGTTACCGAGATGGCACGGCGCGCGTCCAGCAGGTTGAAGGTATGCGATGCCTTCAACACCATTTCGTAGCTCGGCAACGGCAGCGGCTGGTCGAGTTCGATCAGGCGCTTGGCTTCGCTTTCATAGAAGTCGAACAGTTCGAACAGCTTGTCGACGTTGGCGTGTTCGAAGTTGTAGGTGGACTGCTCCACTTCGTTCTGGTGGAACACGTCGCCGTAGGTGACTTTGCCGAACGGGCCGTCAGCCCACACCAGGTCGTAGACCGAATCCACGCCTTGCAGGTACATGGCCAGGCGCTCGAGACCGTAGGTGATCTCGCCGGTCACCGGGTAGCACTCGATGCCGCCCGCTTGCTGGAAGTAAGTGAACTGCGTCACTTCCATGCCATTGAGCCAGACTTCCCAGCCCAGGCCCCAGGCGCCCAGGGTCGGCGATTCCCAGTTGTCTTCGACAAAACGGATGTCGTGGACCAGTGGGTCCAGGCCCACATGCTTGAGCGAGCCCAAGTACAGTTCCTGGAAGTTGTCCGGGTTCGGCTTCAGTACCACCTGGAACTGGTAGTAATGCTGCAGACGGTTCGGGTTTTCGCCGTAGCGGCCGTCAGTCGGGCGACGACTGGGCTGCACATAAGCGGCGTTCCAGGTTTCCGGGCCGATGGCCCGCAGGAATGTAGCGGTGTGGAAAGTGCCGGCGCCTACTTCCATATCGTAGGGCTGAAGTACCACACAACCTTGCTCGGCCCAGTATTGCTGGAGGGCGAGGATCAAGTCTTGGAAGGTACGCACGGCTGGCGTAGGCTGGCTCACGAAATTCACCTGTTACTTGGGCTGCGATTTAAAGAGCGGGAGTATACCCGATTCGGCCGCGCCACCATCCCCTGGAGCCTTATGCCACGCTGCTTTTGGTGTTCTGAAGATCCGCTGTACATGGCTTATCACGATCAGGAGTGGGGAACGCCGCTGCGCGATGCGCAGGGTCTGTTCGAGTTGCTTTTACTCGAAGGGTTCCAGGCGGGCCTGTCCTGGATCACCGTTTTACGCAAACGCGAGCATTATCGAAAGGTCTTGTTCGGTTTTGATGCGCAGCGGTTGGCAAAGCTGACCGATGCCGAAATTGAAGCGTTGATGCTGGATCCGGGCATCGTACGCAATCGCCTCAAGCTGAACGCCACCCGCTGCAACGCCGCTGCCTGGCTGGCGCTGGAGGACCCGGTCGGGTTGCTCTGGTCCTTCGTCGGCGGCGTGCCTAAGGTCAATCATTTCAAGGACCGCAGCGAGGTCCCGGCGATCACGCCGGAGGCTGAAGCCATGAGCAAAGCCTTGAAAAAAGCTGGCTTTACCTTTGTCGGCCCCACCATCTGTTACGCGTTCATGCAGGCCTCGGGCATGGTCATGGACCACACCCAGGACTGCGACCGTTACGCGGACCTGGCCAACGCCGGTTAGAATGCCGGCTTTGCGCACCACACACACGATCAGGAGTGACCTGTGGAAAAGTTTAAAGGCGCCTTGCTGGTAGGCGCTCTTCGATTGTTTGCCTTGCTGCCCTGGCGCGCTGTCCAAGCGGTCGGTACGGCGATTGGCTGGATCATGTGGAAAACCCCCAACCGCTCCCGCGACACGGTGCGGATCAACCTGTCCAAATGCTTCCCCGATATGGACCCGGCTGCACGCGAGCGCCTGGTTGGCCAGAGCCTGAAGGACATCGGCAAGTCCCTCACCGAAAGCGCCTGCGCCTGGATCTGGCCGGCCCAGCGCTCCATCGACCTGGTGCGCGAAGTCGAAGGCCTGGAAGTGCTGCACGAAGCCCTCGCCTCGGGCAAAGGCGTGGTCGGCATCACCAGCCACTTGGGCAATTGGGAAGTGCTGAACCACTTCTATTGCAGCCAGTGCAAACCGATCATTTTCTACCGGCCGCCGAAGCTCAAGGCAGTGGATGAGTTGCTGCGCAAGCAGCGCGTGCAGTTGGGCAACCGCGTAGCGGCGTCGACCAAGGAAGGCATCCTCAGTGTGATCAAGGAAGTGCGCAAAGGCGGCCAGGTGGGAATCCCGGCCGATCCTGAGCCTGCGGAATCCGCCGGGATCTTCGTGCCGTTCTTCGCCACCCAGGCACTTACCAGCAAGTTCGTGCCGAACATGCTCGCCGGCCACAAGGCGGTGGGCGTGTTCCTGCATGCGCTGCGGCTGCCGGATGGCTCGGGCTACAAAGTGATCCTGGAAGCGGCGCCGGAAGACATGTACAGCACCGACACCGCCACGTCCTGCGCAGCGATGAGCAAGGTGGTGGAGCGATATGTCGGCGCTTATCCGAGCCAGTACATGTGGAGCATGAAGCGCTTCAAGAAACGCCCACCGGGTGAAGAGCGGTGGTACTGACTGCCACTGGTTCAGGACCAGAATAGGGCTAAATGTGGGAGGGGGCTTGCCCCCGATTGCGGCCTATCAGCTACAGATACATTGGCTGACACACTGCCATCGGGAGCAAGCCCCCTCCCACATTTGAATCCCACTCAGGCTTGGCGGTCGAGTTTTCTCAGGAACACCGTCATCTCTTTCTCGGCTTGTTTGTCGCCATGGGCCTGGGCCGCTTCGATACCCTTCTCCCACGCCTGTCGCGCGGCGTCACTGTCACTCTGCGCTTGGTGGGCCTTGCCCAACAACTTCCACGCCGCCGAATACTTCGGATCGAACTCGACGCACTTCTGCAAATGCTCCGCCGCCTTGGCGTTGTCCTTCAGGTCCAGATAACCCTTGCCCAAACCAAACCGCAGCAGCGCGTTATCCACACCCTTGGCGAGCATTTTTTCCAGGGATTCGAGCATTTACTGTCACCTTGAGCGAAAGAAGGCTGTTGTGGCGAGGGAGCTTGCTCCCGCTCGAGTGCGAAGCGCTCGCAAAATCTATGGGACCGCTACGCAGTCCAACGGGAGCAAGCTCCCTCGCCACAGTGGAATACTCCGATTTAGAAGAAGCTCAACCCCACGTGGAACAGTTTCTCCACATCGCGGATATGTTTTTTATCCACCAGGAACAAGATCACATGGTCACCGGTGGCGATCACCGTGTCGTCGTGGGCAATGATCACTTCTTCATCACGAATGATCGCGCCAATGGTGGTGCCCGGTGGTAGGCCGATATCGCGGATTGCCTTGCCGATCACCTTGCTCGATTTCGAGTCACCGTGGGCAATCGCTTCGATGGCTTCCGCCGCGCCCCGACGCAGGGAGTGCACGCTGACGATATCGCCACGGCGTACGTGGGCCAGCAGGGTGCCGATGGTGGCCAACTGCGGGCTGATGGCGATGTCGATATCACCGCCCTGGATCAAGTCCACATAGGCCGGGTTGTTGATGATGGTCATCACCTTCTTCGCCCCCAACCGCTTGGCCAGCAGCGACGACATGATGTTGGCTTCGTCATCGTTGGTCAGGGCCAGAAAGATATCGGCGTCGGCGATGTTTTCTTCCATCAGCAGGTCGCGGTCCGAGGCGCTGCCTTGCAGTACGACGCTGCTGTCCAGGGTGTCGGATAAATGCCGGCAGCGTGCCGGGCTCATCTCGATGATCTTCACCTGGTAGCGGCTTTCGATGGCTTCGGCCAAGCGCTCGCCGATCTGCCCGCCACCCGCGATGACGATGCGTTTGTAGGTCTCGTCGAGGCGGCGCATTTCGCTCATGACGGCGCGAATATTCGCCTTGGCGGCGATGAAAAACACTTCGTCGTCAGCCTCGATCACCGTATCGCCCTGGGGCAGGATCGGTCGGTCACGGCGGAAAATCGCCGCGACGCGGGTTTCCACATTCGGCATGTGTTCACGCAGCTGCCGTAGTTGCTGGCCGACCAGCGGGCCGCCGTAATAGGCCTTCACCGCGACCAGTTGCGCCTTGCCACCGGCAAAGTCGATCACCTGCAGGGCGCCGGGGATTTCGATCAGGCGCTTGATGTAGTGGGTGACCACTTGCTCCGGGCTGATCAACACGTCCACCGGAATCGCGTCGTTGTCGAACAGCCCGGCGCGGGTCAGGTAGGCCGCTTCGCGCACACGGGCGATCTTGGTCGGCGTGTGGAACAGCGTGTGGGCGACCTGGCAGGCGACCATGTTGGTTTCATCGCTGTTGGTCACGGCGACAAGCATGTCGGCATCATCCGCACCCGCCTGGCGCAGCACCGTCGGGAACGACGCGCGGCCCTGCACCGTACGGATGTCCAGGCGGTCGCCGAGGTTGCGCAGGCGCTCGGCATCGGTGTCGACCACGGTGATGTCGTTGGCTTCGCTGGCCAAATGTTCAGCCAGCGTACCGCCGACCTGCCCTGCCCCAAGGATGATGATTTTCATCCGGTCACTCCCTTAAAACCATTCAGCCGCGCGCGGCGGCGATCTTGATCAGTTTGGCGTAGTAGAAGCCATCGTGTCCGCCTTCTTGCGCGAGCAATTGGCGGCCGTGGGGCTGCTTGATGCCGGCTGTGGTGGCAAGGTCCAGTTCCCGTGCGCCGCTGGTACGGGCGAGAAAGGCTTCGATCACCTCGGTGTTTTCGGTCGGCAAGGTAGAGCAGGTGGCGTAAAGCAGGATGCCGCCGACGTCCAGGGTCGGCCACAGTGCGTCGAGCAGCTCGCCTTGCAGTGCGGCCAGGGCGGCGATGTCGTCGGGTTGGCGGGTGAGCTTGATGTCCGGGTGGCGACGGATCACACCGGTGGCTGAGCACGGCGCATCAAGCAGGATGCGCTGGAACGGTTTGCCGTCCCACCAGGTGGCAGTGTCGCGGCCGTCGGCAGCGATCAGCTCGGCGCTGAGGCCCAGACGGGCGAGGTTTTCCCGTACGCGTACCAGGCGCTTGGCTTCCAGGTCGACAGCGACCACCCCGGCCAGGTCTTTTTCGACTTCCAGGATGTGGCAGGTCTTGCCGCCCGGTGCGCAGCAGGCGTCGAGCACGCGTTGGCCGGGCGCCAGGTCGAGCAGGTCGGCGGCCAGTTGCGCCGCTTCGTCCTGCACGCTGATCCAGCCTTCGGCAAAGCCCGGCAGGCTGCGGACGTCGGCGGCGGCTTCCAATACGATGCCGTCGACGCTGTACACGCACGGCGTGGCGTTGATACCGGCAGTGGTGAGCAGTTGCAGGTAGGCGTCACGGCTGTGGTGACGACGGTTGACCCGCAAAATCATCGGCGGGTGCGCATTGTTCGCCGCGCAGATGGCTTCCCATTGCTCAGGCCAGAACGCCTTCAGGGACTTTTGCAGCCAGCGCGGGTGGGCGGTGCGCACCACGGGGTCATGTTCCAGCTCGGCCAGCAGCGCTTCGCTTTCGCGCTGGGCGCGGCGCAGTACGGCGTTGAGCAAGGCTTTGGCCCAAGGCTTTTTCAACTTGTCGGCGCAACCGACCGTCTCGCCGATCGCGGCGTGAGCGGGTACGCGGGTGTAGAGCAATTGGTAGAGGCCGACCAGCAGCAGCGCTTCGACATCCGCATCGGCCGCCTTGAAGGGTTTTTGCAACAACTTGGCCGACAGCGCCGACAAGCGTGGCTGCCAGCGCGCCGTGCCAAAGGCCAGGTCCTGGGTGAAGCCGCGATCGCGGTCTTCGACCTTGTCCAACTGCGTGGGCAACGAACTGTTCAGCGACGCCTTGCCGTTGAGGACGGCGGCGAGAGCCTTGGCGGCGGCCAGACGTGGGTTCATTGGGCGACCACTCCAAGGACGGTGCCCAGGGCGAATTTCTCACGACGGCTGTTGAACAAATCGCTGAAATTAAGCGCCTTGCCGCCAGGCAATTGCAGACGGGTCAGGCACAGCGCCTGTTCACCGCAAGCGACCAACAGGCCGTCCTTGCTGGCGCCGATGATTTCACCGGGAGCGCCTGAGCCCTCGGCGAGGGTCGCGGCCAGCACTTTCAAGGCTTCGCCGTTGAGCGTGCTGTGGCAGATCGGCCACGGGTTGAAGGCGCGTACCAGGCGCTCCAGTTCCACGGCCGGGCGGCTCCAGTCGATGCGTGCTTCGTCTTTGTTCAGCTTGTGGGCGTAGGTGGCCAGGCTATCGTCCTGGACCTCGCCTTCCAAGGTGCCGGCAGCCAGGCCGGCGATGGCCTGGATCACGGCAGGCGGGCCCAGCTCGGCGAGGCGGTCGTGCAGGCTGCCACCGGTGTCTGCGGCGGTGATCGGGGTGGTGACTTTCAGCAGCATCGGGCCGGTGTCCAGGCCCGCCTCCATGCGCATTACGGTCACGCCGCTCTCGCTGTCACCGGCCTCGACGGCACGTTGGATCGGCGCCGCACCGCGCCAACGTGGCAGCAATGACGCATGGCTGTTGATGCAACCCAGGCGCGGGATATCCAGTACCGCTTGCGGCAGGATCAAACCGTACGCCACGACCACCAGCAAGTCCGGGTTCAGCGCTGCCAGCTCGGCCTGGGCCTCGGCGTTGCGCAAGGTCGGTGGCTGCAGCACGGGAATGTTGTGCTCCAGCGCCAACTGCTTCACCGGGCTCGGCATCAGTTTTTGCCCGCGCCCGGCCGGGCGATCCGGCTGGGTGTACACCGCGACAACGTCATGAGGGCTGGTGAGCAGCGCCTTGAGGTGTTCGGCGGCAAATTCGGGGGTACCGGCAAAAACAATGCGCAGTGGCTCGGTCATGGGAGGTCTCGGTTAAAAGCAGTCACAAAAGAAAAAGGCTTGCCGCAGCAAGCCTTTGGAAGGGGAGCATCAAGCTTGCTGGCGATGCTTTTTTTCCAGCTTCTTCTTGATCCGGTCGCGCTTGAGCGTGGACAGGTAGTCGACAAACAGCTTGCCATTGAGGTGGTCGCATTCGTGCTGGATGCACACTGCCAGCAGGCCTTCGGCGATCAGTTCGAACGGCTTGCCGTCGCGGTCCAGGGCCTTGATTTTCACGCGCAGCGGGCGTTCGACGTTCTCGTAGAACTCCGGCACCGACAGGCAGCCTTCCTGGTATTCGCCCATCTCGTCGGTCAGCGGTTCGAACTCTGGGTTGATGTACACCCTTGGTTCGCTGCGATCTTCCGACAGGTCCATGACCACGACGCGAAGATGCACGTTGACCTGGGTCGCGGCGAGGCCGATGCCCGGCGCTTCATACATTGTTTCAAACATGTCATCGACCAACTGACGAACCTTGTCGTCCACTACGGCCACCGGTTTGGCGATCGTGCGCAGGCGCGAGTCGGGGAATTCGAGGATGTTCAAAATAGCCATAAGCGTAATTGCTGCACATGTGAGGTAGAGGCAAATCGGCGTTGGGATGGACCCAAACAGCCGGTGTGAAACGTCCCGAAGCCGCGAAGGCTCTGGCATTTCACGCGAACGCACATAATAAAGGAGATTCACCCCATGAGGAAATCGCTACTCGTCTTGCTGCTGTGGGCCTCGCTTGCTATGGCCCCGCTTGCCATGGCCTTGGTGCCGCAGCCCGCCCAGCGCCTGGATCAACCGACGCAACAGGCCATCCAGCGCTTTTTACTGCATAACCGCATTCTTGATTCGCCCCACGACCTGGACAGCGCACCCTACATCGTCGCCGCGGATGCTGGCCGAGTGCTGGGCGCGAATGGCGAGCAGGTGTATGCCCGGGGCGTCCTGGACGCTTCCCAGCCAAGTTATGGAATATTCCGGCGAGGCAAGACCTACACCGACCCGCAAACCCGAGAGCTGTTGGGCATCAATGCCGACGACATCGGCACTGCCCGCTTCGTAACGGCGGGCGACCTCACCACCCTGGCCGTGCAGCGGGTCACCCAGGAAGTGCGCCCCGGTGATCGCCTGCTACGCGCGCAATCTTTCGTCGACCCGGCAACCCTTGCGGTCACGCCTACAGCGCCGTTCATCGAAGGGCAAATCATCGATATCCCCAAGGGTGTCACCCAGATCGGCGTACTCGACGCGATAACCCTGAATAAAGGCCGCCGCGACGGCCTGGTTGAGGGCCAACTGCTCAACGTGATCAAGACCGGCGCCAGCGTACGCGACAGCTTGACGGGCGCGCCAACCCAACTTCCTGATGAACGCGCCGGCACCCTGCTGGTGTTTCGCACCTACGAAAAGCTCAGTTACGCCCTGGTGCTCAGTGCCACACGGCCGCTGGCCGTGACGGACCGTTTCGAGACTGCCCATCAAACACAATAAATAGCCTGCTAAATAAGTTACCAACAGAGTTATCCACAGCTTGTTCCGGTCAAGGATGATCAAATGAATCCGATAAACTGCCATGAAATATCCCCGTCAGAACTGGAAGCCCGACTACGCTTACACAGGCTGCCTGAGCTGGGTCCGAAGCGTTTTCGCTTACTGATCGAAGCCTTCGGGTCTGCGTCAAAGGCCATCAGCGCGCCCGCCAGTGCCTGGCGTTCGTTGGGGGTGCCAGCCATCAGTGCCGATGCCCGGCGCAGCCATGAAGTCCGCGACGGTGCCAGTGCGGCATTAGCCTGGCTGGCGTGTCAGGGCCAGCATTTGCTGATGTGGGACCAGCCGGACTACCCCGCTCTGCTCGCCCAGATTGATGACGTGCCACCGCTGTTATTTGTCGCTGGCGACCCTCTGATCCTGGAAAAACCGCAACTGGCGATGGTCGGCAGTCGCCGTGCTTCTCGCCCCGGCATGGACACGGCGGCTGCGTTTTCCCGCAGTTTGGCGAGCGCCGGTTTTGTCATCACCAGCGGTCTTGCACTAGGCATCGACGGCGCAGCCCATCAAGCGGCATTGGATGTGGGCGGCCAGACAATCGGCGTGCTCGGCACCGGGCTCGAAAATTTTTATCCACAGCGCCACAAACGGCTGGCGGCGGCGATGATTGATCAGGGCAGCGCCGTGGTTTCCGAGTTTCCCTTGGACGCCCCGCCCCAGGCCGGCAATTTTCCCAGGCGGAATCGGATCATCAGTGGCCTGTCCCTGGGCGTGCTGGTGGTGGAAGCCAGCATGGCCAGTGGTTCGCTGATCACTGCGAAACTGGCGGCCGAACAGGGGCGCGAGGTGTATGCGATCCCCGGCTCCATTCATCATCCCGGCGCCAAGGGCTGTCACCAGTTGATCCGCGATGGCGCCGTGTTGGTGGAAACCATCGAGCACATCCTGGAGGGCTTGCGCGGTTGGCAGGTGCTGTCGCGCCCTACGCCGATGCCGGTCGTGCATCCGCTGGTGGCGCTGCTGCACGCGGCACCCCATACCAGTGAAGGCCTGGCGATTGCCAGCGGGCGGTCGTTGTCCCACGTGTTGGCGACCCTTACCGAGCTGGAGCTGGAGGGCCAGGTCATCTGCGAAAGCGGGCGCTGGCTTGCGCGCTGCTAGGTTTTGTAACGAAGATCGGTAAACTGCGCAGAGCTTTAGTCTGGAGAGTCAACAATGGTCAACCGGTGGCGTGTGCTGGAAACCGCACGAGAAATTCGCGCAGGCGCGGTGATTGCCTATCCAACCGAAGCGGTTTGGGGCCTGGGCTGCGATCCGTGGAACGAAGAAGCAGTGGACCGTTTGCTCGCCATCAAGAACCGTTCGGTGGACAAGGGCCTGATCCTGGTGGCGGACAACATCCGTCAGTTCGACTTCCTGTTCGAAGACTTCCCGCAGGATTGGATCGACCGCATGGCCAGCACTTGGCCTGGGCCGAACACCTGGCTGGTGCCTCATCAGGGCCTGCTGCCGGAATGGGTGACAGGTGTGCACGACACCGTGGCGGTGCGGGTCACGGACCATCCGCTGGTGCGGGATCTGTGCTCGCTGGTGGGGCCGTTGATTTCCACCTCGGCCAACCCTCAAGGCCGCCCGGCTGCCCGCACACGGATTCGCGTGGAGCAGTATTTCCGTGGGCAGGTGGATCTGGTGTTGGGTGGCGCCCTGGGTGGGCGCAAGAACCCGAGCTTGATTCGCGATCTGGTGACGGGTGAGGTGGTGCGGCCTTCGTAGCGCTTTTGTGGCGAGGGCGCTTGCTCCCATTGGCCTGCGAAGCAGGCCCAAAGCCAGCGAATGCGGTTTATCTGAAAAAACATCATCGCCTGTTTTGGGGCCGCTTCGCGGCCCAACGGGAGCAAGCTCCCTCGCCACAAGGGGCAGTCAAGGCAGCAAAATTGTTGAGCCTGTGGTCCGGCGCCCCGACAACTCCGTCTGCGCCTTCGCCGCATCCGCCAGCGCATACCGCTGGTTGATATCAATGCGCACCTTGCCGCTCTTGATCATCGAGAACAGGTCATCCGCCATCGCTTGCAGGTTCTGCGGGTTGTTGGCATACGTCGCCAGGGTCGGTCGGGTGACGTACAGCGAGCCTTTGGCCGACAGAATCCCCAAGTTCACCCCATCCACTGCGCCTGACGCATTACCGAAGCTCACCACGAGCCCACGTGGCGCCACGCAGTCCAGCGATGTCAGCCAGGTGTCCTTGCCGACGCCGTCGTACACCACCGGCACCTTTTTGCCGTCAGTCAACTCCAGCACGCGCTGTGCGACATCTTCCTTGCTGTAGTTGATCGTTTCCCAGGCACCGAGGGCTTTGGCCACTGCGGCTTTTTCCGGCGAACTCACGGTACCGATCAACTTCACGCCCAGGGCCTTGGCCCATTGGCAGGCCAGCGATCCCACGCCACCGGCAGCGGCGTGGAACAGGATGGTTTCACCGGCCTTCACTTCGTAGGTCTGGCGCAGCAGATACTGCACGGTCAGGCCCTTGAGCATGGCGCCGGCGGCTTGTTCGAAGCTGATGTCGTCCGGCAGGTGCACCAGATTGGCGGCGGGCAACACATGCAGTTGGCTGTAGGCACCCAGCGGGCCGCTGCCATAGGCCACGCGGTCGCCGACCTTGAATTGGGTGACTTCGCTGCCAACCGCGTCGACCACACCGGCGCCCTCTGCGCCCAACCCCGATGGCAATGCGGGCGGGGCGTACAGACCGCTGCGGAAATAGGTGTCGATGAAGTTCAGGCCGATCGCCTCATTACGCACGCGCACCTGCTGCGGGCCCGGCTCCGCCGGGGTGTAGTCCACATACTCAAGCACTTCGGGGCCGCCATGGGCGCTGAACTGGATACGTTTTGCCATCTGCCTTCTCCTTGGGTCGAATTCGCGTAGCCCACTATCCCACTCCTAAGCTTGATCTTCGTCAACTGCGGCGCAATGGGGTGCAGTGGTATCCTGTGCGCCCATTTGCCGCCGATGCCCAATGGCCTCGCGTAGCTTTGCCCGATTCAAGGTGATGCCATGACTACCCGCACCGAGGCTGTAAAGGCCTACCTGCTTGACCTGCAAGACCGCATTTGCAGCGCCCTGGAAACCTTCGAGACGGACACTTGCTTTATCGAAGACGCCTGGACCCGGCCAGCTGGCGGCGGTGGTCGCACCCGTGTGATCGAAAGCGGTTCGGTGATCGAAAAAGGCGGCGTTAACTTTTCCCACGTGTTTGGCAGCGGTCTCCCACCCTCGGCCAGCGCGCACCGGCCTGAGCTGGCCGGCCGTGGCTTTGAGGCCCTGGGTGTGTCGCTGGTGATCCACCCGCACAACCCTCACGTCCCCACGTCCCACGCCAACGTACGGTTCTTCATCGCCGAAAAAGAAGGCGAAGAGCCGGTGTGGTGGTTTGGGGGCGGCTTCGACCTCACGCCTTACTACGGCAACGAAGAAGACTGCATCCACTGGCACCGCGTGGCCGAGCAGGCCTGTGCGCCGTTCGGTCCGGACGTGTACTCACGCTACAAGGCATGGTGCGACACCTACTTCCATATCAAGCACCGCAACGAACCGCGCGGCATCGGCGGCCTGTTCTTCGATGACTTGAACGAGTGGGACTTCGACACCTGCTTCGCCTTCATCCGCGCCATCGGCGACGCGTACATCGATGCTTACCTGCCGATCGTGCAACGCCGTAAGGCTATGGCCTATACCGAGCAACAGCGTCAGTTCCAAGAGTTTCGCCGCGGCCGCTACGTTGAATTCAACCTGGTCTACGACCGTGGCACCCTGTTCGGCCTGCAGTCGGGCGGGCGCACCGAGTCGATCCTGATGTCGCTGCCGCCGCAAGTACGCTGGAGCTACGACTGGAAGGCCGAGGTCGGCAGCGAAGAAGCGCGCCTTACCGACTACTTCCTGCAAGACCGCGACTGGCTGGGCCTTACTGCGCCTAAGGCGGCGGTCTGATGGACCGTTATGTGGTGTTCGGCAACCCCATCGGCCACAGCAAGTCGCCGCTGATCCACCGTATGTTCGCCGAGCAGACCGGCGAGCAACTGGACTACAGCACCTTGCTGGCGCCTTTGGAGGATTTCACCGGCTGTGCCCGTAAGTTTTTTCAACAGGGTCGTGGCGCCAACGTCACCGTGCCGTTCAAGGAAGACGCCTACCGCCTGGCCGACATCCTCACCGAACGAGCTCAACGCGCTGGCGCGGTGAATACCCTGAGCAAGCGGCCCGACGGTAGCCTGCTGGGCGACAACACCGACGGCGCCGGCCTGGTGCGCGACCTCAAGGTCAACGCCGGGCTGAGCCTGCGAGGCAAGCGCATCCTGCTGCTGGGCGCCGGTGGCGCGGTACGTGGCGCGCTGGAGCCGTTACTGGCCGAGCAGCCTGCCTCGCTGATCATCGCCAACCGCACCGTGGAAAAGGCCGAGTTGCTCGCCGAGTTGTTCGACGATCTGGGCCCGGTGTCTGCCAGCGGTTTCGATTGGCTGCGTGAGCCGGTGGATGTGATCATCAACGCCACGTCCGCCAGCCTGTCAGGCGATGTACCGCCGATTGCCGGCAGCTTGATCGAACCGCGTAAGACGTTTTGCTACGACATGATGTATGCCAAGGAACCGACAGCGTTCTGCCGCTGGGCGACTGAACAAGGCGCGTCGGTGGCGATGGATGGTTTAGGGATGTTGGTGGAACAGGCAGCGGAAGCGTTCTTCCTGTGGCGCGGTGTGCGTCCGAAGTCGGCGCCGGTGTTGGCCGAACTGCGCCGCCAATTGGCCTAACCCCAATTCAATGTGGAGGGAGCAAGCCCCTCCCACAGTTGAACTGCATTCAGTCTTGGAAGTGAATGGGGCATTGATCGGCCCCTTCCAGTTTCCTCAACTCTTCCACCACTTGCGGCCTGGCCCGGCGCAACGTCAGGCTACGCCCCAAGCCCTTCAAGCGCCGCGCCTCCTGGTGCAGCATCTCCACCCCGGAATAGTCGATAAAGTTGATCTGCTGCGCCTCGATCACCACCCGCTCGCCCTGTAAACGTTGGAGGCGCACTTGCAGGTAGTGGCTGGCGCCGAAAAAGATCGAGCCGCCCACCCGCAACACATCCTCATCGCCATCGCGCCATTGCTGAACCCTTGGTTGCGAGGTGCGCTTGAGGTAGAAGAACAGCGACGCCAGCACCCCGGCATAAATCGCGGTTTGCAGCTCCAAGAGCAAGGTGGCGACGCACGTCAGGCCCATCACCACAAACTCGGCGCGACTGACGCGGAACAACGCACGAATGCCACGATGGTCCACCAACCCCCAGCAAATCAGCAGGATGCTCGCGGCCATGCTCGGGATCGGAATGTGTGCGATCAGCGCCGCACCAAACAATGCGAACAACGCCACCCACAGTGCGGAAAACACCCCGGCCAACGGCGAGCACGCGCCCGCCTCATAACTGAGGCCCGAGCGCGTAAACGAACCGGCTGACAAGTAGCCGGAGAAAAAGCCGCCAACGATATTGGATAAACCCTGCGCGCGAACCTCTTGGTTGGCATCGAGCAATTGTTGCGAACGCGCCGACAGCGAGCGGGCAATCGACAGGCTGGTCACCAGCCCGAGCATGCCCACCGCCACGGCGCTGGGCAGCAGGCGCAGGATCATGTCCAGGTCCATCGGCAACGGGCTGAACGGCGGCAGTTTGCCAATAAACGAACTGACCAGCGCCACATGCCCGAACATCGCCGGCCACAACCACGCCACCAGGCTGCCCAACGCCAGCGCGATCAACAGCGTCGGCCAGCGGGGCACCAAGTACTTGAGCAGTGCGCCCACCAGCAGAGTCCCCAGCCCCAGGGCAAGGGATGCATGGTCCCATTCGCCGCTGTGGTGGATCAGTGCCAGCAGGCTATTGATCGCCGTGGCCTGGCTCGGCAGATCCAGCCCCAACAGGTTGGGCAACTGCCCCAGGGCAATCACCACGGCGGCGCCCAGGGTGAAACCGAGCACCACCGAATGGGAGACGAAATTCACCAGCGCGCCGAAGCGCAGCATGCCCAGCAGCCACTGGAAAACCCCGGCGAGGAAGGTGAGCAGCAAAATCAGGGTGATGTAGTCCTGGGAGCCCGGCACGGCCAAGGGACTGACGCTGGCATACAGCACAATGGAAATCGCCGCCGTAGGCCCGCAGATCAGGTGCCAGGATGAACCCCAGAGGCACGCGATCAGCACCGGGATGATCGCAGCGTACAGGCCATATTCGGGGGGCAGGCCGGCGATCAGTGCGTAGGCAATCGACTGTGGCAACGCGAGAACCGCGCCACTGAGGCCGACGATTGCATCCCGGCCGACGCTGGCGCGGGTTTGGCGCGGGAGCCAGCTGAGGAAGGGGAACAGTGTATGGCGGTTGGGCCGGGGCATCGCAGACTCGGTTTAAAGGTTTGGCGCAGAATATCAGTCCAGATCAGTTCCCGTGGGAGAGGGCTTGCCCCTCCCACATCTGGATTGCATCAAGCGTTAGAGTTTGGCTTTAACTGCAGAGAGTGCGTCTTTGCCGTCCAGTGTTTTTACACCCTCCAGCCACTTGTCCAATACCGCCGGGTTGGCTTTGATCCACGCCTTCGCCGCCTCAGCGTTGCTGACCTTGTTATTGGCCACCTGCGCCATGATTGCGTTCTCCATCTCCTGGGTAAAGCTCAGGTTGGTCAGCAATTTCCCTACATTCGGGCAGGCCTGTGCATAGCCCTTGCGGGTCAAGGTATACACACTGCCGGTGTCACCAAAATATTTTTCGCCACCCTTGAGGTAGTGCATTTTCAATTGCACGTTCATCGGGTGCGGAGTCCAGCCGAGGAAGGTCACGAATTTCTGCTTCTTAACAGCCCGTGATACTTCGGCGAGCATCGCCTGTTCGCTGGATTCCACCAGCTTCCACTGGCCGAGATCAAAGTCGTTTTTCTTGATGATTTCCTGCAACGAGATATTTGCAGGTGCACCGGAGCCGATGCCGTAGATCTTCTTGTCGAACTTGTCGGCAAATGTGTTTAAGTCGGCGAAGTCATGCACCCCGGCGTCCCACACATAGTCCGGCACGGCGAGGGTGAACTCGGTGCCGTCGAGGTTTTTCGCCAGTTGCACCACATCGCCATTAGCCACGAACTTGTCGTAGAAGCCTTGCTGCGCCGGCATCCAGTTACCCAGGAACACATCCACCTGGCCGTCCTTGAGCCCCCCGAAGGTGATCGGGACCGCGAGGGTGTCGACCTTGGCCTTGTAGCCCATGCCGGTCAGCAAAAAACCGGTGATGGCATTGGTGGCCGCGATATCGCTCCAGCCTGGATCGGCCATCTTTACCGTTTCGCAGCTGGCGTCCGCGTACACGTTGGCGCTACTCAGTACCAACATACCCAACACCACAGTTAACTTTTGCATGGCCTTCCCTCTGACTATTTATTGGTTTTGGCAGGGTTGTGGATAACGTGCCTTGCGCTCCAGGTCGTCGAGGTCGATATGGTTGCGCATGTATTGCTGACTGGCGTCCACCAGTGGCTGGTGATCCCAGCTCTTCAGCTTGCCTTGGGTCAGTGCTTCAAACACCAGACGGCGGCGGCGTTGGCTGGCGAGCACCTGTTGGTGGATCGCCGGGATGTCCCATTTGGCCCGCGCCTCGTCCAGGAAGGCTGCAAACAGCGCCTGATGCGGCGGCGACTGGCTGAGTTCTTCCTGTTCCCGAGGGTCGTTGTGTACATCGAACAGTAGACAAGGGTCGTCTTCGCTGTAGATGAATTTGTACGCGCCACGGCGAATCATCATCAGCGGGCTGATGGTGCCTTCGGCCATGTATTCGCCGAACACCTCGTCGTGCCCGCCCTGCCCTTGCAGGTGCGGGACCAGCGAACGGCCGTCCAGCGGCAGGCGCGGGTCCAGCTCGCCGCCGGCCAGTTCCACCAGGGTCGGCAACAAGTCGGCGGTGGACACGGCTTTGGACACGCGGCCTGCCGCGAATTGCCCCGGCGCACTCACCAGCAGCGGCACGCGGGCGGCCATTTCAAACCAGTGCATTTTGTACCAGAGGCCGCGCTCGCCGAGCATGTCGCCGTGGTCGCCGGAGAAGATGATGATCGTGTCGTCTGCCAAGCCGGTGTCTTCCAGGGTTTGCAGGAGCTTGCCGACATTGCTGTCGATGTAGCTGCACGCGCCGAAGTAGGCACGGCGGGCATCACGGATCTTATCCACAGGCAGCGGCTTGTCCCACAGGTCGTAGACCTTGAGCAGGCGCTGGGAGTGTGGATCGAGATCGCCCTGCGCAGGCGTTGTAGGCAAAGGGATGTCGGCGTCGTCGTACAGGTTCCAGAACGGCTTGGGAATCGTGTAGGGGTCGTGGGGGTGGGTCATCGACACGGTGAGGCAGAACGGCTGGTTGCCGTCTTCGCGGATATGGTCGAACAGGTACTGCTGGGCCTTGAACACCACCTCCTCGTCGAAATCCAGCTGGTTGGTGCGCACGCACGGCCCGGCTTGCAGCACCGACGACATGTTGTGGTACCAGGTGGGGCGCACGTCCGGCTCGTCCCAGTTGACGGCCCAGCCATAGTCGGCGGGATAGATGTCGCTGGTCAGGCGCTCTTCATAACCATGCAGTTGGTCTGGCCCGCAGAAATGCATCTTGCCCGATAACGCCGTGCGGTAACCGAGGCGGCGCAGGTAGTGGGCGTAGGTCGGCACATCGGCGGGGAAATCGGCGGCGTTGTCGTAGGCGCCGATCTTGCTCGGCAATTGCCCGCTCACCAGCGTAAAGCGCGAGGGTGCGCACAACGGGCTGTTGCAGTAGGCAGCCTCGAACACCACGCCCTGGGCGGCGAGGCGGCTCAGGTTCGGCAACTGGATCGGGGAAGGTCCGTAGAACGGTAGCATCGGCGCGGCCATTTGATCGGCCATGATGAAAAGAATGTTCTTGCGCTTCATGATCTATCGGGATTCCATAGGCGGTGTTTATGCGAATGAGCATGCAGCCCATGGAAAATGGGGTAAAGCCCACCCAAAGCAATGTCTAGGATAAGCACAGCTTATGTATGAAGCCCTCGGTGACCTGTCCCTCGATTTGCTGCGCGCGTTCGAAGCGGCAGCGCGTCACCGCAGTTTCACCGCCGCCGCGATGGAGCTGGGCACCACCCAGCCCGCGATCAGCCAGCAGATCAAGCGCCTGGAAGAACAGCTGGCGATCCGCCTGTTTGATCGCATCTACCGGGGCATCGAGCTGACCGATGCCGGCGCCCTGTTGTTCGAGCATGTGCAGGGCGGTTTGCAGGCCATCAACGCGGGCCTCAGCGCGATCACCCAGCAGGATCAGCACGAAGTGCTGCAAGTGGCCACCGACTTCGCGTTCGCCGCCTATTGGCTGATGCCGCGTTTGCATCGCTTTCACGCGGCCAACCCTCAGGTGGATGTGAGCCTGGTGACCAGCGAACGCAACCACGCCACGTTGCGCAGCGACATTGACGTGGCAGTGCTGTTTGGCGACGGGCGTTTCAAGCAGGGCGACAGCCTGTGGTTGTTCAACGAGGAAGTGTTCCCGGTGTGCAGCCCGCAGTGGCTGAAGGATCAGGCCACACCGCTGACTGTACAAAATTTGCACGATTTCCCCTTGCTGCACCTGCGCCAGGAAAATAACAGCCAGTGGTTCGACTGGAGCGGCGTGTTTCGCGAACTGGGCATCGCCACGGCGCCCACGCCCGGCCAACTGCGCTTCGACAACTACACTCTGCTGATCCAGGCCGCGATTGCCGGCCAGGGTGTGGCCATCGGCTGGCGCCATTTGGTGGATAACCTGTTGGAGCAGAACTGGCTGTGCCGACCGCTCAGCGACACCGTCATCTCGCGTTTCGGCTATTACGTGGTGCAGCCGCAGCGCAAACGCCGAGGGCAGCTGGTGGAGCGCTTTGTCGACTGGCTGGTGGCCGAGCAGGCCAGCAGCGCGCAGTCGCTGACCGGGCTGGCCCTGCCGTCGATTGCGGTCTAGCATCTGGCGCCTATTGGATTCGGAGTCCGTCATGCAACGTATCAAAGGGTTACCACGCCCACATCTACTTCGACGCGAACACTATCGAACAGGCGCGCACCTTGTGCGAAGACGCCGCCAAGCTTTTCCCGCTGCGCATGGGGCGCGTGCACCAAAGGCCGGTAGGCCCGCACCCGGACTGGAGCTGCCAGTTGGCGTTCGATGCCGAATACATCGGCGTGGTGCTGCCGTGGCTGGTCATCCATCGCAATGGGCTGGTGGTGTTTCTGCACCCGGATACCGGCGATGACCTGAAGGATCACACCGACTATGCCATCTGGATGGGCGCCATGCGGGAACTGAACTTGTCAGCCTTTTCCTGACTCTCATTTCCAAATCATCATCCCTAAATATGGGATTGATATTTATATATTGAGACTTCCTCGCGCGTAGGTTTATATTCGCTGCATCCGCTCAGAACTCAGGTGAAGCGATGCAGGCGCAATTGATCGCGCTCGATTGGGGGACCAGCTCCCTTCGTGCTTATAAACTCGGCCCCGCAGGCGTGGTGCTGGAACAGCGCTCGCTGGCGTGGGGCATCATGCATTTGCCCAGCGAGCCGCGGGTTATCGCCGGTGTTCACTGCAGCGATGGCTTCGAGTTGGCGTTCGATGCAGCCTGCGGCGATTGGCTCGACGCCGCGCCCACCCTGCCGGTGATCGCCTGTGGCATGGTCGGCAGCGCCCAGGGCTGGAGCGAAGCGGCCTACCGCAACACCCCGGTCGACGTGGCGAGCCTGGGCCAGGCCCTGCACCGGGTACGCAGCTTGCGTGGGGTCGACGTGCATATCGTGCCGGGTGTGATCGAGCAGGTTGGCTTGCCCAACGTGATGCGCGGCGAAGAAACCCAGGTATTAGGCGTGCTGCAAGGGCTGGGCGTCGATGGGTTGATCGGCCTGCCCGGCAGCCATTCCAAATGGGTCGAAGTGGTCGAAGGCTGCATCACCCACTTCGACACCTTCATGACCGGCGAGCTGTTCGCGGTGCTGAGCAAGCACAGCATCCTCGGGCGCACCCAGCAACCTTGCGAGCATTTCCAGGCCGAAGCCTTTGACCGAGGCGTGCACGTGGCGCTGTCGACGGACGGCGAGCGCGGTGTGCTGTCGACCCTGTTCAGTGCACGCACCCTCGGGCTCACTGGCGCACTCGCCCCCGACCAGCAGCCCGACTACCTCTCCGGGCTGCTGATTGGCCATGAACTCGCCGGCTTGCCCGGCAGCGCAAAACACACGCCGATCGTCCTGGTCGGCGCCGCTCCTCTCTGCGCCCGTTATAAACGCGCCCTTGCCCTTTGCGGCTTTGCCCACGTCAGCCTGGCGCAGGAAGCCACCGAGCGTGGCCTGTGGCAACTGGCCGTGGCGGCCGGGCTCACTCAACCTGTATCGGAGGCCTGACATGCTCAAGCAAGCACTCGCGCAAAACGGTTTGATCGCCATCCTGCGCGGCATCCGCCCGGACGAAGCCGAGGCCGTTGGCCAGGTGCTGTACCAGGCCGGGTTTCGCGTGATCGAAGTTCCGCTGAATTCGCCTGACCCTTACACCAGCATCCGCACCCTGCGCGACAGCCTGCCCGCCGATTGCCTGATCGGTGCCGGTACGGTGTTGCTGCCTGAGCAGGTCGAGCAGGTGAAGGCGGCCGGTGGCCAGGTGATCGTAATGCCTCACAGCGATGCCAAGGTGTTGCGTGCCGCGAAAGCGGCGGGGCTGTTCCTGTCGCCGGGCGTGGCGACGCCGACCGAAGCCTTCGCCGCATTGGCCGAAGGCGCCGACGTATTGAAGCTGTTTCCGGCTGAGCAAATGGGCCCGGCGGTGATCAAGGCGTGGCTGGCGGTATTGCCGGCCGGCACCTTGCTGCTGCCGGTGGGTGGCATCACCCCGGACAACATGCAGGTGTTCATCGACGCCGGCGCCAAAGGTTTCGGGCTGGGTTCCGGGTTGTTTAAACCGGGTATGACAGTGGATCAGGTAGCGAGCCGCGCCCAGGCTTATGTCGCCGCCTGGAAAGCCCTGAGCTGACTTCAAGTTCCGCGCCCACAGGCGCCGCATCTATAAGAGAGATAACAGATGAAAATCACCAAACTGACGACCTTCATCGTCCCGCCGCGCTGGTGCTTCCTCAAGGTCGAGACCGACCAGGGCGTGACCGGCTGGGGTGAGCCCGTGGTCGAGGGCCGCGCCCACACCGTGGCAGCTGCCGTCGAAGAGCTGTCCGACTACCTGATCGGCAAAGACCCCCGCAATATCGAAGACATCTGGACCGTACTCTATCGTGGCGGCTTCTACCGGGGCGGTGCCGTGCACATGAGCGCCCTCGCCGGTATCGACCAGGCGCTGTGGGACATCAAGGGCAAGGCCCTCGGCGTTTCCGTCAGCGACCTGCTCGGTGGCCAGGTGCGCGACAAGATTCGCGTGTACTCGTGGATCGGCGGCGACCGCCCGGCCGACACCGCCCGCGCCGCTCAAGAGGCCGTGGCCCGTGGCTTCACGGCGGTAAAAATGAACGGCACCGAAGAACTGCAGTTCGTCGACAGCTTCGAAAAAGTCGACCTGGCCCTGGCCAACGTGGCCGCCGTGCGTGATGCCGTGGGCCCCAACGTCGGTATCGGCGTCGACTTCCATGGCCGGGTGCACAAACCCATGGCCAAGGTGCTGATGAAGGAGCTGGACCCGTACAAGCTGATGTTTATCGAAGAGCCGGTGCTCAGCGAAAACTACGAAGCGTTGAAAGAACTGGCACCGCTGACCAGCACGCCGATTGCCCTGGGCGAACGCCTGTTTTCGCGCTGGGACTTCAAGCGCGTGCTCAGCGAAGGTTACGTCGACATCATTCAGCCGGATGCGTCCCACGCCGGTGGCATCACCGAAACCCGCAAGATCGCCAACATGGCCGAAGCCTACGACGTGGCCCTGGCCCTCCACTGCCCGCTGGGCCCGATTGCCTTGGCAGCCTGCCTGCAACTGGACGCGGTCTGCTACAACGCGTTTATCCAGGAGCAAAGCCTGGGCATTCACTACAACGAGAGCAATGACCTGCTCGACTATGTGAAAGATCCGCGAGTCTTCGACTACGACAAAGGCTTCGTGAAGATCCCTAACGGGCCAGGCCTGGGCATTGAGATCAACGAGGAATACGTGATCGAACGCGCGGCCATCGGCCACCGCTGGCGCAACCCGATCTGGCGCCACGCCGACGGCAGCTTCGCCGAGTGGTGATTTTCCTCTGAACAAACGCGGTTAGAGAATGTGGGAGGGGGCAAGCCCCCTCCCACATTTACCTCGTTTCTTCAGTCAGATCTGTCCTCAATAAACATAAGAAGAGGCATCCCCCATGCACCCTGAGTCCTTCACCGGGCAGGCTTCTCTCGTCACGCCTACCAGAAAGCGTTTTTTCATCATGGTGCTGCTGTTTATCACTGTGGTGATCAACTACCTCGACCGCAGCAACCTGTCGATCGCAGCGCCCGCGCTGACCAGTGAACTGGGCATCGACCCGGTGCACGTCGGGCTGATTTTCTCCGCGTTCGGCTGGACCTACGCCGCCATGCAAATCCCCGGCGGCTGGCTGGTGGACCGCGTGCCGCCGCGCATTCTCTACACCGCTGCACTGCTGTTGTGGTCCATTGCCACCGTGATGCTCGGCTTCGCTGCCAGCTTTATCGCGCTGTTCGTGCTGCGTATGGCGGTGGGGGCGTTGGAAGCCCCGGCTTACCCGATCAACAGCCGCGTGGTCACCACGTGGTTTCCCGAGCGCGAGCGCGCCACGGCGATTGGCGTGTACACGTCCGGGCAGTTTGTCGGGCTGGCGTTTCTCACGCCGGTATTGGCTTGGCTGCAGCACGCATTTGGCTGGCACATGGTGTTTGTCGCCACGGGCGGCGTGGGCATCCTGTGGGCGGTGATCTGGTACGCGGTGTATCGCGAGCCCAAGGATTTCAAAGGCGCCAACGCCGCGGAGATCGAGCTGATCCGTGAAGGGGGCGGGCTGGTGGATATGCAGGCGAAAACGGTCAAGGCGCCGTTCAGCTGGGTTGACCTGGGCATCGTGTTGAGCAAGCGCAAACTCTGGGGCATCTACCTGGGTCAGTTCTGCCTGAACTCCACGCTCTGGTTCTTCCTGACCTGGTTCCCGACCTACCTGGTGAAATATCGCGGCATGGACTTCATCAAGTCCGGCCTGCTGGCGTCGTTGCCGTTTCTCGCGGCGTTTGTCGGCGTGCTGTGTTCCGGGGTGTTTTCCGACTGGCTGATTCGTCGCGGCGCGTCGGTGGGGTTTGCGCGCAAGTTGCCGATCATTGGTGGGTTGCTGATTTCCACGGCGATCATCGGCGCCAACTACGTGGACTCGACGGCGTGGGTGATTGCGTTCCTGGCGGTGGCGTTCTTCGGCAATGGCCTGGCCTCGATTACCTGGTCGCTGGTGTCGACACTGGCCCCCGCACGCTTGCTGGGATTGACCGGTGGCGTGTTCAACTTTATCGGCAACTTGGCGGCAATTACCACGCCGATTGTGATTGGCTTCCTGGCCAGTGGCGATTCGTTTGCGCCGGCGATCACTTATATCGCGGTGCTGGCGTTGCTGGGCGCGCTTTCCTATGTGTTGCTGGTCGGTAAGGTGGAGCGAATCGAGCTCAATGAATAACCCACGGTCAGGCGCTTGTCGTGGTGAGCGGGCTTGCCCCGCGTTGGGCTGCGCAGCAGCCCCATTGAGGCCGCTGCGTTTGGTCAGGTGTTACGCGCTGACCGTTCTGGGGGCGCTTTGCACCCCAACGCGGGGCAAGCCCGCTCACCACAGAAGCTAAGTCGCCACCCTATCGTCCGGGCTTAGTTGAGGACGCCGTCGAGAATCTCGTAGACGATGCCGGTGCCCACCGCGATCAACACCACGTCCGGCCCGGAACGGCGCCATTCATAACCTGGATACACCGGGAGGCGCGCCAGTGCACGGTTGTCCAGGCGTTCGCCGTAATAACCACGAGGCAACGGCTGGCCACGCACCAGGCGTACATTCGGCGGCGGCGGCGCGCCACGGGAGAACTGGCCGTGGTTGTCGTGGATGATCTGCCGAACCGGGCCAAAGTCCTGGGGTGGGCCGCCGCGACGGTTATCCGGCGGGCCGCGATGGTCGTCGCCACGTTGTTCGTGCTGGCCTTGCGGGCCGCCACGGTCTGGGCCGCCTTGGTCATAAGGCGCGGCCTGCACCAGGGCGCTGGCGCCAAGCACCAGCACGCCAAGGCCCGCAATCACGGATTTGGGCATTTTCATCGGGTATTCCTCAGGGCACACCTACAAAAAAGGGATCTCGAACACGGTTCGAAATCCCTTGGTCTTGCTGTTTAGGCCGTGCCCGAGCGGGTTGATTCCTCTGTATCAGGAACTTTACCTACTGGTTACGGAGCCTTTACTTACGAGCGTTACGAACGCCTTCCGATAGCGCCGCACACAGGCTCAACACGCCGTCGATGGCTTGCTGGTCGTTGCTGGCGTTGGCGATGTGATCGATCAGCGCCGAACCCACCACCACTCCGTCGGCCAGACGGGCGATGGCCGCCGCTTGTTCCGGCGTACGGATACCGAAGCCGATGCTGATCGGCAGGTCGGTATGACGACGCAGACGGGTCACGGCTTCCTCGACGTGTTCCAGGGTCGCGGCGCCGGCACCGGTCACGCCGGCCACCGACACGTAGTACACAAAGCCGGAGCTGCCGTTCAGGACTGTCGGCAAGCGCACATCGTCAGTGGTCGGCGTGGTCAGGCGGATAAAGTCGATGCCGGCGGCCTGGGCCGGGTCGCACAGCTCGCCGTTATGCTCTGGTGGCATGTCGACCACGATCAGGCCGTCGACCCCGGCTTCCTTGGCGTCAGCGATGAACTTAAGCACACCGTATTTATGGATCGGGTTGAAGTAGCCCATCAACACCAGTGGCGTGTCGTTGTTGTCCTTGCGGAACTCGCGAACCATCTGCAGGGTTTTCACCAGGTTCTGCTTGGCTTCCAGCGCGCGGATGTTGGCCAGCTGGATTGCCGGGCCGTCGGCCATTGGGTCGGTGAACGGCATGCCCAGTTCGATCACATCGGCGCCGGCGGCCGGCAAACCTTTGAGGATCGCCAGGGAGGTGTCATAGCCAGGATCGCCAGCAGTGACGAAGGTCACCAGGGCGGCGCGATTCTGTTCGTTCAGCTGCGCAAAGCGGGTTTGCAGGCGGCTCATCAGTGTTTCTCCTGCTTAGCGGTTTCCATATGGTGCATCACCGTCTGCATGTCTTTGTCGCCACGGCCCGAGAGGTTGACCACCATCAGGTGATCCTTCGGCAAGGTCGGTGCACGCTTGAACACTTCGGCCAGGGCGTGGGCGCTTTCCAGTGCAGGAATGATCCCTTCCAGGCGGCAGCATTTATGGAACGCGTCCAGGGCTTCGTCGTCGGTCACCGAGGTGTACTGGACGCGGCCGATATCATGCAACCAGGCGTGTTCAGGGCCGATGCCGGGGTAGTCCAGGCCTGCGGAAATAGAGTGGGCGTCGATGATCTGGCCGTCGTCGTCCTGCAACAGGAAGGTGCGGTTGCCGTGCAGCACGCCCGGTACGCCGCCGTTGAGGCTGGCGGCGTGCTTGCCGGTCTCGATGCCGTAGCCGGCCGCTTCAACGCCGATGATCTCGACGCTGGTGTCATCCAGGAACGGGTGGAACAGGCCCATGGCATTGGAACCGCCGCCGATGCACGCCACCAGGCTGTCCGGCAGGCGGCCTTCCTGGGCTTGCAACTGGTCGCGGGTTTCCTTGCCGATTACGGCCTGGAAGTCACGCACCATGGCAGGGTACGGGTGTGGGCCGGCCACGGTGCCGATCAGGTAGAACGTGTCGTCGACGTTGGTCACCCAGTCACGCAGGGCTTCGTTCATCGCATCTTTGAGGGTGCCGGTGCCGGCCACCACCGGGATCACTTCGGCGCCCAACAGCTTCATGCGGAACACGTTGGCTTGCTGGCGCTCGATGTCGGTGGTGCCCATGTAGATCACGCATTGCAGACCAAAGCGAGCAGCCACGGTGGCAGTGGCCACGCCGTGCATGCCGGCGCCGGTCTCGGCGATGATGCGTTTTTTGCCCATGCGCCGTGCCAAAAGGATTTGGCCGATGCAGTTGTTAATCTTGTGCGCGCCGGTGTGGTTCAGCTCTTCGCGCTTGAGGTAGATCTTGGCGCCGCCGCAGAACTCGGTCAGCCGCTCGGCGAAATACAGCGGGCTTGGACGGCCGACGTAGTCGCGCTGGAAGTAGGCCAATTCTTCTTTGAATGCCGGATCGTCCTTGGCCGCTTCGTATTCGCGGGCCAGGTCGAGGATCAACGGCATCAGGGTTTCAGCGACGTAACGGCCGCCGAACGCGCCAAACAGGCCGTTGGCGTCTGGGCCGTTGCGTAGATCGGTCTGGGACTGAGTCATGGGAGGCTCCAGGTAAGCATTCGTGTGAAAAGCAATGACGGCCACTCTACCCCTGACGTTCCACGCTGAAAACCGATAAGATCGCCGCAACCTGTCAGGAAAACTCACAAATGAGCCGAGACCTTCCGCCCCTTAACGCCTTGCGTGCCTTTGAAGCGACAGCGCGGCTCAATAGCGTCAGCCAGGCCGCCGAGCAATTGCACGTGACCCATGGCGCCGTCAGCCGTCAGTTGAAGGTGTTGGAAGAGCACTTGGGTATCAGCCTGTTCGTCAAGGATGGGCGTGGCCTTAAACTCACAGATTCCGGCGTGCGTTTGCGTGATGCCAGCGCCGAGGCGTTCGACCGGCTGCGAGATGTGTGCGCCGAGCTGACCCAAAGCAGCGCCGATGCACCGTTCGTGCTGGGTTGCTCGGGTAGCTTGCTGGCACGCTGGTTGATCCCGCGCCTGGGGCGCTTGAACGCCGACCTGCCGGATTTGCGCCTGCACCTCTCGGCGGGTGACGGTGATCTCGACCCCAGGCGGCCGGGTCTGGATGCCTTGCTGGTATTCGCAGAGCCGCCGTGGCCGGCGGATATGCAGGTGTATGAACTGGCCAGCGAGCGCATCGGGCCTGTGATGAGCCCACGGTATGCCGGCTACGAGCACTTGCGCCAGGCTCCCGCCCAGGCCTTGTGTGATGAAGCGTTATTGCACACCACCTCCCGCCCGCAAGCCTGGCCCAGTTGGGCGCAGCAACACGGCATCGCGCCCGGCGCACTGAAGCATGGCCAGGGGTTCGAGCATTTGTATTATTTGCTGGAGGCGGCAGTGGCGGGATTGGGGGTGGCGATTGCACCCGAGCCATTGGTGGCAGAGGACCTGCGAGCAGGCCGCCTAGTGGCGCCGTGGGGGTTCAGTGAAACCCCGGCGCACTTGGCGTTGTGGCTACCCAAGCGCGCCGCAGACGGGCGCGCTGGGCAACTGGCGCAGTGGCTCAAGGCTGAGCTGTTGCGCGAGCCGGTTTAGCCGGTAAACAATCAGTCACCACGTTTGCACAGCAGATAAGCAGCCAGCAGACCCAGTGCACCGACAGCGACGCCGGCTGTGGTCCATGGGTGCTCTTGTGCGTAATCCCGGGTGGCAACACCGGTTTCGCGGATTTTGACTTTGCTTTCTTCGTAGGCATCGCTGATCAGGTGACGGGAGTGCTTGAGGGCATTCTCGGCGTTGCTTTTCAGGGCCTTCAACGTTTTGCGCGACTCATCGGACGCATCGTCCTTGAGGCTCTCCAGAGACTTGAGCAGGCTCGAAATCTCGGCTTCCATGCTTTCCAGCGATGCTTTGCGTAAAGAAGTGTTAGCCATTTGGACTCTCCTGAAGTGATTGAGTGGCGTGTGTAGATACCGACTGCGGCCGTTTCAGAAAGTGCAGTAAATCTGAACTTTCAGGTAGGAACCGTCGCCTGAAGCAGTACGAACATTGACTGCTACGCTCACTAGAGACCTCAGGAGAAACGCCATGTCTGATCATCACACGTACAAGAAAGTCGAACTGGTGGGTTCATCGACGACCAGCATCGAGGACGCCATCAACAACGCAATCGCCGAAGCCAACAAGAGCATCAAGCACTTGGAGTGGTTTGAGGTGGCTGAAACCCGTGGCCACATCAAAGACGGCAAGGTCGCGCACTATCAGGTCACCCTCAAGGTGGGATTCCGAATTGCCAGTAGTTGATCGCATCGGTTGAACTTGCCGACTGGCCGATTGCCATAACCTGCGCTACAACCAATGGGTGCCGATGCCACGAGCGTCGGCACGCTCTTTTTGATCAGCGCAAGGAAAGTAACGGATGAAGAAGTTCCTGTTAGCGGTAGGTTTGTTGAGCATTGCCGGCACAGCCCTGGCGGCGGGCAAGCCTTGTGAAGAGCTGAAAAGCGAGATTGCAGCGAAAATCGACGCCAAGGGCGCTTCGGGTTATTCGCTGGAAGTGGTGGACAAAGGCGCTGCAGCCGATGGCTACACCGTAGTCGGCAGCTGCGAAGCCGGCACCAAGGAAATCGCCTACAAGCGCGGTTAACCTCGTGCTCCGGACATAAAACCGACGTACTTGTGGCGAGGGAGCTTGCTCCCGCTGGAGTGCGCAGCACTCCCGTTTTTTGGGGCCGCTACGCAGCCCAGCGGGAGCAAGCTCCCTCGCCACAAGTGCGTCGGTTTTTTTCGCGTGGGATTTAGCCCTTCATTACTTGCGCGAGCAGCTCGTAGGAATGAATCCGGTCAGCATGTTCGTACAGGTCGCTGGTAAAAATCAGCTCGTCGGCGCCGGTTTGCTCGATCAACACTTCCAGTTTGGCGCGGATCTTCGCTGGGCCACCGACCATCGCCAGGCCGAGGAAGCTGCCGACCGCCTCTTTTTCATGGGGTAACCACAGGCCATCCATGCTGTCGACCGGAGGGCGCTGCACCAGGCTCTGCCCGCGCATCAGCGCGAGAATGCGTTGGTACACGGAGGTCGCCAAGTAGTCCGCCTGTTCATCGGTGTCCGCCGCAACCAACGGAATGCCGAGCATCACGTAGGGCTTCTCCAGCACGGCCGAAGGCTTGAAGTGGTTGCGGTACACGCGGATCGCTTCATGCATCAGGCGCGGTGCGAAATGCGAGGCGAAGGCGTAAGGCAAACCGCGCTCACCGGCGAGCTGTGCACTGAATAGGCTGGAGCCCAGCAGCCACACCGGTACGTTGGTACCGGTGCCCGGCACGGCGATCACCCGTTGGTCAGGCGTACGTGGGCCGAGGTAGGCCATCAATTCGGCTACATCGTCCGGGAAGTCATCGGCGCTGCCGGAGCGTTCACGGCGCAGGGCACGGGCGGTCATCTGGTCTGAGCCGGGCGCGCGGCCCAGGCCCAGGTCGATACGGCCGGGGTAGAGACTTTCGAGGGTACCGAACTGTTCGGCAATCACCAGAGGCGCGTGGTTGGGCAGCATCACACCGCCGGAACCGACGCGAATGGTCGAAGTGCCACCGGCCAGGTAACCCAGCAACACCGAGGTGGCCGAGCTGGCGATGCCGTCCATGTTGTGGTGTTCAGCCACCCAGAAACGGTTGTAGCCGAACTTTTCCACGTGCTGGGCCAGGTCCAGTGAATTGCGCAGCGACTGCGCCGGACTGCCGTTGGCCCGCACGGGCACCAGGTCGAGGGTCGAGAACTTTACGTCGGACAACGATTTCATAAGCCTGCTTCTCCAATGGGGGCGCAGGCTTCTTAGACGAACCAAAACCTGCCGCTTCATGTGCATGTTCTATGCAATGAGGGCATATACCCGAGATTCAATAGCGAGCGTAGAAATTTCCTACTAAATCGCTAGGTTTCTCCGACAAGATGAACTTTGCCGGGCCGTCTATCCTCAGAACCCTTACTGAAGCAAAACCACCGTTCGAGGAGACCGCTATGAGTATCGTTAAAAAAGCATCCGCGCATTGGGAAGGTGACCTGAAGACTGGCCTGGGTTCCATTTCCACGGAAACCGGCGTGCTGCGTGAAGCGCCCTACGGCTTCAAGGCCCGTTTCGAGGGCGGCAAGGGCACCAACCCGGAAGAATTGATCGGCGCAGCCCATGCCGGCTGTTTCTCCATGGCGTTTTCCATGATTCTTGGCGATGCCGGGCTCAAGGCTGACAGCATCGACACCCAGGCTGAAGTGACCCTGGACCAGGTTGAAGGTGGTTTTGCGATCACCGCCGTGCATTTGATCCTTAAGGCCAAGATTCCCGGCGCGAGCCAGGCGCAGTTCGATGAACTGAGCAAAAAGGCCAAGGAAGGGTGCCCGGTGTCCAAGGTGCTGAACGCGAAAATCAGCCTGGATGCCACCTTGGTTGGCTAACGCAGCAGGTCCAATGTGGGAGGGGGCTTGCCCCCTCCCACATTTAGTTCTGCGTTGGATCAGAACTCGTGTTTTGTAAGTGTGGTCCTATTACCATGCAGCCTTAGCCGCACACTCGTGCGCAATGCATTCAGGGAGCTTCAAACATGAAACGTTTTGCCTTGGCAATCATCTGCGGTGTATTGGCCACCTCGGCTGTGGCCGCACCAAAAGACTGCGAAGAGCTCAGGAAAGAGATCGAGGTCAAGATCCAGGCTAACGCGGTTCCGTCCTACACCCTGGAGATCGTCAGCAAGGAAGAAGCCGACAAGCACGACAGCGCCATGGTTGTCGGCAGCTGTGAGAACGGCACCAAGGCCATCGTCTACCAGAAGAACAACGACTGATCAGAGGCAGTTGACGCTGCGTTCTTCCGCGAGCAACTGACGCGCCGAGTCATACAACCGGATATTGGGTGTGAAGGCCAGCGAGCGCCCTTCCAGCACATAGCGCTGGCCGGCCTGGAAGTGATCGTATTCCAGGGTCATGAAGCAGGTGCGGTACATCATCTGGCTCAGCCCACCCAAACCGCCGCCCGCGGGCACTTCAAAGTCGAAACGCACCATCAGTTCATGATGGCCGGGCGGGAACTGGAAGAAACGCCCGTCATCCAGGTTCTTGCCGTCCAGGCGCTGCGCCATCACCAGCTTGGACCCCGGCGTAGGCGTGGTGAAATCGACCCAGGTTTGCTGCGGGTCCACCGGCGGTACGGGCGTGGTGGTGCAGGCACTGAGGAACAGGGCGGCGACGGGAAACAAGAGCTGACGCATGGCAGGCACTCGACGGAAAGAGAGAATTGAGCCCGGCGCCGACGGCAGCAGACTCCCTATGAGTATAAACACGTCATGCGATGAAAAAATTCCGTGCGGGCGCGATAGTCTGGCGAGCAAATTACCCAGGAGCGGTCGGGGCATGGTCAGGCGTTTTCTTCCAGGGTTGATGGTTGTGCTGCTCAGCGGCTGCTCCAGTGTCAGTTATTACGGCCAGTTGGCCAGTGGTCAGTGGCAATTGCTACGCGCCCGGGAGCCGGTGGCGCAGGTGATTGCCGACCCTTCCCGCCCAGCGTTATTGCGCGAGCATCTGGCGCAATCGCAAAAGGCGCGCACGTTCGCCAGTGAACACCTGCACCTGCCCGACAACCAGAGTTACAGGTTGTATGCCGACATCGGCCGGCCCTATGTGGTCTGGAACGTCTTTGCCACGCAGGAGTTTTCCCTGTCACCCGAAACCCATTGCTTCCCCATCGCCGGCTGTGTGGCCTATCGCGGTTACTACAACCAGGGCGCGGCGCGTGGCGAAGCCGCGTTGTTGAAGCAGCAGGGCATGGATGTGTCGATCGGTGGCGTCGAGGCCTATTCCACCTTGGGCTGGTTCAACGACCCGATCATGAATTCAATGATGAACTGGGGTGATGAGCGCCTGGCCACGCTGATCTTCCACGAGCTGGCGCACCAGCGTTTCTATGTGAAGGACGACACCGAGTTCAACGAGTCGTTTGCCAATTTTGTCGAGCAGGAGGGTACGCGCCAGTGGCGTGCTGCACGCGGTTTGGCAGCGGATAGCTTATCGACGTCGAAGCAGCGTGATCAATTTATCCAGTTAGTCCTCGATACCCGTCAACGTTTGGAAAAGCTCTACGCCCAACCGTTGGCAGCTGATGCGATGCGTCAGGCCAAGGCGGATCAGTTCGAGCGTTTGCGCGCCGAATATCGGCACATGCGCGATCACCAGTGGGGCGGGGATAAGCGTTATGACGCTTGGATCAACCAGCCCATGAACAATGCGCGGCTGTTGCCGTTTGGGTTGTATGACCAGTGGGTGCCGGCGTTTGCGGCGTTGTTTGCGCGGGAAGGTGGGGATTGGGTGAGGTTTTATGCGGCGGTGGAGAGGCTGGGTGGGTTGCCGGTGGGGCAGCGCAAGGCGGCGTTGAGGCAGTTGGAAGGGGGTGGCCTCTAGGGCCTCATCGGGGGCAAGCCCCCTCCCACATTTGAACGGCGTATACAGATCAACTGTGGGAGGGGGCTTGCCCCCGATGGCAGTCTCAAGACCGCTGCAAAAACGCCTGATGCATCTGTGCCAGGGTCTCGAAATGCCAAGTCGGCGCCTCGGCATTCAACTCTTCAAAACTGCCAAACCCATACCCCACCGCCGCCGAATCCAGCCCATTGCTGCGCGCACCGATCAGGTCATGCTTGCGGTCACCAATCATCAGGGTGGTGCTCGGGTCCAGGCCTTCTTCGCTGATCAAATGCGCGATCAGCTCGACCTTATTGGTACGCGTGCCGTCCAATTCGCTGCCGTAGATCACCTTGAAGTGCTTGGCGAAATCGAAATGCCGGGCGATCTCGCGGGCAAATATCCACGGCTTGGACGTCGCCACATAGAGCTGGCGGCCCTGGCTGCCCAGGTCTTCCAACAGCGGCATCACGCCGTCGAATACCCGGTTTTCATACAGGCCGGTGACCTTGAAGCGCTCGCGATAGAAATTCACCGCTTCCCAGGCCTTGGCCTCGTCGAAGTCGTAGAACTGCATGAAGGCTTGCAGCAACGGCGGGCCGATGAAGTGTTCCAGTTTACTCAGGTCCGGCTCGTCGATACCCAGCTTGCCGAGGGCGTACTGGATCGAGCGGGTGATGCCCTCGCGCGGGTCGGTGAGGGTGCCGTCCAGGTCGAACAGCACGGTTTGGTAAGGCAGGCTCATCGGTCGAATCCTTCAGCCAGGTGCAAGTCTTTGAGCTTCACGTAGTTCGCGGCGCTGTAGGTGAAAAAGGCGCGTTCCTTGTCAGTCAGTGGGCGGACCTGTTTAACCGGGCTGCCGACATACAAAAAACCGCTTTCGAGTTGCTTACCCGGCGGCACCAGGCTGCCGGCGCCGATGATCACGTCGTCCTCAACCACGGCGCCGTCCATCACGATGCTGCCCATGCCGATCAGGATGCGGCTGCCCACGGTGCAGCCATGCAGCATGACTTTGTGGGCGATGGTCACGTCGTCGCCGATCAACAGCGGGAAACCGTCCGGGTTGAAGGGGCCTGCATGGGTGATGTGCAGCACGCAGCCGTCCTGCACGCTGGTGCGCGCACCGATGCGGATGCGGTGCATGTCGCCACGGATCACGGTCAGTGGCCAGACCGAGCTGTCGGCGCCGATTTCGACATCGCCGATCACCACCGCCGAAATATCGACAAAAGCCCCGGCGCCCAGGGCCGGCGTGTGGTTCTGATAGGTGCGAAGGGTCACGATAGCCTCTCTCTCTTCTGCTGATAGCTGCGGTGGACGTTGATTGTAATTAAGATGGCCCCATCTTTGTTCTTACCTGTTTCTTCAGCCAAGGTGCCAACCGTGAGCGCGAACAACCCTCTTCTGCAGTCCTACGACCTGCCGCCGTTCTCGGCGATCCGTGCCGAGCACGTCCAGCCGGCCATCGAACAGATCCTCGCCGACAACCGCGTTGCCATCGAAGGCATCCTGCAAAGCCAGGGTAAAAACCCGACGTGGGCCGGCCTGGTCCTGGCCATGGATGAACTGAACGACCGCCTGGGCGCCGCCTGGAGCCCGGTCAGCCACCTTAATGCCGTGTGCAACAGTGCCGAACTGCGCGAAGCCTATGAAGGCTGCCTGCCGGCGTTGAGCGCCTACTCCACCGAGATGGGCCAGAACCGTGCGCTGTTCCAGGCCTTTGAAGCCCTGGCCAACAGCCCGGAAGCCGCCGGTTTCGACGTGGCGCAAAAAACCATCCTGGAACATTCTCTGCGCGACTTCCGCTTGTCGGGTATCGATTTGCCGCCCGAGCAGCAAAAACGCTACGCCGAAGTGCAAAGCAAACTGTCCGAGCTGGGCAGTAAGTTTTCCAACCAGTTGCTGGACGCCACCCAGGCCTGGACCAAACACGTGACCGATGAGGCCACCCTCGCCGGCCTGACCGATTCGGCCAAGGCGCAGATGGCTGCCGCTGCCCAGGCCAAAGGCCTCGACGGCTGGCTGATCACCCTGGAGTTCCCGAGCTACTACGCGGTGATGACCTACGCCCAGGACCGCGCCCTGCGTGAAGAAGTCTACGCGGCCTACTGCACCCGTGCGTCGGACCAAGGCCCGAATGCCGGTCAGCATGATAACGGCCCGGTGATGGAACAGATCCTCGACCTGCGTCAGGAGCTGGCTCAGTTGCTGGGTTACGCGTCGTTCTCGGAACTGAGCCTGGCCACCAAGATGGCCGAGTCCAGCGACCAAGTGCTGAGTTTCCTGCGTGACCTGGCCAAGCGCAGCAAGCCGTTTGCCGCCCAGGACTTGCAACAGCTCAAGGCTTACGCCGCCGAACAAGGCTGCGCCGACCTGCAAAGCTGGGACAGCGGTTTCTACGGCGAAAAACTCCGTGAACAACGCTACAGCGTGTCCCAGGAAGCCCTGCGCGCTTACTTCCCGATCGACAAAGTGCTCGGCGGCCTGTTTGCCATCGTGCAGCGCCTGTACGGCATCGAGATCGCCGAGCAGAAAGGCTTCGACACCTGGCACCCGGATGTCCGCCTGTTTGAAATCAAGGAAAACGGCCAGCACGTCGGCCGCTTCTTCTTCGACCTGTACGCCCGCGCCAACAAGCGCGGCGGTGCCTGGATGGACGGCGCCCGCGACCGTCGCCGCACGATTGACGGCGTGCTGCAAAGCCCGGTGGCCAACCTGGTGTGCAACTTCACCCCGGCCGACAGCGGCAAGCCTGCCCTGCTGACCCACGATGAAGTCACCACGCTGTTTCACGAGTTCGGCCACGGCCTGCATCACCTGTTGACGCGTGTTGAACACGCTGGCGTGTCCGGCATCAACGGTGTGGCCTGGGATGCGGTGGAGTTGCCGAGCCAGTTCATGGAGAACTGGTGCTGGGAGCCGGAGGGCCTGGCGCTGATCTCCGGTCACTATGAAACCGGTGAGCCACTGCCCCAGGACCTGCTGGAAAAAATGCTCGCAGCCAAGAACTTCCAGTCCGGCCTGATGATGGTGCGCCAGCTGGAATTCTCGCTGTTCGACTTCGAACTGCATGCCACCCACGGTGATGGCCGCAGCGTGGCGCAAGTGCTTGAAGGCGTGCGCGATGAGGTATCGGTGATGCGTCCGCCGGCCTACAACCGCTTCCCTAACAGCTTTGCGCATATCTTTGCCGGGGGGTATGCAGCGGGTTACTACAGCTACAAGTGGGCCGAAGTGCTGTCGGCGGATGCTTTCTCCAAGTTCGAGGAAGACGGCGTGCTCAATGCCGAGACCGGCCGTGCGTTCCGCGAAGCCATCCTGGCACGTGGCGGTTCCCAGGCACCGATGGTGCTGTTCGTCGACTTCCGCGGACGGGCGCCGTCGATTGACGCACTCTTGCGCCACAGCGGCCTGAGTGAGGACGCGGCAGCATGAGCGAAGGGCCTGTGATTACCAAAAAGCAATTTATCGCCGGGGCGGTCTGCCCGGCGTGCAGTGAGCCGGACAAGCTGAAGATGTGGACTGAGGACAACGTACCGCATCGCGAGTGTGTGGCCTGCGGTTATACCGACACCCTCAATGACCAGGGGCTGTCGGTGCCCAAGGAGTTGGGGACGCGGGTGAATACCTCGGCGTTGAAAGCGCCTGCGGACCCTAAGGTGCAGGCGGTGCAGTTTTTCCCCAACCCGAAGCTCAAGAAAGAGTAACGTCTGGTGCCCGCTCCCTGTGGGAGCGGGCTTGCCTGCGCCGCGGGCACGTCCGGCTCTCACAGCACGTGCACTACGGTGCTTTTTCGTCCTTGCCCGTTGTCGTGATCCAATCTTTCATCGAACACAGCGCAAATGCACTGGTGCTGCAATCGCCACTCGCCAACGCCGTGCGCAACTTGTCGACATCGGCGCGCATCATGTAGCGAACGCCGTCCTTGAAGCCATTGCTGGTGCCGAAACCGCCCAAGCTCATTTCGTTCAAGGCATCTTCCTTGCTCCATCCCTGGATCACTACCCGATACATCGCCGCCATCAGGCCGGTACGGTCAGAGCCGTGCTTGCAATGCATCAGCACAGGGCCGTTGGCCTCGGCTTCCCGGATAGCTCTCAGTGCCGCCAGCACGTCGGAGTCATCTACGTGGTTGGTGCGATAACTCAGCTGTACCTGTCGGATGTTGGGGGACTTGAGCCAATCGGCATCGGATTCCGGTAGGAAATTGATCACGGTGCCAATCTTCAGTTTTTCCAGCAGAGGCGCCGCGTTGCCGTCCGGTAGCGCGCTGCGGTAGAGCGTGGGCGTCATCTGGTGAAGGTTGTATTGGTTGCCCACAGGCTGCGCCCATTCGGCTGAACGGATGGACGTGGGCTCGTCGGCGTGGGCGTAAGCGCTGGTGAAGAGTGCCACGAGCGCGAGGCCCACACCCGACAACCATTGATTCTTGAGCATCTGTGACATGACCGGGCAGAAGGGTGGAGAGGGTGTTCAGCTTCGTCTGCCGGGGGTCAATGAGGCGTGAGGTGCCCGTCAAAGAATCGTGAATCCCTCAGTCTTTAGTCGCTGAAACGATTCTCTACATCCTTAGCCTGCTATCATTTGTAACTATTGATTGCTGCTGCGTTCTATCTCCTTGGATCTTTTGGATCCAACTCGCTGCTCAAAAACACCAAGCCACTCCCAGAAGCGGCTGATAAACCCGTGACCACATGATGAGGTGCCACCATGTCTGATCAAGATCAAGACAACCCCCGGCGTGACTTTTTGCGCAAATCCTTGACCTTGATCCCGGTGGTCACGGTTGCCAGCACCGGCCTTGGCGGTTCGATGCTGATGGCGACGCCTGAACCCGTCCAGGCTGCGCCTGCCAAGCCTGTGGCTGACGAAAAAGCCTACGAGCCGACTTACTTCACGGCCGAGGAATGGGCGTTTATCAACGCCGCCGTCGAGCGTTTGATCCCCGCTGACGCCCAAGGCCCGGGTGCCCTGGAAGCCGGTGCGCCGGAATACATCGACCGCCAGATGAATACGCCGTATGCCAGCGGAGCCCTGTGGTTCATGCAAGGCCCTTTCAACGCCGATGCGCCGCCGGAAATGGGTTGGCAGAGCAAATTGGTCCCCAAGGAGATCTACCGCTTGGGTATTGCCGCGACGGATGCCTGGTCGAAGGCGTTCAACGGTAAGGTTTTTGCTGCGCAAGACAGCGCTACCCGAGACGATATGTTGCGCCGCCTGGAGGCTGGCGGAGGCGAAGTTGCTGCGCATTTCGAGGCGGTGCCGCCGAAGATATTCTTCAATCTGTTGCTGCAAAACACCAAGGAAGGGTTCTTCTGCGACCCGATTCACGGCGGCAACAAAGGCATGGTCGGCTGGACCATGATCGGCTTCCCCGGCGCCCGCGCCGATTTCATGGACTGGGTGGAACGCAACGAGCAGTACCCCTTCCCGGCCGTTTCAATCCGTGGCGAGAGGGCATAAGCGTGGCGACCATCATGAAGAAAGTGGATGCAGTGATCGTAGGCTTCGGCTGGACCGGCGCGATCATGGCCAAGGAACTGACGGAAGCAGGTCTCAACGTGGTCGCGCTGGAGCGCGGCCCGATGCAGGACACTTACCCGGACGGCAACTATCCCCAGGTCATCGACGAATTGACCTACAGCGTGCGTAAGAAACTCTTCCAGGACATCTCCAAAGAGACGGTGACCATTCGCCACAGCGTGAATGACGTTGCCCTGCCTAACCGTCAGTTAGGTGCGTTTTTGCCGGGCAATGGCGTGGGGGGCGCGGGCCTGCACTGGTCGGGCGTGCATTTCCGGGTCGACCCGATCGAGCTGCGTATGCGCAGCCATTACGAAGAGCGCTACGGCAAACAGTTCATTCCCAAGGACATGACCATCCAGGACTTCGGCGTCAGCTATGAAGAGCTGGAGCCGTTTTTCGACTACGCGGAAAAAGTCTTCGGCACCTCCGGCCAAGCCTGGACCGTGAAAGGTCAGCGAGTAGGCGAAGGCCGTGGCGGCAACCCGTATGCACCGGATCGCTCCAACCCGTTCCCACTGGAAGCGCAGAAGAACACCGTCTCCGCACAGCTGTTTCAGAAAGCGGCTGCCAGCGTGGGTTACAAACCCTACAACCTGCCGTCAGCCAATACATCGGGGCCTTACACCAACCCCTACGGCGCGCAGATGGGCCCGTGCAACTTCTGTGGCTTCTGCAGTGGCTACGTGTGCTACATGTATTCCAAGGCTTCGCCGAACGTGAACATCCTGCCGGCGCTGCGCCAGGTGCCGAACTTTGAGCTGCGGCCCAATTCCCACGTGCTCAAGGTCAACCTCGACAGCACCAAGAGCAAGGCCACCGGCGTGACGTATATCGACGCCCAGGGTCGCGAATGCGAGCAGCCGGCGGACCTGGTGATTCTCGGTGCCTTCCAGTTTCACAACGTGCGCTTGATGTTGTTGTCGGGCATCGGCAAGCCCTACGACCCGATTACCAATGAGGGCGTGGTGGGCAGGAACTTCGCCTACCAGAACATGGCGACCATCAAGGCGTTCTTCGACAAGGACACCCACACCAACAACTTCATCGGTGCGGGCGGTAATGGCGTGGCCATCGATGACTTCAACGCCGATAACTTCGACCACGGGCCTCACGGCTTCGTGGGCGGTTCGCCGATGTGGGTCAACCAGGCCGGCAGCCGACCGATTGCCGGCACCTCCAACCCGCCGGGTACCCCGGCCTGGGGCAGCGCGTGGAAGCGCGCCACCGCCGATTACTACACCCACCAAGTGTCGATGGATGCCCATGGCGCCCATCAATCCTACCGGGGCAACTACTTGGATCTGGACCCGGTTTACCGCGATGCCTACGGCCTGCCGCTGCTGCGGATGACGTTCGATTGGCAGGAAAACGACATCAAGATGAACCGCTTCATGGTCGAGAAAATGGGCAAGGTCGCTGAGGCGATGAACCCCAAGGCGATTGCCGTGCTTGGCAAAAAGGTCGGTGAACACTTCAACACGGCGTCCTACCAGACCACCCACCTCAATGGCGGCGCGATCATGGGCACCGACCCGAAAACCAGTGCGTTGAACCGTTACCTGCAGTGCTGGGATGTACACAACGTGTTTGTCCCAGGCGCCTCCGCGTTCCCACAAGGCTTGGGCTACAACCCTACCGGCTTGGTGGCGGCGCTGACCTATTGGTCGGCCCGTGCGATCCGCGAGCAGTACCTGAAAAACCCCGGCCCACTGGTTCAGGCATAAGGAGCGATGACCATGAAAGCACTTGTTATCGCGACCTTCGCCCTGTTCAGCAGCTGCTCGGTGAGCGCCGCTGAAACCGACTTGATCAAGCAAGGGGAATACCTGGCCCGCGCCGGTGACTGCGTGGCCTGCCACACCGCCAAGGGCGGCAAACCCTTTGCCGGCGGGCTGCCGATGGAAACCCCCATCGGTGTGATCTATTCCACCAATATCACTCCGCACAAGACCGGCCTGGGCGACTACAGCTTCGAAGACTTCGACAAGGCCGTGCGCCATGGCGTCGCCAAGAGCGGTAGTACGCTTTACCCGGCAATGCCCTACCCGTCTTACGCACGCGTCAGTGACAGCGATATGCAGGCGTTGTACGCCTATTTCATGAAGGGTGTTGAGCCGGTCGCCCAGGAGAACAAGGACAGCGATATTCCCTGGCCCTTGAGCATGCGTTGGCCGCTGGCGGCGTGGCGATGGATGTTTGCCCCGTCTGTCGAAGAGCATCCGGTGCAGGCCGCTGCCGATCCGGTGATCAGCCGTGGCGCTTACCTGGTGGAAGGCCTCGGCCACTGCGGCGCGTGCCATACGCCACGGGCGTTGACCATGCAGGAAAAAGCCCTGAGCGCCACTGACGGCAACGCCTTCCTGTCCGGCAGCGCGCCACTGGAAGGCTGGATTGCCAAGAGCCTGCGCGGTGACCACAAGGACGGCCTCGGCAGTTGGAGCGAGGAGCAATTGGTGCAATTTCTCAAGACCGGTCGCAGTGATCGCAGTGCGGTGTTTGGTGGCATGAGCGATGTTGTCGTCCACAGCATGCAGTACATGTCGGAAAATGACCTGACGGCTATCGCCCGTTACCTCAAGAGCCTGCCGGCGGTGGACCCCAAGGATCAGCCGCACCCGTACGACAAGCAGGTAGCGGATGCCCTGTGGAAAGGCGATGACCGCCAGCGCGGCGCCTCGGTGTATATCGACAACTGCGCCGCCTGCCACCGTACCGATGGCCATGGTTATACACGCGTGTTCCCGGCGTTGGCGGGCAACCCGGTGTTGCAGACGGCGGATGCCACATCGTTGATCAACCTCGTGTTGAACGGCGGTACTCTGCCGGCTACCCACGCGGCGCCGTCGACGTTCACCATGCCGGCGTTCGCCTGGCGCCTGTCTGACCAGGAGGTGGCCGACGTGGTCAGTTTCATCCGGGGTAGCTGGGGCAATAAAGGCGCGCCGGTGACCGCCAGCGACGTGGAGAACCTGCGCCAGAACGACATGCGTACCACCTCCGGCGATGACCTGGGACAAGTGACGCAAAAGCACTGATCCCTCCCTGGCCGCCAAACGGCACTGGTCAGAAACCTCGCGCCTCGATACTGTATATAAAAACAGTATCGAGGCGCTTTCATGTCTACTCCGCTGCCACCCCGAGGCCGGGGCACGGCCACCAACCTGCACAACCGCTTTGCGCCCACTGTCAGCGTGGCCGAAGACGACGGCTGGTTCCAGGAAGTGCCGCCGACCCAGGGCACCGAAGTGCGCATCGAAACGGCCAAGACCATCATCACCCGCAACAACTCGCCGGACTTGCCGTTTGATCGGTCGATCAACCCCTACCGTGGCTGCGAGCACGGCTGCATCTACTGCTATGCCCGGCCCAGCCATGCCTATTGGGACATGTCGCCGGGGTTGGATTTCGAAACCAAACTGATCGCCAAGACCAACGCTGCCGAGGTGCTGGAGCAGCAACTGTCAAAGCCGGGCTACGTGTGTGCGCCGATCAACCTCGGTTCCAATACCGACCCGTACCAGCCGATCGAGCGCGAGTACACCATCACCCGGCAAACCCTGGAAGTGCTGCTGCGTTATCGCCACCCGGTGACCATCATCACTAAGGGTTCACTGATTTTGCGCGACCTGGACCTGCTCACCGAGCTGGCCCGCCAGCGACTGGTGGCCGTGATGATCAGCCTCACCAGCCTGGATGATGAACTCAAGCGCATCCTCGAGCCACGCACGGCGGCGCCCAAGGCGCGGTTGCGGGCGATTCGGGTGATGCGTGACGCCGGGATCCCAGTGGGCGTGCTGTGCTCGCCGATGATCCCGATGATCAACGACAGTGAATTGGAAAGCCTGTTAACCGAAGCCCATGCCGCAGGCGCGCAAAGTGCCGCATACATGATGCTGCGGCTGCCGCTGGAGGTGGCGCCGTTGTTCGAGGAGTGGCTGGCGGCGCATTACCCGCAACGCGCGGCCCACGTGATGAGCCTGGTGCGTCAGGTGCGCGGCGGTGAGGTTTACGACAGCCGCTTCGGCGTGCGCATGCGTGGCGAAGGGCCGTTTGCCGATTTGCTGGCGCAGCGCTTCAGCAAGGCGATCAAGCGCCTGGGGCTCAACCGGCGGGAAGGCTTCAATCTCGATTGCAGCGCCTTTTGTCCACCGGGCAGGCAGATGGCTTTGTTGTAGACTGAAGAGGTAAAAGGCGACATCCCTGTGGGAATGGTCGCGTTTTGATATCACTGAAAGCCGCGAGATAGAGCGGTTCATTCAGTTTGAGTTAAGTTTCGACGGTTACCTTGTTCAGCGAGTGACTGATGAGTCGGCGGCCCGGTTTGTAGCGTTTACAACTATTGCCTTGGCCTGACGTCGAACTGAGCTGAAAACTCCCCCTGCATTAATCAAGAGGATGAATCATGAGTGACAAGGATAAACAGCCGTTGGCTGCGTCGGCTTCTGCCTCTCCGGTGGCTGAAACCGCCGATGCAGCGCTGCAGCATATCGTTGACGGCTTTTTGCATTTCCATCACGACGTCTTCCCACAGCAGGAAGAACTCTTCAAGAAACTCGCCACGGCGCAGAGCCCACGGGCGATGTTTATCACCTGCGCGGACTCGCGCATCGTGCCTGAGCTGATTACCCAAAGCTCACCGGGCGACCTGTTCGTAACGCGTAACGTCGGCAACGTTGTGCCGCCATACGGCCAGATGAACGGCGGTGTTTCCACGGCCATCGAGTACGCGGTTCTCGCCTTGGGTGTGCAGCACATCATCGTCTGCGGGCACTCCGATTGCGGCGCTATGCGGGCGGTCCTCAATCCCGCCAGCCTGGAGAAAATGCCGACGGTAAGGGCCTGGCTGCGGCACGCCGAGGTCGCCAAGTCCATGGTCGAGGACAACTGCGACTGCGCCAATGAAGGCGAAAGCATGAAGGTGCTGACCGAAGAAAACGTCATCGCCCAACTGCAGCATTTGCGTACCCACCCTTCCGTGGCCTCGCGCATGGCCAATGGTCAACTGTTTATCCACGGTTGGATCTACAACATCGAGACCAGCGAAATCCGCGCCTACGATGCCGACCAGTCGGCGTTCCGACCGTTGGGCGGCGAAGGGCCAATTCCTTCCGCGACGCCTAAAGCGCGCTTCTAAAACACTTCCCTGCCGGGTAAAGCGGTGGCTGCCATGGACGCAGCCAGGCTTTACCGCGCCCGGTAAATGCCTCGGGAGAGTCATCATGCGTGCTGCTCAATTGAAAGCTGTAATACCTCGAGAGCTACTCGCCTCGGTGGTCGTGTTTCTGGTCGCCCTGCCCCTGTGCATGGGCATTGCAATCGCTTCCGGCATGCCGCCGGCCAAGGGCCTGATCACTGGGATCATCGGGGGCCTGGTGGTGGGTTGGCTGGCCGGCTCGCCGTTGCAGGTCAGCGGCCCGGCGGCGGGTCTGGCGGTGTTGGTGTTCGAGCTGGTGCGCCAGCATGGGATGATGATGCTTGGGCCGATCCTGCTGCTGGCAGGCTTCCTGCAGCTGGTGGCCGGGCGTCTGCGCCTGGGTTGCTGGTTCCGCGTCACGGCGCCGGCAGTGGTGTATGGCATGCTGGCGGGCATTGGCGTGCTGATCGTGTTATCGCAGATACACGTGATGCTCGATGGCGCGCCCAAGCCTTCGGGTCTGGATAACCTGGCGGGTTTCCCGGCGGCGTTGGCCGAGGCGATCCCGACCTTGGGTGGCGGCTTGGGCTGGCAGGCAGGATTGCTCGGTTTGTCGACGATGCTGGTGATGTACGTCTGGGATAAATTCCGCCCGCAGAAGCTGCGCTTTGTGCCCGGCGCCTTGCTGGGTGTGGGGCTGACCACCGTCGTCAGCCTGGTGCTGGCATTGCAGGTCAAGCGTGTGGAAGTCCCGGAGAACCTTGCCGATGCCATCGATTGGCTGCGCCCCAGTGATCTGCTGAACCTTGCCGATCCGCAGTTGCTGATTGCGGCCTTCGCCGTGGCGTTTATCGCGAGTGCCGAGACGTTGCTTTCCGCCGCCGCGGTAGACCGCATGCACAGCGGGCAGCGTTCCGATTTCGATAAGGAATTGTCTGCTCAAGGTGTAGGCAACATGCTGTGCGGCCTGGTAGGTGCACTGCCGATGACCGGTGTGATCGTGCGCAGCTCGGCCAACGTACAGGCCGGTGCTACCACCCGCCTGTCGGCGATGTTCCACGGTGTGTGGCTGTTGGGCTTTGTATTGCTGCTGTCGAGTGTGTTGCAAAGCATTCCGGTGGCGAGCCTGGCCGGCGTGCTGGTGTACACCGGGATCAAGCTGGTCGACATCAAGGCGTTCAAAGCCCTCGGGCGCTATGGGCGGATGCCGATGTTTACGTATGCGGCGACGGCTTTGGCGATCATCTTTACCGACCTGCTGACCGGCGTTCTGGTGGGCTTCGGGTTGACGCTGGTCAAGCTGGCGCTCAAGGCGTCACGGCTTAAGGTCAGCTTGATCGACTTGCCCCAGGACGGTGAGATGGAGCTGCGTCTGATCGGTGCGGCGACCTTTCTGAAAGTGCCGGCGTTGACCCAGGTATTGTCGACGGTGCCTGCGGGAAGCACTGTGCATGTGCCGCTCAATAACTTGAGCTATATCGACCATTCCTGCCTGGAGTTGCTGGAGGAGTGGGGACGGGCGAATGCGGCGAAGGGTTCAAGGCTGGTGATCGAGGCGCGTGGGTTGAAGCGCCGGTTGGAAGGTCGGGTGAGGACGACGACCGGGATAGGTTCGGCGGCTTCTACTGGCTGACGAAACCGGATAAAAATGTGGGAGGGGGCTTGCCACCTCCCACATTTGGTTCGCGTCAGACTGAAAGTTTAAGCCGGCTGATCCAACGCCAACTCAACCCCCAACTGCCGCGACAGGCACGGCCAGCGCTTCCACGCCGCTTCCGTGTCCGGGCTCTTCAGTTGCTCGCGATAGGCCTCGACCGACTCCAGCGCAAAGCTCTCTTCGTTGAGCATTTCATCCACCGCGTGGTGCACCGCTTCATCCAGCTGGTTGGCAAACGCTTCGCCGATCAGTTGATGGGCGATGACATTGGCCACGGTGGTATCCGCCGGAATCAACGGCTGACCGAAATGCTTGATATACAGATCGTTTACTTCTTCCACCAGGCGATGAGCCAGGTAAGCCTCGTCCAGCAGGCCATCGAGCCCTTCATGGCCGGCCAGGATAGCGGGTGGTTGCAGGAAAAAATGCTCGGCGATCTTCAGCACCGGCTTGATCTGGCTTTCGATACCGGCCTCGCGGGCCACATCGTTGGCGGCGTCCAGCAACTCCGGGACGAGGTCGATGTAGGCGGTCACAAAGCGGGCCATGACAATGTTGCGATCACCGTCAGCCAGGGCGATGGCCGAATGCAGGTGCGGCAATTGTTTTTCCAGTTGCTGGGCCAGCTGGCCCGTGCTGGCTTCGTGTTGATGGGCACGGGAAATCTGCTCGCGCAATGCGGCGGTGTTCATGAAGGCTCCAGTCATGCAGGCGTAGGAATAGGGAGAGGATAAGGTAGCTCGTTTATACGAGCGCCTCAGACGCATTTGTCATAATTATTTCATGGTTATGCGCGGGCGTTATATCGAATCGCGATAGATAACGGGATAAACGATTCCGCCGCCTATTTCATTAGCCTGAAACACCTCATTTTTGCTCATTTACCCCTACACATTGCGGGGTTGCAGAGCGTGTCTATACTCGGATTTGTACGCGATTAGCTGATGACGCCAGACTGCATAAGCAGGCAAGGCTAAGCGGTTGTAAGCAGTATGGAAGCCGCTCCCTTCGACGCAGGTGCATACCGGCGGGATAACAAGAACGATAAGGGGAACCCGCAATGATGCGACATCCACACGTTTGGATGGGCCTCCTGTTGTGGTCGGTATTCGGCCAGGCGCACGCCGCCTGGACAACGAATATGGCGCCAGGGGCGACAGAAGTCAGTCACGCTGTGTTTGACCTGCACATGACCATTTTCTGGATCTGTGTGGTGATCGGCATCATCGTGTTTGGCGCGATGTTCTGGTCGATGATTGTTCATCGCCGGTCCACGGGGCAGGTTGCGGCCAAGTTCCACGAGAGCACCACCGTGGAGATTCTCTGGACCGTCGTGCCGTTGTTGATCCTGATCGCGATGGCCATTCCGGCAACCAAGACCCTGATCAATATCTACGACAGCAGTGAGTCGGATATCGATATCCAGGTCACCGGCTATCAATGGAAGTGGCATTACAAATACCTGGGCCAGGATGTGGAGTTCTTCAGCAACCTGGCCACGCCCGCCGAGCAGATCCACAACCAGGCCACCAAAGGCGAACACTACCTGCTGGAAGTCGACCAGCCGCTGGTGTTGCCGGTGGGGGCCAAGGTGCGCTTTCTGGTGACCGCCGCCGACGTGATCCACTCCTGGTGGGTACCGGCGTTTGCGGTCAAGCGCGACGCCATCCCAGGCTTTGTCAACGAGGCTTGGACCCGCGTAGAGAAGCCTGGCATCTACCGTGGCCAGTGCGCCGAATTGTGCGGCAAAGACCACGGTTTCATGCCCATCGTGGTCGAGGTCAAGTCCAAGGCCGACTACGAAACCTGGCTGGGCGAGCGCAAGGAAGAGGCCGCCAAGCTCAAGGAGCTGACCTCTAAAGAGTGGACGCTGGAAGAGCTGGTAGCCCGTGGCGACAAGGTCTACCACACCACGTGCGTGGCCTGTCACCAGGCCGAAGGCCAGGGCCTGCCACCGATGTTCCCGGCACTCAAGGGCTCGAAAATTGCCACCGGACCGAAGGAAGGCCACCTGAGCCTCGTCTACCACGGCAAGCCCGGCACCGCGATGGCGGCCTTCGGCAAGCAGCTTTCGGAAGTGGATATCGCCGCCGTAGTGACCTACGAGCGCAATGCCTGGGGCAACAACAAAGGCGACATGGTCACGCCTAAAGACGTGCTGGCCATCAAGCAGGCGGAAAGCAAATGACCTATTCCAAGGCGTTTACCTCGACCCGCCCCGCCCACTTGCTTGCAGGAGAACGGCCATGAGCGCTGTGATCGATGACCATGGTCACGCCGACCATGCCCACGGCCCCGCGAAGGGCTTGATGCGCTGGGTGCTGACCACCAACCACAAAGACATCGGCACCCTGTACCTCTGGTTTGCCTTCTCCATGTTCCTGCTCGGCGGCTCGTTCGCCATGGTGATCCGGGCCGAGCTGTTCCAGCCCGGCCTGCAGATTGTCGAGCCGGCGTTTTTCAACCAGATGACCACGATGCACGGCCTGATCATGGTGTTCGGCGCGGTGATGCCGGCGTTCGTCGGCCTGGCCAACTGGATGATCCCATTGATGATCGGCGCGCCCGACATGGCCCTGCCGCGCATGAACAACTTCAGCTTCTGGCTGCTGCCGGCGGCGTTCCTGCTGCTGGTCTCGACGCTTTTCACGCCGGGCGGCGGGCCGAACTTCGGCTGGACGTTCTACGCCCCGCTCTCCACTACCTACGCGCCGGAAAGCGTGACGTTCTTCATCTTTGCGATCCACCTGATGGGCATCAGTTCGATCATGGGCGCGATCAACGTGGTCGCGACCATCCTCAACCTGCGCGCACCCGGCATGACATTGATGAAAATGCCGCTGTTCGTCTGGACCTGGCTGATCACTGCGTTCCTGCTGATCGCGGTGATGCCGGTGCTGGCCGGTTGCGTGACCATGATGCTGATGGACATCCACTTCGGCACCAGCTTCTTCAGTGCGGCCGGCGGCGGTGATCCGGTGCTGTTCCAGCATGTGTTCTGGTTCTTCGGCCACCCCGAGGTGTACATCATGATTCTGCCGGCCTTCGGCGCCGTCAGCTCGATCATCCCGACCTTTTCGCGCAAGCCGCTGTTTGGCTACACCTCGATGGTCTACGCCACGGCGAGCATCGCGTTCCTCTCGTTCATCGTGTGGGCGCACCATATGTTCGTGGTCGGCATTCCGTTGGTGGGCGAGTTGTTCTTCATGTACGCCACCCTGCTGATCGCCGTCCCGACAGGGGTGAAGGTCTTCAACTGGGTCAGTACCATGTGGCAGGGCTCGCTGACCTTCGAGACGCCCATGCTGTTCGCCGTGGCCTTCGTGATTCTGTTCACCATCGGCGGGTTTTCCGGGCTGATGCTGGCGATTGCGCCAGCGGACTTCCAGTATCACGACACCTACTTCGTGGTGGCGCACTTCCATTACGTACTGGTGCCCGGCGCGATCTTCGGCATCTTCGCGTCGGCCTACTATTGGCTGCCGAAATGGACCGGCCACATGTACGACGAAACCCTGGGCAAGCTGCACTTCTGGCTGTCTTTCGTGGGCATGAACATGGCGTTTTTCCCGATGCACTTCGTCGGGCTGGCGGGCATGCCGCGGCGGGTGCCGGACTACAACCTGCAATTCGCCGACTTCAACATGGTTTCGTCGATTGGCGCCTTCATGTTTGGTGCTACGCAGATCTTCTTCCTGTTCATCGTGATCAAGTGCATCCGTGGCGGCGCGCCTGCGCCGGCCAAACCGTGGGATGGCGCCGAAGGCCTGGAGTGGAGCATCCCCTCGCCTGCGCCGTACCACACCTTCACGACGCCGCCGGAGGTCAAATGAACACGCCTTGGCACTGCGTACACGGCCAATGTGGGAGGGGGCTTGCCCCCGATGGCGGTGTGTCAGCCGACATCATTATTGGCTGTAAAACAGCTATCGGGGGCAAGCCCCCTCCCACAATGGCCTCATTCACATTGGGTGGGCGTCATGGCTGAATCCTTGCCGATCAAGCGCCTGGTCACCCGCCTGCTGATCCTGGTGGTGGCAATGTTCGCCTTCGGCTTTGCGCTGGTGCCGATCTACGACGTGATGTGCAAGGCGTTCGGCATCAACGGCAAGACGGCCGGGCAGTACGAGGGGTCGCAGGTGGTGGACCCAACGCGCCAGGTGCGTGTGCAATTTTTGTCCACCAACGCCATCGACATGGTCTGGGATTTCTACGCCAAGGCTGACGAAGTGGTGGTCAACCCAGGCGCGGTGACCGAGATGTTGTTCGTGGCCTACAACCCCACTGACAAACCCATGACCGCACAGGCCGTACCGAGTATTTCCCCGGCCGAAGCGGCGATGTATTTCCACAAGACCGAGTGCTTTTGCTTCACCCAGCAAGTGCTGCAGCCAGGCCAGCGTATCGAGATGCCAGTGCGCTTCATTGTCGACCGTGACATGCCCAAGGATGTGAAGCATTTGACCCTGGCGTACACGCTGTTTGATATCACTGCGCGCCAACCGCCGGTGGCTGTGCACACCGGGGGCTAGCTACTGTTTGCCCGCTCAATCAGGAGAGCGAATACATGTCGACTCATGATACGTACTACGTACCAGCGCAAAGCAAATGGCCGATAATTGCCACGATTGGCATGCTGGTCACCGTGTACGGCCTGGCCGTGTGGTTCAACGACCTGAAGGCGGCGCGCCCGGAATCCCACGGCCCGTGGATCTTTTTCATCGGTGGCCTGCTGGTGGCCTACATGATGTTTGGCTGGTTCGGCGCGGTGATCAAGGAAAGCCGCGCCGGTTTGTACAGTTCGCAGATGGACCGCTCGTTCCGCTGGGGCATGACGTGGTTCATCTTTTCCGAAGTGATGTTCTTTATCGCATTCTTTGGTGCGCTGTTTTATGTACGGCACATGTCCGGCCCTTGGCTGGGCGGCGAAGGGCATAAGGGCATTGCGCACATGCTGTGGCCGAATTTCGAATTTGCGTGGCCGTTGCTGAACAACCCCGATCCGAAAATGTACCCCGCGCCGGAAGGCACCATCAGCCCTTGGGGCCTGCCGCTGGTCAATACCATCCTGCTGGTGAGTTCCAGCGTGACCATCACCATCGCCCACCATGCGCTGCGCAAAGGCCATCGCGGTGCGCTGAAGATCTGGCTGGCGATCACGGTGCTGCTGGGCCTGGCATTCCTGGGGTTCCAGGCTGAGGAATACATCCACGCTTATAAAGAGCTGGGCCTGACCTTGGGCTCGGGCGTATACGGCGCAACCTTCTTCATGCTCACCGGATTTCACGGCGCCCACGTCACCATCGGCACGATCATTCTGTTCGTGATGCTGATGCGCATCCTTAAGGGGCATTTCAATGCCGAGCACCAGTTTGGATTCGAGGCGGCCAGTTGGTATTGGCACTTTGTGGATGTGGTGTGGATCGGGCTGTTTTTCTTCGTCTATGTGCTGTGAAGCGGTTTACCACGGCGCATGAGAAACCAGTTGGCCGCTGAAAAAGCCCCAGGTGATCAACGCCAGGGTAATCACGGCCAGTACGACACGCACGGTCAGGGCGGTGACGAGGCGATTGGAGTTGCCCTCGTCCTTGACCAGGAAGAACAAGCCACTGAACAGACTCACAACGGTCGCGATCAGCATCAGGGCAATGGCGGCTTTGAGCATGGTCGGGCTCCAATGGGATGGGCGGGCAATGAAAACAAGTATAGCCAGCGCCGCAAAACGCTTTCGTCCAGGGATCACACCCACCTTAGTGGTGCTGGTGTTGCTGCCGTTGATGGTGGGGCTGGGGTTCTGGCAGCTGTCTCGCGGCCATGAAAAGCAGCTGCTGGTGGACAGTTACACCGAGCGCCGCGCAGCGGATCCGATCAGCGGTGCGCAACTCAACGATATGCCTGACCCGGCCTTTCGCCGTGTGCGGCTGCGCGGACAATTCGATGCCGAACACAGCGTTTTCCTCGATAACCGCACGCGAGACGGCAAGGCCGGCGTTGAACTGCTGCAACCCTTCCACGACCAGGCCAGCGGCCTGTGGCTGTTGCTCAATCGTGGTTGGCTGCCCTGGCCGGATCGGCGCACGCCACCGGTCTTCAGCACCCCTGAGCAACCTGTGAACCTGGATGCCTGGGTCTACGTCGCCCCCGGCGAAACCTTCCAGCTGCACGCCGACCCGGCGGGCGCGCAGTGGCCGCGCCTGCTGACGGCGCTGCACCCGGCCGCGTTGTGGACGGAGCTGGGACGCAGCGGTTTCGCCTACGAGCTGCGGGCCGAAGCCGGCCCCGGCACCTACGAAACCACTTGGCCGATCGTGGCCATGGGGCCGGAAAAACACCTGGCGTACGCCGTGCAGTGGTTCGCCATGTCGCTGGCCCTGCTGGCGCTTTACCTCTACCTCGGATGGCACAACAAAAAGGAGAAGCCCCATGGGAGCGGCCATGAATCCACTCAACATGTCTGAAGTGCCTGATCGGCGCAAAGGCCGTTGGCAGTTGATCCTGATCCTGATGATGGTGATCGGTCCGATGGCGCTGGCGACCTTCATGTACAAGCTGCAGTTCTGGGTGCCGGACAGCCGCAGTTACCATGGCGAAATGATCGGCAACGGCCAGACCCGCGCCGACATCGGCGTGCAGGCTGATGAACAGCGTTGGCAACTGCTGGTGACCGCGCCCGCCGCTTGCGCCGCGGATTGCCAGCAACTGGTGTACCTCGCGCGGCAATTGCAGATTGGCCTGGGGCGCGATGCCTCCCGCGCCAGCCATGCCTTGGCCAGTGCTCAGCCGCTGGGCAGCGACTATGACGCCAAGCTCAAGGCCGAGTACCCGCAACTGCAACGTTACCCGCTGGACCTCTCGACCTTCAGCAAAAATGCCGGTGCGCCGGGAGATGCGCAGCTATGGATCGTCGATCCCCACGGCAACCTGGTGTTGCGCTACGACACCAAGGTCAAGGGCAAGGACTTGCTCAACGACCTGCGCCACCTGCTGAAACTGTCCAACATCGGATAAGGGCATCGTCATGGCCAAACCTGGATTTCGCCTCGCGCTGTTTGCCACCTTGCTGGCGCTGATTGTCGTGCTGCTCGGCGCCTATACCCGCCTGACTCACGCCGGACTTGGCTGCCCGGACTGGCCCGGCTGCTACGGCTTTATCAGCGTGCCCAAGACCGAAGCCCAATTGGCCCATGCCGAGCTGCACTTCCCTGATACGCCGGTGGAAGCGGACAAGGGCTGGGCCGAGATGACGCATCGCTACTTTGCCGGCACCTTGGGCTTGCTGATCGTATTGCTGGCCGCGCGCTCGTGGGGCCATCGGCGCGATCCGGGGCAGCCGGTGAAATTGCCGCTGTTCGTGCTGGTGGTGGTGTTCGCGCAGGCGGCGTTTGGCATGTGGACGGTGACGCTGAAGCTGTGGCCGCAGGTGGTGACGGGACATTTACTCGGCGGCTTTGCGACCTTGAGCCTGCTGTTCCTGCTGACCCTGCGCCTGTCCGGGGTGTTGCCCGCCTTGATCGTGCCCAAGCGCCTGCAGTATTGGGCAACCGCCGGCCTGGTGCTGGTGATCGGCCAGATTGCGTTGGGCGGCTGGGTCAGTTCGAACTACGCGGCGGTGGCCTGTATTGATTTGCCGACCTGTCATGGCGAGTGGTGGCCGGCAGCGGATTTTGCCAATGGCTTTCATCTCACCCAGCACATCGGCCCCAACTACCTGGGCGGGCAGCTGGACAGCGAGGCGCGCACCGCCATCCACCTCACCCATCGTATGGGCGCCGTCATCGTCAGCCTGGTGCTGTTCGGCCTGGCCTGGCAATTACGCGCGGTCGGCATGACGCGATTGGCCGGCTTGCTGCTGATCGCCTTGGCGGCGCAAATCTGCCTGGGCCTGAGCAACGTGTACTTCCATCTGCCGCTGCCGGTTGCGGTAGGGCATAACGCCGGCGGTGCGGCCTTGCTGCTGACGCTGGTACTGGTTAACTACCACGCCCGCACCAGCCTGGTCCGGGTGCGCAACCAGCTGCCGTTCGGCTGGCGCTTTATCCCGCGCAAACACGTATCGGGCCTCATCACCCTTAAAGGAGAGATGCCATGGCGACCTTGATCGGCGCGCGCCACCGCCAGGCGATCTGGCGAGACTATTTGGAGCTGACCAAGCCGAAGGTGGTGGTGCTGATGCTCATCACTTCGCTGGTGGGGATGTTCCTGGCGACCCGCGCCGGCGTGCCGTGGACGGTGCTGGTGTTTGGCAACCTGGGGATCGCCCTGTGTGCGGGTGGTGCCGCGGCGGTCAACCATGTGGTGGATCGGCGCATCGACGCGGTGATGGCGCGCACTCACAAGCGGCCGTTGGCGGAGGGCCGTGTGTCGCCGCTGGCGGCATTGGCGTTTGCATTGTTTCTGGCGGTTGCAGGATTGGCGCTGCTGCTGGCGTTCACCAACCCGCTGGCGGCCTGGTTGACGCTGGCCTCGTTGCTGGGTTATGCGGTGATCTACACCGGCTTTCTCAAGCGTGCCACGCCGCAAAACATCGTGATCGGTGGGCTAGCCGGAGCCGCGCCGCCGCTGTTGGGCTGGGTTGCCGTCACCGGCCACATCAGCGCCGAACCCTTGCTGCTGGTGCTGATCATCTTCGCCTGGACCCCGCCGCACTTCTGGGCCCTGGCCATTCACCGCAAGGAGGAATACGCCAAGGCCGATATCCCGATGCTGCCGGTCACCCATGGCGAGCATTACACCAAGGTGCATATCCTGCTTTATACCTTCGCCCTGCTGGCGGTGAGCCTGATGCCCTATGTCATTCATATGAGCGGCCTGCTGTACCTCGCGTGTGCGCTGGTATTGGGCGGGCGCTTTCTGCAATGGGCCTGGGTGCTGTACCGTGGCGCTCAGCCGCACGCGGCGATCAACACCTTCAAGTACTCTATCTGGTACTTGCTGCTGCTGTTCATCGCCCTGCTCGTAGACCACTACCTACTGTTGAACCTATGACTCGAACTCAAAAAACTGTCTTTATCCTGGTGGCCATTGTCGCGTTGATCATGGGCCTGACCGTCAACAAAGTGCTGAGTGGCAAAGGCCAGGGCGATCCCACCGCCTTGATCGACGCCGGCATCATCCTGCTGCCGCAAAGTCGCCAGCTGCCGCCGGTAACCATGACCAATCAGGAAGGGCAGCCGGTGGTGGTCAATGAGTTGAAAGGCAAGTGGAGCTTGTTGTTCTTCGGCTACACCTTCTGCCCGGACATCTGCCCGACCACCCTCGCCCAGCTGCGCCAGATCAAGAGCGAACTGCCCAAGGACGTTGTGGATAAGCTGCAGGTGATCCTGGTCAGCGTCGACCCGAACCGCGATACGCCGACCCAGCTCAAGCAGTACCTGGGCTACTTCGACCCGCAGTTCCAGGGCCTGACCGGCGCGAATGTGGAGGATGTGCAGAAGGTCTCGAATGCCGTGAGCATTCCGTTCATACCTGCCGATACCAGCAAGCCGAACTACACCGTCGACCACAGCGGCAACCTGGCGCTGATCGGGCCGGATGGGACGCAGCGCGGGTTTATTCGTGCGCCGTTGAATAACCAGAAGCTGGTGGCGCAGTTGCCGGGGTTGTTAAAGCGCAACTAACAGGCGACACATAACAAATGTGGGAGGGGGCTTGCCCCCGATTGCTGAGTGTCAGTCATTGCTTTGGTGGCTGACCCACTGCTATCGGGGGCAAGCCCCCTCCCACATTTTTTGATCTCCAGTGCTTGGGAGATCGGGTTACATCAGAACGCCGGCTTGATCGCGCCTTTGTACTTCTCTTCGATGAATTGCTTCACTTCAGGGGTGTGCAGGGCTGCTACCAGCTTCTTCACCGCGTCGGAATCCTTGTTGTCTTCGCGGGTCACCAGAATGTTCACGTAAGGCGAGTCGTTGCCTTCGATCACCAGGGCGTCCTTGGACGGATCCAGCTTGGCTTCCAGCGCGTAGTTGGTGTTGATCAGCGCCAGGTCGACCTGGGTCAGCACGCGCGGCAGGGTGGCGGCTTCCAGTTCGCGGAATTTGAGCTTCTTCTCGTTGCCAGTGATGTCCTTGATGGTCGACAGGATATTGGTCGGGTCCTTCAGGGTGATCACGCCGTTCTTGGCGAGCAGCAGCAGCGCGCGGCCGCCGTTGGTGGCGTCGTTCGGGATCACCACGTTGGCACCGTCAGGCAGGTCGGCCAGCTTCTTGTACTTGCTGGAGTAAGCGCCCAGTGGTTCCAGATGCACGGCGCCGACGCTCACCAGGTGAGTGCCCTTGGCTTTGTTGAACTCATCCAGGTACGGCTGGTGCTGGAAGAAGTTGGCGTCCAGGCGTTTTTCCGCGACTTGTACGTTGGGCTGCACGTAGTCGGTGAAGACTTTGACCTGCAGATCTACGCCTTCTTTGGCGAGGGCAGGTTTCACGAACTCCAGGATTTCGGCGTGAGGAACCGGCGAAGCGGCGACCGTGATGGTCTCGGCGTGGGCGGAAAACGCGGCAACGGCGGCGAAAGCAACCAGTAGTTTTTTCATCCAACAAGCTCCTTGTTCGGGCATGGGCCGGCGGGGGCCGGCCATGGCCGTTATTTTCGAGAAAAGTGCACCACCAGCTTGTCGCCGACGGTTTGCAGAATTTGCACCAGGATCAACAGCATCACCACCGTGACCACCATCACATCGGTCTGGAAGCGCTGGTAACCGAAACGGATTGCCAAGTCGCCCAGGCCACCGGCACCGACCACACCGGCCATGGCCGTGTAGGACACCAGTGTAATCGCCGTCACCGTAATCGCTGCGAAAATGCCCGGACGGGCTTCTGGCAGCAAGGCATTGGTGATGATCTGGCGCGTGCTGGCGCCCATGGATTGGGTGGCTTCGATGATGCCGCGGTCCACTTCACGCAAGGCGGTCTCCACCAACCGCGCGAAGAACGGCGTCGCGCCCACGACCAGCGGCGGAATCGCACCCGCCACACCCAGCGAAGTGCCGGTGAGCAGCACGGTGAACGGGATCATCACGATCAACAGAATGATGAACGGCAGCGAGCGCAGAATGTTCACAATCAGCGACAGCAGCGCGTACAGGCCCTTTTGCTCGAACAGTTGGCGCGGGCTGGTCAGGAACAGCAACACACCCAGCGGCAGGCCGAGCACCACGGTGAAGAACAGCGAGCCGAACAGCATGGTCATGGTGTCGCCCGTGGCCAGCCAGATTTCAGACCAGTCGATATTGGCGAAGAAACTCATCAGGACTTCCATTAGCGCAGGACCTCCATGTGGACGTCGGCGGCGGTGAAGCGTGCAAACGCGGCTTCCATGTCACCACCGGTGACGGCGAGGGTCAGTTGCCCGTAAGGGATGTCTTTGATGCGGTCGATACGACCGGCCAGGATGCTGTAGTCCACCCCCGTTTCCCGGGCGACGGTACCCAGCAATGGTGCGTAGGTCGCTTCGCCCTGGAATGTCAGGCGCACGATGCGGCCCGGCACGTGGGCGAAGTCATCGTGTTGCTCGCCTTCGTCGACCTGCTCGGCTTCTTGCACGAAGCGTTTGGTGGTCGGGTGCTTGGGGTGCAGGAACACATCGGCCACCGAGCCTTGCTCGACGATCACGCCGGCGTCCATCACGGCCACTTGGTCGCAGACGCGGCGGATCACGTCCATTTCATGGGTGATCAGCACGATGGTCAGCTTCAGCTCGCGGTTGATCTCGGCCAGCAGTTGCAGCACCGAAGCGGTGGTCTGCGGGTCAAGGGCACTGGTCGCTTCGTCGCACAGCAAAATCTTTGGCTTGGTCGCCAGGGCGCGGGCGATGCCGACGCGTTGCTTCTGGCCACCGGACAACTGCGCCGGGTATTTCTTGGCGTGGTCGGACAGGCCGACGCGGGCGAGCAATTCCGCCACTCGCAGGTCGATGTCCTTGCGCGACAATTCGCCGGCCAGGGTCAGCGGCAGCGCCACGTTGTCGGCGACGGTCTTGGAGGCCAGCAGGTTGAAGTGCTGGAAGATCATCCCGACCTGCTGGCGGAAACGGCGCAGGCCGTTGGCATCCAGGGCGGTAACTTCTTCGCCATCCACCGTGATCTTGCCGCCGCTCGGTTCTTCGAGGCGGTTGATCAGGCGCAGCAGGGTGCTTTTACCCGCACCAGAGTGGCCGATCAGGCCGAATACCTGGCCGTTTTCGACACTCAAGCTGGTGGAGTGCAGCGCGGGAATATCCTTACCGGCGACGCGGTAGGTTTTATGGACGTTTTGAAACTCGATCACGTAGCGAACCTTGTGGGGCGCATGGAAAAGGGATCAGCGGTTAGCCGGGCGCGCATTTTA
>Ga0207650_10000212_pt1 | contig 66326 bp, 57 predicted proteins | sample KBSS63metaG_FD_184325 | JGI IMG/M metagenome (GOLD analysis project Ga0207650, IMG submission 184325) | Switchgrass rhizosphere microbial communities from Kellogg Biological Station, Michigan, USA - KBS S6-3 metaG (SPAdes) (version 2) | ecosystem: Host-associated > Plants > Roots > Rhizosphere...
CCGAGCCCCATGCCGACGATGCCCCACACCACCGTCATAATGGCGAATTGGCGGACCACCTTGTAGTTATAGGCGGTACTTAAAGTAGTGTTCATGGTTCCCCATCCACGGTTCAACCCAAGCAAGTGCGGCACTTGGGCTGGAGTTATAGGCAGACTAAATAGCGAGGCAAGCATGGGCAAAGAGCACAAGGCCAGTATTGACGGGGATCAATGGGCGCAGTGTGCGCGGGAACATGGGTGGTTATGGGATGTCTCATCGGGCCCGGCGGCGGCTACCGCGCCGACGCTGATCCTGGCCCACGGCGCCGGCGCCCCGATGGACTCGTCTTTCATGAGCGACATGGCTGCACGCCTTGCCGGGCATGGCGTGAACGTGTTGCGCTTCGAGTTTCCCTATATGGCTCAGCGTCGGCTGGACGGCGGCAAACGCCCACCGAACCCGGCGCCGAAACTGCTGGGTGCCTGGCGTGAGGTGCATACCGTAGTGCGACGCCATGTCGCTGGGAAACTGGCCATCGGTGGCAAGTCGATGGGTGGGCGCATGGCCAGTTTGTTGGCCGATGAAGTCGGCGCCGATGGCCTGGTGTGCCTGGGGTATCCCTTCTATGCGGTGGGTAAGCCTGAGAAACCACGGGTCGAGCACCTGGCGGGCTTGAAAACACCGACGCTGATTGTGCAGGGCGAGCGCGATGCCTTGGGCAATCGGGCGGCGGTAGAAGGCTATGATTTGTCGCCGAGCATCGAGGTGATGTGGCTGGAGGCGGGGGATCATGACTTGAAGCCGTTGAAGGCTTCCGGGTTTAGCCATGAGCAGCATGTGGAGGCTGCGGCAGTGAGGGTGGCCGGGTTTCTCGGCGCCCTCTAGGGCCCTATCGGGGGCAAGCCCCCGATAGCGGTTTACCGGTTAAACCGCTCCACCAGCGAGTACTGGGTATTAGCGGTATGCGTCAGCTCTTCACTCAACTGCGCCGAGTTCAACGCCTGCTCCGAGGTCTGGTCCGCCAGCAACGCAATGGTGCTGATATTGCGACTGATCTCCTCGGCCACCGAGCTTTGTTCCTCGGTCGCCGCGGCGATTTGGGTTGTCATGTCGGTGATATGCGCCACCGCCTCACTGATGCCCACCAGCGCCTGGTCTGCTTCCATCACCCGCGCCACGCCTTCTTCGGCCTGGCGATGCCCGGCGTCCATGGTCTGTACGGCGGCGGAGGCGGTTTGCTGCAGCTTGGCGATCAGGGCATGGATCTGCCCGGTCGATTCAGCCGTGCGTTGCGCCAGTTGGCGAACCTCGTCAGCCACTACCGCAAAACCACGGCCCATTTCGCCGGCACGTGCCGCTTCGATGGCTGCGTTCAATGCCAGCAAGTTGGTCTGGTCGGCAATGCCTTTGATCACGTCAACCACGCCACCGATCTCATCGCTGTCCTTGGCCAACTGCGTGACGGTCACCCCCGTTTCCCCGACGGCCAGCGACAAGCGCTGAATCGCCTCGCGGGTTTCCCCGGCGATATCGCGCCCGCGACCGGTCAGGCGGTTGGCCTCCTGGGTCGCGTCGGCGGTGCGCTGCACGTGGCTGGCCACTTCCTGGGTCGTCGCCGCCATCTGGTTGACCGCCGTGGCCACCTGTTCGGTTTCGACGCGCTGGCGTTCCAGGCCGCTGGAGCTGTTGTGCGCCAGGGTGTTGGACTGCGCGGCTTGGTCGTTGAGGTGTTCGGCGGTGTCCTGCAAGCGCGTAAGACAGGTCTTCAGACGTGCCTCCTGGCTGAGGATCGACATCTCCAGGCGCGCCTGGGCGCCACGGCTGTCGGTGTACATCTGCGCGATCAGCGGGTCGGACGTGGTTTGCTCGGCCAGGCGCAACAGGCGCTTGAGCCCGCGCTGCTGCCAGCTCAGGCCCAGCAGGCCCAACGGTACCGACAAGCCCGCCGCCAGGGCAAAGCCCCAGTGGGAATTGAGCGACGCGCCGATCATGAAACTTAACTGGCTGATCAGGATAAATGGCACCCAGTCCTGCAACACCGGCAGCCACTTGTCCCGCTGGGGAACGGCCGACTTGCCCTGGTTGATGCGTTGGTAGAGCGCTTCGGCCCGGCGGATCTGCTCGGTGGTGGGCTTGATGCGTACCGATTCGTAGCCGACCACCTGATTGCCTTCGAAGACCGGCGTCACATAGGCGTTAACCCAGTAATGATCGCCCGTCTTGCAGCGGTTCTTGACAATGCCCATCCATGGCAAGCCTTGTTTGAGCGTTGACCACATATGCCCGAACACTGCAGCCGGCACATCCGGGTGACGTACCAGGTTGTGCGGCGCACGCAGCAGTTCTTCACGGGAGAACCCACTGATCTCGACGAACGCGTCGTTGCAGTAAGTGATCACGCCTTTGGCATCTGTGGTGGAGATCAACCGTTGCTGAGCGGGGAAGGTACGTTCGCGCTGGGTAACGGGTTGGTTATTACGCATGGTTTTTTTATCCGCAAGGCTTTGAAGGGTTGTCGGCCGTGATCTGTGATTGTTGAGTGGATTTTCCGATAAGCAGTGTAGACACAGTCCCGGCGCAAGGGCGCGAGCATTCATGTGGCGTACACCGATGGGCTGCAGAACGTGGGGTGTTTTAGCGGGCGTTCGGTTGTTTGAGGCGCAAAATCGACACGTCCCTTGGCAGGCTTTTTTCCTGGGCCATAAAAAATAGTTTTTGTCTGTCGGATGACGGGTCTTTTCCTAGACATAAATGACCATTTAAATAAGAATGTTCGGGGTAATTTGTAAGAGAAACGCCATAACCTCCTCCAAACGCTCCGGCGATTTGATTTTTTAGCTCAAAGACTCTAGTCGCTTTGCTTTCGAGTCTGTTCGTCGCGAGGAGGCGAGGGCGACGGCCGAAATAAAATGACATTGCGTAAAGGAGTACAGTGTGGCACTCGTTCCAGTCATTATTTGCGGCGGTGCGGGTAGCCGTCTGTGGCCTGTTTCCCGTTCAGCGCATCCCAAACCGTTTATTGAATTGCCAGATGGTGGCAATTTAATTCGGAAGACTTATGCTCGTGCCTTGGCTTTGGAGTCGGTCAGCGAAGTATTGACCATCACCAATCGTGATCTTTATTTCAAGACGCTCGATGAGTACGGCGCGCAGGCTCCGGAATTCACCAATTTAAGTTTCGTTCTGGAGCCATTCGGACGTAATACGGCTGCCGCAGTCGCACTCGCGGCCCAGGAAGTTGCACGAACTCATGGGCAAGATGCCATCATGTTAGTGCTGCCTGCCGATCACTTAATAGATAATCACGCTGCATTTGCCCAGGCCGTTTGCTCTGCTTCGGAACTGGCAAAAGACGGCTGGCTGGTGACGTTCGGTGTAAAACCGGAGTTTGCGGAAACCGGTTACGGCTATATCCAAAAAGATAATGACGGCCCCCTTGGTAATGGGTTCAAGGTCAAACGTTTCGTCGAGAAACCGGACCTGGAAACGGCTCAAGGGTATGTGGCGTCGGGCGATTATTTTTGGAACTCCGGCATGTTCTGCTTCCGCGCGGGTACGCTGATCCAAGAAATGCAATTGTGCGCGCCGGATGTATCCAGCGCCGTGGACGCGTGCCTCGCAGGTTCCGGCATGATGACGGGTAGCAGCCACCGCAGCCTGCACTTGGAGCCGGGCAGCTTTGCCAGGGTGCCGGACATCTCCATCGACTTCGCACTGATGGAGCGCTCAAGCAAAGTGGCGACGGTGCCTTGTGACATCGGTTGGAGCGATATCGGTTCGTGGAACGCCATGAGTGAACTGTCCCCGGCGGATGAGCACGGCAATCGCATTGACGGCGAGGCTATTTGTCATAACTCCAACAACAACTATGTGCGCAGCCATCGCCGACTGGCGGCTTTGGTCGGCGTTCAAGACCTGATCATTGTCGACACGACCGATGCCCTGCTGGTTGCACACAAAGATCACGCGCAAGACATCAAGGCTATCACTGCTCAGTTGAAGAAAAATGGGCATCAGTCCCATCTGGACCACACCACCGTGCGTCGTCCGTGGGGGGCCTACACCACCTTGGAAGACGGGCAGCGCTTCAAGATCAAGCGCATTGTCGTCAAGCCCCAAGGTTCGTTGTCGCTGCAGATGCACCATCACCGCAGCGAGCACTGGATTGTGGTCAGCGGTATGGCACGCGTGGTCAATAATGACCGCGAATTTCTACTCAATACCAATGAATCAACCTTCATTCCTGCCGGGCACACCCATCGGCTGGAGAATCCGGGGGTCATTGACTTGGTATTGATCGAAGTGCAGAGCGGTGATTACTTGGGTGAAGACGATATCGTGCGGTTCGAGGATATTTACGGTCGGGCCGGCATCTGAGTCATGCGCCGTTGGAAACACGTTTGAGGGCTCGCGGTTTGCCCGGCATCGCTTGGGTTGGGGTAGAGGATTATTCACCCATTGGCGCAGGTTGCGATTTAAGTGCTGATGTTGCCCAGCGTGCCGCCTGCGAAGTTGCAGGGTATTGAAGTAAATGCACTGTCGGGATTGTTTGCGACGCAGAGATTTTGATGAGGTTCACACCGCCGTATTTACAGTTGAGCCGAATGTAAAGTGAAACTCCATTGCGCATGCCCAAGAGCATTCATGGGGCAATTGTGCCGCTGGTTTTTTGCTGGTGTAACAAGATCAATTTTTGGTAAGCGCGTCGCTTGGGCGTGCTCATGTTTTCGGATAGAACGGGTAATGGACTGTACTCTTCATTACGATCTGAGTAGGTCAGCCTCGTTCGTTATAGGATTTATTTTCGAAGGGGATTTTTCATGAAAAAAGCAATTATCACCGGTGTTACTGGCCAAGACGGTGCGTACCTTGCTCAGCTCTTGCTGGAAAAAGGCTACACCGTATATGGCACCTATCGCCGTACCAGTTCGGTCAATTTCTGGCGGATGGATGAGCTAGGTGTCACCCAGCACCCAAACCTGCACCTGGTCGAATACGATCTGACGGATCTGTCCTCCAGCATTCGTCTGCTGCAGACCACGCAGGCCACTGAAGTCTACAACCTGGCTGCCCAGAGCTTCGTCGGTGTGTCCTTCGACCAGCCGGTGACCACCGGTGAAATCACGGGCTTAGGCGCGGTCAATTTGCTGGAAGCCATCCGCATCGTTAACCCGAAGGTGCGCTTCTACCAGGCCTCTACTTCGGAAATGTTCGGCAAGGTTCAAGCGATTCCACAGGTCGAATCCACGCCCTTTTATCCGCGCAGCCCATACGGCGTTGCCAAGTTGTACGCGCACTGGATGACCATCAACTACCGCGAGTCCTACGGGATATTCGGGACCAGCGGTATCTTGTTCAATCACGAGTCGCCACTGCGCGGCCGTGAGTTTGTTACCCGTAAGATCACTGACTCCGTCGCCAAGATCACCCAAGGCAAACTGAGCGTCCTGGAGCTGGGCAACATGGACGCCAAGCGCGATTGGGGTTTTGCCAAAGAGTACGTGGAAGGTATGTGGCGCATGCTGCAAGTCGATGAGCCAGACACCTTCGTGCTGGCGACCAATCGCACTGAAACAGTACGTGACTTTGTATCGCTGGCATTCAAAGCGGTTGAGATCGACCTGGAATGGAAAGACAAGGGTGACCAGGAGCACGCGATTGACGCACGCACCGGCAACACCGTGGTGCGGGTCAACCCGAAGTTCTACCGACCTACCGAGGTGGAGTTGTTGATCGGCGATCCAGCAAAAGCCAAGGCGGTCCTGGGTTGGGAACCAAAAACCAGCCTGGAGGAACTGTGCCGGATGATGGTTCAAGAAGACTTGCGTCGTAACGAACAAGGCTTTTCGTTCTAAGGCCAGAAGGGCGCAGTCACTTGCGTTGCAGTGGGCGGGTTCTATTTGAACCCGTTCGGTCCTACTTATGTTGTTCAGGCCAAAGGTGAATAGCGGTGAAACATGTTCTGGTGACTGGAGCCAACGGCTTTGTCGGTAAAGTCCTGCTCGGGCAACTATTGGCGGCAGGCTATCGAGTAAGTTGTGCTTGCACTACGCCCAACCCGTCACCTCGTGAAGGCGTGGAGCAGGCCATACTGGATATCCGTGATCCAAGTGCCTGTGCGGCGACGCTTGAACGGTTAAAGCCAACCCATATTATTCACCTGGCGGCCATTTCCCACGTGCCAACCAGTTTTCAAGACCCTCTGCTGACTTGGAATACCAATGTCATGGGCAGCCTGAATCTGCTGGAAGCCGTGAAACAGAAGGCTCCGGATGCCTTTGTTGTGTTCGCCAGTTCCTCTGAAGTGTATGGCGAGGCGTTCAAGGCTGGCGTAGCGCTGGACGAAAGCAGCCCGTGCTTGCCGATGAACCCTTATGCGGCCAGTAAATTGGCTGCGGAGTTGGCACTCGAGCAGTATTTCAAGCAGGGTATGCGAGGCGTGATTGCGCGCCCTTTCAACCATATTGGCAGCGGCCAGTCTCCTGACTTCGTGACGGCATCGTTTGCCCGACAGATCGCACGCATCGAAAGCGCAGAACAAGCGCCGGTCATGCAAGTCGGCAATCTGGAGGCATGCCGCGATTTCCTCGATGTGCAGGATGTGTGTGCCGCTTACGTGCAGTTGCTCAAGCTGAGCGATCGTCACGATTATCCCCGTTTGTTCAATATCGCATCGGGGCAGTCGCGAAAAATTCGCGACATTCTTGACGAGATGATCAGCCAAAGTACCGTGGATATTTCTGTTGAGCTTGACCCTCAACGCTTGCGGCCGTCCGATATCCCGGTCGCGGTGGGTAACTGTGACCGCATCCGCGACGTGCTCGGCTGGCAGCCAACTATCCCGCTGGAAGACACCCTGGCTTCGTTGTTGGCTGACTGGCGGTCGCGCACAGACGCATAAAACGTGTCCTCACCGAGCAACTCGCGCCTACAATTTTTGCGGGCGCAACACCAACCCCAACGCCCCCCCAATCAACACCCCTCCATACACGTGCGCCATCGACAACGGCTCCCCCAATAGCAAAGCCCCCCACAACACTCCAAACGGTGGGATCAAAAACGTCGTGGTCATCGATTTCACCGGTCCGATGGATGTCAGCAGCCGGAAGTACAAAACATACGCGAACGCTGTACACACCAAGCCCAACCCCAGCAGCGACATCCACACCTGCCACCCACCCCAGCTCGCGGGCGGATGGCTGATGGCGCTGTAGGCAAACAACGGCAGCAGGAACAACGTGGCGCCGAGCATGCTGCCCAACGCCGACAGGCGGCTGTCCAAGCCGCCGCGTTGGTCCAACCAGCGCCGCGCCAGGAACCCGGCAAAGCCATAACAGGTGGTGGCCAGCAGGCAGGCCAGCGCGCCTATCAATAATTCCAGGTCAAACGCCACTGGCCCCGCGCGGGTCAGTACGCCCACGCCGAACAAGCCCAGGCACACGCCGGCGAGTTTCGAGGGGGTGAGGCGCTCGCTGAAGAACAGCCCGCCGATCAGTACGCCCATCAGTGGCGTGGTCGCGTTGAAAATCGCCGAATAGCCCGCCGGCAGCACTTGGGCCGCCAGCGAATACAGGGTTGCGGGGATGCCGGAGTTGATCACGCCCAGCAGCAGCACGGTCTTGAACTTGCCCTGGAAGTCCCAGCTCACCCGCATCACTGTCAACATCACCAGCAGCCCGGCGGCGGCAATCGATACGCGGAAAAACGCGGTGGGCACGGTGCCGATTTCCGGCGCAATAATGCGCATGAACAGGAAGCTCGCGCCCCAGATGGCAGCCAGCCCCAGCAGGTAGAGGGTGTCGACAGGTCTCACGCAACGCTCCTACATCAATCAGGCGGCGAGTGTTGCACGCCGCTTTCATTGATTACAGAACAAACCGCGTCACCAGCCCATTCAGGTCCACCGCCAGGCGCGACAGTTCCTGGCTGGCGGCGCAGGTTTGGGTGGCGCCGGCGGCGGTCTGGGTGGACAGGTCGCGAATATTCACCAGGCTGCGGTCCACCTCCCGCGCCACCAGTGCTTGTTGCTCGGCGGCGCTGGCGATCACCAGGTTGCGCTGGCTGATCTGCGAGATGGCGGCGGTGATTTTCTCCAGGGCGCTGCCGGCGCTGTTGGCCCGTTGCAGGGTTTGGCCGGCGTGTTCGGCGCTGCTGTTGAGGGCCTCGACGGTGTTCTGGGTACCTTGCTGGATGCTGGTGATCATCTGCTCGATTTCCTGGGTGGAGTCCTGGGTGCGCTGGGCGAGCGAGCGCACCTCATCGGCGACTACCGCAAACCCGCGCCCGGCTTCACCGGCGCGCGCGGCTTCAATGGCGGCGTTGAGCGCCAGCAGGTTGGTTTGCCCGGCAATGCCACGGATCACCTCCAGCACCTTGCTGATGTCCTGCGCCTGTACGGCCAGGCCTTCGGCCTTGTTCGAGGCGCCGAGCACTTCCTCCACCAGGTTCTGGATCGAACTGATGGTTTCGCTGATCTGGTAGTGGCCGTGCTTGCTGTCTTCGTCCGAGGCCTGGGACGCTTCGGCGCTGGACACCGCGTTACCCGCCACTTCGTCCACCGCTGCGCTCATCTGGTTGACGGCGGTGGCGGCCTGTTCGATTTCATCGTTCTGCGCCTGCAGGCCACGGGTGCTCTGGTCCATCACCGAACTCATTTCCTCGGCCGCCGAGGCCAGTTGCTGGGCCGACTCGCTGATGCCTCGGATGGTGCTCTGCAACTGCGCCTGCATGCTGGCCAGCGCGCTGAGCAGTTGGGCCGGTTCATCGGTGCCACTGACCTTGATCGGCTGGCTCAAGTCGCCGTTGGCGATGGTGCGTGCCACGCTCAGGGCCTGGGCGATTGGGTGGGTGATGCTGCGAGTCAACAACCAGGCCATCAGCAAGGTGGCGATCAGCGCACCCACGATAATCAGGCTGACCACCCACTGCGCGCTCGAATACATCTGTGCCGCCGAATCGGCGGCGGCCTCGACGCCGTTCTGGTTGAACACGATCAGGTTTTCCAGGCTCTGGCTGAGGACCGCACCCTGGGGGGCGAGGCGACTGACGAGCAGGTCGAGGGCGTCCTGCTGCTGATCCTTGTCCACCAGCGCGATCATTTGGCTAGCGATGGCGAGGTAGGTCGCCACATTGGTTCTCAGGGTTTTGAGCAACTCGCGTTCTTCGTCGTTGCTCAGCAAGGTTTCATGCCGGTCGAGCAAGGCTTGCAGCTCGCTGCCGGTGCGGGTGATCAGGCCTCGGCTGGTGTCACGCACCCGCGATTCGTCGGTGCTCACCATGCGCAGGGACTCCAGGCGGACCGTGGCGATCAAGGCGGCGCTGTCGTGGATGTTCTCGATGCTCGGCATCCAATTCTGTTCAATGACCAGCGCACTTTCGCGCAGCTTGACCATCTGGCCCAGCCCAAACAGCCCCACGATCACCAGCAAAGCGGCCAAAACCCCAAAACTCAGGCTGGCGCGCAGCCCGATCCGCATATTCCTCAACGACATCTCAATGCTCCTTGTGCGATTAAAACCTGCTCCCGTAGCGGTCTTTTGACCTTGTCAGGGCGGGAGAGGGCGCGCTGTATATCAAAGTGCCATCAAGCTAGTAATCGGGGTTTCCCTTACTTGGATCCAAAATCATGGCGCATTGCCAGGTTCAAGACCGTTGGCGCTTTTCCAGGGCGGGGTGGCAAGCCACGCGTTTGCGGGGCTAGAGGCGCGGCGGCGGGTGACGTGTGCGCACGTTTATTGACCGATTGGTCGACTTATAAAAAATCAAAATAAATGCATGAAGTGAACGAAGCTGTACAACGCGGCGCAAAAAATCGTCCTTCTCCTGCTCTCCTACACTGGCTAAGCTCAGGGCTTCCAGATGCCCGTTCGAGGTTTCCCGCATGCCGCAGTCCGCCCCCGCCATCGCCCGAATGATCCTCGATGGCTTCGATGATTACCGCGAGCACTTCCGCCAGATCACCGACGGCGCCCGCGAGCGATTCGAAAAGGCCCAGTGGCAACAGGGCCAGGCGGCGTCGGCGGCGCGCATCAACCTGTATGAGGACAAAGTTCTTGAGGTGACCACACGCCTGCGCGCCAGCTTCGATGCCGCGCTGTTGCTGAAGATTGACCTGTGGCCCCTGGTTAAAAGCGCCTACATCGGCCTGATCGACCTGCGCTTCGACGATGAACTGTCGGAGACCTGGTACAACTCGATCTTTTGCGGCCTGTTCAGCCACGACCTGATCAGCGACGGCTGCATGTTCATTCACACCACACGGCCAAGCCTGCGCCGGGCACGCGCGGCGCAAACTCGCACGTACGCACCGGCCGGCAACATTGCGCCGGTGCTGGCGCAAATTTTCACGGACTTCAGCTTCAGCGAACCCTACGCCGACTTGCCCGCCGACCTGCGGCGCCTCCAAGCGCAACTGCGCGAGAACCTGCCGGATTGGGTGTGCAAGGACCCGGACCTCAAGATCGAGCTGTTTGCCTCGGTGCTCTACCGCAACAAAGGCGCCTACCTCGTAGGGCGCATCTACACCCGTGACGAACAATGGCCCTTGGTGATCCCGCTGTTGCACCGCGAGGGGCAGGGGATCCAGATCGATGCGTTGATCACCGATGAAGCCGAGGTGTCGATCATCTTTTCGTTCACCCGCTCCTACTTCATGGTCGACGTGCCGGTACCGGCGGAATTCATCGGCTTTCTCAAGCGCATCCTGCCGGGCAAACACATCGCCGAGTTGTACACCTCCATCGGCTTCTATAAACACGGCAAGTCGGAGTTCTACCGCGCGCTGATCAACCACCTGGCGACCACTGACGATCAATTCATCATGGCTCCCGGTGTGCGCGGCATGGTCATGAGCGTGTTTACCCTGCCGGGCTTCAACACCGTGTTCAAGATCATCAAGGACCGCTTCTCACCGTCGAAAAACGTCAACCGCGCCACAGTGATCGAGAAGTACCGCCTGGTTAAAAGCGTTGATCGTGTCGGGCGCATGGCCGATACCCAGGAGTTCGCCGACTTCCGTTTTCCGCTGAGTAAGTTCGAGCCCGAGTGCCTTGCCGAGCTGTTGGAAGTGGCCGCCGGCACGGTCGAGGTGGAGGGCGACACGGTGCTGATTCGCCACTGTTGGACCGAACGGCGCATGACCCCGCTCAACCTCTATCTCGACAACGCCAACCCCGCCCAGGTGCGTGAAGCCCTGGAAGACTACGGCCTGGCCATCAAGCAACTGGCGGCGGCCAATATCTTCCCCGGCGACATGCTGCTGAAGAATTTCGGTGTCACCCGCCACGGTCGCGTGGTGTTCTACGACTACGACGAGATCTGCTTTCTTACCGAAGCCAACTTCCGCCACATCCCCGCACCGCGTACCCCGGAGGATGAAATGGCCTCCGAGCCCTGGTACTCCATCGGCCCGCTGGACGTGTTCCCGGAAGAGTTCCCGCCGTTCCTGTTTGCCGATGCCGGCCAGCGCAAGCTGTTCAATGAACTGCACGGCGAGTTGTACAACGCCGACTATTGGAAGGGCCTGCAAGACGCGATTCGGGCCGGCAAGGTGATTGATGTGTTTCCGTATCGCAGAAAAGAGCCGCTGTAAGCGTCAAACGGCAAGAGAAAACCACACGGTGCTTACTGAGTGCTTGAAGCTTGCCGCTTGCTGCTGCTTTTCTGCGACAATCCGCCCCCTGCCTATATAGAAGACCCTTGCGTACCTGATGACCGACCAAGCGCCCACTATCGACCAACTGCTCAAAAACCTCGATCACGCCATGCTCGCCGACCGCCACCGCTTGCGTCGGCAGTTGCTTGAGCTGCGCAAGAAACCCGACGAGGAGAAGCTGACGCAGTGGGTCACGCGCCTGCAGGCTTCCTGCGCCCAGGTCACGGCGCGGCGCGCCAGCCTGCCGGTGATTCGCTACGACGACAGCCTGCCGATCGCGGCCAAGCGCGACGAGATCAAGACGGCGCTGCAAAAGCATCAGGTGCTGATCATTGCCGGCGAAACCGGCTCGGGTAAAACCACCCAGTTACCGAAAATCTGCCTGGAGATCGGCCGCGGCCAGTACGGCCTGATCGGTCACACCCAGCCACGCCGGATCGCCGCGCGCAGCGTCGCCAGCCGCGTGGCCGAAGAGCTGGCCACGCCGCTCGGGGCGTTGGTCGGCTATCAAGTACGCTTCGAAGACCAGAGCGACTCCAATACCCTGGTCAAGCTGATGACCGACGGCATCCTGCTGGCGGAAACCCAGAACGACCGCTACCTGGAACGCTACGACACGATCATTGTCGACGAAGCCCACGAACGCAGCCTGAACATCGACTTCCTGCTGGGTTACCTCAAGACCCTGCTGCCGCGGCGCCCGGACCTGAAAGTCATCATCACCTCGGCGACCATCGACCTTGAACGGTTTTCCAAGCACTTCGACGATGCGCCGATTGTCGAGGTCTCGGGCCGCACCTTCCCGGTGGACACCTGGTATCGCCCGCTGACGCTGGAACAGGACGAGGAGGGCAACCGCGTCGAGGACGACTTGACCGTTGACCAGGCGATCCTCGCCACCCTCGACGAAATCGCCGCCTATGAGCGCAGCGAACGGCGCAGCCCCGGCGATGTGCTGGTGTTTTTGCCGGGTGAGCGCGAGATTCGCGACGCCGCCGAGATGCTGCGCAAGGCCCAGCTCAAGCACACCGAAATCCTGCCACTGTATGCGCGCCTGTCGCCGGCCGAGCAGCAGCGCATTTTCCAGTCCCACCCCGGCCGCCGGGTGGTGCTGGCGACCAACGTCGCGGAAACCTCGCTGACCGTGCCGGGCATTCGTTACGTGATCGACAGCGGCACCGCGCGCATCAGCCGCTACAGCTACCGTGCCAAGGTGCAGCGGCTGCCGATCGAGGCCATTTCCCAGGCCAGCGCCAACCAGCGTAAAGGCCGTTGTGGCCGGGTGGAGCCGGGCATCTGTATCCGCCTGTACAGCGAAGAAGATTTTATCGGCCGCCCGGAATTCACCGACCCGGAGATCCTGCGCACCAACCTGGCCGCCGTGATCCTGCAAATGCTGCACCTGCGCCTGGGCGAGATCACCGATTTCCCGTTTATCGAACCGCCGGATGGCAAGGCCATCAGCGACGGTTTCAACCTGCTGCAAGAGCTGTCGGCGGTCGACCGCAACAGCCAGCTCACGCCGCTGGGCCGTCAACTGGCGCGCCTGCCGGTGGACCCGCGCATGGGCCGCATGCTGCTCGAAGCCGCCAAGCTCGGCAGCTTGCAGGAAGTGCTGATCGTCGCCAGCGCGATGTCGATCCAGGATCCGCGCGAACGCCCGCCCGAGCGTCAACAGGCCGCCGACCAGGCCCACGCCCAATGGAAAGACCCGGACTCGGACTTCGCCGGGCTGGTCAACTTGTGGCGCGGCTTTGAAGAACAACGCCAGGCGCTCACCGCCAGCCCGCTGCGCAACTGGTGCCGCAAAAATTTCCTCAACTATTTGCGCCTGCGCGAATGGCGTGACTCCCATCGCCAGTTGAGCCTGATCTGCCGCGACATGCAGCTGGCCCTCAACAAAGAGCCGGCCGACTATCCGAAACTGCACAAGGCCGTGCTGGTGGGCCTGCTCAGCCAGATCGGCCAGAAGACCGAAGAGGGCGATTACCTCGGCGCGCGTCAGCGTCGCTTCTGGATTCACCCGTCATCGGGCATCGGCAAAAAACGCCCGCAATGGCTGATGACCGCCGAGCTGGTGGAAACCACCAAGCTCTATGCGCGCATGGTGGCCAAGATCGATGCCGACTGGATCGAGCCGTTGGCCGGGCACCTGATCAAGAAAAACCACTTCGAACCGCACTGGGAAAAAAAGCGCGGCCAAGTAGTGGCCTTCGAGCAGATCACCCTGTTCGGGCTGATTGTGGTCGGGCGCCGGCCGGTGCATTACGGGCCGATTGACCCGGTGGTGTCCCGCGAGCTGTTTATCCGCGAAGGCCTGGTGCGTGGCGAGATTCAGTCCCGCGCCAAGTGCCTCACGGCCAACCAGCAGTTGCTGGAGCAGCTCGACGAACTGGAAGCCAAGGCGCGCCGCCGCGACATCCTGGCCGACGAAGAAACCCTGTACGCCTTCTACGACGCGCGCTTGCCGGCGGAGATCCACCAGACCGCGACTTTTGACAGTTGGTACAAGGTCAACAGCCAGAAAGACCCGCAGTTGCTGATCATGCGTGAGGAAGATGTGCTGGCCCGCGAAGCCAGTGAAGTCACCGCCGCGCATTACCCGGACACCTTGCACCTGGGCGACCTGGCCCTGGCGCTCAGCTACCACTTCGAACCCAACCACCCGCGCGATGGCGTGACCTTGCGCGTGCCGGCGCCGCTGCTGCCGGCCTTGCCGCCGGAGCGCCTGGAATGGCTGGTACCGGGGTTGATCGAAGCCAAGTGCATTGCCTTGGTGCGCAACTTGCCCAAGGCTCTGCGCAAGAACTTCGTGCCGGTGCCGGACTTCATCAAAGCCGCGCTGCAACGCATCGAATTCGGCCAGGGCTCTTTGCCGCAGGCACTGGGCCGCGAACTGCTGCGCATGACCGGCGCGCGGGTCAGCGATGAAGCCTGGGCTGAAGCGGCGCAGCAGGTGGAAAACCACCTGAAGATGAACCTGGAAGTCGTCGACGCCCAGGGCAAGTTCCTCGGCGAAGGCCGTGACCTGGCCGAGCTGACCGCACGGTTCGCCGAAGCCAGCCAGGCCGCCCTGGCCGTGCCGCAAACCGCGAAGAGCCAGCAACCGGTGGAGGCCAAGGTGTTCGCCGCCGTGGCCGAGAAAACCCAGCAGAACATCGCCGGGCTGTCGATGACCGTGTATCCGGCGCTGGTGGAAGAAAACGGCACGGTCAAGGAAGGGCGTTTTTCCACCGCAGCCGAAGCCGAGTTTCAGCACCGCCGCGCCTTGCAGCGTCTGTTGATGCAGCAACTGGCGGAACCGGCCAAGTTCCTGCGCGGCAAATTGCCCGGCCTGACTGAGTTGGGCCTGATGTACCGCGAATTGGGGCGTATCGACGCGCTGGTGGAAGACATCCTGCTGGCCAGCCTCGACACCTGCGTGCTGGACGGCGAAGCCAGCCTGCCGCGTGATGGCGCGGGCCTGGCCGCCTTGGCCGAGCGCAAGCGTGGCAGTTGGACCGAGCATGCCGAACGCCTGGCGCGCTTGACCCTGGACGTGCTGAAACTCTGGCATGGCCTGCAAAAGCGCTTCAAAGGCAAGATCGACCTGGCCCAGGCCGTGGCGCTCAACGATATCAAGCAGCAGTTGAGCAACCTGGTGTACCCGGGTTTTGTGCGCGAAACCCCGGCACAGTGGCTCAAGGAGCTGCCGCGATACCTCAAGGCCATCGAACTGCGCCTGGAGAAACTGCCGGGCCAGGTGCAGAAGGATCGGGTGTGGAGCGGCGAACTCGGCGGGTTGTGGGCGCAGTACCAGAACCGTCTGAATAAACATACCCAGGAAGGCAAGCGCGACCCTCAGTTGGAGCTCTACCGCTGGTGGTTGGAGGAATATCGCGTGTCGTTGTTTGGCCAGCAATTGGGCACCAAGGTACCGATTTCCGACAAACGCTTGAGCAAGCAATGGGGCCAGGTAGAGCCCTGAAGCCTTGCTCGGTTTCCAGCACACAGCAGGTTCAAATGTGGGGGGGCTTGCTCCCACATTTAAAAGAGGCGCTTTTGAGAGAGGGCGCCAAATTCCTGGGTTTGTGGCAAACTTCGCCGCTATAAATCCCGGGATCGCCGCAAACGGCGGCGGCCCGATGGAATAAAGCATTGCCAGTTTGATGTCCGCCAGGCGGAATAAAACTACTTAAAGTTTGGTACGACGGTACCAATATCTTCTGCCTGACAGACATAGAGGAACGACCGTGCATAACGTCGTCATCAGCGGCACTGGCCTGTACACCCCTGCCAACAGCATCTCCAACGAAGAGCTGGTGCAGTCTTTCAATACCTATGTGCAACAGTTCAACCGCGACAACGCTGCCGCCATCGAGCGCGGGGACGTGCAGGCGCTGACCGAATCCAGCGCGGCGTTTATCGAGAAGGCATCCGGCATCAAGAGCCGCTTTGTGATGGACAAGGACGGCATCCTTGACCCGCAACGCATGACCCCGCGCCTGCCCGAGCGCAGCAATGACGAGTGGTCGGTACTCTGCCAGATGGCTATCGGCGCTGCCGAGCAAGCCTTGCAGCGCGCCGGCAAGACCGCCGCCGACATCGATGGCGTGATCGTCGCCTGTTCCAACCTGCAGCGTGCTTACCCGGCCATCGCCATCGAAGTCCAGGAAGCCCTGGGCATCGCAGGCTTCGGCTTTGACATGAACGTGGCGTGTTCCTCGGCCACGTTCGGCATCCAGAATGCCGCCAACAGCATCCAGCTGGGCCAGGCCCGGGCGATCTTGATGGTCAACCCGGAGGTCTGCACCGGTCACCTTAATTTCCGCGACCGCGACAGCCACTTCATCTTTGGCGATGCGGCCACGGCGGTCGTCCTCGAGCGCGCCGACCTGGCGACCTCCAAGCACCAGTTCGACGTGGTGAGCACCAAGCTGCTGACCAAGTTCTCCAATACCATCCGCAACAACTTCGGCTTCCTCAACCGCGCGGCGGAGGAAGGCATCGGCGCGCCGGACAAACTGTTCGTGCAGGAAGGCCGCAAAGTCTTCCGCGACGTGTGCCCGATGGTGGCCGAGCTGATCGGCGTGCATCTGGCGGAAAACCAGCTGGAGGTGGCTGATGTGAAGCGCTTCTGGCTGCACCAGGCCAACCTGAGCATGAACCACCTGATCGTGAAGAAGCTGCTGGGCCGCGAAGCTACCGTGGAAGAGGCCCCGGTAATTCTCGATACGTACGCCAATACCAGCTCGGCCGGTTCGGTGATTGCGTTTCACACTTATCAGGATGATCTGCCCAAGGGCGCGGTCGCGGTACTCAGCTCGTTTGGCGCGGGCTATTCAATCGGCAGCGTGATCCTGCGCAAGCGCTGAGAATGCGCTGGCGCGCGATCAACTGCGGGAGCGGGCTTGCGAAAGCGCTCGGCCAGTCACCGGATACTGTGGCTGACACGGCCCCTTCGCGAGCAAGCCCGCTCCCACATTGACCGTATTCCACGGCAAGATCGAGGTTAACGATGGCAGCAGTGGACGACACGCACCTGCTTGAACGTTTGCTCAAGGGTGAGCAGCGGGCCTACAAGGAATTGGTCGTCACCTACCAGAGCGCCATGCGCGCGGTGGCTTATGCGATTGTCGGCCAGCGCCATGCCGATGAAGTGGTGCAGGACGCCTGGCTGTCGGTGGTGCGCAACCTGGGAAAATTCGAAGGGCGCTCCAGCCTCAAGACCTGGCTGCTGACCATCACCGCCAACGCTGCCAAGGGCCGCTACAAACAGAATCGTCGCGAAGTGCTGCTCGACGATTTACCGTCGCCCCACGGCACCATCGGCGATGATCGCTTCAGCCCCGACGACGGTCACTGGGCTGTTGCCCCGTATGCCTGGCACCAGGACACCCCGGAAGCGCTGCTCACCGAAGACGAACTGCGCAAATGCCTGGAACATACGTTACTCAGTTTGTCGCAACTGCAAAGCAGCGTGCTGGTGCTGCGCGAGCGCCAGGGCCTGGAATTGGAAGAGATCTGTAATCTCCTGAGCCTCACGCTCTCCAATGTCCGTGTGCTGTTGCACCGAGCGCGGCTGAAAGTCTTCGCCACGGTGGAGCATTTTGAGGAAACGGGCGAATGTTGACCTGCAAGGAACAAGTGGCGCGATCCAGTGATTATCTCGATGGGCAATTGACCTTTCGCGAGCGTCTGCTGGTGCGTCATCACTTGATGTTCTGCCCGAACTGCCGCCGGTTTATTCGTCAGATGCGCCTGCTGCAGGCGACGCTGAAGATCATGCCGCAGGAGCCGGTGAAAGAGGCTGATGCCCTGGCGCAGCGGCTGGCGGCCGAGCGGCTCAAGGATCTGTAAGACGGTTGCAAATCAAAAACGGCAAGTGACGCGCTTCTCCTTGAAGCGTGCCGCTTGCCGCTTGACGCTGCTTGTTTAGAACTTGGCCTCGGCATCCAACTGCAAGGTATTGGCGTTGGCGTCACGCTGGGTGCGGCTGGCGAAATCCGCCTTGGTCAGGAAGTAGGTGGCGCCGACCGCGAAGTTCTTGTCGATGTCGTAACCCACTTTGAGCTTGTGCCCGCGCGAGCCGGTGGTGCCGTTGGCAAAGTCCGAGTCGGTGAAGGCACCCACCACGGCGTTACGTTGCGTATCGCGGTAGTTGTAGTCCAGGTTGAAACCGAACACCTTGGACTTGGCGCCCAGCAACCAGGCGGTGTCCTGATCGGTAGAGGCGTCGTTGTTTTTCACGTATTGGCCATACAGCGACAGCGGAACAGCCAGGCCGCCGATGTCCAGTTGGCTGAAACCTTCGTACAGGCGGAACTCTTCGTTGGCCGAGTTACCGTTGACCGCCAGGGCGCATGGCGTGGTGGTCGTGGTGCAGCGGCTGTCCTCATCGTTCTGGTAGGCGTACACGCTGCCGCCCACGGTCAGTTTGAGGTTGTCGGTCAGCGCGAAGCGCGAACCCAGTTGGCCGGCCGTCAGGCGCAGGTCGTGACGGAACTGCACGCCGTCGCCGTCCACGTTGTCCTTGAGGTTGTAGTTGCCGATGCTGCCGAACACCTCGGCGCTGCCACCCAATGGGTACTTGTAGGTCAGGGCCAGGCCTTCCGGGTTGATATCGCTATCCCAGATCACGTCGCCCATGTTGACCCAGGGTTGCAGCATCTTGCCGCCGATCACGTGCAGGTTCTTGATCTGGTCGGGGTGGTAGTCGATATAGCCCAGGTCCAGCCAGATCGACTTCTTGTCGAAGTAACCATCCTGGTCCTGGTTGGTGGAACGCGCATCGTCGCCGCCGCCGGTGGCGATACGAATACCGGTGTCCACTTGCGGGTTGATTTCGGTGTAGGCGCCCAGGCGGGCACGAATACGCTGACGGTCCTTGTCGCGCCCGCCGTTGTTGGGTTCGCCATCGATCTTGATGGTTTCCTGACGGAACCGCACATCACCCTTGAACTGCGTCTTGGCGGCCCAGGCCAGCTTCTGGTCGAAGCTGCTCAGCTCGTTGGTTTTTTTCGCGGTGGCCGCGATCTGTTCGTTGGTCTCTTGTTGAGCTTGCCGTGCGATCTGCTGTTCTTTCTGGTCTTTGGCCAACTCACTTTGCAGTTCGGTGTACTGCGCAGCGGTAATCTGGCCGTTGGCCTTGAGCATGTCGAGCAATTTAGCGTCGACTGCGGCGCTGGCCGGAACGCTCAGGGCCAGTAACAGGCCGCCGCACAGGGCCGCCGCAGTTTTAGTGGAAGCAAGACGCATATCAATCTCCGAAAGTGAGGAGGGATGGCAAACCATCCAGGACACAACCGACCGATGACGGACGGAAAAATAGCCGCCTGCTAGAACCAGGCGCTCTAAAAACAGGCGTCAGTATCGCGAGGCTTTATGACGCAGCAGTGGCGAAGTGATGTCATCTACATGACAAATCACTCAGCCTTGGAACTAATGGTTTAGAGCCTTGTCGTGCGATTTGAAGGTGTGCCAGGCCCGCCGATAAGCGATACTCGCCAGGCTTTCACGCCCTGAAGTAGTGAGGATGCCGATGCCGCTGCAACGCCTGGACAGCCTGTCCGAAATCGACCCGCAGGTGTGGGACGCCCTCGCGCCGCAGGCCCAGCCTTTTGTGCGGCATGCGTTCCTGAGCGCACTGGAAGACAGCGCCAGCCTGGGCCCGCAATCGGGCTGGCGACCCGAGCATTTGCTGCACTGGGAGGGTGATCGGCTGGTGGCGGCACTGCCGGGTTATCGCAAGTGGCATTCCTACGGTGAGTATGTGTTCGACCATGGCTGGGCCGACGCCTGTGCGCGGGCGGGTATCGACTACTACCCCAAGCTGCTCACGGCCGTGCCCTTCAGCCCGGTCAGCGGGCCACGGCTATTGGCCGCCAACGCCGAGGATGGCTTTGAACTGCTCAACAGCCTGCCGGGTTATCTGGAAATCGAAGGGCTTAGCAGTGCGCACGTCAATTTCACCGATGCGTTGGCCGATGAGGCGCTGGCCCGGCAACCGGGCTGGATGCAGCGCCTGGGCTGCCAGTTTCATTGGCAGAACCGTGGTTATCGCGACTTCCAGGATTTCCTCGACGCCCTCAGTTCACGCAAGCGCAAGCAGATGCGTAAAGAACGTGAACAAGTGGCGGGGCAGGGCATCGATTTCGAATGGTTGCAAGGTGGTGAACTGAGCGAGGCGCAGTGGGATTTTGTCTACGCCTGCTATGCCAACACCTACGCGGTACGCCGCCAGGCCCCGTACCTGACCCGCGCGTTTTTCAGTCTGCTGGCCGAACGCATGCCCCAGGCCATCCGCGTGGTACTGGCCAAGCAAGGCCCGCGGCCCGTTGCCATGGCCTTCAGCCTGATCGGGGGTGACAGTTTTTATGGTCGCTACTGGGGCTGCCTGGCGGAATTCGATCGCCTGCATTTCGAAACCTGTTTTTACCAGGGCATGGACTACGCCATCGCTCAGGGCCTGCAACGCTTCGACGCCGGCGCCCAGGGCGAGCACAAACTGATTCGCGGGTTCGAACCGGTGATCACCCGTTCCTGGCACTACCTGCGTCATCCGGGGTTGAAGAATGCCGTGGAGGACTTCCTCGAGCGCGAGCGGGTGGGGATTGTGGCCTATGCCGAAGAGGCGAGGGCGGCCCTGCCTTATCGGCAGGCGTGAGTCGTCCCGATAGCACTAACCCGTCAACGCACTGTTGACTGCCCCAGCGCTATCGGGAGCAAGCCCGCTGTGGTAGAGGCGGGGCAGTATTCAATCGATACCCACAAACCCCCCGGTCTGGTGCTGCCACAACCGGGCATACAGCCCCTTATGCGCCAGCAGCTCGGCATGGCTGCCACTTTCGGCAATCTGGCCTTTTTCCAGCACCACCAGGCGATCCATCCGCGCAATGGTCGACAAGCGGTGCGCAATCGCGATTACCGTCTTGCCTTGCATCAGGGTCTCCAGGCTTTCCTGGATCGCCGACTCCACTTCCGAGTCGAGCGCCGACGTGGCTTCGTCCATGATCAGGATCGGAGCGTCCTTGAGCAGTACGCGGGCGATAGCGATGCGCTGGCGTTGCCCGCCCGACAGTTTCACCCCGCGTTCGCCCACATGGGCATCCAGCCCGGTGCGGCCTTCGGCGTCCGACAGCAGCGGGATGAACTCATCGGCGCGGGCCTTGTGCACGGCGGCCCAGAGTTCTTCGTCGGTGGCGTCGGGCTTGCCGTACAGCAGGTTGTCGCGGATCGAGCGGTGCAGCAACGAGGTGTCCTGGGTGATCATGCCGATCCGCTCGCGCAGGGACTCCTGTGCCACCTCGGCGATGTTCTGGCCGTCGATCAGAATGCGCCCGCCTTGCAGGTCATAGAGGCGCAGCAGCAGGTTGACCAGGGTCGACTTGCCCGCCCCCGACGGGCCGATAAGGCCGATTTTTTCGCCGGCCTTGATCTCAAGGTTCAAGTTGCCAATGATCCCGCTGCGTTTGCCGTAGTGAAAATCCACCTGTTCAAAACGCACTTCGCCGTGGGGCACGCTCAGGCGTGGGGCGTTGTCGCGGTCGACCACCGCCAATGGTTGGGCGATGGTCTTGAGGCCGTCCTGCACGATGCCGATGTTTTCGAAAATGCCGTTGACCACCCACATGATCCAGCCGGACATATTGACTATCCGAATCACCAGGCCCGTGGCCAGCGCGATGGCGCCTACGGAGATCAGCGATTGCGTCCACAGCCACAGGGCCAGGCCGGTGGTGGTGACGATCAGCAGACCGTTCAGCACGGTGATCACCGCATCCATGCTGGTGAGCACGCGTGCCGCCAGCTGGGTTTTTTCGGTTTGCTCAATGATCGCTTCCTTGGCGTATTCCTGCTCATTCTGCGTATGGGCGAACAGCTTCAAGGTGGTGATGTTGGTGTAGCCGTCGACGATGCGGCCCATGAGTTTGGAGCGCGCTTCGGAAGAAATCACCGAGCGTTCCTTGACCCTTGGCACGAAGTAACGCAAAGCCAGGCAGTAGCAAATGATCCAGGTGATCAGCGGGATCATCAGCCGCCAGTCGGCCTCGGCAAACAACACCAGCGAAGTGATGGCGTAGATCGATACATGCCAGATGGCCTCCGCGGTTGCCACCGCAGAGTCACGCAGGGCGTTGCCGGTTTGCATGATGCGCTGGGCAATGCGCCCGGCGAAATCATTCTGGAAGAAATTCAAGCTCTGCTTGAGCACGTAGCTGTGGTTCTGCCAGCGGATCTGGCTGGTCATGCCGGGGTTGATGGTCTGGTGCACCAGCAGATCATGCAGGCTGTTGAAAATCGGCCGCAGCAGCAGGGCGACCACGGCCATCCAGATCAGCTCGGCGCTGTGCACTTGGAAGAAGTTGGCGGGCGGTGTGCCCTGGGCCAGGTCGATAATGCGGCTCAGGTAGCTGAACAGCGCGACTTCGATCAATGCGCCGACCAGCCCCACCACGAGCAGCGCGGCAAAGCACGGCCACACCTGGCGCAGGTAGTAGAGGTAGAAGGGCAGGACTTTATCGGGCGGGGCGGCGCTGGGGGCGTCGCGGAAAATATCGATCAGTTGTTCAAAACGACGATAGAGCATTAGGGTTGACGCCCGCCGGGCGGGCTCTCCTTTCAAATGCGCGCGCAGCCTTGTGGGCTACGCGCGAAGCTTCCTGCAAACCTCAGTCGATGCGCTTGGCCGACTTGATGATCACAGGATCGATTGGCACGTTTTGCATGCCCTGCTTGGTGGTGGTCTGGGAGTTGACGATGATGTCGACCACGTCCATGCCCTTGACCACTTTGGCGAACACGGCATAACCGGCATCGCGACCTGGGTCGAGGAAGGCATTGTCGGCCACGTTGATGAAGAACTGGCTGGTGGCCGAATCCGGGTTCGAGGTGCGGGCCATCGACAGTGTGCCGCGCACGTTATGCAGGCCGTTGCTGGCTTCGTTCTTGATCGGCGCTTCGGTCGGCTTTTGCGACATCTGCTGGGTGAAGCCGCCGCCCTGGACCATGAAGCCTGGGATCACCCGGTGGAAAATCGTGTTGGTGTAGAAGCCCTTGTCGACATAGGCCAGGAAGTTCTTGGTACTGATCGGGGCCTTCACCGGGTCCAGTTCGATTTCAATCTGGCCGTTGGTGGTGTCGAGCAAAACGTGCGGCGCCTTGGCCGGCTCAGCCGCCATCAGGTTGGCAGCGAACAAGGCGGAACCGGCAAAGAAGGCGATTTTTTTCAGCATGGGTCAGTGATCCTGGGTAGTGGTGTCGACGGTCGTTAGAAAGTCGAGCAGGGTAGCGTTAAAGACTTCGGGTTGATCCAAGGGCGTGGCGTGACGGGAATCCTCGATCACCACCAGTCGCGCATCGGGCAGCAGTTTTACATAGATTTCTTTCTGGGCCACGGGGGTGTAGTCGTGGTCGGCGCTGATGACCAGGGTTGGACAGGTAATCCGCCAAAGTCGTTCCTGCACACCCCAGCCCACAATCGCATCGAAGCTGGCGAGATAAGCACGTTTGTCGTTTTTTGCCCAGCGTTCGGCCATCTTGCGGCGCAGGTCGGCCTGCTCCGGTTTGGGAAATAATCGGTCACCCAGCGCCTTGCCGATGGTGCTCAGGCTGAGTACGCGGGCCAGGGTCCGGCGCTTGGCCCATTGCCAATAATCATCGGCGCTGCGCACTTTTACCTCGGGGGCACTGTTGACGATGCACAGGCTCCTGACCAGGGCGGGTTGGTCCACGGCCAACTGAAACGCGATCATGCCGCCCATGGACAGGCCCACTACATGGGCGGGCGGCAGGTTCAAGTGGTCGAACAGTGCCAGCAGGTCATGGGCAAACCCCTGGATGCTGTAGCGCTCGCGGGGTTTGTCGGAGCGCCCGTGGCCGCGAACGTCGACCACGACCAGGCGGTAGTGCCTGGCCAGTACCGGCACTTGCAGTTCCCAGTCCTGGCTGCTGGAGCCGAGGCCGTGGATCAGCAGCAGCGGGGTGCCGTGGCCGTATTCCTCGTAGTGCAGGCTGCAGTCGTCGTGGTCGAACCAGGCCATGCATGAACTCCGTCTCAGGCTTGCCGGGGGGCGGCGAAAGGTGCGTCCAGCGGGGCCGTGTCAAAAGTGCGCAGCAACTCCACCAGGATCTGCGTTGCGGGCCCCAAGGGTTTGTCTTTGTTTGAGTACAGGTAGAACGTAGGGTGGCGGCTGCCACCCTGCTCCAAGGGTAGTTGCTTGAGCACGCCCTCGGCGAGTTCGCGCTCGATCATGTGCCGGGGCAACCAGGCAAAGCCCAGGCCGCTGCCGACGAAGGATGCCGCGGTGGCCAGGCTGCCGACGGTCCAGCGCTGCTCGGCGCCGAGCCAGCCCACATCGCGGGGTTGCTGGCGGCCGGAGTCGCGGATCACCACTTGCATCTGGCTTTCCAGGTCCTGGAAGCTCAGCTCGCGATTCATGCGGTGCAGGGCGTGCTCGGGATGGGCCACGGCGACGAATTCCACGTCGCTCATTTCCGTGCCCAGGTAACCGGGGATGCTGAAGCCGCAGATCGCCAGGTCGGCCACGCCCTCGATCAGCAGTTCCTCGACGCCCGACAACACCTCTTCACGCAGGCGCACGCGGCAGCCACGGCTCTGCGGCATAAAAGCGCTGAGCGCACGTACCAGGCGTGCGTTAGGGTAGGCGGCATCGACCACCAGCCGCACTTCGGCTTCCCAGCCCTGTTCCATATGGTGGGCGAGGTCTTCCAGTTGGCTGGCGTTTTTGACTAACTGCCGGGAGCGCCTCAATAGCACTTCGCCGGCATCGGTCAGCACCGCCTTGCGCCCATCGATGCGCAGCAGTGGCACGCCGAGCTGGTCTTGCATGCGGGCCACGGTGTAGCTCACCGAGGACTGCGAACGGTGCAGCGCTTCGGCCGCCTGGGCGAAGCCGCCATGGTCGACCACGGCTTGCAGCGTGCGCCATTGATCGAGAGTAACGCGGGGCGCTTTCAAGATAGGTTCCTCTTGTCCTAAGCTGGCGGTCCTTATTGGAGACTGCCGAATGAGAAAATTCTGTTGTGTGTTGCTGGCGCTGCTGCCGATGAGCGCGTTCGCCTACCCCATCGACGTGACCAAAAAGATCGATGGCGTGAGCGTGGACTACACCGCCTCCGATGTGGACGGCGACATCAGTTCGATTCAACTCAATAACTACGGCACCCGAGACGCGGTGTGCTCGGTAACCTTCACCAACGGCCCGGAAGCGCCGCGACGTCGCACGGTCACGGTACCGGCGGGCAAAAGCACCAACACCACGGTGAAGTTCAACCGCGCCATTATCAAGATGCGTATTGCCCTGGCTTGCGCGCCGAAATAAAGCGGCAGCGGAGCATGCCCACAGGAATACTCCGCTTATCAACAAATTTCTAGATGGGTTGCAGCAGTTTTTTGCGCTTTTTTATCGAATGAGCCTTGGTTAATCTTTTCTCCATCGACTTACAGCAGTTTCAGATGGAGCCTACGAAGCCATGTCCAACGTTCTGATCATCGAAAGCAGCGCCCGCCAAACGGATTCGATCTCCCGCCAATTGACCCGGCAGTTCATCAGCCAATGGCAGGCCGCCCACCCGGCGGATCGGATCACCGTGCGTGACGTGGCCCGTGAACCGGTGCCGCACCTGGACGCCAACTTGCTCGGCGGCTGGATGAAACCGGCGGAGCAGCGCAACGACGACGAACAGATTTCTCTGGACCGCTCCAACGAGTTGACCGACGAACTGCTGGCCGCCGACGTGCTGGTCATGGCTGCACCGATGTACAACTTCGCCATCCCGAGCACCTTGAAAGCCTGGCTGGACCACGTGTTGCGGGCCGGCGTGACCTTCAAGTACACCGCGACCGGACCGCAGGGTTTGCTGACCGGCAAGCGCGCCATTGTGCTCACCGCTCGCGGCGGCATTCATACCGGCGCCAGCTCCGATCACCAGGAACCGTACCTGCGCCAGGTCATGGCCTTTATCGGGATTCACGATGTGACTTTCATCCATGCCGAAGGGGTGAACCTGAGCGGTGACTTCCAGGAGAAGGGCATCAATCACGCCAAGGCGCTGATCGCCCAGGTGGCGTGATCCTTTAATCGTCACGTAATCGCCCGGTGTTTATATCGCTTCACGCAAACCCTTCAAGTACGCGTATCGAACCTCCCTTTGCACTTGTTGCTCCTGAGTGCTCCTGCCCGACTGACGCTTTAGCGAGGTCGGGTTTTTTTTGCCCCGAGTTTCTTCACATCCCGAAAACCTTTAATGTCGCGCCCATTCAAAACGAGGCGCGCATGGGCTATCTACTGGTTGTCACCCTGATACAGGCTTTTTCCTTCAGCTTGATCGGCGAATACCTCGCCGGCCACGTCGACAGCTACTTCGCGGTGCTGGTGCGTGTGGTACTGGCCGGGCTGGTGTTTATCCCGCTGACGCGCTGGCGCTCGGTGGAGCCTGCGTTCATGCGCGGCATGCTGGTGATCGGCGCCCTGCAGTTCGGTGTGACCTACGTGTGCCTGTACCTGAGCTTTCGTGTGCTCACGGTGCCGGAGGTGTTGCTGTTCACCATTCTTACGCCGTTACACGTGACCTTGATCGAAGATGCCCTCAACCGACGCTTCAACCCGTGGGCGCTGGTCGCCGCACTGGTGGCGGTGGCGGGCGCGGCGGTGATTCGTTTCGACCAGATTACCCCGCACTTCCTGATGGGCTTTTTGCTGCTGCAACTGGCCAACTTCACCTACGCCGCCGGGCAAGTGATGTACAAGCACCTGGTGGCGCGTTATCCGAGTGACCTGCCGCATTACCGGCGTTTCGGCTACTTCTACCTCGGCGCCTTGTTGGTGGTGCTGCCGGCATTCCTGTTGTTCGCCAAGGCCGATTTCCTGCCGCAAGCGCCGCTGCAATGGGGTGTGCTGGTGTTCCTGGGCCTGGTCAGCACCGCGCTCGGCATGTATTGGTGGAACAAAGGCGCGTGCCTGGTGCATGGCGGCACGCTGGCAGTGATGAATAACCTGCATGTGCCGGTGGGGTTGTTGCTGAACTTGCTGATCTGGAACCAGCACGAGCCGCTGGGGCGTTTGGCATTGGGCGGGTTGGTGATTCTGGGGGCGGTGTGGATCAGTCGGTTGGGTGTGCGCAAAGCCCCGACCCGCGCCTGAGCACACCGCTGAGCCGAGGCGTTATATAGCGCGGTGTTCGGTGGTCGGCAAGTGGCTGGCCCCCACCACCGCCGGCAACATCCCCGCGCGTAAGTCATTGCCACTCGGCTGCTGATATAAGCTCAAGCCGAACTCCGGCAGCACCGCCAGCAGGTAATCGAAGATATCGCCCTGGATGCGCTCGTAATCGGCCCACGCCGTGGTGCGGGTAAAGCAGTAGATCTCCAGCGGCACCCCCTGGGCGGTGGTTTGCATCTGGCGCACCATGCACGTCATGTTCGGCTGGATGTCCGGATGGCTTTTCAGATAAGCCAGGGCGTAGGCGCGGAAGGTGCCGAGGTTGGTCATGCGCCGGCGGTTGGCCGACAGTTGCGCGGTGTTGCCCTGGGCCTCGTTCCAGGCCTTGAGCTCGGCCTGTTTGCGGCTGATGTAGTCGGTGAGCAGGCGAACCTGGGTCATGCGGACTTCTTCATCGTCATGCAAAAAGCGTACGCCGCTGGCGTCGATGTACAGGCTGCGCTTGATCCGGCGGCCGCCCGAGGCCTGCATGCCGCGCCAGTTCTTGAACGACTCGGACATCAGTCGCCACGTGGGAATGGAGACGATGGTCTTGTCGAAATTCTGCACCTTGACCGTGTGCAGGGTGATGTCCACCACATCGCCGTCGGCGCCGACCTGGGGCATTTCGATCCAGTCGCCCACGCGCAGCATGTCGTTGCTGGTGAGCTGCACACTGGCGACGAACGAGAGCAGGGTGTCCTTGTACACCAACAGAATTACCGCCGACATCGCACCCAGGCCCGAGAGCAGCAACAGCGGCGAACGATCGATCAGGGTGGCGACGATGATGATCGCGCCAAACACGAACAGCACCATCTTCGCCAATTGCACGTAGCCCTTGATCGAGCGGGTACGCGCGTGTTCGGTGCGTGCGTAGATGTCCAGCAGGGCATTGAGCAGGGCGCTCATCGCCAACACCAGGAACAGAATGGACAGGGCCAGCGCAACATTGCCGATAAACAGGATGGCGGTCTTACTCAGGGCCGGCACCAGGTACAGGCCGAACTGGATCACCAGCGACGGCGTCATCTGCGCCAGGCGGTGGAAGACTTTGTTGTGCCGAAGGTCATTGAGCCAGTGCAGCGCCGGTTGCCGGCCGAGCAGTTTGACGGCGTGGAGGATGAGGTAACGCGCCACCCGTCCGAGTAACAGGGCGACGACCAGCAACACCAGAAAACCCAGGCTGGCATGCAGCATCGGGTGTTCGTCGAGGGCGCCCCAGAGGTCTTGGACGTTGAGCCAGAGCTGTTTGATATCCATGGGTGAAACCGATTCTTCTGTTAAGACAAGATGGGGCGATTAGAGCATTTAAGTGCTGCAAAGTTGACCTTGCGTATAAATTCCATGACAAAAATCAGCTGTTTAGCCCCGTGCGCGTAAAGAAACTCGGTTTGGACGCCCGAAACCGTTACCCTATGCAGCTGATATTTTGTATTTCTTCGAGGTAGCACCCGTGTTTTCCCAATTCGCCCTGCACGAACGCCTGCTCAAAGCCGTGGCCGAGCTTAAATTTGTCGAGCCTACGCCTGTGCAAGCAGCGGCCATCCCGCTCGCGCTTCAAGGGCGTGACCTGCGGGTGACGGCTCAAACCGGTAGCGGCAAGACCGCCGCGTTCGTCCTGCCGGTCCTGAACCGTTTGATTGGCCCGGCCAAGGTCCGCGTCAGCATCAAGACCCTGATTCTGCTGCCGACCCGCGAGTTGGCCCAGCAGACCCTCAAGGAAGTCGAGCGCTTCTCGCAGTTCACGTTCATCAAGTCCGGCATTATCACCGGCGGCGAAGACTTCAAGGTCCAGGCGGCCATGCTGCGCAAGGTGCCGGACATCCTCATCGGCACCCCGGGCCGCATGATCGAGCAACTCAACGCCGGCAACCTTGACCTCAAGGAAGTCGAAGTGCTGGTGCTGGACGAAGCCGACCGCATGCTCGACATGGGCTTTGCCGACGATGTGCAGCGCCTGGTCGGCGAATGCGTCAACCGTCAGCAGACCATGCTGTTCTCCGCCACCACCGGCGGTTCGACCCTGCGCGACATGGTCGCCAAGGTGCTGAACAACCCTGAGCACTTGCAGGTCAACAACGTCAGCGACCTGAACGCGACCACGCGTCAGCAGATCGTCACTGCCGACCATAACGTGCACAAAGAGCAGATCCTCAACTGGCTGTTGGCCAACGAGACCTATCAGAAGGCCATCGTGTTCACCAACACCCGCGCGGCGGCCGACCGCATCTACGGTCGCCTGGTGGCCCAGGAATACAAGGCGTTCGTGCTGCACGGCGAAAAAGACCAGAAGGACCGCAAGCTGGCCATCGACCGCCTCAAGGCCGGTGGCGTGAAGATTCTGGTCGCCACCGACGTCGCTGCCCGCGGTCTGGACGTGGACGGCCTGGATCTGGTGATCAACTTCGACATGCCGCGCAGCGGCGACGAGTACGTGCACCGTATCGGCCGTACCGGGCGTGCCGGCAACGATGGCCTGGCCATCTCGCTGATCTGCCACGGCGACTGGAACCTGATGTCGAGCATCGAGCGCTACCTCAAGCAGTCGTTCGAGCGCCGTACCATCAAGGAAGTCAAAGGCACCTACACCGGGCCGAAAAAGGTCAAGGCCTCGGGCAAGGCAGTTGGGGTGAAGAAGAAAAAGACCGACGCCAAGGGTGACAAGAAGAAAACCGGCGCCAAGTCGCCGACCAAGCGCAAGATCGCCAACCGGCCGAAGACCGACAACCTGTCGCTCGTCAGCAAGGACGGCATGGCCCCGCTCAAGCGCCGCAAGCCAGAAGCACCCGCTGCCGAGTAAGGCGCCGGCTGCTGTGAAAAAAAACCGGACATTGTCCGGTTTTTTTTGCCTTCAGTTTTTGGCCTTGGCGGCGGCTTCTTTCAGCTCTTTGAGGCGTGCGTCGATCAACTGGCACTTATCGGGCAATCGCGCGCTTTCGGTGTCCAGGTCCATTTTTTGTAGCTCGGCATTCATCTCCTTGGCCTGGGTCGGGTTTTGCTCGGTCAAACGGGTGACTTCCTTGGCCAGCGCTTCACGCTTGGCCGTGGCTTCTTCGGGCGTGCAGGCCCAGGCGGGCAGGGCGGTAAGCAGGGCGGTGGCGATGGCCAGGATTTTCAGGGTGCTCATGGTTCGGACCTCCTTGGTAATGATGTGCGGTTGAGGGGGCGAACGTCTGGAAAGTTCAGAGAAGTGACGCTCGTCCGTTTGGCTGAACGGCTGCCGACGCGGTGTGTCACTCCTTATGACGGGCTACTTTTTCGCCTGCAGGAGGAATCAGGATGACGACTTACAACTGGGATTTGATCGAACGTCTGCTGCATGAAGTGCAGAACGGCGAAGGCAGCTTTGCCCCACGCAAATACGCCGAACAGGAAGCAGCGGATAAGGCCACGGCAGGCGAGGACACCGGCAACCTGGATGCGCTGAAGAAGACCGCCGCCGATTACGAGGCGTTGCTGTTCAAGCGCGGTTTTATCGAATCACGCCCGGAGGAAGAGGGCGGCAATGGCGAGAATTTCATTTTGACGGCGCTGGGCGCGCAATTGCTGGCGCTGATCGACAGTTCCATTCCGGGCAATGACCACCCGCGCCAGGTGCTGGACGAGCAAGCGGATGCGCTGGACCCAGCGACATTTGCCGACGTGGCCTCCAAGGCCCAGATCGCCTGACCTCATCACGCGCCGGCACCCGCCTGGCCGGCGCGAAACTGTCGGATCGGTAATCTGCCGCTAAGGTTGCTGACAGCCGGCGCCGCCTAATCTGCTGCCATTCAACTCATGGACTTGAATCGGCATGCATTCCACTACCTCCAGACGCACTTTCGTCAAAGGCCTGGCCGCCGGCGGCCTGTTGGGCGGGCTCGGGCTTTGGCGCCCCCCGGTGTGGGCGCTGACCAGCCCCGACCAGCCGACGGTGCTGGCGGGCACTGAATTTGATGTGTTCATCGGCCAGACCGTCGTCAACCTTACCGGCCAGGCGCGCACCGCGTTGACCATCAACGGCAGCCTGCCCGGCCCGCTGTTGCGCTGGCGCGAAGGCGACACCGTGACCCTGCGCGTAAAAAACCAGTTGGCCGCGCCTACCTCGATTCACTGGCACGGGATTGTGCTGCCTTCGACCATGGACGGCGTGCCAGGGCTGAGCTTCAAGGGCATCGAGCCGGGCGGCGTGTTTGTCTATCAGTTCACGCTCAAGCAGCACGGCACCTACTGGTACCACAGCCATTCGGGGTTCCAGGAGCAACAGGGCGTGTACGGCCCTTTGGTGATCGACCCCAGGGAGCCGGAGCCTTACACCTATCAGCGCGATTACGTGGTGATGCTGTCGGACTGGACCGACGAAGACCCGGTGGCCCTGATGAAGACCCTCAAAAAGCAGTCCGATTACTACAACCTGCACAAACCTACCGTGGGTGATTTTGCGCGCGATGTGGGCAAGCAGGGCTGGTCGGCCACCGTTGCCGACCGCTGGATGTGGGCGCAGATGAAGATGAACCCCACCGACCTTGCCGACGTCAGCGGCCAAACCTACACCTACCTGCTCAACGGCCAGCCGCCCGGTCGGAACTGGACCGGGCTGTTTCAGGCCGGGGAAACGATTCGCCTGCGCTTTATCAATGGCTCGGCGATGACCTATTTCGATGTGCGCATTCCGGGCCTGAAAATGACCGTCATCGCCGCCGACGGCCAGCCGGTGACGCCGGTCAGCGTGGATGAGTTGCGCATCGCGGTCGCCGAAACCTTTGATGTGCTGGTGGAGCCCACGGCCGAGGCTTACACCTTGTTTGCCCAATCGATGGACCGCACCGGCTATGCCCGAGGCACCCTGGCCCGGCGGGCCGGCGCGGTGGCCCCGGTGCCGCCGCTCGACCCACGTGTCTGGCTGAGCATGCAAGACATGAGCATGGGCGGCATGGACCACGGCGCCATGGCGGATATGCCCGCAATGGAAGGCATGGACCACAGCATGGGCGCGATGCCGATGCAGGCGCACCCGGCCAGCGAGGCAAACAACCCGCTGGTGGACATGCAGGCCATGAACCCGCTGCCCAAGCTCGACGACCCCGGTATCGGCCTGCGCGACAACGGCCGGCGGGTGCTGACCTACGCCGACCTGCGCAGCACGTTCGAGGACCCTGATGGCCGTGATCCCACGCGTACCATCGAGTTACACCTCACCGGGCATATGGAGAAGTTCGCCTGGTCATTCAATGGTGTGAAGTTTTCCGATGCCGAGCCTCTGCAACTCACCTATGGCGAGCGCGTGCGGCTGGTACTGGTCAACGACACCATGATGAGTCACCCGATCCACTTGCATGGCCTGTGGAGCGACCTGGAGGACGAGAACGGCCAGTTCCAGGTGCGCAAACACACCATTGATATGCCGCCGGGGTCGCGCCGCAGTTACCGCGTGACCGCCGATGCCTTGGGCCGCTGGGCCTATCACTGCCACCTGCTGTACCACATGGAAATGGGCATGTTCCGTGAAGTGCGCGTGCATGAATAAGGAAGCGAATATGAGCCACCGGGTTTTAGCGGTTTGCATGGCGCTGGTGTTCAGTTCGCTGGCGACCGCCGAAGAAGAGTTCCCGGGGATGAGCCCCGCAGTGCCGGCGTTGACCGAAAGCCGCACGCCGATCCCGGTGCTGACCGACGCGGACCGCGCGGCGGTGTACAACGAGCCGGGCGGGCACAACGTGCATGACAGTGCCGTGCATTCGATGCTGCTGTTCAACCAGTTGGAATGGCAGGGCGGTGAAGGCAGTGGGGCGCTGAATTGGGACGTCAAGGGCTGGGTCGGCGGTGACGTCGACCGCCTGTGGCTGCGCAGCGAAGGCGAGCGCAGCGCCGGGCGTACCGACAGCGCCGAAGCCCAGGCGTTGTGGGGGCATGCGATCAGCCCATGGTGGGATGTGGTGGGTGGCGTGCGCCAGGACTTCAAGCCCGATGACAGCCAAACCTGGGCCGCGTTCGGTGTGCAGGGCATGGCGCTGTACAACGTCGAAGCCGAGGCGACGCTGTTTGTCGGCGAGTCGGGACGCACCGCCGCGCGGCTGGAAGGGGATTACGACGTCCTGCTGACCAATCGCCTGATTCTGCAGCCGACCGCCGAACTCAACTTTTATGCGCAAAACGATCCGCAGCGTGGCGTGGGGGCGGGCTTATCGCAGAGCGAACTGGGCCTGCGCTTGCGTTACGAAATACGCCGGGAGTTTGCGCCTTACGTGGGTGTCAGCTGGAACCGCACCTATGGCCAGACGGCGCACTACGCCCGGGAAGAAGACGAAGACATCAGCCAATGGCGCTGGGTCGTCGGTGTGCGCCTGTGGTTTTGAGCTTTTTCTTATACCTATAACTCGCCGCCTGGAGCGGCCTGGAGCCTTGCATGTCGATGTTGAAAACTGCGTTAGCGGGAGGTGCCCTATGGGCCGGATTAATGTTCAGCGTGTCGGTTTCGGCCCATCCGAAACTGCTGTCCTCCGCCCCTGCGGCCGGTGCCCAGGGGGCCGCGCCGGGGGTGATTGAACTGCGCTTCTCGGAAAACCTGCTGACGCAGTTTTCCGGGGCCAAGCTGACCATGACCGATATGCCCGGCATGCCCAATTCGCCGATGCCGGTGAAGGCCAGTGTGGCGGCGGGCACTGACCCCAAAGTCATGCTGATCAAGCCTGCGTCTGCGCTGACGGCAGGCACCTACCGGGTCGACTGGCGCGCGGTGTCATCCGATACCCACCCGATCACCGGTAACGTCGTGTTCAGCGTCCAGCCATGAGCGAACTGAGCCAAATCCTGTTGCGCTTCGCGCTTTATCTGGACCTGATGCTGGTGTTTGGCCTGGGGCTTTTTGGCCTCTACGGGCTGAAGGCCGCAGAGCGTACGCTGTTGAATTTCAAGAGACTGCTGGGGTGTACGGCGGGCCTTGGCGTGTTGCTGTCGATCGCATCGATGTTGAGCATCACCCAGGCCATGAGCGGAGCCACGGATTGGCCGACGTTGTGGCCGCACCTGTACATGATGCTGGCGCAGACAGACTTGGGATGGACAGCGTGCCTGCGCCTGGCGGCGCTGGTGCTGGTCGCCTTCAGCGCCAGCCTGCATCTGGCCACGCTGTTTGGCGGTGTTGCCCTGGTGACGCTGATGTGGAGCGGGCACGGCGCGATGCACGAGGGCGCGCAAGGGGTGTGGCACATGCTCAGCGACGGTGCGCACCTGCTGGCGGCGGCGGGGTGGGTGGGTGCGTTGGCGGCGTTTGGCCTGTTGCTGATGCGCGCGTCGGTGCCGGACGCGCGCCGCGTTGAGGCATTGGCCGCTGCATTGGCGGGCTTCGAGCGCATCGGCGCGGGGTTCGTCGCCGTGCTGATCGTCAGCGGGGTGGCGAATTATCTATGGGTGGTGGGGCCGAATCTGGACGGCCTCACCGGCGGCATCTACGCGTTGCTGTTGAGCCTGAAATTGGGCTTGTTCGGCGTGATGTTGGGGCTGGCGGCGCTCAATCGCTTCCATCTCACGCCGTTTCTGCAACGCGCCGTAGCGGCGGGCGACACTGCGCCGGCCATTGCCGCACTGCGGCGCAGCATGGCCCTGGAGTTTGGCGCCGTGGTGCTGATACTCGGGTTGGTGGCCTGGCTGGGGACACTGTCACCTGTTTAGGGCGCGGCGCTCTTCAGGCATTTGAGTGCCTTGAAGTCGCTGCGTACGCCGTCGATTTTTTGCGTGAGCTTGCGGCGTTGCTGCGCAGTGCTTTGCGCCATCAGATCGACCAGCAGGCTGCGTGCGGCGGCTTCGGTCTGGGCATAGGCGGCGCGGTATTCGGGCGTCCACAGGCTTTCGCGGTCCACCAGCAGTTGCTGCATCTTTTGCGGGAAGTCGGCGTTGTGGCGTTGTCGCACGGCGTCGATAAATTGCGCCTGCCAGTTCGCACGGTTGCCTATCCACTGCGTATTCTGCTCACCCAGGGCGATGGACCAGGCCATGACGCGGTTCTGCTGGCCGGCACTGAGCGGGCCCATCCAGGTATCCAGGCGTTTGGTCATGCGCTCGGCGCGTTGCTTGATTTGCTCGGCCAGCGGCGGCTTGAGGTATTCGTCCTGGCGTTTGCGCAGGTCCTTGGCCAACGCCTCGTTCATATCCTGGACTTGTTGATCATCCAGACCCTGGAGCAACTCGATGGCTGACGGCGTGATTTCGCGGGCGACGTCGGCGATGGCCTGTTTGGCCTCGAGGGTACGGCTTTGCAGCGCGGCGTCGTTGACCTGGTTGTCATCGACCATCCGTTGCAGGCGGTCGAGCCAGTCCAGGTAACCGGGCAATTGCGTGGTGCAATGCCAGGCCAGGTGTTCCTTGAGCGTGTCGTTGAACCAGCTCTTTTGCCCGGCGTTCATGTCCAGGTAGTCGTTGAGGGTCCAGGGGATGATCACATCCAGGTTGCGATAGGCCAGGCCTACGCGATTGCAGCCGGCGAGCGCCAGGCTCAGGGTAAGCAGTATCACCAGCAGTTTGAGCCGACGCAGCATGGGTAGGTCCTGGCGCAGAGTGGGTTAATGCATGTGAACCCACGCCGAGGGCGACAGTTCAGCCCATCAATAAAACGGCCGCACGGCCTTCAAGGTCAACAGGCCGTCGCATTGCGAATTGTGCCCTGAATAGGCTGAGCAATCGCCGCCGCTGAGGCTGGAGTCGCTGTAGATCAGGTTCAGGTCAACGCCCTTCCACGCGCGGGAGAACTGCACCGACCAGTCGCTGAAACTGCTGATGGTGCCGCCCTCCACCGAGGCCGGGGTGCCCAATTGATGGGTGGTGTACTTCATGCTCACGCCGATGCCGAAGGGCTGGGTGCCGCCCAGGTCGGCGAACAGGGTGCTGTCCTGGCGGTCCGGATCGTTGCTGAACGAGGCGCCGAAACGATTGCCCAGCAGGTTCAGGCCGCCGTAGAACTCCTGACTGTCGAGTGGGCTGAGCTTGGGATAGCTGTAGTGAATCAACCCCACTTCGTAGCCCAGTGTCTGGTCGAAGGGATGTTTGAAACCCATATAGGAGTCGACTTCGAGGGTATTGGCCGAAGAAAACCCCATGTTGGGTGAAAATTGACCGAAGTACAGCCCACTGTCGTGGCTCAGGTCCAGACCGCCATGGAACGAATCGCTGCCCGGTGAGGTGGGCTTGACCAGGCCCTGGGCCATGCTGCGGCTGGGCGTGGTGCCTAATTTGAGGTCGAAGTCGCCCAACTCGCGCTGGAAAATCTGCGCTTCGGCGAGGGGGCAAGCCACTAAGGCACAGACCAGGAAAATGCAGGGTTTAAGCATGCTTCACTCCATGAAAAGCGAGGAGCAGTAACGGGAAAATCGGGCAGATGCCCGTGCTAGACGTGTGCAAGGATACCGACGTATGCCAGGCGGTGAGGCCCGTTCGTCGATTAGCACGATATTGAATCGGTGGGCGAGGTATTGCGGACTCTAGTCCTAGCGCCTTGAGAACAAGACGCTTAGGGACCAGGCATGTTGCGAGGCTTTACTTTTTACCCAGGCTGATCTGCTTGGATGGGCCGAAAGTCTGGCCGCTGACGCCCTTGGCAATTTGTTGGATTTCGCCACCGGACTTGAGGAAAGCCGCGATTTGGTTGTTGATCGATTCGCTGGTTTCAACGGCGGGAGCTGGCTTTGCTTTGCTGTTGGATGCTTTTACGCGCATGGCGGCCACTAACCTGTAGAAAATTAACTTGGCCAGGCATCGTACAGGAAATACTTGACAATTGCTTGGTAAATATCCCCCCAGGAATAAGCGTTGCGTCGAATCATCGGCAAACTTGCTGTTGGAAATTAGCCGCTAACTTACTGTTTTAACTCGAAACCACGCGGCGAATCGGCGCTGGCGGCGGGACGAAATTCAGCCGATTGATCGGACGAGCGGGGCGGTGCCACTGGAAGGCCACGCCAGGCCGCGATTTTTCAGGTGCGCGCGCGTGGCGGGCGCAACTCGGGTAGAATGCCGCCCACGCAATGAGGGTATTGGAAATGGCTTTAGTCGGGCGCTACAACAGCTTGCAAGTGGTTAAACACACTCACTTTGGTTTGTACCTCGATGGTGCGCAAGATGGCGAAATCCTCTTGCCTAATCGGTATATCCCCAAAGATATTCCCAGTGAAGATGAAGACTGGCTTAACGTTTTCATTTATCTGGACAGCGATGACAAACTTATCGCGACCACCGAAAAACCCAAAGTTCAAGTTGGCGAATTCGCCAGTTTGAAAGTAGTGGAAGTCAACAGTATTGGTGTCTTCCTCGATTGGGGTTTGCCAAAGGACCTGTTGCTGCCGTATTCGGAAGAAAAGCGTCAGCTGACCGCCGGTGAATATTGCGTCGTGCACGTCTACCTCGACAAGCACACCAAGCGTATTACCGCGACCGCACGTCTTGACCGCTACCTGGACAAAACCCCGGCCAACTACCAGGTCGGCCAGGAAGTCGACCTGCTGGTGGCCGAAGCCACTGACATGGGCTTCAAGGCGATTATCAACAACAAGCACTGGGGCCTGATCCACAAGAACGAAGTGTTCAAGTTCCTGCGCCCAGGCAAGGAAGAGAAAGGTTTTATCAAAGAGATCCGCGCCGATGGCAACATCAGCCTGAGCCTGCAACCGGTTGGCCAGGAAGCGGCCTCCAGCCTCAACTCGAAGATCCTCGCCAAGTTGCGCGAAAACAACGGCACCCTGCCGGTCAGCGATAAGAGCGATCCGGTGCTGATCAGCAACTTGTTCGGCGTGAGCAAAGGCAACTTCAAGAAAGCCATTGGTGCGCTCTACAAACAGGGCCAGATTGTGATTCATGCCGATCGCATTGAACTAAGCTGAATGCGCTTTGCTCTTTTGTAGGCGCCAATCGGCGCCTACAGAGGCTGCGTCCATGTCCAAGAAAATACTGTTTGCCTACCTCGGCACTTTGCTCGCCTTTCTGATCCTGGACGGGCTCTGGCTCGGCGTCCTCATGGGCCCTACCTACAAATCCCTGCTGGGCCCGCTGATGCTCGATCAGCCACGGCTGTTGCCCGCTGTACTCTTCTATCTCTTATACGTTCTTGGTTGCGTGGTGTTCGTGGTCTTGCCCAGCGTCAGTTGGCAGCGTTCTGCGCGCCTGGGGGCGCTGCTTGGCCTGGTTGCCTACGGCACGTATGACCTGAGCAATTGGGCCACGCTGCAAGGCTGGTCCGCCGGGTTGGCGCTGATGGACATGGTCTGGGGAACCTTCCTGAGCGCCGCTTGCTGCACGGTTGGCTACTTGTGTGCACAACGGGTGCACCGATGATTGTGTACAGGATCCCTATGCACCGTTGCTGAGCGTAGCCCTTACGACTAAACCCCCGTCAGTGTCTTTGGTGTCCCGTGTTAGAGGGATTGTGTGCTATTGGCACGTATTCTGCTGACTGCCTCGTATACAAACCATGCCGCCTCCCGTATGCACCACCGCAACGGAAGCGCAGGCCGGTATTTCGAGGAGCCAGCGATGACCGAACAATTGCCCAAAGGCTACAGCCCGCGTCTGTACAACCAAGACCTGGGCCCACTGCCGCAAAAATGGACTTGGTACAACATCTTCGCCTTCTGGATGAGCGACGTGCACAGCGTCGGGGGTTATGTATTTGCCGCCAGCCTGTTCGCCTTGGGCCTGGCCAGTTGGCAGGTGCTGATCGCCTTGCTCGCCGGCATCTGCATCGTGCAGTTGGTCGCCAACCTGGTGGCCAAACCCAGCCAACAGGCGGCGGTGCCTTATCCGGTGATTTGCCGACTGGCGTTTGGTGTATTTGGCGCGAACATTCCTGCGGTGATTCGCGGTTTGATTGCGGTTGCCTGGTACGGCATTCAGACCTACCTTGCCTCCAGCGCCTTGATCATTGTGGTGCTGCGTTTTTTCCCACAGATGGCGGTGTATGCAGAGCCGCATTTCGCCGGTCTGTCTTACCTGGGCTGGTTTGGTTTCCTTAGCCTGTGGGTGCTGCAGGCTGCAGTGTTCTGGGCCGGCATGGAATCCATTCGGCGCTTTATCGACTGGGCCGGGCCGGTGGTGTATGCGGTGATGTTTGCCCTGGCCGGTTGGATTGTGTGGAAGGCCGGTTGGGCGAATATCAGTTTTACGCTGTCGGAAAAGGCCCTGTCGGGCTGGCAAGCGGTTGGTCAAGTGATCGTGGCCACCGCGTTGGTGGTGTCGTATTTTTCCGGGCCCACCCTGAATTTCGGCGATTTCAGCCGTTACTGCCGAAGCATGCAAGACGTGCGGCGCGGCAACTTCTGGGGCTTGCCGGTGAATTTCCTGGCGTTCTCCCTGGTCACCGTGGTGATCGTCTCGGGCACCTTGCCGGTGTTTGGTGAAATGCTTCATGACCCGATCGCCACCGTTTCGCGCATCGACAACAGCATGGCCGTGCTGCTGGGCGCCTTTGCCTTTGTGACGGCGACCATCGGCATCAACATTGTCGCCAACTTCGTTTCGCCGGCCTTCGATTTCGCCAACGTGGCGCCAAGCAAAATCAGCTGGCGCGCCGGCGGGATGATCGCCGCCGTGGCCTCGATCTTCATCACCCCGTGGAACCTGTTCAACAACCCGCTGATGATCCATTACACCCTGGACATCCTCGCGGCGTTCATCGGGCCGCTGTTCGGGATTCTGCTGGTGGATTTTTACCTGATCAAAAAACAGCAGATCGACGTGGATGCGCTGTTCGACGACAGCCCGAATGGGCGTTACTACTTTGACGGCGGCGTGAACTGGACGGCGATCAAGGCGCTGGTGCCCGCGACGCTGACGGGCGTCGCGATCACCTTCACGCCGGCGCTGCAAGGTTTGGCCAACTTCGCCTGGTTTACCGGGTGCTTGCTGGGTGGGTTGTTTTTCCTGGTGCTGTCACGGCGTGAACAGATTCGCGCGCCTGCACCGTTGGTTGCCAGCTGACCAACACGCCTCCCGCCAGTAACAGGCCTGCACCGGCGACCACCAACGCCGGTTGCAGGCCGCCGCTCAGGTGACTGCTCACCGAGGCCAGCAATGGCCCGCCCAATTGGCCGATGGCGAAGCTGGCGGTGAGCAACCCGGTGCTGCGCTGGTAGCCTTGTGGCGCGACATCGCGCAGACGGGCCATCACCAATTGCATGCACGCCAGAAATGGCCCGCCGCACAGCAACACGCCCAGTGCCAACCCCCAGCCATTGCCCAGCAAGCAGGCGAACACCCCGGCCGCTTGCAGCCATAACGTGGTCATCAGCCAGCGACGTGTAGTGGTCGGGTCCTTGCGGCGCAGGCTTGCGACTCCCACGCCAATCGCGGCGATCAGGCCAAAACATGGCCAGAACAGGTCGGCCTGCCAGGCACCGTTGAACTGCGCGCTGGCCATTTGTGACAGAAAGGTCGCCGGAATGATGTAGCCCAGCCCGAATAGCACATAAACCCAGCACAGGTGCGTGATGCTGCCGGCGTTGCCCGAAGCGCTGTGGTGGGGGGACGGGGCGCTGGCGCAGGGTTTGGGTAAAAACGGCAGGATCGCCAGCAACATCGCCAGCGCTACGGCGCCATACAGCAGCCACAACGTGGCGGAATTTTGCCCCAGCAGGTTTGAGCCCAGCGCCAGCAAACCGGTCAACAAAATCCCTAGTCCCGGCCCGGCAAATACCAGGGCACCCAGGTGCGGGCGTCCGGCAGCGATCGCCAACGGCTGGCTCAGGCTGGTGATCATCACCAATACCCAGGCACTCGCCACGCCGGTACCAAAGCGCAATAACAGGTGCGGCAAGAAGCCATGGGCCCAGTACGACACGAACGTGAGCAGCACACATAGCCACAGCCCCGCGTACAGCCGGCTCCTGACATGGTGATGGCTGCGGGCGAAAATCGAATCCACCGCGCCCACCAAATAGCCGAGGTAATTCGCGGCGGCGATCAGGCCGGCGTCGGTCAGGTCGATCTGCCCTTCACTCAGCATATGGGGCATTTGGGGGGTGAGGGCGAAGCGGCCAATGCCCATGGCCATCATCAGGGCAATACAACTGGCGAGTAAGCGAGTGAGGGGTGACATGGTCAGTGTCCTGCTGAGAAAACGAATGACCTTCAGCCTAAGGTGGATTGACTTTCTGTAAAATTGAATAATAGTGAGCAACTTGTTTAGTTTTGGAGAAAGGTATGGAGTTCAGTCAATTGCGCATTTTCCAGGCCGTGGCGCAAGAAGGCTCTATTACCCGGGCGGCCGAGCGCCTGCACCGTGTGCCGTCGAACCTGTCGACCCGACTTAAACAGATGGAAGAGCAGCTCGGTGTTGACCTGTTCATACGCGAACGCCAGCGTTTGCAGCTTTCTCCTGCGGGCAAAGTGTTACTGGACTACAGTGCTCGCCTGCTGGCGCTGCACGACGAAGCCCACGGTGCCGTGCAAGGAGGGCAGCCGGTCGGCGACTTCGTGTTGGGCAGCATGTACAGCACCGGCGCAGTGCATTTACCCGGGCTGCTGGCGCGTTATCACAAGGCTTACCCGATGGTGAATTTGCAGGTGCAGTCCGCGCCCAGCGGTGAGCTGCTGGAAGGGCTGATCACCGGGCGGCTGGATGCAGCCTTTGTGGACGGCCCAGTGACCATCGCCACCTTGGACGGCGTGCAATTGTGCGAGGAAAAACTGGTGCTGATCTGCGAAGCCGATCACCCACCCGTACAGGGTCCTCAGGATGTGATCGGGCGCTCGGTATTCACGTTCCGACGCAGCTGCGCCTATCGCACGCGTCTGGAAAACTGGTTCTCCAACGAACACGTGCCCATGGGGCGGGCCATTGAGATTGAGTCGTACCAAGGCATGCTCGCCTGTGTGATCGCCGGTTCAGGTGTGGCGTTGATGTCCCAGTCCATGCTCGACAGCCTGCCCGGCAAGGACAGCGTGTCCGTTCATCCGCTGACTGGGCATTTTGCCACTGCGACAACCTGGCTGATGTGGCGAAAGGGTATGCTCGGCGCTAACCTCAATGCATGGATCGACCTGCAGCAAGAAGGCACGGCCGCGTTGGCGAACGACACGCGCGCCATTGCTTGACCGGTCCGTCAGCATTTGGATGAATCCAGTAATAGTTCGTTGTGGTTTCGTACAAGCAATACGTAGGACTTAGGGCTACTATCTATGTAGGAAAAGGCGACAAAACTGCGCCGAACCGTACTACCCTCAAAGGGGGCAATCATGAAAGAGAAAATCCAGAACTGGCTCCATGACCTCGGCGTGGCCCTGGGCTTGATCGAGCCGCCGCTGCAGCCCGTGCCAATTCGTACGGATGACGAGCAGCGTCGTCCTCGGCGCAGGTAAGATCCGATTTTTTACGTTGTAGGTGCGCTCGTTGTGGCGAGGGAGCTTGCTCCCGCTGGGCTGCGAAGCGGCCCTTCGGGGCCATACACCGCAGCCGGTTCCGGAAACAGGCGCAGCAACGTCAGGTACACCACCGACGCCAACCCCAGGCTCACCGGCAAACTGATATCAATGCCGTCGGCCAAATTGCCCAGCGGCCCGACAAACTGCCCCGGCAGATTCACGAAACACAGGCCCACCAGCGCACTTGGGACCCACGCCCCCAGCCCACGCCAGTTCCAGCCATGGCTGAACCAGTAGCGCCCGCCGGTTTCACCGCGGGTGAACACTTGCAGGTCATCCGGGCAGTAGAAACCGCGACGTGCGATCAGGCCGATGATCATCATCACCATCCACGGCGTGGTGCAGGTGATGATCAGCACGGCGAAGGTCGACACGCTTTGCACCAGGTTGGCGGCGAAACGTCCGATAAAGATGAAGGCAATCGACATCACCCCAATCAGCAACGTGGCCTTGACCCGTGACAGCAGGCGCGGAAACACACTGGACATGTCCAACCCGGTGCCATACAACGCGGTGGTGCCGGTAGACATGCCGCCAATCACCGCGATCAGGCACACCGGCAGGAAAAACCACGTGGGTGCCACCGCCAGCAGACCGCCGACGTAGTTGTTGGCCGCGATGTAGTCCGGGGCCTTGATCGCCACGATGGTCGCGGTGGCGAGGCCGAACAGGAACGGAATCAACGTGGCGATCTGTGCCGCAATCACGGCAAGAAGGATGCGCGCTTTCGGCGTTTCACGCGCAATGTAGCGCGACCAGTCACCGAGGAACGCGCCGAAGGAAATCGGGTTGCTCATGGCCACCAGCGCCGCACCGATAAACGCCGCCCAGAACCCGGGCTGGCCCATGGCGACGCTGCCGGCGAAGTGGCTGTCGAAAGCCTTCGCGAACGCGAATATCCCCAACAGGAACAGCAGGCTCGCCGCCCACACCGCGATGCGGTTGACCCACAGCATGAAGCGAAACCCGTAGATGCACACGGTGAGCACCAGCACGGCGAACAGGCCATAGGCCAAGCCCAGGGTCAGGTCGGTTTCCGGCAGGCCAACCAGACGTTTCGCACCGCCGACCAGCGCATCGCCTGAACTCCACACCGACAGTGAGAAGAAGGCAATTGCCGTCAGCAGCGACAGGAACGAGCCGACAATCCGCCCATGCACACCAAAGTGCGCACCGGAAGACACCGCGTTATTGGTGCCAGTGATTGGCCCGAACAGACCCATGGGCGCCAGGATCAGCGCGCCCACCAGCACGCCCAGCACAATCGCCCAGGCACCGGCCTGGAACGACAGGCCGAACAGCACCGGGAACGCGCCCAGTACGGCGGTGGCAAAGGTATTGGCACCGCCGAAGATCAGACGAAACAGATCCGTGGGGCTGGCGGTACGTTCGTGGTCCGGGATCTGTTCGACCCCGTTGGTTTCTATTTTGCGAATACTGTTGTCGTTGTTTTTATTATTCATGATCAGCTCCGATCACATTGGCTAAGGGGGCGGCAGCCCTTCCGGCATAGCGGACAAATGTTCGTGACAGGCCAGCCACAGGCCTTGTTTTTGTTGTGCGCGCAGCCTTTGCCGTTTGAAGACAATGGTCTCGCGTTCCTGGCTAGAGAATTGCTCCCCGTTCATGCGCAGCTCGGTGGCCACGTCATGCACAAATATCGCCACGTCCTCACCTTGTAGGCTGACGAACGCATTGCTTGAAGTGCATGACAACACTTCAAAGCCCTCGTCCCGACGCCAGCCGTCCCACAACGCCTGGTAGGCCTCGCGACTGAGCAGCGGCCGGGGGAGGGTATAAAACACGAAGCTGGCATCGGCCGTGAACGCGCCGAAGTAGGCGTCGCGGTCATTGCGAGCGAAGGCCGCCACCAGCACGGCGGCGGCGTGCAGTACCTCGCGCGTGCTCATCAGCGATGCGCCACGCCGGGCAGTACGCAGAGCATCTCGTACAGCAGGTTGGCGCCGAGCAGCGAGGTGTTGCCGGTGGTGTCGTAGGGAGGCGAAACTTCGACCAGGTCGCAACCAATCAGGTCGAGGCCCTGGCAGCCACGGATGATCTCGATCGCCTGGATGGTGGTCAGCCCGCCGATTTCCGGGGTGCCTGTACCGGGTGCCCAGGCCGGGTCGATACCGTCGATGTCGAAGCTCAGGTACACCGGGCCGCCGCCGACTTTTTCGCGTACTTCGGCCATCAGCGGTGCGAGGGAGCGATGCCAGCACTCTTCGGCCTGCACCACACGAAACCCCTGTTTGCGGCTCCAGTTGAAGTCTTCGGCGGTGTAGCCCTGGGCACGCAGGCCTATCTGCACCACGCGGTCGCAATCGAGCAGGCCTTCTTCCACGGCGCGGCGGAAGGTGGTGCCGTGGGCGATTTTCTCGCCGAACATATGGTCATTGACGTCGGCGTGGGCATCGATGTGCACCAGCCCGACCTTGCCGTGTTTTTTGTGGATCGCCCGCAGGATCGGCAGGGTGATGGTGTGGTCACCGCCGAGGGTCATGGGGATCACGTTGTGTTCGAGGATCTCGTCGTAGGCCTCTTCGATGATGCGCACGGCGTCGAGTAGGTTGAAGGTGTTGATCGCCACGTCGCCGACATCGGCCACCGACAGCGAGTCGAAGGGTGCGGCGCCGGTGGCCATGTTGTACGGACGGATCATCACCGATTCGGCGCGAATCTCGCGTGGCCCGAAACGGGTGCCGGCGCGCAGCGAAGTGCCGATGTCCAGCGGCACGCCGATAAAGGCGGCGTCCAGGCCCTTGGCCGTTTGCAGGTGGGGAAGACGCATCATGGTGGCGATTCCGGCAAAGCGCGGCATTTCATTGCCGCCCAGTGGTTGATGGTAAGTCTTGTCCACGGGAGTGCCTCAGCGTTGTTGTGTTTGTCTTGGGCCGATTCTGCGAAAAGCTGAGGCGGGGAAGAATCGGCTGGGGCAAATACTTAGTTCAGATTTTTCTAAACTAACGCCTGGGGTAAACTCGCCACAAAATGTGTTCCTGGAGCCTTCATGGCCAACGCCTTGCCCGACCTGAAACTCCTGCGCATCTTCGTCAGCGTCGTGCGGCACCAGGGGTTTGCCAATGCCCAGCACGAACTCAACCTGTCGACCTCGGCCATCAGCACCTATATGAGCCAGCTGGAATCGGCGCTGGGCCTGGTGTTGTGCCATCGTGGGCGGGGCGGCTTCAGCCTGACCAGCAAGGGCGAGTTGTTCCATCAGGAAACCCTGCGCCTGCTCGCTGAACTCGAAGGCTTCGAGCAATATGCCGCCGCGCTGAAAGGCGAGTTGCGCGGTACCCTCAAGCTCGGCGTGCTCGACTCCACGGTCAGCGACAAGGCCCTGCCGTTCGCCGAAGTGATCGGCGCCTACAGCCTGGAACACCCGGCGGTGCACCTGAATTTATCGGTGATGAGCCCTTACGAATTGCAACTGGGCGTGCAGGACAACCGTCTGGACCTGGCCATCGGCGCTTTCTCCAACCGCATGAGCGGGCTGATCTACATGCCGCTGTACCGCGAGCAGCACTGGTTGTATTGCAGCACGCGGCATCCGCTATTCAATGAGCGGCGCATTCCCGAGCCAGTGATCACTCAGCAGCGCATGGTCGGGCGCGGCTACTGGAGCCAGGCGGAGCTGGCGCGCCACGGCTTCAAGCACAGCGCCGCCACGGTGGAAAGCATGGAGGCGCAGCTGATCCTGGTCCTGTCCGGTGCCTACATCGGGTACCTGCCGGAGCACTACGCCCAGGCCTGGGCGGATAAAGGCGATTTGCGCGTCCTGCTGCCTGCGACCTTCGGTTACCAGGCGCCGTTCTCAATGATCATGCGCCGTGGCCGCAGCCGCGAGCCGCTGATCCAAACGTTTCGCGATCTACTCAAAGCACAGCTCAACCAGGCCTGAAAAACCATGTCCAGACCCCAGTGTTCCCGTTGCCTCAGGCCAATCAGCCACTGCTTGTGCGCGCTGATCCCCAGCCTCGACAGTCGCACCCGCGTATTGCTGTTGCAGCACCCGAGTGAGGTCGGCCACGCGCTCAATACTGCGCGGTTGGCGGCGTTGGGCTTGAGCAATGCGCAATTGGTGGTGGGGGAGGTGTTCGATGATTTGGCTACGTTGTTGAGTCCGCCCGGTTATCAGGCTCGGCTGTTGTTTCCCGCCGACGACGCCCAGCCGCTGCAAACCTATGCGCCTGATGAGCAACCGCTGTTGCTGGTGGTGCCCGACGGCACCTGGCGCAAGGCGCGCAAACTGCTGCATCTGAATCCGCTGCTGGCGGCGTTGCCTCGGGTGACCTTGGCCGAGGGCGGCGTGTCGCGTTATCGACTGCGCAAGGCGCCGGGGCCGGGAGCGCTGTCGACGGTAGAAGCCATCGTGCAGGCGTTGCAGGTGCTGGAGGCGCCGCTTTCGTTCGAGCCGTTGCTCAAACCTTTCGAAGCATTGATTGAGGGGCAGATTGCGGCGATGGGGGAGGAGGTTTTCCAGAGAAATCATGGCGACGGGCATTTGGGGTAGGAGGATGCCTGCCCAGCCACTCCACTCCGCGCTTATTCCTTTAAGCCATAAGCACCACACTTTGCGTGATATGGCCCGCCGGCCTTTCCCGGTATGATGTGCGCCCCGCAGTCTGGATTGCGAATACGCCATGACCTTGCAGTACCCAACAATCGCCGATTGCGTCGGCAACACGCCCCTGGTCCGCTTGCAACGCATGGCGGGTGAAACCAGCAATACCCTGTTGCTCAAGCTCGAAGGCAACAACCCGGCCGGCTCGGTAAAAGACCGCCCGGCGCTGTCGATGATCACCCGTGCCGAGTTGCGCGGGCAGATCAAGCCCGGCGACACCCTCATCGAAGCCACCTCGGGCAATACCGGAATCGCCCTGGCCATGGCTGCGGCGATCAAGGGTTACAAGATGGTGCTGATCATGCCCGACAACGGCAGCGCCGAGCGCAAGGCGGCGATGACCGCTTATGGCGCCGAGCTGGTGCTGGTGACCCAGGAAGAGGGCATGGAAGGCGCCCGCGACCTCGCCGAGCGTATGGCCGCCGAAGGCCGTGGCCAAGTGCTGGACCAGTTCGCCAACGGCGATAACCCCGAGGCGCACTACACCAGCACCGGCCCGGAGATCTGGCGCCAGACCCAGGGCACCATCACGCATTTCGTCAGCTCCATGGGCACCACCGGCACCATCATGGGCAACTCGCGCTACCTCAAGGAGCAGAACCCGGCGATCCAGATCGTTGGCCTGCAGCCGATGGAAGGCGCGGCCATCCCGGGTATTCGCCGCTGGCCCGAAGAATATCTGCCGAAGATCTACAACGCTGCGCGGGTGGATCGCATCATCGACATGGCCCAGCGTGAGGCTGAAGACACCACTCGCCGTCTGGCTCGTGAAGAAGGTATTTTCTGCGGCGTGTCGTCCGGCGGTGCCGTGGCCGGTATGTTGCGCCTCTCCAAAGAAGTGGAAAACGCGGTGATCGTCGCGATCATCTGTGACCGAGGCGACCGTTACCTGTCGACCGGCATCTTCGACGAACCCAACTGATGGCCAAGCACGAGAGAGGCCTGCGCTTCCAACCGACGGGCGGCAGCCGCGCCCCGCAGGTTCCAGTGGGCAAGAAGCAACGCCTGACCATCGAGCGGCTGGCCAACGACGGCCGTGGCATCGTGTTCTTTGAAGGCCGCACCTGGTTCGTCAATGGCGCGCTGGCCGGCGAAGATGTCGAAGCGCGCGTGTTGGGGGCCCATGGCAAAGTGGTCGAGGCCCGCACGGAGCGGGTGTTCAAGCCCAGCGAACTGCGTCGTCCGGCGCCGTGCGCGCATGTTGGCCGCTGTGGCGGTTGCAGCGTGCAGCACTTGCCCCACCACGAACAACTCGCCCTGAAACAGCGCATGCTCGCCGAACAACTGTCCCGAGTGGCCGGTGTCGAGCCGCAAGAGTGGGCGCCACCTTTGAGTGGTCCGGAGTTTGGCTACCGACGCCGCGCCCGCGTGGCTGTGCGCTGGGATGCCAAGGCGAAAAAACTCGAGGTGGGTTTTCGCGCCGTGGCCAGCCAGGATATCGTCGCCATCGATGATTGCCCGGTGCTGGTACAGGCCTTGCAACCGATCATGCAGCGTTTGCCGAACATGCTGCGCCGCCTGAGCAAACCTCAGGCGCTGGGGCATGTGGAGCTGTTCGGCGGTTCGTCCATCGCCGTGTTGCTGCGGCATATGGCGCCGCTGTCCGAAGCGGACCTGCACGTCTTGAAAGAATTTTGCAGCTTTCATGAGGCTCAATTATGGCTGCATGGCGAAGGCCGGCCGGAACCCGTCGAGCCCGATCAGGCCCTCGGTTTTCGCTTGGACGCATGGGATCTGGATCTGGCTTACCGGCCAGGAGATTTCGTGCAGGTCAATGCCGGGGTCAACGAGGCGATGGTTGCCCAGGCTCTGGAATGGCTGGCACCGCAGCCTGATGAGCGGGTTCTGGACCTGTTCTGCGGCCTGGGCAACTTTGCCTTGCCGCTGGCCAAGCAGGCGCGGGAAGTGGTGGCGGTGGAGGGTGTGCAGACCATGGTGGACCGGGCGGCACACAATGCCCTCAGCAACAATTTGCATAATGCGCAGTTTTTTCAGGCCGATTTGTCCCAGCCTTTGACTGACGCGGAATGGGCCAAACAGGGCTTTTCTGCGGTACTCTTGGACCCACCCCGCGATGGTGCCCATGAGGTTGTGCGCAAGCTCGCCACTCTGGGGGCCAAGCGCCTGGTGTATGTGTCCTGCAACCCCGCCACGCTGGCGCGGGACACAGTTGAGTTGGTCAAGCAAGGCTACCGGCTAAAACGTGCCGGGATCCTCGACATGTTTCCGCAGACAGCGCATGTCGAGGCCATGGCGTTATTTGAAGCGGGCTAGGATGCCCGTTTAATCCGACTGGCCTGCGTTCTCCAAGGCCTGTGAACTGCCACGGAGCTCGCAGTAAAAGGTCGGCGATGATTCTGGCGCATCGAAGATGCGTCATAGGGAAGGTAAGCAAGATGGTACAGGTGAGAGCACACCAGCCGATCAACACTGACGGCAGTATCAATCTCGAGGCATGGTTGGATCATGCCGTCAGTGTCGATCCGGCACTGGACCGTGAAGCCTTGAAAGCAGCCTGCGAGTTCGCTCGTGAGTCTGAACAGCAAGACAATGCGGCCAAGAACCTGTGGGCCGAGGGCACTTCCAGCTTTCGCACCGGCCTTGAGATCGCCGAGATCCTCGCCGACCTCAAGCTGGACCAGGATTCGCTGATCGCCGCCGTGCTCTATCGCGGCGTGCGCGAAGGGCACATCCCGTTGGCCACCGTGGGCCAGCGTTTCGGCTCCGTGGTGGCCAAGCTGATCGACGGCGTGCTGCGCATGGCTGCCATCAGCGCCAGCCTCAGCCCGCGCCAGTCCCTGGTGTTGGGCACCCAGGGCCAGGTCGAGAACCTGCGCAAGATGCTGGTGGCGATGGTCGACGACGTACGCGTCGCGCTGATCAAGCTGGCCGAACGCACCTGCGCGATTCGTGCGGTGAAGACCGCCGACGACGAAAAGCGCAACCGCGTCGCCCGCGAAGTCTTCGACATCTACGCGCCGTTGGCGCACCGCCTGGGTATTGGCCATATCAAATGGGAGCTGGAGGATTTGTCCTTCCGCTACCTGGAGCCCGATCAATACAAGCAGATCGCCACGTTGCTGCATGAGCGGCGGCTCGACCGCGAACGCTTCATTACCGACGTGATGGGCCAACTGCGTGCCGAATTGCAGGCCACCGGCGTCGATGCCGACATCAGCGGCCGCGCCAAGCACATCTATTCCATCTGGCGCAAAATGCAGCGCAAGGGCCTGGCCTTCAGCCAGATCTACGACGTGCGTGCCGTGCGCGTGTTGGTGCCGGAAATGCGCGACTGCTACACCGCGCTGGGCATCGTGCACACCCTGTGGCGGCACATCCCCAAGGAGTTCGACGACTACATCGCCAACCCCAAGGAAAACGGCTATCGCTCGTTGCACACGGCGGTGATCGGCCCCGAGGGCAAGGTGCTCGAGGTGCAGATCCGCACCCACGCCATGCACGAAGAGGCAGAGCTGGGCGTATGCGCGCACTGGCGCTACAAGGGTACCGACGTCAAGGCCGGCTCCAATCAATACGAAGAAAAAATCTCCTGGCTGCGCCAAGTGCTCGAATGGCATGAAGAGCTGGGTGACATCGGCGGCCTGGCCGAACAGCTGCGGGTGGATATCGAGCCGGACCGGGTCTATATCTTCACCCCCGACGGCCACGCCATCGACCTGCCCAAGGGGGCCACGCCGCTGGACTTCGCCTACCGCGTACACACCGAAATCGGCCACAACTGCCGGGGCGCGAAGATCAACGGGCGCATCGTGCCGCTCAACTACAGCCTGCAGACCGGTGAGCAGGTCGAGATCATCACCAGCAAACACGGCACGCCAAGCCGCGACTGGCTGAACCCGAACCTGGGTTACATCACCACCTCGCGGGCGCGGGCCAAGATCGTGCACTGGTTCAAGCTGCAGGCGCGCGACCAGAACGTCGCCGCCGGCAAGACCTTGCTCGAACGCGAACTGGCGCGCCTGGGCCTGCCTCAGGTGGACTTCGACAAGCTGGCCGAAAAGGCCAACATGAAGATCGCCGAAGACATGTTCGCCGCCCTTGGCGCCGGCGACCTGCGCCTGGCGCAACTGGTCAACCTGGCCCAGCAACTGGTCGAGCCCGAACGCGGTAACGAACAGTTGGAACTGATCCCACGCAAAGCCACCGGCTACAAGCCCGGCAAGCGCGGCGATATCCAGATCCAGGGCGTGGGCAACCTGTTGACGCAAATCGCCGGTTGCTGCCAGCCGCTGCCGGGCGACGCCATCGTCGGTTACATCACACAGGGCCGTGGCGTGAGCATTCACCGCCAGGACTGTGCCTCGGTGCTGCAACTGGGCGGGCGCGAGCCGGAGCGGATTATCCAGGTCAGTTGGGGCCCGGTGCCGGTGCTCACCTACCCGGTAGACATCATCATCCGTGCCTACGACCGTTCCGGTTTGCTGCGTGACGTGTCGCAAGTGCTGCTCAATGAGCGGATCAACGTACTGGCGGTCAATACCCGCTCGAATAAAGAGGACAACACGGCGTTGATGTCCTTGACCATCGAGATCCCGGGGTTGGACGCGTTGGGGCGGTTGCTGGGGCGTATTTCCCAGTTGCCGAACATCATCGAGACCCGGCGCAACCGCACACCCTCATGAATAGCTGGATGAACACGGTTCCAACGTGTGGGAGGGGGTTTGCTCCCGATAGCGGTGGGTCAGTCGATATAGGTACTGACTGATCCACCCTCATCGGGAGCAAGCCCCCTCCCACAGATGATCGGCAGTGTTCGTACCTGATCGGAAAGAGACTGATGTATTCACTGGATGACCTGCTGCACTTGATGAATCGCCTGCGGGACCCGCAATACGGGTGCCCGTGGGACATCAAGCAAACCTACGCGAGCATCGTGCCGCACACCTTGGAAGAGGCTTACGAAGTCGCCGATGCCATCGAGCGCGGTGACTTCGACCATCTGCAAGGTGAACTGGGCGACCTGCTGTTCCAGGTGGTGTATTACAGCCAGCTGGCGCGGGAAGAAGGGCGTTTCGAATTTGCCGGGGTGATCGACGGCATCACTCGCAAGCTGATCCGTCGCCACCCGCACGTGTTCCCCACGGGCGACCTGTATGCGCCGCTGGATATCCCGCAATTGAGCGAAGAGCAGGTCAAGCTGCGCTGGGAGCAGATCAAGGCCGAGGAGCGTGCACAAAAGTCTGACGCGCCGGAGCAGCTCTCCCTGCTGGATGATGTGCCTGGCGCATTGCCGTCGTTATCCCGTGCCGCCAAATTGCAAAAACGCGCCAGCCAGGTCGGCTTCGACTGGCCATCCGCCTTGCCGGTGGTGGATAACGTGCGCGAAGAGCTGGATGAAGTGCTCGAAGCCATGGCCGATAACGACTCGGCGGCCATTGCCGATGAGGTCGGTGACCTGCTGTTTGCGGCGGTCAACCTGGCCCGGCACCTGAAGGTCGACCCGGAAACCGCGCTGCGTGGCGCCAATGCCAAGTTCGAACGACGTTTCCGATTTATCGAACAGGCATTGCGCGATACCCAGCGTCCCATAGAAGATTGCACCCTTGAAGAATTGGACGCCCTCTGGGGCGAAGCCAAACGTCAGGAAAAGAACGTGTCCAGCTGCGGTTGAGCAGTTGCCTAAGTGAGTAAGCACCATGAGCCTTTCCCTTCGCGACCAGTTGCTCAAAGCAGGTCTGGTCAACCAAAAGCAGGCCAAGCAGGTCGGCAAAGAGAAACAGAAGCAGCAGCGCCTGGTTCACAAAGGTCAGGCCGAGGTTGATGACACCCAGGCGCGCCTGGCCCAGGAAGCGCAGGCCGAGAAGGTCAAGCGCGATCAGGAGCTGAACCGCCAGCAGCAGGAAAAAGCCGAGGCCAAGGCGCGCACGGCGCAGGTCAAGCAACTGATCGAGACCTCGCGCCTGCCCAAGCTGACCACCGAGGACTACTACAACTTCGTGGATGACAAGAAGGTCAAGCGCCTGTCGGTCAATACGCTGATGCGCAACAAGCTGAGCAACGGCTCACTGGCGATCGTGCACCACGGTGGCGGTTACGAGGTGATCCCCCGTGAAGCGGCGCTGAAGATCCAGGAACGGGCACCGGAGCGTATTGTGCAGCTCAATATCCTGACCGAAAGCCAGGTGCCGGATGAGGATGACCCGTACGCGGCCTACCAGATCCCGGATGATCTGATGTGGTAAGGCGCTAACCCCGTAAACCACAAACCCCGCTCAACAGGCGGGGTTTGTGGTTTCTACGCGGCGTATGGCCGACCGCGGGCTACATCAAGCAATCACCAATCCACCGCATAGCTCAGGCTGAACGTGCGCCCTTGAGCATTCGGGTAAGGCGCGCGTGCGTTGGCCTGGGCGAACATGTTCTGGTAGTTGCGGTCGCTGAGGTTGTAGATCGCCCCTTCCAGGCGCCCGACCGGCAACCGCACTGAGCCCAGCAGGTCGACCAACGTATAGCCTTTTATATCGCGACCATTGTTGTCTTTGAACGCAGCGTCATAGTCCGCCAGTTGCATGCCTTGCAGGCGCAGGCTGTAGTCATCGTGGTCATAACCGACGAAGACGGTGGTCTTGGCCGGCGAGATACGCGTGGCGGGCAGGTCGATCCATTTGCCGTTTTGCTTGGTTTCACCTTTGGCGTAAGCGTAGGTGCCGCCAACCGACCATTGCTCGGTCACGTTGTAGGTGAGGCTGGTTTCGATGCCGCGCACGCGCTCTTTCTGGTTGACCAGGCGCAGCACACGATCGTTTGCGTCGTAGAACTGGGTGACATCCGAGGTGTTCTCATAGGCCGTTACGTTGGCCAGCCACTTGTCCCAATTGCCACGCCAGCCCAACTCGTAGCTATCGACCTTGAGCGCTTGTGCGTTGAGTTTCTGAATGTCATAGGTGCTGCTGACGTCGCGCAGGAAGCGCTGGATATCCGGCAGCGAAAAGCCCTGGCTGAAGTTGGCGAACACGTCCTGGTTTTCACTCAGGTGATACACCGCGCCGAGGTTGTAGAGCGTGTCATCGTATTTAAGGGTGCCGCCGGGCAGGGTTGCACGGTTGCCGGTCTGAACGATTTCCCCGTAGGCGATGCTGTCGGCAACGTCGCTTTCGATCCACTCGCGACGCACACCGCCACGCAGGGTCCAGTCACCGATGTCGTAGGACAGCTGACCAAAAATGGCTTTGGTGGTGGTCTCGATGTCCGGGCCCAGTTCGAAGGTAGTGCCGGTCTTGGTGTAGGTCAGGCCATTGACGCGGTATTGGTCGCCGCGCTGGCGTGAGGTTTCATGGTCATAGTCCGCGCCCCACACCAGGTTGCCGGTTGCCGGGCCGATGTCTGGCATCTGGCTGTCAATCGCCGCGCGCAGCCCATACACATCTTGCACACTGTTGTTGTCGGCCACGCCGGCGCGGCCGCGCGACAGGTCCGGGAAGAACAGCGCGTCGGCGCGCCGCCAGTAGCTTTCGATCTGTAAGCCCTGACCGTAGAAATCCTTATCGGTGTAGTTGAGATTGACCGCCTGGTTGTGGGTATAAGGCTGGTCATCCAGGTCCAGGCCTTTTACCGCGACGGCATTGCTGGTGATGCGTGGGTTCTTGGTGTAGCGGGTGTCTTGTTCGTCTTTGTAGTCTTGCAGTGACAGGCTGATCTTCTTGTCGTCATCCAACTCATAGCCGAAACGACCTTGCAGGTCGTAGGTGTCGGTGTCCATGTTGCTGCCCTGGGACGTGTCCTGGGGAATGCGCTTGCCGTTGCCGTCAAACTGGTCGTTGCGTTGTACGGTGTTGGCCGATAAGTACCAGTCCACGGGGCCTTGACGGCCCGTTGCGCTCTGAAAGGCCTCGTAGGCGAAGCCCTTGTGGCTGAGGTTGTTGCCGGAGGTCATGCCGAGCTTGCTGCTGAACGCCAGGTCTTCACCTTTGTTGCGCTTGGTGATGATGTTGATGATGCCGCCCGATGCGCCTGCGCCATAGACACTGCTGGCGCCGGATATCACTTCGATACGTTCAATGCTTTCCGGCGCCACGCTGTTGAGCTGACGGAAGTTATCGCGCGTTGCGTTCTGGGACACGCCGTCGATCAGGATCAGCGTACTGCGCCCGCGCAGTGTCTGGCCGAAGTTGCTCATACCGCCGCTGGAAGGCGAAATGCCCGGTACCAACTGGCCGAGGATGTCGGCGACCCGGCGCCCCGCGCCTGCCTGCTGGCGAATCTGATTTTCGTCGATGACCTGCACGGAGCCTGGGATCGCTGCAATGCTGGTTTCACTGCGTGTGGCGGAAACCACTGTGGCCTGTAGCTGCAGGTTGGTGGGGGCTGCCTGCGTTTGCTCGGATTGATCGGCCCAGGCCGGCGCGCTGATCGATCCGAGGAGGGGCAGCAAAACCGCCCATTGCGATTTGTTCATGACCTTGCCTTTCAGTTATTAGAAGTATTGACAGAAAAACGCGATGTTTCGGGCGTTCGGGTGAACGAACGGATTGCGCGGATACCCAGGGCGGCCAGGGCATACGTGAGTGCTACCAGCCAGAAGCTATGAGCCAGACCGACTAGGCCCATGCCGATACCGCCTATCAGGACGCCGCACAGCGCGCCGGCTTTGGCGGCGCTGTTGCCCAGGCCGAGCGCGAAACCTTGTTGGCTGGGCGCCACGGTATTGGCGATGAGGGTGTACGCGACCGGCAACAAAGCGCCTTGCCACACGCCCCATATCAACCGGCTGGCGAGGAACCCCAGCCATTCGCTTGCGATCGCCGTCAAGGCCAACGTCAGGGCGCAGGACCACGTGACCCATTCGATGATGCGTAGCGTCTGCGCCGGCTGATGACGGTCGAACAGGCGCCCCCACAACGGAGCGGACACTGCCAGGGTGAGCGCACTGGCGGCATAGCTGGCACCGATCAGCCACGCCGGGGCGTGTAATACGTCGGCGACGTATAGGGCATAAAACGGTTGCGGCATCATCTTGGCGGCTTGAATCAGTACGATGATTCCCAGCATTGCGCCCAGCCAGCCCTTGGGCAGCGCGCTGGCGGGCGTGGTACGCGCCGGCCGCACGTGCTGCGTATCGCCCGGCAAGAACAGGCTGATCACCGCGCACAACAAGCAGACCGCGGTAGCGCTGTAGCACAGCAGGGCGAAGCCCGAGATATCCATCAGCCAGCCGCCCAGCACTGGCCCGGCCAGCGAGCCCACGGCGGTGGCCGATTGCAGGCGCGCCAAAATGTGGCCGCGCCCGCCATCGCCGCAGCAGGCCAGCGCATAGGCTTGGGCCGCGGCAATGAAGCCGGCCAGTGCACCTTGTGCCACTCTGATGGCCACCAGTAGCCACGGGTCGGTGGTGAAGGCAGCCAACGCCTGGCACACCGCCAGCGCCAGCAGTGCCCGGATGATCATCGGCTTATGGCCGGTACGATCACCCAGGCGCCCCCACATCGGCGTGAGCAGCATCGCCGCCATCATCGGCCCGGCATATACCAGGGACGACAGCAGGCCGGTGTAGTGGGCGTCGGCAACTCCCAGCAGCTTCTGGATTTGCAGCGGCCAGAACGGCCCGCTCATTTCCATGGCCCCCATGGACACCAACTGAATCACCACCAGCAGGCGTAGCGCAGTGTGGTTAGCCTGCACGGGCGAGGCTGCTCAGCGGGTTCGGCAGGCGACCCACAATGTCGGCATGGCTTTCAAGCAAGCGCATGCGCATAAACGACTTGGCCGGCCAGTCCTGCTCCAGCAGCGCTTTGCGTTCAGTCTCCCAGCGCTGCGGTTCGACTTGGCTGCGCAAATCATCAAAACACTGGTTGACCTGCGCCGACAGTTCATCCCATAGCAACGCCTGGGGAATATCGAAGTAGCGGGCGCTGAGCAACACCAGCTCTCCCAGATGGCACATGAAGACCGTGTGCAAGAGCTTGTCACGCACGAAGCTCGCGTCGTCGTACAGGGTCATCTTGGGATCGTGCAGTTCGATGTCAAGACCTTGGGCGTGCAAGGTCTTGCGGTCGATCCGGATATCACCGAAGTCACGCAACAACAGGCGGTTCGGTTGCCCATCCGCCGCCATGACCATAAAGGCATTTTGTTGATGGGCCTCGAAAGCCACACCGTAGCGCAGGTACATACCCAGCAGCGCCGGCACCGTGATCGCGGCGTAGTCCCGAAAGAAGGCGAGCATCGCATCCGCGTCGTCAATGCCTTTGCTCAGGCGTACCCATTGCCTCAGCAGGGGTTGCCCATGCTGGTCGATGGCAAACAGGCTGCCCACGGGCACGGCCATTTCGCCGGGCGCGAGCAGGCTCAGCGGGTTGTCGCGGTAGAGCACGGCCAAGTGGCGGGAGCTTTCGTCATTGGCGGGCTGAGGCTTGAAGTGCACGCCGATGCGCTCGGGAACGATGCTGAGCATTTTCTGAATCGCAGGCTCGCGCTTCAAAATGGTCTGCAACAGATGGCTGATGCGCGGGCCCATACGGGCCGAACGGGGTGAAACAGTGCGCTGCACACTGGTCAGTCGCAGTGAAACCGGCAGTTTGACCATCGGCGCGTCGCGCCGGCCCTCGGGCAGCACGGTTCGGAAGGACATGGTGGGGTGGGCGTTGAACGCGACGATGTCGGTCAGCACCAGCAGGCGGTCGCCAATTTCGTTGGCGAACAGTTGCGGCAATTCCTGGCGTGCCTGCCAAGGGTGGGCCGGCAATGGAAGATAGTCGCTGGCCTCAAGCCCCTGGGATGCCAACTGCGCGGTCAGTTGTTGGGCGGCCTGTGGGAAGTGGTGTTGCCACCACGGCCAATAATCCGCCGTACCGGCCAATGTCTCGACATGCGCGAACTGGCGGTGCAGCGCACACAGGAGCACGGGGAAACGAGCTTCGAATTCCGGCGAAAAGTCGATGACCTGGTGCGTGCTCAAACCCAGTTTGGTTTTGTAGTTGGGATGCCACGGATGGCCCAGCGTGCCCCACTGTTCAAGCACCGAGGTAGGGTTGCTGACGCTAGGGTCGTGCTTGAGATGGCTGAGCAGGTTGTGTTGATGCGCAGGGGCCATGGCGGCGTGCAGCTTGAGTGTCCACTGCTCATGGAAGGCGAGGCACAGGGTGTCGTTGACGAAGCTGTCGTCGATCTCTGTGTTGAGCCGGGCCAGTCCCTCTGAGGTGGCGGGCGATTCAAGGCAACCGTTGAGCAGCGTCAACAGCTGCGAAGGGAACTGAATTTTTTGTGCAGGCTGATCTGCGCGGCAGAGGGTGACGTGACCGCGCAGGTCCCAACTGCCCATGCGTCCGGGAACAAGGTGATCGAAACGCAGGTGGCTGTGGTCCGGGAGTGCCAGCGAGCATTGACCGCGCTCGTTGTAAGCAAGGGCGTCGCAGGCCAATAGGCCTTCACGAAACAGTGCCTGGACCAAGCGTTGAAAGCTGCGCTCGGCGGCGGGGGCCAGCGTGCAGACCAATGAGTCGAGGGAGATGCGATCGGTTTGAAACTGTGGGGTAGCAAGTGCCTGCGTCCAACGTTCCAGCAATGAAATCTCCGGCGTCCTGCAGTTTCCGTGCGTCACAATCGAATTCCTTATTCGTGGGGCTAGGTAAAACGCGCCGGGATGTTATCGAGAACCATTACCAATTGTCTATTTGTTGTTACATATATTTGTTGGAAACATTTCCCCAGGGCCGTGTTTTAGAGCGGTTGCAGCGCTCATGCGGGGGAGCAGGGGGCTTGGAAAAGCAAAAAACCCGTTCAAAGACGGGTTTTTTGGTTGCAGTGCCCAGGCTGCGTGGGGCCTGGGCATTGGCGCGATTTCAGCGTTTCAGGAGCTTTGCGGCTGACGTTGCATCTCAAGGGCTTCGAGCTCGTTTTTATAATTATGAGCGTCGCTCTCGTTATGGAACATGCCGACCAGCAGGTCTTGTTGGTGTACATCCCAGATGTGAATCCCATGGCCCAAGGCTTCGTGGGACATATGTTCGTCGTCGCGTTCAGTTACTTTTACAGTCATCTGCTTGCTCCAATCTCTGGTGGACCTGCGGCAAGTCGTCGCAGGCCTTTGTTATATGATTTGTTAGCTTGCTAAGTAAACGGCTTTGACGGTTTATGACAGAAGTTTCATGTTGTATGGCAGCTTGATAGGGCTGGGTGGGTCATGCCGCCGCTATCGGGAGCAAGCCCCTCCCACATTTAAAAGTGTTCGCAGTCCAAAACTGGGAGGGGCTCGCTCCCGATGGCGGTAGAAGCTTCAACACAAAATATCCAGGCGAAAAAAAGCCCCGCATTCAGCGAGGCTCCGGTTCAGCTCATCTGCGCAATCAGCTGCCTTTGACGGCCTTACCGTCAACGGTACCGTCCTGCAGCATGATGTTGTATTCCTTGCCGTCGGTTTCCACCTGACGCAATGCAACCAGAATGCCGCCCTGGTCCTTGGCAAACCACATCTGGGTGATGCGCTTGCTTTGCGTCGGGTCGCGCACGCGCTCGACCTTGATCGCATCAATGGAACCGACCTTGGTCTGGACCTTTTCCGGGCCGATCACACGGAAGTCGTAGGTGTCGACGTCGGTGCCTTCCACCACGTTGTAGCTCATGCTCTTTTTGCCGGCCGCCACATCGCGCTGCAGCGCCAGTTGGTAGGTCGACTTGTCGAGCATGCCGCTTTGCAGGGGCACGTTGACCGGGTCTTTGTTTTCAAAGCCGGTGACTTTCTTAGCGGTCTGGTCGAAGTCCAGGTTGATCTTCTTGGCCTTGCCCAGGCCGCCGCGCTCGAAGCTGTAGCTCTTGGGTTGCAGGGCGTCCTTGTCAAACTGGATGACGCTGGTTTCGGTCAGGCTGGCGATCATCATCGAGGCCTTGAAATTCAAGGTCCACGTACCGTCGCCATTCTTGGTCAGGCTGCGTTCAGCCGAACCACTCATGGGCAGCTGTTTCCAGTCGGCGGTGTAGCTGGCGGAGAAAGGGTGAAGGTCTGCCGCTTGCACGGCAGGCAAGGCAAACAGAGCGAAAGCGAAGAGCAAGGCGCGACGCATAAAATCTCCTAGGTTCGAATCAAGTGGCCGCTGGCCGCGAGTAGCTGACCGTCCAATAATGCACCCTGGTCACCAAGAATCAATCGCCCCTCGGCAAACCAGCGTACCGCCAGCGGGTAAATCCTGTGTTCCTGGGTATGGACCCGTTGCGCAAGCGTCTGCGCCGAGTCGTCAGACTCTACCGGAACCACTGCCTGTACGACCAGAGGCCCGCCATCGAGTTCCTCGGTGACAAAATGCACGCTGCAGCCATGTTCGCTGTCACCGGCATCGAGTGCGCGCTGGTGGGTGTGCATGCCTTTGTATTTGGGCAGCAGGGAAGGGTGGATATTGAGCAGGCGCCCTTCATAGTGCCGAACGAAATCAGCGCTGAGGATGCGCATGAAACCGGCCAGTACCACGAGTTTTGGATTGAAGGCGTCGATCAGTTCGATCAAGGCGGCATCGAAGGCCTCGCGGCCTTCGAAAGCCTTGTGATCCAGCGAGCGGGTTTCGATACCCGCGTCTCTGGCGCGTTGCAGGCCATAGGCGTCGCTGCGGTTGGAGATCACCGCAGCGATGCGCACCGGGCTGTCGCCGGTGCGCGTGCTGTCGATCAGGGCCTGCAAGTTACTGCCGGTGCCGGAAAGCAGCACCACGACATCACAGGTCTGAGACATTAATGAGCCTTGAGGTTCTTCAGTTCAACCTGAGCCGCGCCTTCGGCAGCGGTGGCGATCTGGCCGATGACCCAAGGCTGCTCGCCGGCTTCACGCAATACGTTCAACGCGGTTTCGACGTGCTCCTGGGCCACGCAGATCACCATGCCCACGCCGCAGTTCAGCACGCGGTGCATTTCGGTTTCGTTGACGTTGCCTTTTTCCTGCAGCCAGTCGAAGACCGCAGGACGCTGCCAGCTGGCTACGTCGACAATCGCCTGGGCGCCTTTTGGCAGCACGCGCGGGATGTTGTCCAACAGGCCGCCGCCAGTGATGTGGGCCATGGCCTTGACCGCGCCGGTGTCCTTGATCAGCTTGAGCAGTGGCTTGACGTAGATGCGGGTCGGGGCCATCAGCAGGTCGGTCAGCGGCTTGCCGTCGAGCTGGATATTCTCGATGTCGGCACCGGACACTTCGATGATCTTGCGGATCAGCGAGTAACCGTTGGAGTGCGGACCGGACGATGGCAGGGCGAGCAGGGCGTCGCCGGCCGTCACTTTGGAGCCGTCGATGATTTCGGCTTTCTCTACCACGCCGACGCAGAAGCCAGCCAGGTCGTAGTCTTCGCCTTCGTACATGCCGGGCATTTCGGCGGTTTCGCCACCGACCAGCGAGCAACCCGACAGTTCGCAACCCGCGCCAATGCCGGTCACTACCTGGGTAGCGGTCTCGACGTTGAGCTTGCCGGTGGCGTAATAGTCAAGGAAGAACAACGGCTCGGCGCCGCACACCACCAGGTCGTTGACGCACATGGCCACCAGGTCGATGCCGATGCTGTCGTGCTTGTTCAGGTTCAGTGCCAGGCGCAGCTTGGTGCCCACGCCGTCGGTGCCGGACACCAATACAGGCTGTTTGTAGCCGGCCGGGATTTCGCAGAGGGCGCCAAAACCGCCCAGGCCGCCCATGACTTCGGGGCGCGCAGTGCGCTTGGCGACGCTCTTGATGCGTTCGACCAATGCTTCACCGGCGTCGATGTCTACACCGGCGTCCTTGTAGCTCAGGGAGGGTTGCTTGCTCATGATCCAGGCCTTTAGGGGGGATTTCTGGGTAACGACCGAGCGGGCAGGCGCTTTTGGTAAAAGGCCCAGCCGTTGACGGTCTGCGAAGGCGCGCGATTTTATCAGGCTTGAGGGGCAGCGGCCATCCTCGGGCCGACGGGCAGGGCTATATAGCTGAAAAAAGCGCGTTAAAAAAATGCTAATCGGCTCTGCTTCGGGCCGTATTAAGGTATAGCCTTGAACCCGCTATCGTTATGACGGCGCGAAAACTTACCGAGGCCCTGTGAATGTTTTGTCGGTCGCCATGGTCACAGCCATGGCAAACCGAGATCATGCGGTCTGTTCCAGCCGCTAAATTTGTCGTTCGGGAATCTTCCATGCGTCTGTGTAAATTCTTCTTTGTGGGCTGCTTGTCGTTGGTCAGCCTGGCGAGTCATGCCGAAACCCTCAATGGCCTGTATCAAGTACTTGAACCGGTTAGCAGCCAATCGCCGCAAGAGCGCGATCAGGCCACCCAGCGTGCGGTGCAGACGATGGTGATCCGCCTGACCGGCGACGCCAAAGCCGCCGAAGGCCCGGGCCTGGCGGCGATTCGCAAGGACCCGCAGCAAATCATCACCCAATATGGCTATGACGCCGGGCCGCCCGAGAGCCTGCAAGTGGACTTCGATCCGGTCAGCACCGACCGCGCCCTGCGTGACGCGGGCCTGTCGATCTGGGGCAGCAATCGGCCGTCGATCCTCGGCTGGTGGCTCAACGATTCCACCGAAGGCAGCAGCCTGGTAGGCGATGGCCAGAGCGTTGCCCAGGCCCTGCGCCGCGCGGCACAACATCGCGGTTTGCCGCTGCGCCTGCCCCTGGGGGATCTGGACGAGCAGGTCGTGGCCACCGCGCCGAACCTGGAAAGCGCCGATGCCACCCCCTTGCGCGCCGCTTCCGAACGTTACGGTGCCGACGCCTTGCTGGCGGTACATGCGCGCCAGGAAGGCAACCAATGGCAAGCCAAATGGCGCCTGTGGCTGGGTGACAAGAGCGAGCAGGGCACCGCCCAAGGTGCCGATACCGGCGCCGTGGCCGACGCGGTGATGCTGGCGATCAGCCAAAAGCTGGCGCCGCGTTTTGCGGTCAAGCCGGGCGTGAGCACCGAACAATTGCTGCAAGTGCAGGGCATGACCCTGGAACGCTATGCGGCGCTGGGGCATTTGCTTGAGCCGTTTGGTGGCCAGCCGCTGCGTGTGGAGGGCGATCGCATCGTGTATCGCGTCAATGGCAGCGCCGATCAGTTGCGCACCCAGTTGAGCCTGGCCAAGTTGCAGGAAATTCCCGCGGGCGAGCCTGCGCCGCAACCGTTAGCGCCAGGCGCGCAACCGCCCGCCGCACCTGAGCCTCAGGCGCAACTGCGGTTTCGTTGGTAAACAGTTCTTCCTTATATAGATAGAAGCATGGAGTGGTGTATGGCGGATACGCGTCGTTGGGTGTGGCTTGGCGGGATTGTCCTGCTGTGCGTTTTTGTGTTCTTGCTGCATTCGATCCTGACGCCGTTCCTGGTTGCGTTGCTGCTCGCCTATCTGTTCGATCCCGTGGTGGATCGCCTGGAGAAGGCCGGGCTGTCGCGGACCTTGGGGGTTGTCGCGGTGTTCGCGCTGTTTACCCTGATCATCACCGCGTTGGTATTGGTGCTGGTGCCGATGTTGGCCAAGCAATTGTTCCGCCTCTATGAACTGGCGCCACAGATGCTCGACTGGTTGCAACACACGGCGATGCCGTGGGCCCAGGCCAAGCTCGGGCTGTCGGACGGCTTCTGGAAGTTCGACAAGGTCAAGGCGGCGATCAGCGAACATATGGGCCAGACCACCGATATCGTGGGTGTGATCCTCAGCCAGGCCACCGCCTCCAGCCTGGCATTGATCGGCTGGCTGACCAACCTGGTGCTGATCCCGGTGGTAGCGTTCTATTTGCTGCGCGATTGGGATGTGATGATGGCCAAGATCCGCAGCCTGCTGCCGCGCAACCGCGAGGAGCGCATCGTCGCCCTGGCCGGTGAGTGTCATGAAGTGCTCGGGGCGTTCGTGCGCGGGCAGTTGCTGGTGATGCTGGCACTGGGGATCATCTACGCCGCCGGCTTGATGGCGATAGGCTTGGAGCTGGGCCTGTTGATCGGCCTGATCGCGGGCTTGGCCGCCATCGTGCCGTACATGGGGTTTGTGATTGGTATCGGTGCGGCGCTGGTGGCCGGGCTGTTCCAGTTTGGCGGTGACCTTTACCCGATGCTGGGCATTGTTGCGGTATTCATGGTCGGCCAGGCCCTGGAAGGCATGGTGCTCACCCCATTGCTGGTGGGCGATCGAATCGGCCTGCACCCCGTGGCGGTGATCTTTGCGATCCTGGCGGGCGGCGAGCTGTTTGGCTTTACGGGCATCCTCCTGGCGCTGCCGGTGGCGGCGGTGATTATGGTGCTGGTGCGCCATGTACATGATTTGTACAAGGATTCCGAGGTGTACACGGGCGTCGAAGACCCCGAGTTGTAATCGCGGCGTCACAAACCCGGCTTCGGCCGGGTTTGGCGTTTATGGCCCTGTGCCGTCAAACAAACCGCAAAAAACCGGCAAGTTAACGCAAACCTTTGATTTTGCTTGTGGTCTGCTGCATTGTGCGCCCGGCTTCACGGGTATAAACTTTGCAAACTTTACACAGAGGCCACTAACGGTTCGATGGGAGCCGTTCAGTCAGCATGAAACCGATTCAGCTGCCCTTAGGTGTGCGTCTGCGTGATGACGCCACCTTTATCAATTACTACCCAGGCGCCAATGCCGCTGCACTCGGCTATGTCGAGCGGCTCTGCGAAGCCGACGCCGGGTGGACTGAAAGCCTGATCTATCTGTGGGGCAAGCATGGCGTGGGGCGTACCCACCTGTTGCAGGCCGCCTGCCTGCGCTTCGAGCAAATGGGTGAGCCGGCGGTATACCTGCCGTTGGCTGAGCTGATGGATCGCGGCATCGGCATCTTCGACAACCTTGAACAGTACGAACTGGTGTGCCTGGATGACCTGCAGGTGATCGCCGGCAAGGCGGATTGGGAAGAGGCGCTGTTCCATTTATTCAATCGCTTGCGTGACAGCGGCCGGCGCTTGCTGATTGCCGCCGCCACGTCGCCTCGGGAATTGCCGGTCAAGTTGGCCGACCTCAAGTCACGCCTGACCCTGGCGCTGATCTTCCAGATGCGCCCCCTGTCCGACGAAGACAAGCTGCGTGCCCTGCAATTGCGTGCATCCCGTCGTGGCCTGCACCTCACCGACGAAGTGGGGCACTTTATCCTCACCCGCGGTACCCGCAGCATGAGCGCCTTGTTCGATTTGCTTGAGCAGCTCGATCAGGCCTCTTTGCAGGCGCAACGAAAATTGACGATCCCTTTTCTCAAAGAGACGTTGGGTTGGTAACACGTTGATTTGTCACGATTCGGCACTTTTCAGGCGCCAGAAAACCTACGTCTGAGCCCGGCGGGCTACGCATTTACGTCATTAATTGGAATCAGGGCTTAGATGTCACGGTCCAATCGCGAAGTCACATAGCGCACGATTGAATTTGCAAATCGATGTGATAGAGGGCATAGTCTCGGCTTCTTTACACATCAGCCACGGTCGTGCCCATGCTAAATCGCTTCGCACCCCTCGTGCCTCTCGCACTCGTTACCCTGTTGTTTGGTTGCGCCTCCCACCCTCAACACGTGGCAGAGCAGCAGAAGCCTCAACAACAGTCCCAGGCAAAATTCGTCGCTGCGCAGTCTGCTTCCGTTTATGAAGAAGAGCTGGCAACCGAGAAAGAACTGGCCGATTTCTCCGGCAACAAGCCTTACCAGCTTCCAGTTCTGGCCGACAGCATCCTAGAACGCGGCATGTCCCTGATCGGTACCCGTTACCGTTTCGGCGGTACCTCCGAAGCCGGTTTCGATTGCAGCGGTTTTATCGGCTATCTGTTTCGCGAAGAAGCCGGCATGAACCTGCCACGCTCCACGCGCGAAATGATCAACGTGAAAGCACCGTTGGTCGCACGCAACAACCTCAAGCCCGGTGATCTGCTTTTCTTCAGTACGGCAGGCCGTGGTCGTGTCAGTCACGCCGGTATCTACTTGGGTGACAACCAGTTTATCCACTCCAGCAGCCGTCGCAGTGGCGGTGTGCGAGTCGACAGCCTGGGTGACAGCTACTGGAGCAAAACCTTCATCGAAGCCAAGCGCGCACTCGCCATGGCGAGTGCGCGCTTGGCTTCGA
>Ga0207650_10000214_pt1 | contig 66028 bp, 63 predicted proteins | sample KBSS63metaG_FD_184325 | JGI IMG/M metagenome (GOLD analysis project Ga0207650, IMG submission 184325) | Switchgrass rhizosphere microbial communities from Kellogg Biological Station, Michigan, USA - KBS S6-3 metaG (SPAdes) (version 2) | ecosystem: Host-associated > Plants > Roots > Rhizosphere...
TTTTTCGAACAGACTATTGCCCTGTACCCCCATTGATCCTAGGATTCGTTTGAGATTTCAAACGCTCTGTCTCCCGTGCGCAATTCATTCGATCTTGCGCACTGGGGCTGATTTCCCTGACGGCAGCCCACAAGGCGCCTTTCAACAACTCTAATTCGCTCCGCGTGCGCGCGGTGCTGTTAAGGAAAGCCGACATGCAGCTCAAAGATACCCAGTTGTTCCGCCAGCAAGCCTTTATCGATGGCGCTTGGGTCGATGCGGACAATGGTCAAACCATCAAGGTCAATAACCCGGCCACGGGCGAGATTCTCGGCACCGTGCCGAAGATGGGCGCCGCGGAAACCCGCCGTGCCATCGAAGCCGCCGACAAGGCGCTGCCGGCCTGGCGCGCACTCACCGCCAAGGAACGCGCCAACAAGCTGCGTCGTTGGTTTGAACTGCTGATCGAAAACCAGGACGACCTTGGCCGCCTGATGACCCTCGAACAAGGCAAGCCGCTGGCCGAGGCCAAGGGCGAAATCGTTTACGCCGCTTCCTTTATCGAGTGGTTCGCCGAAGAAGCCAAGCGCATCTACGGTGACGTGATTCCCGGCCACCAGCCCGACAAGCGCCTGATCGTGATCAAGCAGCCGATCGGCGTGACTGCTGCGATCACCCCGTGGAACTTCCCCGCTGCGATGATCACCCGTAAAGCCGGCCCGGCCCTGGCCGCCGGTTGCACCATGGTGATCAAGCCTGCTTCGCAAACCCCGTTCTCGGCCCTGGCCCTGGTTGAGCTGGCGCACCGTGCCGGTATCCCTAAAGGCGTGCTGAGCGTGGTCACCGGCAGTGCCGGCGACATCGGCGGCGAGCTGACCAGCAACCCTATCGTGCGTAAATTGTCCTTCACCGGCTCGACCGAAATCGGTCGCCAGTTGATGGCCGAATGCGCCAAGGACATCAAGAAAGTCTCCCTGGAACTGGGCGGTAACGCGCCGTTCATCGTGTTCGACGACGCCGACCTGGATAAGGCCGTCGAAGGCGCGATCATTTCCAAGTACCGCAACAACGGCCAGACCTGCGTCTGCGCCAACCGCCTGTACATCCAGGATTCGGTGTACGACGCGTTCGCCGAGAAGTTGAAAGTGGCGGTGGCCAAACTCAAGATCGGCAACGGTCTGGAAGACGGCACCACCACTGGCCCGCTGATCGACGAGAAAGCCGTGGCCAAGGTTCAGGAGCACATTGCCGATGCGCTGAGCAAAGGCGCGACGCTGCTGGCCGGTGGCAAGGTGATGGAAGGGAATTTCTTCGAACCGACTATCCTCACCAACGTGCCGAAAAACGCCGCAGTCGCCAAGGAAGAAACCTTCGGCCCACTGGCGCCGCTGTTCCGTTTCAAAGACGAAGCCGAAGTGATCGCGATGTCCAACGACACCGAGTTCGGCCTGGCGTCGTACTTCTATGCCCGCGACCTGGGCCGTGTGTTTCGTGTGGCGGAAGCCCTGGAATACGGCATGGTCGGCGTCAACACCGGGTTGATCTCCAACGAAGTGGCGCCGTTCGGCGGTATCAAGGCCTCGGGCCTGGGCCGCGAAGGCTCCAAGTACGGGATCGAGGATTACCTGGAAATCAAATACCTCTGCCTGGGCATCTAAGCCCCGGTTTGGCATGGCTGTAAACGCAAAGGGCACGAGAGCGCTGACCCTTTGCGTGTTTCAACCCGTTATTCGTAGTGGCCGGGAACGCTGTGGCAGTCGATCATCGCATGCTGTCGCAGTTGCCTCCCCGCCACGTATTCCTTGAACCGCGCCACCCGATGAGTGGCGAATGAGGACTTTATGAGCAAGACCAACGCATCCCTGATGAAACGCCGCGAAGCCGCTGTACCGCGCGGTGTTGGCCAGATTCACCCGATCTTCGCCGAATCGGCGAAGAATGCCACCGTGACCGACGTTGAAGGTCGCGAGTTCATCGATTTCGCCGGCGGTATCGCCGTGCTGAACACCGGCCACGTGCACCCCAAAATCATTGCGGCCGTGACCGAGCAACTGAACAAGCTGACTCACACTTGCTTCCAGGTGCTGGCCTACGAGCCGTACGTTGAGGTGTGCGAAAAAGTCGCCGCCAAGGTCCCGGGTGATTTCGCCAAGAAAACCCTGCTGGTCACCACCGGTTCCGAAGCCGTGGAAAACGCCGTGAAAATCGCCCGTGCCGCGACCGGCCGTGCGGGTGTGATTGCGTTCACCGGCGCTTACCACGGTCGCACCATGATGACCCTGGGCCTGACCGGCAAAGTCGTGCCTTACTCGGCCGGCATGGGCCTGATGCCGGGCGGAGTGTTCCGCGCGCTGTACCCCAACGAACTGCACGGTGTGAGCGACGACGATTCCATCGCCAGCATCGAACGCATCTTCAAAAACGATGCCGAGCCGCGTGATATCGCTGCCATCATCATCGAGCCGGTGCAAGGTGAAGGCGGTTTCTACGTCGCGCCTAAAGCCTTCATGAAGCGCCTGCGCGAACTGTGCGACAAGCACGGCATCCTGCTGATCGCCGACGAAGTGCAAACCGGCGCCGGTCGTACCGGAACCTTCTTTGCCATGGAACAGATGGGCGTTGCCGCCGACCTGACCACCTTCGCCAAATCCATCGCCGGCGGCTTCCCCCTGGCCGGTGTGTGCGGCAAGGCCGAATACATGGACGCCATTGCTCCCGGCGGCCTGGGTGGCACTTACGCCGGTAGCCCGATCGCCTGTGCTGCTGCGCTGGCGGTGATGGAGGTATTCGAAGAAGAACACCTGCTGGACCGCTGCAAGGCTGTGGGTGAGCGCCTGGTGACGGGCCTCAAGGCCATCCAGGCCAAGTACCCGGTGATCGGTGAAGTGCGTGCCTTGGGCGCGATGATTGCGGTCGAGTTGTTCGAAGATGGCGACAGCCACAAGCCGAACGCCGCTGCCGTGGCTGCCGTGGTGGCCAAGGCGCGTGACAAGGGCCTGATCCTGCTGTCATGTGGTACTTACGGCAACGTGTTGCGCGTACTGGTACCGCTGACCTCGCCGGACGAGCAGTTGGACAAAGGCCTGGCGATCATCGAAGAGTGCTTCTCCGAGCTGTAAGCGCACGCTGTACAGATGACACAAAAAACCCGCTTCGGCGGGTTTTTTGTGCGCCGGCCAGTACGCAAAAAAACGGTGGGAGGGGGCTTGCTCCCGATAGCAGTCGCTCAGTCAGCACATCTGATACTGACCCACCGCTATCGGGAGCAAGCCCCCTCCCACCGTTTATGATCGGCGTCAGCCGGCAACGACGCGGTTTTTGCCCAGGCGCTTGGCCTCGTACATGGCGGCATCGGCGCGGGCGAACAGCCTGTCCAGGCTCGGGTCCGCGTCGGTGAGGCTGGCCAGGCCCTGGCTGATGGTCACGCTGAACGCCTGGCCTTCATAGCTGAAACTCAGTGCCTGGATCTCCTTGCCCAGGCGCTCGGCCACTTGCAGCGCCATGTCTGGCGCACAACCTGGCAGGACGGCGGCGAACTCTTCGCCACCAATGCGCCCGAACAGGTCGCCCCGGCGCAACACGCCTCGACCGCTCTCAGCGATACGCCGCAGTACCTGGTCGCCTTCCAGGTGGCCGTAGGTGTCATTCACGTCCTTGAAGTCATCGATATCCAACAGCAGGAAGGCCAGCGGCGCGCCTTGGGCGCGGGCGTTGTCGAAGGCATGGTTAGCGCATTCGAAGAAGTGCCGGCGGTTGCTGCTCTGGGTGAGCACGTCAGTGGTGGCGAGGCGGTGCAACTCAAGCTCAAGCTGCTTCTTGTCGGTGATGTCTTCGGCCATGCCGACCACGACCAACGGTTCGCCGGGCACCACTTGCTGGTTGATGTAGCACTTGTCGCTCAGCCAGCGGATCTGCCCGTCGGCAGTGATGATGCGGTACTCGCGGTCCTCCACGGCACCGCGTTCCAGCACGCGGGCCAGGCTTTGTTCCGCGCGGTCGAGGTCTTCGGGGTGAATGCTGTTGCGCCATTCCCGGTGGTCGGCCAGCAGCAGGCCGGCGGAACGTCCAAAGATGCGCTCATAGGCCGGGCTCACATACAGCACGCGGCGGGTTTCCCAATCGATGGCCCAAAGCACCGCATTCACGCTCACCAGCAACGAACTCAGGAGCTGTTCGCGTTCACTCAAACGCTCGACTTCGCCCTGGGCATGCACCAGCGCCAGCAGGGTCGCAGCCGCGGCCGGACGCGGATGTTCAGCGACGGGAGGATCAGATACGTGAGGTTTTTCGTGAACCATCGGCACAACTCTCTCTGGGCGCGCCGCAAGATGGAGCAGCGGTCACAACAAGGGGCCACCATGATGGCGAAGTGTTCATTGAGAGAGGCGATTTGCAGTGAAGTTCCGTCAACGGTACCGATTGGCGGTGCCCGGTAAATGACGTCAAAAAGCTGGTGGGTGGGAGGGCGGGCCCTCCCACGGCACGGTCAGACCGCCGCAGGACGCAGCGAGTAGGTCTTCAATTGGTGAGCGAAATCCCGCAGGGACTGGATGCCGCTGGCCTCGGCTTCGTGCACCCATTCCTTGATGGCGGCGAGCATATCGTGACCATTGGTGCTGGTCTTGAGCCAGATCTGTTGCAGGGCCAGGCGCTTTTCATAGATCACTTTCAGGGCCTGGCTGTGCTCCAGCATGCCTTGGATACGCAGGTGATGGCGGTCATCCAGCAGGCTGGTTTCACGCGACAGCAGGCGCTTGGCGCGGTGGAACTGGTGGCGCACCGAGTGATCGACTTTTTCCAGCTCTTGCTTGACCAGCGGGCCGATCACCAACTTGCGGTACTGGGCCATGATCTGGAAACGGTTGTTGAGGATCGCCATGGCGGTGTCCATGTCCAGATGGCCCTTGCCCTCCACGCGGTGGGCAATCGGCGCCACGCGCTGCACCTTGGCCAGGCGCAGGAAGCTGAACAGTTTGATCCACGCCCAGCCCAGGTCGAATTCCCACTTCTTCACCGACAATTTCGCGGAATTGGGGTAGGTGTGGTGGTTGTTGTGCAGCTCTTCACCGCCGACGATGATGCCCCACGGCACCAGGTTGGTCGCCGCGTCACGGCATTCGAAGTTGCGGTAGCCCACGGCATGGCCCAGGCCGTTGATCACGCCGGCGGCCCAGAACGGGATCCACATCATCTGGATGGCCCAGATGGTGATGCCGATGGTGCCAAACAGCAGCAGGTCGATCACGCCCATGATGGCAACGCCCAGCAAGGGGTAAGGCGTGTAGATTTTTCGTTCGATCCAGTCGTCCGGGCAGTTCTTGCCGTAGATACGCAGGGTTTCGGGGTTTTCCGCCTCGGCGCGGTACAGTTCGGCACCTTTGCGCAGCACGGTGGACAGGCCCTTGATCACCGGGCTGTGGGGATCATCGACGGTTTCGCATTTGGCGTGGTGCTTGCGGTGGATGGCGGTCCACTCGCGGGTGTTCTGTGCCGTGGTCAGCCACAGCCAGAAGCGGAAGAAGTGTTTCAGGCCGGCATTGAGCTCCAGGGAGCGATGGGCTGAATAGCGATGCAGATAAACCGTGACCCCGACAATGGTCACGTGGGTCATCAACAGAGTGACTGCCACCAGTTGCCAGGCTGACAGGTCAAGAAAACCGTTGTACCACATAGGCTGTATGGCCCTCAGATAAAGAAAAAACCAGCTCACGCATTATCACTAAGCCCACAAAGAAAACCAGCCGCCCTTTCAGATAGAAGTGACTGGATGTTTCTTATTCTATAATCCGCAACCTTTGTAGGGCGATGCTGTTTTTTAGTAAGGATTACTGACCATATGCTGTTTTCATACCGAGGTGCCGCGCGTGCCGGGCTGGTATACCTGCTGGTTTCGATCGCCTGGATTGGCATCTCGGGCCACCTATTGATCGAATTTGTCGATAACCGGAGTGACCTGAACCTGTGGTTGCAGGTGCGCGGCTATCTATGGGTGGCCTGCAGCGCTTTGGTGATTTACCTGATGAGCGCCCGGGTTGCCCACGCCCACCAGCAACAACAGCCCCTGCAGGAGAACCGTGAGCGCCTGCGCCAGGCCGCTGCCGTGTTCGATTGCACCCGCGAAGGGGTACTGGTTACCGACGCCCGGGGCCTGATTGTGCATGTGAATCGGGCGTTTATGGAGATCACCGGCTACCGGTGCGAAGACGTCATGGGCCAGCAGCCCAGCCTGTTCAAATCCGGGCGCCATTCGTCGAGTTTCTACCAGCACATGTTCCAGGCCCTGGAGCACTGCGGTGAATGGAGCGGTGAAATCTGGAACCGGCGTAAAAGCGGTGAGATTTATCCACAGTGGCAGACGATCCGGGTGATTCATGACGATCACGGCCAGGTCAGCCAGTATGTCGCGGTGTTTTCCGACATCAGCGCCATCAAGGACTCTGAACATGAACTGGCCCACCTGGCCCATCATGACCCCCTGACCGACCTGCCCAACCGCCTGCTGTTCACCGACCGCGCCGAGCAGGCCCTGGCCTCGGCGCAACTGCATAAACGCGGCTGCGCCCTGCTGTTGCTGGATTTGGACCACTTCAAGATCATCAACGACAGCCTCGGCCACAACGTCGGTGACCAGTTGCTCAAGCTGGTGGGCGAGCGGCTCAAAGGGCTGCTCGGCCCTGGCGTAACCCTGGCGCGCCTGGGGGGCGATGAGTTCGCAGTGCTCGCCGAAAGTTGCTCACAGGTGGTGCAGGCCGCCGCATTGGCCCAACGCATGCTGGATGTGATGAAGCAACCGTTCATCTTCGACGGCCACCAACTGTTTATAAGCGCCAGCATCGGCATCAGCCTGTTCCCCAGCGATGCGCTGAGCGCCGAACAACTGCTGCGCAACGCCGATTCTGCGTTGTTCAAGGCTAAAAGTGTGGGCCGCGAAGGCTACGCCTTGTACACCGAAGAACTCACGGCGCACGCACAAAACCGTGTCGAGATCGCCAGCGAACTGCGCCGCGCCCTCGACCAGCACGAGCTGCGCGTTTACTACCAGCCGGTGCATGAACTGCACGGCAGCCGCCTGATCGGCGTCGAAGCCCTGGTGCGCTGGCAGCACCCGGAACGCGGCCTGGTGCCTCCGGTCGAGTTCATCCCCATCGCCGAGCGCACCGGCTTGATCGCGGATATTGATGCCTGGGTGATGGACCAGGCGTGCCGTCAGATGTGCCAATGGCTGGCCGACGGCGCACCGCTGACATTTATTGCAATCAATGTGTCCAGCCGCCTGTTTGCCCGGCGTGAACTCTACGAGCAAGTGGCCCAGGTGCTGCACGACACGGGCCTGGACCCGGCGTTCCTTGAGCTGGAAGTCACCGAAAGCGCGGTGATGGATGACCCCGAAGTGGCCCTGGAACAGCTGCATCGTCTGCGCGAACTGGGCCTGCGCCTGGCCATCGATGATTTTGGTACCGGTTATTCCTCGCTGCTGCGCCTCAAGCGCCTGCCGGTGCAGAAGCTCAAGATCGACCAGGGCTTTGTTGCCGGCCTGCCGTGGGACGAAGACGACGCCGCGATTGTGCGCGTGGTAATCGCCTTGGCGAAAAGCATGGGCATGCAGGTACATGCCGAGGGCATTGAGCAGGTCGAGCAGGCGCGGTTCTTGTTGCAGCAGGATTGCGACATGGGGCAGGGGTACTGGTTTGGGCGGCCGATGCCGGCGAATGAAATCGACTGGTCACGAGCCCCCGCGATCCAGCCTTGAAATGCATCAACCTGTGGGAGGGGGCTTGAACCCGATAGCGGTCTGTCAGGTGCCTCAGTTCTGCCTGATACACCGCTATCGGGAGCAAGCCCCTCCCACTTGATGCCTAGTTCGGCACGCAACCCCACGTCCCGCCAGAAAATTCTTTCTGGTTATATAAACATTCTTAAATAGTATTTTTAAGAATATCCGCGCTTAACTACTATCGCTCTCACGCCGCAAGCAGTGCCGCCACTGCCAGGCACTATTCATTTCAGGAGCGAGACCATGAGCGCATCTCTACGTAGCGTCGACGGCCAGGACGAAGCAGCCATTTTGCGTGAGATCCAGAGCGCCCTGCGCGATCTGCGGTTTGGCGCGGTGGAAATAACTGTGCACAACGCTCAAGTGGTACAGATCGAACGCAAGGAAAAATTCCGTTTGCAGAACCCGGGTAACAAACCGAGCTGAGCAAGAACGGCGATAGACCCGCAACTATAAGAAAAGCCAACACTCAAGAATTTTCAGGAGCTTCTATGTCGTCGATTCGCCGTTACGCCCTGGCCGCATTGGCCAGTGCCGTGTTTGCCGGTTCCGCCGTTGCCAAAGACTACGAACTGCTCAACGTCTCGTACGACCCTACCCGTGAGCTGTACCAGGACTACAACGCTGAATTCACCAGCTACTGGAAACAGTCCCACCCGGGCGACAACGTCAAGATCCAGCAATCCCATGGTGGCTCGGGCAAGCAAGGCCGAGCCGTGATCGACGGCCTGCGCGCCGACGTCGTGACCCTGGCCCTGGCCGGCGACATCGACGAAATCGCCAAACTCGGCAAGACCCTTCCGGAAAACTGGCAAACCCGCCTGCCGGATGCGAGCACTCCCTACACCTCGACCATCGTGTTCCTGGTGCGTAAGGGCAACCCCAAAGGCATCAAGGACTGGGGCGACCTGATCAAGAAAGACGTGTCGGTGATCACGCCCAACCCTAAAACCTCCGGCGGTGCGCGCTGGAACTTCCTGGCCGCCTGGGCCTATGGCCTCAAGGCTGGTGGCAGCGAGGCCAAGGCCCAGGAATACGTCAAAGAGTTGTTCAAGCACGTGCCGATCCTCGACACCGGCGCGCGTGGTTCGACCATCACCTTCGTCAACAATGGCCAGGGTGACGTGTTGCTGGCCTGGGAAAACGAAGCCTTCCTGGCGCTCAAGGAAGACGGCGGCGCCGACAAGTTCGACATCGTCGTGCCGTCCCTGTCGATTCTCGCGGAGCCGCCGGTGGCCGTGGTCGACAAGAACGCCGAGAAAAAGGGCAACACCGAGATCGCCACCGAATACCTCAAGCACCTGTACAGCCCGGCTGGCCAGGAGATTGCGGCGAAGAACTTCTACCGCCCACGCGATGAGAAAGTCGCCGCCAAATACGCCCAACAGTTCCCCAAACTGGACCTGGTGACTATCGACAAAGACTTCGGTGGCTGGAAAACTGCCCAACCGAAATTCTTTAACGACGGTGGCGTGTTCGACCAGATCTACACGGCGCAGTAAGCCGAGAAACACATCCTCATGGAGCCCGCATTCACCTGCGGGTTTTGTGTGTCAGTTCCGCTAACCAAGGACTCTTATGTCGCGTCGTATTTCCCCCGTCATACCCGGCTTCGGGCTGACGCTGGGCTACACCGTGGTGTACCTCAGCCTGATTGTGCTCATCCCGCTGGCGGCGATGTTCGTACACGCCGCTCAACTCACCTGGGATCAGTTCTGGGCCATCATCTCGGCACCACGCGTGGTGGCGGCATTGAAACTGAGCTTCAGCACCGCGTTGTACGCGGCGCTGATCAACGGCGTGATCGGTACGCTGCTGGCCTGGGTGCTGGTGCGCTACACCTTCCCCGGCCGCCGCATCATCGATGCGATGATCGACCTGCCGTTCGCCTTGCCCACCGCCGTGGCCGGTATTGCGCTGACCGCGCTGTACACGCCGACGGGCCTGGTGGGGCAGTTCGCCGCCGACCTGGGCTTCAAGATCGCCTACTCGCCGCTGGGCATCACCCTGGCGCTCACCTTCGTGACCCTGCCATTCGTGGTGCGCACGGTGCAGCCGGTACTCGCCGATATCCCCCGCGAAGTCGAAGAAGCCGCCGCCTGCCTGGGTGCCAAGCCGTTGCAGGTGTTTCGCTACATCCTCGTGCCTGCGCTGCTGCCCGCCTGGCTCACCGGCTTCGCCCTGGCGTTTGCCCGAGGCGTGGGTGAGTACGGTTCGGTGATTTTCATCGCCGGCAACATGCCGATGAAAACCGAGATCCTGCCGTTGCTGATCATGGTCAAGCTCGACCAGTACGACTACCGCGGCGCCACCTCCATCGGTGTGCTGATGCTGGTGGTTTCCTTTGTCTTGCTGCTGCTGATCAACTTGTTGCAGCGGCGCATCGAACGTCCATAAGGAGGCGCGGAACATGTCCCAATCGTCTATTTCCGCGGCGTCCTCGGCCAACGCCGCCCGGCGTGGCAGTGCCACGTCGCGACGCATCCTGATCGGCCTTGGCTGGCTGGTATTCGCGCTGTTTTTGCTGCTGCCGCTGTTTATCGTGGTGTCCCAGGGTTTGAAGAACGGCCTCGGCGCGTTCTTTACCGCCATCCTGGAACCCGACGCGCTGTCGGCGCTGAAACTCACGGTGATCGCCGTGCTGATTTCGGTACCGCTCAATCTGGTGTTCGGCGTCAGCGCCGCGTGGTGCGTGAGCAAGTACTCGTTCCGTGGCAAAAGCATCCTGGTCACGCTGATCGACCTGCCGTTCTCGGTGTCCCCGGTGATCGCGGGCCTGGTCTACGTGCTGATGTTCGGCGCCCAGGGCTTGTTCGGCCCTTGGCTGCAGGAGCACGACATCCAGATCGTATTCGCCCTGCCGGGCATCGTCCTGGCGACCATCTTCGTCACCGTGCCGTTCGTTGCGCGTGAATTGATCCCGCTGATGCAGGAGCAGGGCACTCAGGAAGAAGAGGCGGCGCGCCTGCTCGGCGCCAATGGCTGGCAGATGTTCTGGCATGTGACCGTGCCGAACATCAAGTGGGGCCTGATCTACGGCGTGGTGCTCTGTACCGCGCGGGCCATGGGTGAGTTCGGCGCGGTGTCGGTGGTGTCCGGCCACATTCGCGGCGTGACCAATACCTTGCCGCTGCATGTCGAGATTCTCTACAACGAATACAACCACGTTGCCGCCTTTGCGGTGGCCAGCCTGTTGCTGATCCTGGCGCTCTTCATCCTGCTGCTCAAGCAGTGGAGCGAGAACCGTATCAACCGCCTGCGCAACAGCGCCGGTGAGGAATAAGTCATGTCGATCGAAGTCCGTAATGTCAGCAAGAACTTCAACGCCTTCAAGGCCCTGAACAGCATCAATCTGGACATCCAGAGTGGCGAGCTGGTGGCGTTGCTGGGCCCCTCCGGCTGCGGCAAGACCACTTTGCTGCGCATCATCGCCGGGCTCGAAACCCCGGATGACGGCAGCATCGTGTTTCACGGTGAAGACGTCTCCGGCCACGACGTGCGTGACCGCAACGTCGGGTTCGTGTTCCAGCACTACGCGCTGTTCCGCCACATGAGCGTGTTCGACAACGTCGCCTTCGGCCTGCGCATGAAGCCGAAAAACCAGCGCCCGACGGAAAGCCAGATCGCAGGCAAGGTTCACGAACTGCTCAACATGGTGCAGCTCGATTGGCTGTCCGACCGCTACCCGGAACAACTCTCCGGCGGCCAGCGCCAACGTATCGCCCTGGCCCGCGCCCTGGCGGTAGAGCCGAAAGTGCTGCTGCTGGACGAACCGTTCGGCGCCCTTGACGCCAAGGTGCGTAAAGAACTGCGCCGCTGGCTGGCGCGCCTGCACGAAGACATCAACCTGACGTCGGTGTTCGTGACCCACGACCAGGAAGAGGCCATGGAAGTCGCCGACCGTATCGTGGTGATGAACAAAGGCGTGATCGAACAGATCGGCTCACCGGGCGACGTGTATGAAAACCCGGCCAGCGATTTTGTCTACCACTTCCTCGGCGACTCCAACCGCCTGCACCTGGGCGAGGACAAGCATGTGTTGTTCCGTCCGCATGAAGTGTCGCTGTCGCGGCATGAGCTGGAGGATCACCATGCGGCGCAAGTGCGCGATATTCGCCCGCTGGGCGCGACCACGCGGGTGACGCTCAAGGTCGAAGGCCAGCCCGAGCTGATCGAAGCCGAAGTGGTGAAGGACCATGACAGCCTGATCGGTCTGGCGCGTGGCGAGACCCTGTTCTTCAAACCCAAGGTCTGGCAAAAAGCCTGAGCACATCGCAAACCCAAGGTGCCTGAGGGGCAATGAGGGCTCAGGTGCCAATGAGGGCCAATGTGGGAGGGGGCTTGCTCCCGATAGCAGTGGGTCAGTTGATGAACATGTCACTGACACACCGCCCCACATTTAGACCCCGCTTGGCTTTAGATCACGGCGCACCACCGGCCCCGAGCGCTTTTCGATCTGCACTTTCAGGTCCTGCCGCAACCCCAGCAAAAAACCCACCTCCGCCACTACAAACAACGGCCCCACAACCAGCCCCGACACATCATCCACAAACGCGGGTTTCTTGCCTTCGTAGTAATGCCCGACAAACTGGATCACCCAGCCCACCACGAACATCCCCACGCCACTGCTCAGCCACACCATCGTGCTCTGCGCCGCCAACACATGCCCGGCCCATACCGACGCGCCCATCAGCACCGTCATCAGCACGCCCAAGGCCAGTTCCAGGCGCAGGTAAAACCACGCCGACAACAGCGCCACGATCACCGCCGGCGAGATCCACAAGCTTCCCACCGCCCATTCCGGGCGTGACAGCAGCACCGCCACGGCGACCACAATCAACGGGATGCCAACAAAGTGGCTGGCTATATTGCGCGGGTCGCGGTGGTAGGCGGCGTATTGACTGAGATGGTCGACGAGGCTTTTCATTGTTGTTCCTCCTGTAGGATGTTTGATCATGCCCTGTCAGCCAGCGCCTGACTGTCAGTTGGGCGACAATCTTCGGAGTCCTCATGGATGCAGCGAAATGGCACGCCCGGTTGGCCAGCGGCCATTGGTTCAGCCACTTGCCGGAAGCTCTACAGCAGAGTCTGCTGGCGGCGTCGCGGCTGCGCTCACTGGCGGCGGGCCAGTTTCTGTTCAAGCGTGGCGATCCGCCGTGTGGGTTGTATGCGGTGCTGGACGGCGCGGTGCGCATCAGCGCGGTGAACGCCCAGGGCAAGGAAGCCGTGTTGAGCCTGGTGGAGACACCCTACTGGTTCGGTGAAATCTGCCTGTTCGACAACCTGCCGCGCACCCACGATGCACAGGCCTCGGGGCCGTGTACGCTGTTGCAGGTACCGCAGGCAGGCATGCTCGACCTGCTCGAAAAGCATCCGGCTTATTGGCGCGATGTGGCCCTGTTGATGAGCCACAAACTGCGCCTGTCGTTGATCAATATCGAGCAGATGAGCCTGATGCCCGCGTCGGCGCGCCTGGCCCATCGGCTGCTGATGATCGCCCAGGGCTACGGCGAAATAGACCAGGCGCGTCGCACGTTGCAACTGCCCCAGGAAGACGTGGCGGCCATGCTGGGCCTGTCGCGCCAGACCACCAACAGCCTGCTCAAGGCGCTGGAGCAACAGGGCATCATCGGGCTGAGTTACGGTGCGATTGAGCTACTGGACCTCAAACGCCTGCAACACGCTGCGGGCCTATGAGCCGCGATACGTAGAGAACCCGTAAGGGCTGAGCAGCAGCGGAATGTGGTAATGCTGGTCGGCCTGTTTCACCTGGAAAATCACCGGCACCTGCGGGAAGAACGTCTCGCGGTTGGCCTTTTTGTAGTAATCGCCAGTCTTGAACACCACGCGATACTCGCCCGGCGTCATGCTGCGGTCGGCGGGGAACAGCTCGGCGATGCGCCCCTGCTGGTTGGTGACGCCTTCGGACAATGGCTGCCATGTGTCACCCACGTGCTGTTCCAGGGTGACGCCCACCCCGGCACTCGGCAGGCCATTTTCCAGGTTGAGCACGTGTACGCTCAGTGGGTTGCCGGCGGCCAGGGCCAGGTTGCACAGGCCGCCGAGGCTGAGGGCGGCGAGGGTCATGCTGAGGGTTTTCATCAAGAGGTCCTATGGAGGGGGAATCAGAGAGAGGTTTTCAGGCCCAACTGCTCGGCGGCCTGTGTGGCGCAGGCTTCGTCCTGCGCGGCGCCGCCTGCGCCGGCGATACCCAGCGCACCCACCAACTCGGCATCGGCAAACAGCGGCACGCCGCCACCGAGCAACAGCAACTCGGGCAAGCTGTTAAGGTTGGCGGCCTCGGGGTTGTTGCGCGCCCGTTCGGCAAACAACCGCGTTGCGGTTTTGGTCGATAGCGCCGTGTACGCTTTGCGTTGGCTGGCAAGGCTGTTATGCGGGCCGACACCGTCGGCACGCAGGCTCAGCAACAGGTTGGCGCCGCGATCCAGGACGGTCAGCGCGGCGTTGCAGTGGCTGAGGCCGGCATCGGCCAGTTGGCGAGCGGTATTCAGATCGAGGTCGGCATGGCGCGGCAGTGGCGGCGCCGCCAGCGCGCCCGTGCAAACGGCGAGGCTCAAGAACAAGGCAGTGCGAGACATGGTGAAGGCTCCAGAAGGCAGGCCGTCACGGTAGTCAGTGGACGTGGTCAGAAACCGCACAATTTGATGACAGGTTTGTAATCAAACCCAGAGGTAAGGCATGCACGTGTTGTTAGTGGAAGACCAGCCGCAACTGGCGCAGCTCATGGCCCAGGGCTTGAGCGAAGCAGGCTTCGCCGTGGAAGTCGCGGCCAATGGCATGGCGGCGCAGCGCTTCGTGGAAAGTACCGCGTACGACCTGGTGATCCTGGACGTGATGCTGCCGGGCCTGAACGCCTGGAAGCTGCAGCAGGCGATCCGGCACCAGGGCGACACGCCAGTGCTGTTCTTGACCACCCCGGGCGGTATTGAAGATCGCCTGCGCGGGTTGGAGTTGCATGAGGATGATTACCTGCTCAAGCCCTTCGATGCCAAGGCGTTGGTGGCGCGGGTGAGGAAGTTGTTGCGGCGCGATCGCGGGCGCTGACGGATTCGGAATTTGCAGTGCCTGTAGCTTCGCTATCGGGAGCAAGCCCCCTCCCACACTTGATTGCATTCCAATGTGGGACGGGCTTGGCCCCGATCAGGCCTGCACAAATCCCCCACATCCGCCTACTGCAACCCATCCCGAAACTGCCCCGGTGTCACCCCGGTCCACCGCTTGAAGGCCCGGTTAAAACTGCTGGTGTCGGCAAACCCCAGCAAATGGCTGATCTCGGCCAATGAGCACTGCGGGTCGCGCAAGTGCAGCAATGCCAGGTTCTGCCGGCACTCGTTGAGCAACGCGTCAAAGCGACACCCCTCATCCGCCAGGTGCCGCTGCAAGCTGCGCAGGCTCAAGTGCAGCGCCTGGGCAACCCGTTCGGCGCTCGGCTCGCCTTCCGGCAATTGCGCCTCGATCGCGGCGCGTACCTTGCGTTCCCAGGTCAGCGGTTGCAGTTGGGCAAGGGTGCGTTTGAGCACGGTTTCGTTGTGTTCGGCCAGTTCGGGGTTGGCGTCGTCCAGGTGGCTGTCGAAGTCCTGCGGCGCAAACTCCAGGCAGTCCTCATCGGCGCCAAAAAATACCGGCGCCCGGAACACCGTGTGCCAGGGGGTGGGATCGGCCGGTTCCGGGCGCCGCAAGTACACGGCCAGGGGCGCGTAATCCCGGCCCAGGCGGTTGCGACAGGTGCGCACATAAATCGCCGCAAACGCATCGATGGCTTCCAGCGCCGGTGCCGGGCTGCCTTCGGGTTGCAGCAGGCGAAAACGATAGCGGTCACCGTCCCGAATCAGCGCCAGCGTCAGGGCATCACTGACCACCTGGTGATAACGCACGATGCGCTCGAACACTTCCCGCAGGCTGCCGCTGGCCACCAGCGCGTAGCCCAACGCATGGAACGTCGTGGGGCTGACAAAGCGCGACACGCGCAACCCAATCGCCGGATCGCCGCTGGCCTGCACCGCCAAGGCCCACAAGCGCGTGGTCGCCGACAGGGGATAGCGTGCGTTGGGGTCGTCCATCTGCTGCGGGTCGAGCCCGGCCTGGGCGCAGAGTGCGGCGCTGTCCAGGCCCAGGGCGTCGAGCTGCTTGCGCAGGGCTCGGGTCCAGCTGGCGAGGGAAGTGGGTTCGGTCATGGCGATTGGCGCTTGCGGTCAACAGGTTGGCGTGTGCGGCTAGCGTCCTGCCAGACGGCCTGAGGCAGGATGTAACCCTTCATTGCATAAGAGGATGGGAGCATGGACGGTACTTCTGCAAGTCCCCAGCAGATGAACGCACAACAGCGTTCAGCGCATATCCGCGACGTCGTGCTGGCCGAAGGCGTGCGCTTGCGTCGCCAGCACCCATGGCTGCTGCATCAGGACGCCCTGGGCGCGGGCATCCTGGCCTTCGCATTGATCGGCATGTTTGGCTCGGCGTTGCTGTACATCACCGGCCACATGGCCTGGTGGGCCTGCCTGCTGCTCAATGGGTTTTTCGCGTCGCTGACCCATGAGCTGGAACACGACCTGATCCACAGCATGTACTTTCGCAAGCAGCGCGTGCCGCACAACCTGATGATGGGCCTGGTGTGGCTGGCGCGGCCGAGCACCATCAACCCGTGGATACGCCGCCACCTGCACCTTAACCATCACAAGGTATCGGGCACCGAAACCGATATGGAAGAACGTGCGATCACCAACGGCGAGCCCTGGGGTTTTGCGCGGTTGCTGATGGTGGGCGATAACGTGATGTCGGCGTTTATCCGCATGCTGCGCGCCAGGACCTGGGGCCACAAACTCAAGATCCTCAAGCGCTCGCTGTTGGTCTACGCCCCGCTGGCGCTGCTGCATTGGGGCGCGTGGTACGTGTTTCTCGGCTTTCACGCCGCCAATGGCATCGCCAGCCTGCTGGGGGCGCCGATCGAGTGGTCAGCCGGTACGTTACAGGTGATGCAGGTGATCGACATCGCCGCCGTGGTGATCATCGGCCCCAACGTGCTGCGCACTTTCTGCCTGCACTTTGTCAGCTCCAACATGCATTACTACGGCGATGTGGAACTGGGCAATGTGATCCAGCAAACCCAAGTGCTCAACCCCTGGTGGCTGTGGCCGCTGCAGGCGTTCTGCTTCAATTTCGGCAGCACCCACGGGATTCACCATTTTGTGGTGAAAGAGCCGTTTTACATCCGCCAGATGACCGCCAAGGTGGCACATAAGGTCATGGCCGAGATGGGGGTGCGCTTCAATGATTTGGGCACGTTTGCGCGGGCCAATCGGCTTGGTTTTCCACCGCCCGCAGGCTCTCTATCAACGCCTTCGCCGCTGGCGACAAGCGAACCCCAGCGCGGCTGATCACGCCGCAGTGGTTGTTCAAGCGGTCGAGGCTGTGCGGCAGGTTGCGCCAGTGCAGCACCTTCAAGTCGCCGCTGGCCACGGCCTCGACGAAGGCTTCTTCGGCCCCCAGGCCAATGGCGTTGGACTGGCGCACGATGCTCGCCAGCGCGGTGAACTGTTCCAGCTCGATAGCGGGCGCAAAGTCGATGCGCCCGCTGAGGTTGGCGAGCAACTTGCGAATGCCCGGCGCGATCAAGGGGGTGGCCAGCGGGTAGTTGAACAGGTCATTGGTGGACAGGCTGTCCTTGGCCAGCAACGGGTGGCCCGCGCGACAGAAAAATACGCTGCGCCGGGATGCGAGGGCCTCGGTCTGGAAGTTCGGGTCAGCTTCGAAGTGGCGTACGTCGGCGATAAAGAATTCGATCTCCTCGCGGCTCAGGCTGCGCCCCAGTCTTTGCCAGTTGTCCACCTGCAACGTACTGCGCACCTTGGGGTAGGCGGTGACAAACCGCGCCATCGCCTGGGGCACCAAGTTGACTGCCGCCACCGCATCGCTGCCCAAGCGCACTTCACCGGCGTCCAGCTTGGTCATGCGCGTGACCTCATGGCTGAGCAACGCAGCGCCTTGCACCAGGCTCAAGGCATGTTGCAACACCACCTGGCCTTCGGGAGTGGGGTGCAGGTGTTTATGGCCGCGGTCCACCAGCACGCAGCCGAACTCTTGCTCCAGGCCCTGGATACTGCGACTGAACGCCGGTTGGGTAATGCCCATGGCGTCGGCGGCGCGCACAAAACTGCGGTGTTCGTTGAGCGCGATGAAGTAGCGCAATTGACGAAGGTCCATGGCATGCCGGCGTCCTTGAGGAGAACCGGAATTTTAAGAGGCCGGGTTATTCCGTCAACGAAGCTTTGTTATTGCAGCTAGATCTTAAATGCATATCTATAGCGCCAGTGCGGTAGGTCGCCGGGCTGAATACCCGCGTCACCACCAGCATCGCCAGCGCAGTCACCGTCAGCACCACCCAGGCACTGGCGAAGTGGCCGGTGAGTTCGCGCAGCCAGCCGGTCATCCACGGCGAAACCGCGTTGATCAAAAAGCCCACGCCCTGCACGAAGGCCGCCAGTTGCCCGGCTTGCCGAGGGTCGCGGTGATGGTCGAGGGTCAGCAACAGGCTCAGGGCAAAACAGGCGCCCAGGCCGAAGCCGCACAACGCCACCCACAGGTGTGGAAATTGCAGCGGCGCCAGCAACAGGCCAAGGTAGCCGACGGTCTGGGCGAGCAGGCTGATGCCGAGCAGCGGTCGACGGTCGATGCCGCGTTGCGCCAGCACCGGCATCAGCAGCGCCGCGATGACCTGGAAGATCGTCATGAACGCCAGCAGCGAGCCGCTGGGCAGCACGCCCCAGCCCAATTGCTGATAGTAGGCCGGCAACCACGCCACCAGGCTCATATAGCCGCAGTTCACCAGCCCGAAATACAGCGCCAACAGCCATGCGCGTCGATTGCGCAGCCCCTGGAACGCAGGTGCCACCTGATGAGGGTTCTTCGCCGCACCCAATGGCAGCCAGGCCCACAACAACAAAGCGCCCAGCGCCGGTAGCAGCCACACGCCCAACCCTGCCTGCCAATGCTCGAAATGCGTGGCGACCAACGGGCTGAGCAGCGCCGCCAACCCGCCCCCGGCCATCAGCGAGGCCGAATACACACCCATCGCCACCGGCACGCGATGCTGAAATTCGCGCTTGATCATCGCCGGCACCAACGCCTGGATCAGCGCCACGCCGGCACCGCCGAGCAATGCCGTGACCAGCAGCGCAGAGCCCTGGCCCATCAACCAGCGCGCCAGGCATGCCAGCACAATCAGGCTCAAGCCCAGGGCGATACCCTGTCGCTCACCCAGCCGCGCTTCCACGCGCACACCCACCAGCGCCACCAACCCCATGCACACCACCGGCAGGCTGGTGAGCAGGGCGCTGCTCTGGAAGCTCAAGCCGGTGGCCTGGCGAATCTCGCCGAGCAACGGGCTGATGGAGCTGAGGATCGGCCGCAGATTCAGGCCCAGTACCACCAGCAGGCCCCAGCCGGCGAGGGATTTATTGAGGGTCATGCAGCGCCTTTGCAGTGGGTAAATGAGGCGTGAGTATGGCCAGCGCCCCAGGTATTCTGAAATTAAATATAACCATGCCAACCAGTGGCAAAGAGAATGACCATGTTCGATCCCGTATTGCTGCGCAGCTTCGTCGCCGTGGTGGATTGCGGCAACTTCACCCGTGCCGCCGAGCGCCTGCATGTGACCCAGTCCACCGTCAGCCAGCAGATCCGCCGCCTGGAGGATGCGGTGGGGTGCCTGTTGCTGGACCGCGATCAACGGCGTGTCGTCGCCACCGCCGAGGGTGAGCGCTTGTTGGCGTATGCGCGGCGCATCCTGGCGCTGCATGAAGAGGCCGCCGATGTGTTGATCAACCAGCAAAGCGATGGCGTGCTGCGCCTGGGCGTGCCGGAAGACTTTGCGGCGCAGCGGCTGATGCCGTTGCTGTCGGCGTTTGTGCTGGCTTATCCAAAGGTGCGCCTGGAGGTCACCAGCGGTCTCGGCCCAGAGTTGCAGCGCCAGTACCGCAGTGGTGAATTCGATGTATTGCTGGTCAAGCAGATGGGCAGCAGTGATGACTGCCTGGCCTCGTGGCCCGAGCCGCTGTGTTGGGTAGACAGCCGCAGCACGCCGTGCCTGGGGCGCGACCCTTTGCCCTTGGTGGCATTCCCGGTGGGCGGCCTGTACCGCAATGAAATGCTGCACCACCTGGAAGTGGGAGACTGGCGCTGGCGTATCGGCTATTCCAGCGCGAGCCTGGCCAGTGTGTGTTCGGCGGTAGCGGCGGGGTTGGGTGTGAGTCTGTTGCCGCGCCGGGTCGTACAACCCGGGCATGTGGAACTGGGGCCGGACAGCGGTTTGCCCGTGGTACAAGGCGTGCGCCTGGCGTTGTATGCCCGCCATGGCTTGAGTGAGGCGGGGCAGTGTTTGCAGGCTGAACTGTTTGATTTGTGCGCAAACAGCCCCGGTTGAGCCATGCCTTTAGTGAATATTTTGCATGCCGGCCAAGCATGGGCAAAACACACCAGCGCCCCAGGCCCCGCGGGCCGTGGGTTTGCCGTGCGCATGGGTTTCGTTTATTCAATTTTGGTCTAGGTATAACTTTAAAGGTTACTTTAAGAAATAAGCGGGTGGCCCCGATGATTCAGCCCTCGACGGCCTTCTACCCAGGCCTGTCGGTTTTTGTTTTAAAAACCGTAGGGAGTCAATCATGGGCAATGTCCAGACCGCCGCCAGTGCACATGAGGCGCCATGGCGCCAGGCACCGGGTGGTGAGTTGGTCGACCTTGGCCGACCACACCGCGCGCCGTTGGGGCAACTGCGTTTGCAGCGAACCCCCAAGCGCTTTTCGAGCCGGCGCGAAGGGGTTTTGCTGGCGGTGCTGGTGTTGGCCCTGCACGGCGCGGTGATTTATTGGGTGAGCCAGAAGCCCACGCCGGTGCTGCCGATTGTGCCGCCGGAAATCCCGCCGATGACGCTCGAACTTTCCCGGCCAGCGCCGGCGCTGGTAGAACCGCCGACGGCTGTGCCACCGCCGCCACCACCGGTGGTCGAGCCACCGCCACCGGCCGTGGACGAGCTGGCAGCTGCGCCCGCGCCGAAAAAAATCCCCAAAGCCAAGCCCGTGCCCAAGCCGGTCGCCAAACCAGTGACACCGCCGCCAACGCCTGCGCCACAGGCGGTGGCCCCTGTCGCGCCGCCTGCCCCAACGCCAGCGCCAGCCCCGGTCACGCCGGCTTCGGCCAATGCCGCCTACTTGAAGAACCCGGCGCCCGAATACCCCTCGCTGGCCCAGCGTCGGGGTTGGGAAGGCACGGTGGTGTTGCGGGTTCAGGTACTGGCCAGCGGCAAGCCGGGTGAAATCCAGATCCAGAAAAGCAGCGGCCGCCAGCAACTCGATGATGCCGCCCTGGCTGCCGTGAAGCGTTGGAGTTTCGTGCCGGCCAAGCAGGGCGACGTGGCCCAGAACGGATGGGTCAGCGTACCGATCGATTTCAAGATCCACTAACGAGGGCTGCGCGGTGCATTACCTGCCGCGACCTGCACAGAGGGAAACAACATGGCATTAGCATCTCCACTTGAATCCATCGAAAGCGCGGTGATCTGGCTGCTGGTGGTTTTTTCGGTCGCCACCTGGGGCCTGGCCCTGCTCAAGGGCGTGCAGTTCGGTCGTCTCAAGGCCCAGGATCGCAAGTTCCACACACGGTTCTGGGCGGCGTCGAGCCTTGACTCCGCCGCCGAGTTGGCCGAAACCCAGCCCGGTGCCGCGGCCCGCGTGGCCCAGGCCGGTTATGCCGCCATCCAGGTGGGCGATGCGCCGCACGCGGCGGACTTGAGCCAGGCGATCAACCATCAAGACCGCCTCGAGCGCGCCCTGCGCCAACAGATCGTACGGGAGCGTCGCTCCCTGGAAACCGGCCTGGCCGTGGTCGCCAGTATCGGCAGCACGTCGCCGTTTATCGGGCTGTTCGGCACCGTATGGGGCATCATGGAAGCGCTCAAGGGCATTAGCGCCGCCGGTTCCGCCAGCCTGGAAACCGTGGCCGGGCCGATCGGCGCGGCGCTGGTCGCCACCGGTGTCGGGATCGCCGTCGCGGTACCGGCGGTGCTGGTTTACAACTACTTCCTGCGCCGCTTGAAGCTCACGGCTGCGGACCTCGATGACTTTGCCCACGACTTCTACAGCCTCGCGCAAAAAAATTCGTTCCGCGTGCTGCTGCACCCCACGCTCAACAAAGCCGGCGCCGGCAACCCGCAAAAAGTGAAGGAGGCGTCCTGAGATGGCTTTTTCCACGCAAGACAGTGACGAGGTGCTGAGCGAAATCAACGTCACGCCGCTGGTGGACGTGATGCTGGTGCTACTGGTGGTGTTTATCGTCACCGCGCCGCTGCTGACCAACGCGATCCCGATCAACCTGCCCAAGACCGAGGCGGTAGCCCCGGTAGAGCAGAAGGACCCGCTGGTGGTGAGCATCGATGGGGCCGGCAAGCTGTTTATCAACAAGGATGAAATCCAGCCGGACCTGCTGCAATTCAACCTGCAGGCGGCCAAGGCCAAGGACCCCGATGTGCGGGTGCAACTGCAGGCCGACGAGGGTGTGAATTACGGCGAAGTGGCGCGAGCCATGGCGTCTATCGAACGCGCGGGGATTACCAAGCTGTCGGTAATCACCGCACGGTAGTGGTAAAAGCCTCGACAGTTTTTGGGCCGTTTCCTTGGCAGGGTGCGGCCTTTTTTTTTGACTGAAATTCAAACCAAATCTCTAGGTGGAATGAGGCCAATGTGGGAGGGGGCTTGCTCCCACATTTCGATTGTGGTTTTGAGTTTTTAGTTATTAATAAATAGCTTCTTATTCCTTAACTAACATAATCCGCGTCCCTATACTGATCAGCAACGTTAAACGCTGCAGGAGGGCACACCCATGCACAGCGAGTCGATTCGTTACCTGATCGTGCCGGGCTGGCAAGGATCGCCAGAAGATCATTGGCAAACCCATTGGCAAAACAGCCTGCCCAACAGCGCGCGCGTGGAGCAGGCCGATTGGCTGACGCCGCGCCGCGAGGATTGGGTGGCCGCGCTGGCCGAGGCCATCGCCGCCGATAGCACGCCGGTGATCCTGATCGCTCACAGCCTGGGTTGCATCACCGTGGCGCATTGGGCGGCGACCGCGCCGCTGCACTTCCTGCGCCAGGTGCGCGGCGCTTTGCTGGTAGCCCCGGCCGACGTCGAACGCCCGGCCTGTTCGCCGGCGTTGCGCAACTTTGCACCGGTTCCCACCGACTTGCTGCCGTTCCCCAGCCAGGTGGTCAGCTCCGACAATGACAGTGCCGTCAGCACCCCGCGCGCGCTGGAAATGGCGCGCAACTGGGGCGCCGAGGCCGGCATCCTCTCCGGCGCCGGGCATATCAACGTGAAGTCCGGCCATCAGCGCTGGGAGCAGGGGTTCGCCTACCTCTATCGCCTGCAAAACCGTCTTGAGCATCACGCCCGGCGTCGTGCGTAACCTTCTTTCAACGCCTCGTCCCCGAGTGGGTTGGGGCGGGAGCCTGCCATGAGTCTGAATGAAACCTTCGGCCAGCCGCTGCTGACCTTCCCCGATGCCGAAAAAAGCCCGCTGAGCATTCGCGCCAAGGCGTTGGTGTTCGTCGACCCTCGCTCCCGCCAGTTGCGCGAAGACCTGGAAAGCCTGGCGCCCCGCGCCTTGCCCGTGTTGATTCGCGGCGAGACCGGTAGCGGTAAAGAGCTGCTGGCGCGGCATATCCACCGTGGCAGTGACCGCGCCGGGCTGTTTGTTTCCGTCAATTGCGGCGCGATCAGCCCCACTTACGCCGATGCCGAATTGTTCGGCTATGCCGCCGGTAGCCACAGTGGCGCGGCCAGCAGCCGCGCCGGGTGGTTTGGCTCGGCCAATGGCGGCACCTTGTACCTGGACGAGATCGGCGACTTGCCGCTGCCTATCCAGGTGAAATTGCTGGCCGCCCTGGAAAACCATGAAGTCACCCGCGTCGGTGCCCATCAGCCGAGCCCGGTGGATGTGCGTCTGGTGGCGGCCACCAGCATCGACCTGGCCCAGGCGGTGGCGGCGGGCAAGTTTCATGAGCGGCTGTTCCATTACCTGAGCGAAGGGCAACTGGACCTGCCGGCGCTACGCGAACGGGTCGGCGATATTCTGTCGCTGGCCGAGTACTTCCTCGGCATCTACAGCCAGCGCTTGGACCTGCCGGTGCCGCTGATCAGCGACGAGGCCCAGCGTGTACTGGAGCGGCATAGTTGGCCAGGCAATACCCGCGAACTGGAAAACGTCATTCACTTCGCCTTGCTGGTGAGCAGCGGCGACGAGATTTTGCCCGAACATTTGAACCTGCCCGTGGCCGGTTCGCCGCTGGAGCAGGTGCAACGTATCTTCAACACGGCCAGCCCTGCGGAGCAGAAAACCCTGCGCACTTTTCTGCATGAACAAAATGGAATATCAACGTGAATAAAAGATATTGTCCGGGAATAAAAAATCTAGGTATTGTCCGCTCCACGCCGCGATAGCACTTCGCTGGCACTTCACAGAATGCGCGGTCGTCATAGACCACTCGGAATTTCGATAAGGACACTGCATGAAAAAGGTTCTGTTGTTTACCGCACTGGCGGCTGCCCTGACTGCCGGCTTCGCCCAAGCCAACGAAAAACTGGTGGTGGCTGCCACTCCGATCCCGCACGCCGAGATCCTCGAGCTGATCAAGCCGACCCTGGCCAAAGAAGGCGTGGACCTGCAGATCAAAGTCTTCACCGACTACGTACAGCCCAATGTGCAGGTTGCTGAAAAACGCCTGGACGCCAACTACTTCCAGACCCTGCCGTACCTGCAAAACTTCAACAAGGGCAAGGGCACCAATCTGGTGACCGTGGTCGGCGTGCATGTTGAACCCTTCGGTGGTTACTCGAAAAAGATCAAGAAAATCGAAGATCTGAAAGACGGCGCCACCGTGGCGATCCCGAACGAAGGCTCCAACAGCGGTCGTGCCCTGTTGCTGCTGCAAAAGGCCGGTGTCATCACCCTGAAAGATCCGACCAACGCCCTGGCTACGCCAAAAGACATCGCCAGCAACCCCAAGCACCTGAAATTCAAAGAGCTGGAATCGGCCCTGTTGCCACGCGTGCTGGACCAGGTTGACCTCGACCTGATCAACACCAACTACGCGCTGGAAGCCGGCCTGAACCCGGCCAAAGACGCGCTGATCATCGAAGACGCCAAGTCGCCGTATGTGAACTTCCTGGTGGCACGCCCGGACAACAAGGACAGCGACGCTATCCAGAAACTGTCCAAGGCGCTGACCAGCCCCGAAGTCAAAGCGTTCATCGAGAAGAAGTACAACGGCGCGGTCGTGCCGGCGTTCTGATCGAGGTGTAAAACCCCTTCAAGGTTTCAACGCCGATGGCTGGTTTAGCGTCGGCGTTTTTTTATGCCTGGGATTTGGAATGTACTCAAACATGTGGGAGGGGGCTTGCTCCCACAGTTGATCTTCATCTCATATCCGATTTTCAGTGGGTTACAGAGCGCGGCGGTTGATCGCCCGACGCAACGCCACCAACCACTTCACCAGCTCCTGCGGATCAATCGGTTTCGCTTTGTTCATTGTTTAATCCTTCGAAAAACAGACCCCCCAACCATAGCCGTCGCCCGGCAATCCCGCGAATCCCGAGGTTATCTTTTTGGGTGATATCAATATGCTATTTCGGTATTTAAATTTTAGTTTTTATACCTTTAAAGTTCGTGCTACCCGACGTTATCCACTTCGCAGCGGACTGCGCTCGCGGCATTACCCATGCGGCGATATGGACTACCCATGACCTTCGATTTTGCTTTTATCCTCAGTGCCTTACCGGCGTTTTTGAACGCCGTGGGGGTGACGCTGCAAGTGGGCCTGATCGCCATTGCCACCTCGCTGCTGGTGGCGCTGATCAACGCCGCGCTGCTGGTGTTTCGCACGCCCTACGTGTCGCGCCTGGTGGCCCTGTACGTGGAGCTGGCGCGTAACACACCGCTGCTGATCCAACTGTTTTTCGTGTACTTCGCGCTGCCGGCCCTGGGTTTGAATATCTCCGGGTTCTGGGCGGCGATCATCACCATGACCTTCCTGGGCGGCGCCTACCTCACCGAAGTGCTGCGCGCCGGAGTGGAAGCGGTGCCGCTGGCGCAGGTCGAATCGGGCAAGTCCATCGGCCTGTCCGACTGGCAATTGCTGCGCCATGTGATCCTGCCCCAGGCCGGCATCCTCAGCCTGCCGGCGCTGTTCGCCAACTTCATTTTCCTGCTCGAGGAGACTACCGTGGTGTCCGCCGTGGCGGTGCCGGAGATTCTCTACACCACCAAGAGCTACATCGCGCTTTACTACAAAACCTACGAAATGCTCGCCGTGCTCACGCTGATTTGCGTGCTGTTGTTTTTGCCGCTGTCGTTGCTGCTCAGCCGCCTGGAAAGGAGGCTCCAGCATGGCCAGTTCGGGTCTTGAGTTGTTGTGGGTGTCGTTGCCGCAACTGGGCAAGGGCGCTGCGCAAACCCTGTCGATTTCTTTCCTGAGCATCGCCTTCAGTACCGTCGGCGGCGTGGTGTATGGCGTGCTGCGAACCCTGGGCAACACGATGATCAACGCCGTGCTGCGGGTGTACCTGGAGCTGTTCCGGGCAATCCCGGTGCTGGTGTGGTTGTACCTGCTGTTTTTTGGCCTGCCGATTTTCTTCGGCCTGAGCATCCCCAGTTTCTGGTGCGCGGTGCTGGTGCTGTCATTGTGGGGCGCCAGCGAGGTTGGCGAGGTCGTACGCGGCGCCTTGCACTCGCTGCCCCGTGGCCAGCGAGAAGCCGGCTTGTCGATTGGCTTGTCGGGCCCGCAACTGTTCGGCTACGTGCTGTTGCCCCAGGCCCTCAAACGCATGACCCCGCCAACCATCAACGTCTACACGCGCCTCATCAAGACCAGTTCGCTGGCGGTGCTCATCGGCGTGGTGGATGTGATCAAGGTCGGCCAGCAAATCATCGAGCGCACCTATGAGTCGGTGTTGATCTACGGCGCGCTGTTCCTGTTTTTCTTCCTTATCTGCTACCCGTTGTCGGCTGCCTCCAAGGTGCTGGAACGGCGCTGGGCCCAAGCATGAGCGCATTGATCGAGTTCCAGGGTTTCAACAAGTTTTTCGGCGAGCAGCAGGTGCTCAAGAGCATCGACCTGAGTGTGCACAGTGGCGAAGTGGTGGTGATCCTCGGCCCCAGCGGCTGCGGCAAAAGCACCTTGCTGCGTTGCCTCAACGGGCTGGAAGTGGCGCACAGCGGCAGCCTGCGCTTGGCGGGTAAAGAGCTGCTGGATAAAACCACGGACTGGCGCCAGGTGCGCCAGGACATCGGCATGGTGTTTCAGAGCTACCACCTGTTCCCGCACATGAGCGTGCTCGACAACATCCTGCTTGGCCCGCTCAAGGTGCAAAAACGCAACCCGCGTGAAGCGCGCGAGCAGGCCGAACAACTGCTCGCGCGCGTCGGCCTGGCCGACAAGCGCGACGCGTTCCCGCGCCAGCTCTCCGGCGGCCAGCAGCAACGTATCGCCATCGTGCGTTCGTTGTGCATGAACCCTCAGGTCATGCTGTTTGACGAAGTCACCGCCGCCCTCGACCCGGAGATGGTCAAGGAAGTGCTGGAAGTGATCCAGGGCCTGGCCCGCGAGGGCATGACCCTGCTGATCGTCACCCATGAAATGGCCTTTGCCCGCGCGGTTGCCGACCGCGTGGTGTTCATGGAGGCCGGTCGCATCCTCGAACACAACACCCCCGAGGCATTCTTTACGAACCCGCAAACCGCACGCGCGCAGCAGTTCCTGGAGAAGTTCTCCTTTGTTTCAACACTGCCCAAAAAGATCAAGGAACTGGAACTGATATGAAAAAGTTACTGCTGCCACTGTTTGCCGTCGCCTTGCTGGCCGGCTGCGATAAAAAGGTCGAAGAACCGGTAAAACCTGCGGCCGTCAGCTACATCGACAAGATCAAGGCGCGCGACAAGCTGATCGTCGGCGTCTTTACCGACAAACCGCCGTTCGGCTTCGTCAACGAGGCTGGGCGCTATGTGGGTTTTGATACCGATATCGGCCGCCGATTCGCCAAGGACCTGCTGGGCGACGAGAACAAAGTCGAATTCGTCGCGGTGGAACCGGCCAGCCGTATTCCGTTCCTGCAAAGCGACAAAGTCGACCTGATCCTCGCCAACATGACCGTCACACCGGAGCGCAAGGAGGCGGTGGACTTCACCAACCCCAACCTGAAAGTCGCGGTACAGGCCTTGGTGCCCAATAACAGCGCGGTCAAAAGCCTGAATGACCTGGCCACCCGCACCACCATCGTCACCACCGGTACTACGGCTGATATCTGGCTGACCAAGAACCACCCGGACTGGAAACTGCTCAAGTTCGAGAAAAACTCCGAGTCGCTGCAAGCACTGTCGGCCGGGCGTGGCGATGCTTACGCGCAGGACAACCTGGTGCTGTTCAGTTGGGCCAAGCAGAACCCCGGCTACCGCGTGCTGGAAGACAAACTCGGCGACGAAGCACCCATCGCCCCGGCGGTGAAAAAGGGCAACGTCGAACTGCGCGACTGGGTGAATGCCGAGTTGGCGAAGTTGGGTGAAGAGAAGTTCTTGCTCAAGCTGTACGACCAATATGTGCGTAAAGAGCTGAGCGACGAGACCAAGCCTGAAAGCGTGATTGTCGAAGGCGGCAAGTGGCAGGGCTGATTTTTCGATGATTGTTCTGGCCTCATGCAGATAAGGAACCCTGAACTAAGCTCACAGTCGCATACACACTGGCACATCGCATCGCGCACAAGGAGTCTGCATGGGCGGTCGTATCTCCATCTGTATTGTCGGCCTGGGCTTAGTGGTGTTGCTGAGTGCTTGTGGCCAGGAAAAAGCCGAGCCCAAGGCCCATTCACGGGTATTTGTGCAAACCGTGCAGCCGGCGGATTTTGCCGCGGCGGTCACGCTGACCGGGGATATCCAGGCCCGCGTGCAAACCGACCTGTCGTTTCGCGTGGGTGGCAAGATCATCCAGCGCATGGTCGATGTGGGCGACCGTGTCAGCGCCAAACAAGTGCTGGCCAAGCTCGATCCCAAGGATTTGCAGACCAACGTCGATTCCGCCCAGGCCCAGGTCGTGGCCGAGCAGGCGCGGGTCAAACAGACGGCTGCCGCCTTTGTGCGCCAGGAAAAACTCCTGCCCAAGGGCTACACCAGCCGCAGTGAATACGATGCCGCCCAGGCCGCGCTGCGCAGCAGCCAAAGCGCGCTGGCGGCGGCCCAGGCTCAATTGGCCAATGCCCGCGAGCAACTGAGCTACACCGCGTTGATCGCCGATGCACCGGGCGTGATCACTGCGCGCCAGGCGGAGGTGGGCCAGGTAGTACAGGCCACGGTGCCGATTTTCAGCCTGGCCCGCGATGGCGAACGCGATGCGGTGTTCAACGTCTACGAGTCGCTGCTGGTGGAGCCGCCGACCGACGCGCCGATCACTGTCAGCCTGCTGGATAACCCCGCGATCCAGGCCCGGGGCAAAGTCCGTGAAGTCACGCCCGCCGTGGCCGCCAATACCGGCACCGTGCAAGTGAAAATCGCCCTGCAAGCGCTGCCCAAAGGCATGGAGTTGGGTTCGGTGGTGAGCGCCACCGCCAATGGCCCGGCCAAGGCCAGTATCGAGTTGCCGTGGTCGGCCTTGACCAAGGACCTCAGCGAACCGGCCGTGTGGCTGGTGGATGGCGACGGCAAGGCGCACCTGCATCACGTCACGGTGGCGCGTTACCTCACCGGCAAGGTGATCATCAGCGACGGCCTCAAGGGCGGCGAAAACGTCGTGGTAGCCGGTGGGCAATTGCTGCATCCCGGCATGATCGTCGAGATCGCCCAGCCAGGAGCGCAGCCATGAAGCGCCTCACGGTTGTACTCGCCGCCAGCCTGTTGCTGATGGCCTGCTCCAAGCCAGAAGCACCGCCCGAACCGCTGCGCCCCGTGCTGTCCATGGAAGTGAAAGCCGAAGACCAGGAAACCCTCGGCCGTTTTGCCGGCACTATCCAGGCGCGCTACGAAAGCAACCTGGGTTTTCGCGTGCCGGGGCGTATCGCCCGTCGCGCCGTGGACGTGGGCGCCGAAGTGGAGAAGGGCGCCTTGCTTGCGGTGCTCGACCCCACCGACCAACAGAACCAGTTGCGCGCCGCCCAGGGCGACCTCGCCCGCGTCCAGGCGCAGTACATCAATGCCCAGGCCAACGCGCGGCGCCAGCAGGAATTGTTTAACCGTGGTGTCGGTGCCCAGGCCCAGTTGGATGTGGCCCAGACCGACCTGAAAACCACCCGCGCTACCCTCGACCAGGCCCAAGCTTCGGTCAACCAGGCCAAGGACCAGCTCAACTACGCCGAACTGCGCACCGATCACGCCGGCATCGTCACCGCCTGGAATGCCGAGGCCGGCCAAGTGGTCAGCGCCGGCCAGCAAGTGGTGACTCTGGCCCGCCCGGACATCAAGGAAGCGGTGATCGACCTGCCCGCCGGCCTCGCCGAACGCTTGCCGCCGGACGTGGTGTTCCTGGTCGCCGGGCAACTGGACCCCAGCGTCAACACCACCGCCGTCGTGCGCGAGATCGAACCCCAGGCCCAGAGCGCCACGCGTACCCGTCGCGCGCGCTTGAGCCTGAGCGAGACGCCCGCCGCGTTTCGCCTGGGCACGGCGATCAGCGTGACTTTGAGCAGTGCGATCGCGCCGCGCCTTGAGGTGCCCCGGAGTGCCTTGCAGGAAATCGACGGCAAGACCCGCATCTGGATTCTCGATACGCAGAGCCAGACCGTGCAACCGCGTGATGTCAGCGTGGTCAGCCGTGACGCCGGCAATGCCTTGCTCAACGCCGGCGTCAAACCCGGCGAGCGGGTGGTCACCGCCGGCGTGAACAGCCTGAAACCCGGGCAGAAAGTCAAAATCGACGAGGACAGCCCGCGATGAAAGGGAGCTTCAACTTATCCGACTGGGCCCTCAAGCATCAGTCCTTCGTGTGGTACCTGATGTTCGTCGCGCTGCTGATGGGCGTGTTCTCCTACATGAACCTGGGGCGTGAAGAAGACCCGTCGTTCACCATCAAGACCATGGTGATCCAGACCCGCTGGCCGGGCGCGACCCAGGAAGAAACCCTCAAGCAGGTCACCGACCGCATCGAGAAAAAACTCGAAGAGCTGGACGCCCTCGACTATGTGAAAAGCTACACCCGGCCGGGCGAGTCCACCGTATTCGTGTTCCTCAAGGACACCACCAGCGCCAAGGCCATTCCGGAGACCTGGTACCAGGTGCGCAAAAAGATCGACGACATTCGCGGCAGCTTCCCCCAAGGGCTGCAGGGGCCGTCGTTCAACGATGAGTTCGGTGACGTATTCGGCTCGGTCTACGCGTTTACCGGTGATGGCCTGTCGATGCGCCAACTGCGCGACTACGTGGAGCAGGTGCGCGCCGAGATCCGTTCGGTGCCGGGGCTGGGCAAGGTCGAGATGATCGGCCAGCAGGACGAAGTGATTTACCTGAACTTCTCCACGCGCAAACTCGCGGCGCTGGGTGTGGACCAGCGGCAGGTGGTGCAGAGCCTGCAATCGCAGAACGCGGTGACGCCCGCCGGGGTGATCGAGGCCGGGCCGGAGCGGATTTCCGTGCGCACGTCGGGGCAATTCGCCTCGGAGAAGGACCTGGCCAACGTCAATCTGCGCCTCAACGACCGCTTCTATCGCTTGGCGGACATCGCCGAGATCAGCCGTGGCTACGTCGACCCGGCGCGGCCGATGTTCCGTTTCAATGGCAAACCGGCGATCGGCCTGGCGATTGCGATGCAGAAGGGCGGCAACATCCAGTCGTTCGGCAAGGCCCTGCATACGCGCATGGATGAGTTGACCGCCGACCTGCCGGTGGGCGTCGGTGTGCATAAGGTGTCCGACCAGGCCGAAGTGGTGGAAGAGGCCGTCGGCGGCTTTACCAGCGCCTTGTTCGAAGCGGTGATCATCGTGCTGGTGGTGAGTTTTATCAGCCTGGGCATGCGTGCCGGGCTGGTGGTGGCCTGCTCGATTCCGCTGGTGCTGGCGCTGGTGTTCGTGTTCATGGAGTACAGCGGCATCACCATGCAGCGGGTGTCGCTGGGCGCGTTGATCATCGCCCTCGGCCTGTTGGTGGACGACGCGATGATCACCGTGGAGATGATGATCACACGCCTGGAAAAAGGCGAAACCAAGGAGCAGGCGGCCACTTACGCCTACACCTCGACGGCGTTCCCGATGCTCACCGGCACCCTGGTGACCGTCGCCGGGTTTGTGCCGATTGGCCTCAATGCGAGTTCGGCGGGCGAGTACACCTTTACCCTGTTCGCGGTGATTGCCGTGGCGATGCTGGTGTCGTGGGTGGTGGCCGTGCTGTTTGCGCCGGTGATCGGCGTGCATATCCTCAGCGCCAACGTGAAGCCGCACAACGCCGAGCCGGGGCGCATTGGCCGGGCCTTCAATGGCGGCATGCTGTGGGCCATGCGCAACCGCTGGTGGGCGATCGGCATCACCGTGGGGCTGTTTGCGGCGTCGGTGTTCTCGATGCAATTTGTGCAGAACCAATTCTTCCCGTCGTCGGACCGCCCGGAAATCCTCGTCGACCTCAACCTGCCGCAAAACGCCTCGATCAACGAGACGCGCAAGGCCGTCGACCGTCTGGAAGCGATCATCAAGGACGACCCGGATATCTCCCGTTGGAGCACTTACATCGGCCAGGGCGCGATCCGTTTCTACCTGCCCCTCGACCAGCAACTGGAAAACCCCTACTACGCGCAGTTGGTGATCGTCAGCAAGGGCCTGGAAGAACGCGGCGCGTTGATTGCGCGCCTGCAAAAGCGCCTGCGCGATGACTTCGTGGGCATCGGCAGCTTTGTGCAGCCATTGGAAATGGGCCCGCCGGTGGGGCGGCCGATCCAGTACCGCGTGTCCGGCAAAGACACCGACCAGGTGCGCAAGCACGCCATCGAACTGGCGACCATGCTGGATAAAAACACCCACCTGGGCGAGATCATCTACGACTGGAACGAGCCGGGCAAAGTGCTGCGCATCGACATCGCCCAGGACAAGGCGCGGCAACTGGGGCTGTCGTCGGAAGATGTGGCGCAGTTGATGAACAGCGTGGTCAGCGGCGCCTCGGTGACCCAGGTACACGACGATATCTACCTGATCAACGTGGTCGGCCGCGCCGAAGACGCCGAGCGTGGCACCCCGGAAACCTTGCAGAACCTGCAGATCGTCACGCCCAACGGCGCCTCGATCCCGCTGCTGGCCTTCGCCACCGTGCGTTACGAATTGGAGCAGCCGCTGGTGTGGCGTCGCGACCGCAAGCCGACCATCACCATCAAGGCGTCGGTGCGCGATGACATGCAGCCGACGGACTTGGTGAAGCAACTCCAGCCGGATATCGACACGTTCAGCGCGGGCTTGCCGGTGGGCTACAAAGTCGCTACCGGCGGCACCGTGGAAGAAAGCGGCAAGGCCCAGGGCCCGATTGCCAGCGTGGTGCCGTTGATGCTGTTCCTGATGGCGACCTTCCTGATGATCCAACTGCACAGTGTGCAGAAGATGTTCCTGGTGGCGAGTGTTGCGCCGCTGGGGCTGATTGGCGTGGTGCTGGCGCTGATCCCCACGGGCACGCCCATGGGTTTCGTGGCGATCCTGGGCATTCTCGCGCTGATCGGCATCATCATCCGCAACTCGGTGATTCTGGTGACGCAGATCCATGAGTATGAGGTGGCGGGCTATACGCCGTGGGATGCGGTGGTGGAGGCGACCGAGCACCGGCGCCGGCCGATCCTGCTCACCGCCGCTGCGGCGAGCCTGGGCATGATCCCCATCGCGCGTGAAGTGTTCTGGGGGCCGATGGCCTACGCGATGATCGGCGGGATTATCATCGCCACCTTGCTGACGCTGCTGTTTTTGCCGGCGCTGTATGTGGCCTGGTACAAGATCCGTGAGCCCAAGCAGGAATCACAGGCCAAGTGAGATCAACGGGTGAGGGGGGCAAGCCCCCTCCCACATTTGGAATGCATTGTCTCTAGGGTTTGCGCCACACGCTGGCCAACCACGGCTGCTGCTCGCGCGGTAACCCGGCGGGCCGATAGTAGTGCTCCAGCTCCACAAACCCGGCCGTTGTCAGCAGCGCCTGCCACGCCGCAAGATCGTGGTAAGAGCCATACCGCGGCCCATTCCAGCCTTCGCTGTTATCACCCCGTGGGTTGGAGCTGAACAGCACGCCGCCAGGCTTCAACGCGCCATGCAGTTGCTGGAGCACACGCGGCAGTTCCTGCTTGGGAATATGGAACAGCACCGCGTTGGCGAAGATCCCGTCGAAGCGTTCGGCCGGCAACTCCAGCTTCAGGAAATCTTGCTGGTAAACCTCGCAACCGCTGTCTTCGCGCGCCATCTGCGCAAAGCGCTCGGAGCCGTCCAGGCCCACGGCGATGTGGCCCATGCGCGTGAAGGTCTGCAGGTCCCGCCCCGGCCCGCAGCCGAAATCCAGCACGGTAAACGGCGGCGTGCCCTGGAGATGCCGCAGCAGCGCATCGATGTTCTGGCTCACATCGTGATCGCGTGTGCCTTCGCGAAAGTCCTCGGCCACTTTGTTGTAGTGGCCAAGGGTGGTGGAGGTGATCTGGTGGAGGTCATCGGGCTTGAGGGTCATGACGGGCAATACCGAATACGGAGATGGCCCGACTATACCTTGAGCAGGCTTGCCCCGCGCCGGTTGCGTGGCAACCCTCGGGGCTCAGCGCTTGTTCAGCACCCGCGCCAGGCGATCACCGCCCAGTTGAATCACCGCCACCAGCGCCACCAGCAGCACGATCACCGTGAGCATGATCTGCGTATCAAAGCGCTGATAGCCATAGCGATAGGCAATGTCGCCCAAGCCACCGGCGCCAATTGCCCCGGCCATGGCCGAGGAGTTGATCATGGTCACCAACGTGATGGTGAACCCGCCGACAATCCCCGGCAGCGCTTCAGGCAGCAACACATGCCAGATGATGTGCCAGCGCCGGCAACCCATGGCCTGCGCGGCTTCGATCAGGCCGTGGTCGACCTCGCGCAGGCTCACCTCGGCAATGCGCGCGAAAAACGGCGTAGCGGCGATGGTCAGCGGTACAACCGCCGCCCACACGCCATAGGTGGTGCCGACGATCAGGCGGGTGAACGGGATCAGCGCCACCATCAGGATCAAGAACGGGATGGAGCGGAACAGATTGACGAACGCGCCCAGCACGCGGTTCAACGCCGGTGCCTGGTAGATGCCGCCCTTGTCGCTGGTGACCAGGAACACCGCCAGTGGAATCCCCACCAGCAACGCGATCAACGACGACACACCGACCATCAACAAGGTGTCGATGGCGCCCTGTACCAAACGATCAAACCACATAGCCCAGCACCTCCACCTGTTGTGCCCAGTTCGCGGCGCGTGTGCGCAGCTCGCCGGCGGTGTGACTCGAGCCACTCACCGCCAGCAGCAACTGCCCCAGTGCATGCCCCTGGATACGTTCCACGCCGCCTTGCAGTAAACGCACGCGCCCGCCGAGGGCGCTGAACAGCGCGGCCAGGTCCGGCTCATCGCGGCTGCTGCCGGTGAGCTGCAAGCGCAACACCACGGCCGCGTCAGGCGACGGCGCAGCGGCGTGCAACCGGCTTTGCAGCTCTTGCGGCAGCCCGTGTTGCAGTGGTGCCAGCAGGGTTTTACTGACTTCATGTCGGGGGTTGCCGAACACTTCCCACACCGGGCCTTGCTCGACGATGCGCCCGTGCTCCAGCACCACCACGCGGTCGCAGATGTCGCGGATCACCGCCATCTCGTGGGTGATCAGCACGATGGTCAGGCCCAGGCGCCGGTTGATCTCGCGCAGCAGGTCGAGAATCGACTGGGTGGTTTCCGGGTCCAGCGCCGAGGTGGCTTCGTCGCACAGCAGAATCTCAGGGTCGTGCACCAGCGCGCGGGCGATGCCCACCCGCTGTTTTTGCCCGCCGGACAGCTGCGCCGGGTAAGCCGTGTGTTTGTCCTGCAAGCCCACCAGCTCCAACAGCTCGCGCACTTTTTGCTCGCGCTGGGGCTTGGGTACGCCGGCGACCTTGAGCGGCAGTTCGACGTTCTGCCATACCGTCTTGGCCGACATCAGGTTGAAGTGCTGGAAGATCATGCCGATACGCCGACGCAGCGCCACCAGGTGGTCTTCGTCGAAGTCGCCGATGTCCACCTGATCGATCAGCACCCGCCCGCTGCTGGGTTGCTCCAGGCGGTTGATGGTGCGGATCAGCGAGGACTTGCCGGCGCCGCTGCGGCCGATGATGCCGAACACCTCGCCGCGCTGGATCGCCAGGTCGATGCCTTGCAGGGCATGCACCTGGCCGTCATAGGTCTTGCCCAGGTTGATAAAGCGCACATGGGCGCGGTTCAGGTCCGGGTGCAGTTCAGTCTGTTCGGCGTCCCTGGGCGCTGTGCCCAGGTCGCGCAATTGGGCGTTGGCGGCGCTCATTTTTTAGCTTCCCAACCGACCTGGTAGAGCTTGCCCAGGGATTTATCCAGCGCTGCGCGTACCACCGGCGAATGCTGGTAGATGTCGACGAACTTGATCACGCGCGGGTCGGTTTTGCTCTTGGGCTGGATCACGAACTGGATCACGTACTCCGGGTGGTCGAGGCCGTCGAACAGCAGCGCCGATTCCGCGTCGAAGGTCTTGGACAGGCGGATATACGCTGGGTAGCCCTGCACCAGGTCGGCGTCGTCATAAGCGCGCACCAGTTGCACGGCTTCCACTTGCAGGATCTTGATCTTTTTCGGGTTGGCCACGATGTCTTCTTCGGTGGCTTTGTAGCCCACGCCCGGCTTGAGCGTGATCAGCCCCGCCTTGGCCAGCAGTTGCAGGCCGCGACCGCTGTTGATCGGGTCGTTGGCGATGGCCACGCTGGCGCCTTCGGGCAGGTCGTTGAAGCTTTTGTACTGCTTGGAATACAGCCCGACGTTGTTGATGATGCCCGGCGCGTACGGCACCAGATCAAACCCGGCGGCGGCCTTGGCGTTTTCCAGGAAGGGTATGTGCTGGAAATAGTTCACGTCGATATCGCCGGCCGCGAGGCTGACGTTGGGTGCGATCCAGTCGGTGAATTCCACCAACTCGACCTTGAGGCCTTGCTTGCCGGCTTCTTCTACGGCGGCCTCCAGCGGAATCGCGAAGGCGGCGGTGGTACCGACCTTGAGCGGCGCGTCGGCGGCGAACACGGCCGAGCTGAGCAGGCCGAAGGCCAGGGCCAGTGCTTTGACTGGGTTATTGAGGTATGTCTTTTTCATAGTGGGTTTCCAGTCATGAGGTATTAGGACAAACAATGCAGTTCCAGTGTGGGAGGGGGCTTGCTCCCACATTTTTTGATCAGTGTCGGTAGGTGGAGCCGGTGTGTTGTTCGGGTAGTCGCGCCGTGCCGTGGAAGACTTTTTCGCGCAGCGTTCCCTGCGCATATTCGGTCTTGTACGACCCTCGCCGCTGCAACTCCGGCACCACCAGGTCGATAAAGTCCACGTAGCTTTCCGGCGTGACGATGCGCGTCAGGTTGAAGCCATCCAGGCCGGTTTCGCTGATCCAGGACTCCAACTCATCCGCCACCTGTTCGGGCGAGCCCACCAGGGCGATATAGCGTCCGCCCAGGGCGTGCTGTTCGAGCAATTTGCGCCGGGTCCAGTCGTTGTTCTGCAGGTTCTTGGTGGCCGACTGGATGGCATTGCTCTTGACGTACTGGATCGGTTCGTCCAGCGCGTATTGGGCAAAATCAATCGCGGTGGACGCGGAAAAATGCGCCACCCCGGCTTCGGCACTGGCGTAGCTCAGGTACTCGGCGTGCTTGGCCCAGGCCAGTGCCTCGGTGGCGGCGACGATGACGTTAAGGCCCATGAACACCTTGATGTCGTCCGGGTTGCGCCCGGCCTCGACCGCGCTGGCGCGCACCTTGTCCACCTGCACTTTGGTCGCGGCCTTGTTCTGCCCGCTGATGAACACGCACTCGGCATGCCGCCCGGCGAACAGCAAACCGCGCTCCGAACTGCCGGCCTGAAACAGCACCGGCGTACGCTGCGGCGACGGCTCGCACAGGTGATAACCCTGCACCTGATAGAACTCGCCGTGATGCTGCACCTTGTGCACCTTGCCCGGCTGCGCGTAGACCCGTTGCGCCGGGTCGTTGATGACGGCGTCGTCTTCCCAGCTGCCTTCCCAGAGTTTGTACAACACCTGCAGGTACTCATCGGCCTGGTCGTAGCGCCGGTCATGCTCGACCTGCTCGGTAAGGCCCATGGCCTTGGCCGCGCTGTCGAGGTAGCCGGTGACGATGTTCCAGCCCACCCGGCCACGGCTCAGATGATCCAGCGTGGACATGCGCCGGGCGAACAGGTACGGCGGCTCGTAGGTGAGGTTGGCGGTGAGGCCGAAACCGAGGTTTCGGGTGACGGCGGCCATGGCCGAAACCAGCAGCAACGGGTCGTTGACCGGCAGTTGGATCGACTCCTTGAGCGGCACGTCGATGGCGTTCTGATAGACGTCGTACACGCCGACGATATCGGCGATGAACAAGCCATCGAACAACCCGCGCTCAAGGATTTGCGCCAGTTCGGTCCAGTACTCGATGGTTTTGTACTGGGTGGAGGTGTCCCGTGGGTGGGTCCACATACCGTGGTTGATGTGCCCGATGCAGTTCATGTTGAAGGCATTGAGCAGGATCTTTTTCTTTGCCATCAGATCGTCCCCCGCAGCGGCGGGTTTTCATCGTTGAGGTAGTAATTGCCCACCGCGTGGTATTTCCAGCGCACCGGGTCGTGCAGGGTGTGTACGCGGGCGTTGCGCCAGTGGCGGTCCAGGCCGTGCTCGGCCAGGGTCGCCTGGCTGCCGGCGAGTTCGAACAGAGTGCTGCCGGCGGCCAGGGAAATCTCGGTGCTCAAGGCGCGGGCTTCGGCCACGGCAACCGAGGCGGCGGCGACGGTGTGGGCGTTGCTGTCGGCTTGGGCCTGGTCAAGAAATTCACCGGCGCGCTCCAGCAAGGCTTCGGCGGCGTGCAGGCGAATGCTCAGGTGGCCGAAGCTCTTGAGCGTCAGCGGATCTTCGGTGGCCTTGTCGCTGCCGGCATCGATCCACGGGCGGGTTTTGGTGCGCACAAAGTGCAGCGCATCTTCAAACGCGGCGCGGGCGATACCGGTGTCGATGGCGGCATGGAGGATCTGCGCCAGCGGCCCGACGGTGGTCGGGCGTTCAAAGGCGCTCTGGAAGGGGATCACGTCGTGGGCGGCGACCCACACGTTGTCGAACACCACCGAGCCGCTGCCGGTGGTGCGCTGGCCGAAGCCGCTCCAGTCGTCGATCACTTCCAGGCCGGTACTGTCGCGGGGCACAAAGGCCAGTTGCTGCACGCCGTGTTCATCCACCACCGAGGTCGGAATGCGTTGCGCGTAGATCGCCCCGGTTGAATAGAACTTGCGACCGGTGATGCGAAAGCCGTCGCCGTCGCGGGTGATGCGCGTGACGCGGTCGTGAGCGGTCTTGGTGCCCAGTTCCGCAAGGGCATTGCCAAAGCGCCGGCCGGCGAGTACCTCGGCGTACAGGCGCTGTTGCTGCGCCGGGCTGCCGTTCACGCGCAGCACTTCTAGGGCATAGAAATGGTTTTGCGGGATCTGCCCCAACGAGGCGTCGGCCTGGGCGATCAGCGCGATGACCTTGGCCAGCGTGACGTTGGACACGCCGGCGCCGCCGTGTTGTTTTGGCACGCTGATGCCCCACAGGCCGGAGCGGGAAAACGCATCCAGCTCCGGCCAGGGCAGGCGGCGTTCGCGGTCGCGCTGGGCGCTGTCGCGGCGCAGGTCTTCGGCGAGGTCGCTGGCGACAATAAGGGCTTGTTCGTCGCTGGTGATAACCGCGACGTTTGCAGAGAAAGTCATAGGTGTTCTCCAGAATCTCGTGGAAAAGTGTTCTGGTCGGTCAGATCCAGGAGTGGCGAGCCGGCAACGTGCCGTTCAACCGATAGGCGCCGATCGCGTGATACTTCCAGCGCACCGGGTCGTGCAGCGTGTGTACCCGCGCATTGCGCCAGTGACGGTCGAGGTTGAATTCGGCGAGGGTGGCGCGGCTGCCGGCCAGTTCGAAGAGCTTTTCGCTGACCAGCAACGAGACCTCGGTGGTGAGCACCTTGGCCTCGGCCACGGCGATGGACGCGCGGGCGGCCGACTGCGCGGTGATCGGCGCGGCGCTGACCTGGTCCAGTACCTGACCGGCCTTGCGCAGCAGCGCTTGGGCGGCGTGCAGTTCGATGGTCAGCTTGCCGATGTCGGCGATCACATACAGGTCATCGCTGGCGCGTTCGACCTTGGCGTCGACCCATGGGCGCGAGCGTTCACGCACGAAGGCGAGGGTGTCGTCGAGGGCGCCACGGGCGATACCTGCGTCGATGGCGGCCTGGATCAATTGGGACACCGCGCCCTGGATGTTCGGGCTTTGGCCGATGCGCCAGTTGTCGACCACCAGTTCGGCGCTCACCGGCACCTGGTCCAACATTACGGTGCCGCTGGCGGTGGTGCGTTGGCCGAAGCCGGACCAGTCATCCACGATGCGCAGCCCTGGGGCGCCACGGCGTACAAAGGCCATGACCTGCCGGCCGTCATCGTTCAGCGCCTTGATCGCCACCCAATGGGCAAACAGTGCGCCGGTGGAGTAGAACTTCTGGCCGCTGACCACATGACCGTCGCCCTTGGCGGTGATGCGCGCCTTGAGTTCCAGGGTGTTTTTGGTGCCGCGCTCGGGGCCGCCGTTGCCGATGCGCCAGCCGTCGAGCACGCTCTGGAACAGCTGCTTTTTCTGGCGCTCGGTGGCTGCGCCCTGCAACAGGTGCAGGATGCCGAAATGGTTCTGCGGGATCTGCCCGAGGGCCGGGTCTGCCGCGCTGATGATCGCGAACACCTCGGCCAGGGTCACGAAAGACACTTGCGGGCCGCCGTACTCGCGGGGAATGGAAATACTGCCCAGCCCGCTGCGGGTGAACTGTTCGACCTGCGCCCACGGCAATTGGCGTTGCTGGTCGCGCTGGGCGGCCTGCACACGTGCAGCCTGGGCCAGCGCATGGGCTGCGTCGAGCGCCTCTGCATCGTTGCGCAGCACGGCGGCCGGCAACAGCAGGGGCGCGATATCCAGATCATTCCGGGGGGGTGTTAGAGCCAAGTTAGACATCAGCGCCGCTCCTTGGCTGCACGTAATGCCCTGGCGTTATGCACCGGGGTAATCCTGACCATACCGACCTCGCATTCAATGAAATAAAAACAGAAAAATCAGAGATGTCCGGTGGTCCGGTGCATATACCCTAAGCTTGTTAAATATTTAAATAAACTAACTTTTGGGAATATGCATAGAAGAGCCGTTACCCAGGTTCGCACGGCGAGCCGAGGGGCCGTGGTTGATAGGTCAATGCCGTCTTGGCGGTGTGGGGGGTGGTGCAGGCGGCGATACGTAACGTGCGTGCCGGCGCCCAGCGTGAATTATTGCCGACGCGATCCAGAATGCAGTACGTGACCTCGATGCGGCTGTCGTCCCCGCCTTCGACAATCACCGCCGACGGCACCCAGACCTGCACCGGCAGGCCCACCGTCTTCGCCTGGATCCGCGGCAGGTCCAGGCGCACATCGCCCCAGCGCAGGGTGATGGCATCGCCGCTGCTCATGTTCAGGTAGGGCTCGATGGTCAGTGGGATTCCACGCCGCGCCTGGCGCTCGTTGACGCCGTAACGGCGGATGGTCTCGGGCAGGCCGACCGGTGCAAGGTTCTGGTTTTCATCGCTGTACAGCGCCATCGGCTGGCCGCCTGGGAAGTTGGTCTTGACCCGTACCGTGGTCACTGCCGAACGCGACGGGCCGTGACCGATCCGCATGACCTGGTAGCGAACCTGTGCCAGGCCGTCCAGCACAAAGCTTTGCGGAACCCGCAGGTGGGTGGGTGCGCCGACCTTGCCCGCGCTCACCCGTCGTGAGGCGGCGAAGCAGTTGTTCCAGAACAGCTCGATCAGGTCGCCTTCGTCCATGCCGGGGTAAGGGGCGATGTCCACCAGCAGCTGTGCGGCCGCCAGTGCGTTGATGCCTTGTCGACTAGCTTGGGGCAGGATTGGGGCGGTGAGTATTGCCTCGGTTGCAGTGCGCGTCATAAGTCATCTCCTTGATGCAGCCAGCAGCAATCGTTCCGGCCCGTGGGCGCGGGTGCGCCGGGAGCTGGAAGGAACGATTTCAGTGAGTAGCCGGGATAGGATCCAATCCTCTGGGCGCTAGATAAGAGGGTTTGCCGCAAGGCGTCAATGGCGGCAAAGGGCTAAACGGCGGGTCGGAGAAGATTCAGAAGGGTCTGACTGGGAGGGGGATTTTAAGACGGTGCTGGCGGTGTGTTTTACCTGAGGGTTCGCCGCATGCCTGTAGGCCCTGTGACAAGGGAGCAAGCTCCCTTGTCACAGGCCGGTGTGCTGCCTGGTTGCAACGGTATCAGTGAGCCAGGAATTTGCTCAGGAACTGTCGGGTGCGTTCTTCCCTGGGGTTGGCGAACAACGCCTTGGCATCGCCCTGTTCGACGATCACGCCCTTATCGAAAAAGATCACCCGGTTGGCCACGTCGCGGGCAAAGCTCATTTCGTGGGTGACGATGACCATGGTGCGATTCTCTTCGGCCAGGCTGCGGATGGTCGCCAGCACTTCGCCGACGAGCTCCGGGTCCAGCGCCGAGGTGGGCTCATCGAACAGAATCACCTCAGGCTCCATGGCCAGCGCCCGGGCAATCGCCACACGCTGTTGCTGGCCGCCGGACAGGCGCCGTGGGTAGGCGTCTTCCTTGCCTGCCAGGCCGACCCTGGCCAGCAGCTTGCGTCCCAGGGCGATAGCGTCTTGGCGTGGCATCTTCTTGACCACGGTGGGCCCTTCGATGACGTTTTCCAGCGCGGTGCGGTGCGGGAACAGGTTGAAGTTCTGGAACACAAAACCCACGTGCTGGCGCAAGCGCCGCACCAGGCTTTGTTGTTGGTTGAGCGGTTTGCTGCCGTCGATCTGGATGTCGCCCACCTTGATGCGACCGCTGGTGGGTTCTTCGAGGAAGTTCAGGCAGCGCAGGAAGGTGGTCTTGCCGGAACCGCTGGGGCCGATGATGGCGACGACTTCGCCTGCCTTGACCTCAAGATCGATACCGTTGAGCACCACCTGACCGTTGAATTGTTTGGTCAGCTTTTCCACCACGATCATGCTTCAGGACTCCAGGTCATGCCGGTTGACCCGGTCTTCCAGACGATTTTGAAAATGCGCCAGGATGCTCGCCAGCACCCAGTAGATCAGGGCTGCGGACAGATACATGGTGAAAATTTCGAAGGTGCGCGCCGACACCAGTTGCGCCTGGCGAAACAGCTCGGGCACCTGGATGGTCGCGGCCAGCGCCGTGTCCTTGACCAGCGAAATAAAGCTGTTGCCCAACGGTGGTAGGGCGGTGCGCATGGCCTGCGGCAGGATGGCCCGGCGCAGGGTCTGCGCGCGGGTCATGCCGATACTGGCCGCGGCTTCCCACTGGCCACGCTCGATGGAGGCGATGGCGGCCCGCAGGATTTCACAGGCGTAAGCGGCCATGTTCAGCGAAAAACCGATCATGGCAGCCGGAATCGGATCCAGCTCGATGCCCACTTGCGGCAAGCCGTAGTAGATCAAAAACAGCTGTACCAGCAAGGGCGTGCCGCGAAAGAACGACACGTAGACCCGGGCGGGCAAGCGCAGCAGCTTGAAGCGCGACAGACGCATCAAGGCCAGGCCGAAGCCCAGCAGCAAGCCGAAAAACATCCCGCCAAGGCTAAGAATCACCGTGTAATACGCGCCCTTGAGCAAAAAGGGCGCGGAGTCCAGCGCGAGTTGGAAACCTGCTTCCATTATTGAGTGACGTCAGCGTTGAAGTACTTCTCGGAGAGCTTCTTCAAGGTGCCATCGGCGCGCAGCTTGTCGAGGGCCTTGTTCACCGCGTCCAGCAGTTCAGGCTCGCCTTTGCGCAGGGCGATACCGGATTCCTGACGCGAGAAGGCGTCGCCGGCGGCGGCCGTGTCTGGGGCTTTCTTGGCGTATTCCAGGGCGGCCAGGCGGTCGATCAGGATGGCGTCAATGCGGCCGATGCGCAGGTCCTGAAATTTGGTCGGGTCGTCGTTGTAGGTCTTGATGATGGCTTTGGGTTGGTTGTCCTTGAGCCATTGTTCATAGTTGGTGCCCAGGCCTACGCCGACTTTCTTGCCGGCCAGATCGTTGGCAGTCTTGATCGTGTCGACGTTTTTCTTCAGCACCAGCGCCTGGATGCCGGAAACGGTATAGGGCTTGGAGAAGTCGTACTTCTTCTTACGCTCTTCAGAGATGGTGACTTGGTTGACCACCGCGTCCAGGCGCTTGGACTCCAGGGCAGCGAGGATGCCGTCCCATGGCGTGGCCTGCAGCTTGACCTTCACACCCAGCTCTTTGGCCAGGGCTTCGGACAGCTCCACTTCGAAACCGCTGAGCTTGCCGCTTTCATCGACGAAGCTGAACGGTGGGTAGGTGCCTTCCAGGCCAATCTTGATCTCGCCGGCCTTTTTGATAGTGGCCAGTTGTTCGCCGGCAACCGCTTGGCCCAGCCAACCGGCGCCCAGCGCCAGACCCAAAGTGCCAACCAGCAACGTGCGACGGAATACAGAAATAGTCATGAGAGCCCCTGTGTTTTTTATGTTGAGCGAAGCAGGTGACGCAGTAGGTCGTATCCTGCCTTAAAGCGCGAAGCGCGTCTTGGCCTTCGGCGCGATGATAAAGGCGGTTTTTAAGACTTGAAAATAATATAAATCTTAATTCATATTCCATTTCTGAATATGTGTTGGGTCTAATGTGGGAGGGGGCTTGCCCCCTCCCACATTCAGCCCGCGTTTATTCAGTTGAAAACTGAGTTGTACGCAAACAACGCCGGCGCCCCGCCGGTGTGCAGGAAAATGATCGGCCCGTCTTCAAACCGCTGACGCCCGATGCCATCGAGCAGACCGGCCATGGCCTTGCCCGTATAGACCGGGTCCAACAGCAGACCTTCCTGGCTGGCCAAAAGTTTGATCGCGGCCAGGGTGCCGGCATTCGGCTCGCCGTAGCGGGGCCCGAAGTATTCGTCCCACAGAATCACCTTGAACGCGTCGGGGATGCCCACGCCGAGCAACTCGGCCGTGCGCTCGGCCAGGCCCTGCACTTTCGGGCGCTGGGCTTCGTCGGTGCGCGACACGGTGATGCCCACCACCGGCAGATTCGGCAGCGCTTCGCTCAACGCCAATGCCAAGCCGCTGTGGGTGCCGGCGCTGCCGGAGGCCAACACCACGGCAGCGAATTCCAGGCCGCTGTCTTCGATCTGTGCGGCCAGTTCCAGGCCCGCGCGCACGTAACCCAGGGCGCCGAGCGCATTGGAGCCGCCGATGGGCACCAGGTACGGCTTCTTGCCGTTGCTGCGCAGGCGGTCGGCGAGGGCATTGAGCTGGTCGTCGACGTTGTCGAGGTTCTCTACCAGTTCGACCTTGGCGTCGAACAGTTCCAGCAGCAGGCGGTTGCCATTGCCGAGGTAGTTGGGGTCTTCGGTAGCGGTAGGGTTTTCCAGCAGGGCGGCGCAGCCCAGGCCGAGCCTGGCGGCCAGCGCGGCGGTTTGGCGTACGTGGTTGGACTGGATGGCGCCGGCGGTCACCAAGGTATCGGCGCCCTGGGCGATGGCGTCGGCCGCCAGGTATTCGAGTTTGCGCAGTTTGTTGCCGCCCATGGCCAGTGGCGTGGTGTCATCGCGCTTGACGTAGATGTCCCGGCCCAGCCAGGTCGACAGCCGTTCGAGTTTTTCCAGGGCAGTGACGCCGCCCAGCAGGTCCAGACGGTTAAAGCGGTCGAGCTGTTGCTTGATCATGGCTACGCACGGTTGCTGAAGGGATGAAGCGACTATAGGCAGGCACTTTTCATCGGGCAACCGTCAATCGCTTATGTCCAATAGTTCTTAGCATCGCACCATTGGTTCTTAAGGGCGGCCCGGTTGGATACCGTAAAGTGACGGCCATTACGTCAGGAGTGAATACCGTGAGTGAGCGTTCCAGCCATTGGCAATTACAGACCATCGTCAGCCAACTGCGCGGCGCCCGCGACCAATGGCGAACGCGCAACGGCCGGTTGAGCGGCGAGCATGGTGGCCGCGAATTGCCTTCGCGCGAGGCGGTGGCGCAGATCCTTGAAGCGCTGTGCGGGGCGCTGTTCCCGATGCGCCTGGGGCCGGCGGATTTACGCGAAGAGAGCGAAGACTTTTACGTCGGTCACACCCTCGACGTGGCACTCAACGCCTTGCTCGCCCAGGCGCGCCTGGAGCTGCGTTATGCCGCGCGCCAGGGTGGCCAGGATGACAGCCGGCTCGATGCCCATGCCATTCGCCTGATCCAGGATTTCGCGCTGGCCTTGCCTTCGTTGCGCAGCCTGCTGGACACCGATGTGCTGGCCGCGTACCACGGCGACCCCGCTGCGCGTAGCGTGGATGAAGTGCTGCTGTGCTACCCGGGGATCCTGGCGGTGATTCACCATCGCCTGGCCCACCACCTGTACCGCGCCGGCTTGCCGCTGCTGGCGCGGATCATCGCGGAAATCGCCCACTCGGCCACCGGCATCGATATCCACCCCGGCGCGCAGGTCGGCCCGAGCTTCTTCATCGACCACGGCACGGGCGTGGTGATCGGCGAGACCGCGATCATCGGCGAGCGGGTGCGTATCTACCAGGCCGTGACATTGGGCGCCAAACGCTTCCCGGCGGACGAGGATGGGCAATTGCAGAAAGGTCATCCGCGCCACCCTATCGTCGAGGATGACGTGGTGATCTATGCCGGGGCGACGATCCTGGGGCGCATCACCATCGGCAAGGGCTCGACCATTGGCGGCAATGTGTGGCTGACCCGCAGCGTACCGGCCGAGGCGAACATCACGCAGGCGAACTTGCAGCATGACGATGGCGCGCAGAAGTAAAGAACCGGCATGAATCCCCTGTGGGAGGGGCAAGCCCCCTACCACTTTTGATTGCATTCCAGATTTTTACCGGATTTCTCCCTGCAATCGCTGAACGATTGGCTCCCGCCACCCGTCATACCAAACCTTGAGCTGGTGTAGGAAGTATCTGCCGCTCAGCCCTGCGATTAGTCCCAGACCGCCTTTTCATGTTTAACTTGAACGCTTGTTCAAGTTAAACCCGGTGGTTCGCTGCCCGCTCACAACAGGAGGCTTACCTTTGCTGAGTCCGTTTTTTACAGCCACATTCCCAACCCTCGGGGTGCATCGTTCATGAGTGCATCGTCCACCCCAGCCAGCGGCATGGTGCGCATGAATGCGCCGGTTTTCTACTTTGCCGCTACCTTCATTTTGCTGTTCGGCATCACGGTCATCGCTATCCCGCAACAGGCCGGTGCCTGGTTGCTGGCGGCGCAAAACTGGGCGGCCAATACGGTCGGCTGGTACTACATGCTGGCGATGACCCTGTATCTGGTCTTCGTGGTGGTCACCGCGTTATCGGGCTACGGCAAGATAAAACTCGGTGCCGACCACGACGAGCCCGAATTCAGTTACTTGTCCTGGGCCGGCATGCTGTTCGCCGCCGGCATCAGCATCACGCTGTTTTTCTTCTGCGTGTCCGAGCCGCTGACGCACCTGGTGCAACCGCCCCAGGGCGCGCCAATGAACGCTGACGCCGCGCGCCAGGCCATGCAGGTGCTGTTTCTGCACTGGGGCCTGCACGGCTGGGGCGTGTTTGCGTTCGTCGGCATGGCCCTGGCGTATTTCGCCTACCGGCATAACCTGCCGCTGGCGTTGCGCTCGGCGCTGTACCCGCTGATCGGCAAGCGCATCAACGGCCCCATTGGTTATGCGGTAGATGGCTTCGGCATCATTGCCACGGTATTCGGCCTGGGCGCCGACATGGGCTTTGGTGTGTTGCACCTCAACTCGGGTCTGGACTACCTCTTCGGCATCGCCCACACCCAATGGATCCAGGTCGGCCTGATCACCCTGATGATGGGCGCGGCGATCCTGGTCGCGGTGGCCGGCGTCGACAAGGGCGTGCGGGTGATGTCCGATATCAACATGCTGCTGGCCTGCGCGCTGCTGCTGTTCGTGTTGTTCGCCGGGCCTACCCAGCACTTGCTCAATACCCTGATCCAGAACATCGGCGACTACCTTGGCGCCTTGCCGACCAAGAGCTTCGACGTGTACGCCTACGACAAACCCAGCGACTGGCTGGGCGGTTGGACGGTGTTCTATTGGGCCTGGTGGATCGCATGGTCGCCGTTCGTGGGCCTGTTTATCGCACGCATTTCCCGTGGCCGTACCATCCGTGAATTCGTGTTCGGCGTACTCCTGATCCCGCTGGGTTTCACCCTGGCGTGGATGTCGATCTTCGGCAACAGCGCCATCGACCAGGTACTCAACCACGGCATGGCGGCGCTCGGTCAGTCGGCCATCGATGATCCGTCGATGAGCCTCTACCTGCTGCTGGAAACCTACCCGTGGAGCAAAACCGTCATTGCGGTGACGGTGTTTATCAGCTTCGTATTCTTCGTCACCTCGGCGGACTCGGGCACCGTTGTGCTGTCGACCTTGTCGTCCAAGGGCGGCAACGCCGATGAAGACGGGCCGAAATGGCTGCGCGTGTTCTGGGGCGCAATGACCGCGCTGGTCACCAGTGCCTTGCTGTTTGCCGGCAGTATCGACTCGTTGAAATCGGCGGTGGTGCTGACTTCGTTGCCGTTCTCGCTGATCCTGCTGTTGATGATGTGGGGCCTGCACAAAGCCTTCTATCTCGAGTCGCAAAAGCAGATTGCACAATTGCATTCACTGGCGCCGATCTCGGCCTCGCGTAAAGGCAGGGGCGGCTGGCGCCAGCGCTTGAGCCAGGCAGTGCACTTCCCGTCGCGCGACGAGGTGTATCGCTTCCTTGACTCGACGGTACGCCCGGCAATTGAAGAAGTGACCGCTGTGTTCGTCGAAAAGGGCCTGAGCGTGGTCGCTCAGCCGGACCCGGCCAACGACAGCGTCAGCCTGGAAATCGGCCATGGCGAGGAGCACCCGTTCATCTACCAGGTGCAGATGCGCGGCTATTTCACACCGTCGTTCGCCCGTGGCGGCATGGGTTCCAAAGAGATCAACAACCGCCGCTATTACCGCGCGGAAGTGCACCTGAGCGAGGGCAGCCAGGACTACGACCTGGTCGGCTATACCAAGGAACAGATCATTAACGACATCCTCGATCAGTACGAGCGGCACCTGCAGTTCCTGCACTTGGTGCGCTGAAAACGGCCTGTGGATGTGCGTCAAACCGTTCCTCTCTTGTAGCGCTTTGCTGTAAAAGGATGAGGCAGACTTAAGCGATTCAGCGGCTTAAAAGGCTCGGGAATAACGTTATTCCCGGGCCTTGTTTGCCCCAAGCCCAGAGAGGATTCGATGACGTACATTGCAGCCGAAAACCGCTATGAATCTATCCCGTATCGCCGCGTAGGCCGCAGTGGACTGGTGCTACCCGCACTGTCCCTGGGGCTGTGGCACAACTTTGGCGACAGCACCCCGATCGACACCCAGCGCGCCCTGCTGCGCACCGCCTTCGACCTGGGGATCAACCACTTCGACCTGGCCAACAACTATGGCCCGCCCTATGGCAGCGCCGAGATCAATTTCGGCCGGCTGCTGCGCGAAGACTTCAAGCACTACCGCGATGAATTGATCATCTCCAGCAAAGCCGGTTGGGACATGTGGCCAGGCCCTTATGGCCAGGGCGGTGGCTCGCGCAAATACGTATTGGCCAGCCTCGACCAGAGCCTGCAGCGAATGGGCGTCGACTATGTGGATATTTTCTACTCCCACCGTTTTGACGCCGACACGCCCCTGGAAGAAACCGCCAGCGCCCTTGCCACTGCCGTACAACAGGGCAAGGCGTTGTACATCGGTATCTCTTCGTATTCCGGTGTAAAAACCCGTGAAATGGCGGCGCTGCTCAAAGCGTGGAAAGTGCCGTTGCTGATCCACCAACCGGCCTACAACCTGCTCAACCGCTGGGTGGAAAAAGACCTGCTGGACACCACCGAAGAACTCGGTGCCGGGGTGATCGCTTTCACGCCGCTGGCCCAGGGGTTGTTGACCGACAAATACCTCAACGGCGTGCCCGCTGACGCGCGGGTCAATCGCCCGGGTGGCGGTTCTTTGCAGGCCGGGCATCTGTCCGAAGCCAACATCGCCCATGTGCGTGCGCTGAATGAAATTGCCCAGCGCCGTGGCCAGAGCCTGGCGCAACTGGCGTTGGCCTGGACCCTGCGCGACCCACGGGTAACCAGTGCGCTGATCGGCGCGAGCCGGCCGGAGCAGATTATCGAGAACGTCGGTGCGTTGAAGAACTTGAGCTTCACTGCCGAGGAGTTGGCAGAGATCGACCGGTTTGCGCAGGAAGGCGGGATTAACCTTTGGGAAAAACCATCCACGGCTGAATAGCCTGATACCACTGGGTCAAAAGTGCGGGAGGGGCTTGCCCCTCCCACCGTTGATTTTCGGTGTGACGACTAGAACGGTGCGTCGCCCAATATCGTCGCCCGATGCATCACCCGCCGCTGCGGCCGGTAGTCATCCACCGCGTAATGCTGGGTCGCGCGGTTATCCCAGAACGCCACGTCATTCTCCTGCCAGCGCCAACGGATGGTGAACTCCGGCCGCGTCGCGTGGGCGAACAGCAGCTTGAGAATCGCCTCGCTCTCGGCCGGTTCCAGTTCGTTGATCCTGGTGGTGAAGCCCTCGTTGATAAACAGCGACTTGCGCCCGCTGACCGGATGCGTGCGCACTACTGGGTGCGACAACGGTGGGTTTTTGCGGCGGGTTTCTTCCCAGCGCACCACGTCTTCTGCCGTGTTGCCGAAGCGCTCCAGCGGAAAGGACTTGGTGAAGTCGTGGGTAGCGGTGAGGCCGTTGAGCAGCGCCTTGAGCGGCTCGGACAACGCCGCATAGGCCGCAAACCCACTGGCCCACAAGGTGTCGCCGCCAAACGCTGGCAGCAGCTTGGCACTGAGCACCGCGCCGAGCGCCGGGGTCGGCAGGAAGGTCACATCGGTATGCCACACGGCATTGTCGCGCACGTCAGTGACGGCCGTGTCGAGGACCAGCACTTCGGGCTGTTCCGCCACGTTGGGGTAGATCGGGTGAATGTGCAGGTCGCCGAAATGCGCGGCGAATCGCGCCTGTTGCTGCGGCGTGATGGCTTGGTCGCGAAAGAACAGCACCGAGTGGCTGAGCAACGCGTGTTCGATGGCGTCGCGATGTTCGGCACTCAGCGGCTGGGTGATATCGACGCCGCTGATCTGGGCGCCCAGGGCGATGCTCAATGGGGTAACGGTCAGGCCGGTCATAGGTTCACCACTCAATGTGCCTGGCCATGCCAGGGCACCAGTTTGCGCTGCAGGGCGCGCAGGCTCATTTCCATCGCGAAGGCAATCAGGGCGATGACCAGGATCCCCAGCACCACCACGTCGGTGACCAGGAACTGCGCCGCCGACTGCACCATGAAACCCAGGCCGCTGGTGGCGGCGATCAGCTCGGCGGCCACCAAGGTCGACCAGCCCACGCCCAGGCCGATGCGCACACCGGTGAGGATGTCGGGCAGGGCGCTGGGCAGGATCACGTGGCGAATCAACTGGGCACGGCTCGCGCCCAGCGATTGCGCCGCGCGCAGTTTGGCCGGGTCGACAGTGCGCACGCCCGTCGCGGTCGCGATGGCGATTGGTGCAAAGATCGCCAGGTAAATCAGCAGCACCTTGGACAGCTCGCCGATGCCGCACCAGATCACGATCAACGGCAAGTAAGCCAGGGGCGGTATCGGCCGGTAGAACTCGATCAACGGATCAAGAATGCCGCGCGCAATGCGATTGGAACCGATGGCGATCCCCACCGGAACGGCGGTGAGCACTGCAAAGCCCAAACCCAGGCCGATACGGTTGAGGCTTGCGCCCAGGTGCTGCCACAAGGTGGCGTCCATATAACCGGTGGTCGCCAGCAGCCAGCCTTTTTGCAGCACCGCAGACGGTGGTGGCAGGAACAGCGGTTCGATCAAACCAGTGGCGGTGACGGCCCACCAAAGCGTCAGCAATGCCGCCAGGGTCAGCACGCTGACCCAGCGGGTACTCAGGTTGCGACGCACCGCGATCGCCATGTGCGCCGGCGGCTTGGCGACAGTGGCGGGGAGTTCATAGCTGCTCATGCGGATACCTGCCGTTGCGAAAATACTCTGCCCAGCACGTGCTCGCGGGTTTCGATAAAACGCGGGTCGGACTTGATCGCCCGTGCCGATTCGCCGGCCGCGTAGCGTTGGCCGAAGTCCAGTTGCAGGCGCTCGACGACCTGACCGGGGTTGGGCGCCAGCAGGATCAGATCGGTGGCCAGAAACACCGCCTCTTCGATGTCATGGGTAATCAGGAACACCGGCTTGGCCGTGCGCCGCCAGACTTGCAGCAGCAGCTCCTGCATCTGTTCGCGGGTGAACGCATCGAGGGCGCCGAAGGGTTCGTCCATCAGCAGCACGCGCGGGTCGGCCGCCAAGGCGCGGGCCAGGCCGACACGTTGTTTCTGGCCACCGGAAAGCTGCCAGATACGGCGGTTGTCGAAGCCGGCCAGGTCCACCAGGGCGAGCATTTCTCGCGCACGCGCTTCACGCTGCGCCTTGGCTACACCGGCCAACTCCAGGCCGAAACCGACGTTGGCCAGCACGTCCTGCCAGGGCAGCAACGCGTCGTCCTGGAACACCACGCCACGTTCGGCGCTCGGGCCTTTGACCGGTACGCCATCAAGGGTGATGCGCCCGGCGCAGGGTTCGACAAAACCGGCAATCAGGTTCAACAGCGAGGTCTTGCCACTGCCGGAAGGGCCCAGGGCGACCAGCAATTGCTGGGGCCCAAGCTCAAGTGAAATATCTGCCAGTACCGGTTCCGGGGCGCCTGGGTACTGTGCGCTGATGCGCTCCAGTTGTAGCAAGGCCATCGCGACGAACTCCTTGAATCAGTTGGTGATGAACTTGGCGTTGATGTAAGGGGCGTAGTCCGGCAGCACGGCGTCGACTTTGCCTTGTTCCTTGAGGAATGCGGCGGTATCGGTCACGGCCTTGGTGGTCGGTGCGCCGAGCAAGGTCACTTGGTCCGCGGCCAGCGGGTAGACGTTGCCTTGCAGCAGCAACGGAATGTCGCTGGCCTTGGCACCGGAGAGCTTTACCAGTTTGTCGACGTTGCTTTTGTCGGCGAGCCAGGCTTGTGGGTCTTTGCGGTATTGGGCGTAGGCGTCCAGCGTGACTTTGGCGAAGGCAGTGACGATTTCCGGGTGCTTCTCGGCGAAATCCTTGCGCACGATCCACGCGTCGAACGTCGGTGCGCCGAACTTGGCCAGTTCGCCGGAGGTGATCAACACTTTGCCGTTTTCCTTGGCCACGCCCAGGGCTGGGTCCCACACATAGGTGGCGTCGATATCACCGCGCTTCCAGGCGGCGATGATCGCCGGAGGCGCGAGGTTGAGAATCGTGACTTTCGACGGGTCGATGTTCCAGTGCTTCAACGCGGCCAGCAGGCTGTAGTGGCCGGTGGATACGAACGGCACGGCGACCTTTTTGCCGATCAGGTCCTGTGGGCTGTTGATGCCGGAACCGTCGCGCGCTACCAAGGCCTCGGCACCGCCGATCTGGGTGGCGACCAGAAAGGTCTGCACCGGCACTTTGCGGGTGATCGCGGCGGTCAGCGGGCTGGAGCCGAGATAGCCGATCTGTACGTCGCCCGAGGCGATGGCGGCAATGATGTCGGCACCGTTGTCGAATTTGCGCCAGTCTATTTTGGCGTGGGTGGCTTTTTCATAGGCGCCATCGGCCTGGGCGACCTTGGCGGGGTCTACGGTGGTCTGGTAGGCGATGGTCACATCCGCCGCCTGGGCAAACAGGCTGGCACCGGCCAGGGACAATGCGGCCAGAAGGCGCAGAGGGGTCAGCAGTTTCAAGGGTAAGCTCCTCAATCAGGCGGCCGAGGGTCGGCATGTGAGGAGACTAAATGATCTAAGAATCCGAAAATAAATAACTTTTTCGAATTAGCTTATGGGCGAAAGGTTGAAGCAATCTTCCTGCAAGTGAAGGGCAACTGTGGGAGGGGGCTTGCTCCCGATAGCAGGGTGTCAGTCGGTATAGGCATCAACTGACCCGCCGCCATCGGGAGCAAGCCCCCTCCCACCGGGAACCGCGTAGGTCCTTAGTTGCTGATGGCGAGGATGCTTGCCTGGTACGAACCGACGAACACATCGAAATCGCCCACTTCGTTTTGCTCCAGCTCTGCCTGCTGCGCCAGCGACGTGCGGGCCAGCTCTTCAAAACGTGCCTGCTCTTCGGGCGCGAGCGGTTCCTTGCGGAAATACTCGGCGTGCAGCTGGCTCTGATGCAGCGAGAACTGCGCGAAACTTTCTTTGCGTTCGGCCATCGCCGCCAGCACCTTGGCCGACGGCGTCAGGGACGGGTCCTGAACCTTCGCCAGTTGAGCGTCCAGCGCCTCGCTGTGTTCAGTGATGCCATGGCTCTGATCGAGCAGAGCGGCCAGCGGGGCGATCTTCTCCAACAGCTCGGCCGCCCACTCTTTCATGTCCACTGGCTGGCCGTCACGCTGCAATTGCAGGCCCGGACGCCGACCTTCCTTGACCACGCTGAGGAAGTTGGAGGTGGCGTTGCCGCACTCGTTGTTGGCGAACAGTGGGCTGTCGTTCAGCGCGCAATACAGCAGGAACGCATCGAGGAAGCGCGACTCCGGCAGGTCGATGCCCATCGGCAGGAACGGGTTGATGTCCAGGCAGCGTACTTCGATGTACTGGATGCCACGGGCCATCAGCGCCTGGATCGGGCGCTCGCCGGTGTAGGTCACGCGCTTGGGGCGGATGTTGGAGTAGTACTCGTTTTCGATCTGCAGGATGTTGGTGTTGAGCTGCACCCACTCACCGTCCTTGTGCGTGCCGACTTCAACGTACGGCGCGTACGGTGTTGCTACCGCTTCGCGCAGGCTATCGGTGTAGCTCGCCAAGTCGTTGTAGCACGGCGTCAGGCCGGCTTGGGCGTTGCTCTGGTAACCCAGGTCGCTCATGCGCAGGCTCGTGGCATACGGCAGGTACAGGGTGTCGGCGTCGAGCACTTCCAACTGGTGCGAGCGACCGCGCAGGAAGCCCGCGTCCAAGGCCGGCGAGGCACCGAACAGGTACATCAGCAGCCAGCTGTAGCGGCGGAAGTTGCGGATCAGCGCGATGTAGGCCGTGGACTGGTAATCGCGGTCGGTGCCGACAAAACCTTCAGTCTCCTTGAGCAACGGCCACAGCTGTTCCGGCAGGGAAAAGTTGTAGTGGATGCCGGCGATGCACTGCATGGTCTTGCCGTAACGCAGGGCCAGGCCCTTGCGATACACGTACTTGAGCTGGCCGATATTGGAGGTGCCGTAGTAGGCAATCGGAATATCTTCCTCGGCCGGCAAGGGGCACGGCATCGAGGGGCTCCACAGGTATTCGCTGCCGAGCTTGGTGTAGGCGAAGCGGTGGATCTTGTCCAGGCTGCTCAGGGTATCGGCCGGGTTGGGCAGGGCCGGGGTGATGAACTCCAGCAGCGATTCCGAGTAGTCGGTGGTGATCAATTCGTTGGTCAACGCGGCGCCCAGGGCTTCGGGGTGCGGCGTTTGTGCCAGGCGACCCTCACCGGTAACGCGCAGGCATTCACGCTCGATGCCGTGCAGGCATTGCTCTAGCAGGGAGAGGTGTTCGCGCTTGCCGAGCAGGGCCAGGCGGCGGTTGAGAAGTTCGCTCAAGTTGGATTCCTTCACGCGTCAGTCGCCCCAATATGGGGGTGGGCAGGACGGTCTACAAGGGTGAAGTTAAAACTGGCGTGATCGCCTGGTTTTGAGTCGATTTGACCCGCTATAAATAAAGCCTACTTCATTCTACGAATTGGGCTACAGCGCAGCGGGAAAATTCCGGCGCTGTTATCGCAGCGCCGAAATTAACTCAAATCAAGGGTGAGGAGCTATAGGACAGCGAACGTGCCCTGCGCTTTTGCGACAAGTCTTTCGTCCTGATACACGTCCGCTTCGACCACCAGGGTGCGTCTACCGGCGTGAATCACCCGGCTGGTGCACAGCACGTCACCGTCTTCCACGGCGCGAATGTAGTTGATCTTGCATTCGATGGTCGCGCTCTGCTGGTCGAAGCCATGGGAACTGGAACATGCCAGGCCCATGGTGATGTCCACCAGGCTGAAAATCGCCCCGCCATGCAGCTTGCCCGCGCGGTTACGCAGGTGCGGCTGCAGGGTCAGGGCCACCTCGGCAACGCCTTCTTCCAGGCGTTGCAGGCGGCAGCCGATCAGTTCGCTGAAGGCGCTCTGGGTCAAACCGGCGGGGATTTGCATCAGCGCTTCTTCAACTGCTTGGCGTTGGCGAACAGCGAGGCCATGGCGTTGTTGCTCGGCGCCGCAGTCGCGGTTTCCTTGCGGGGGGCGTTGTTCTGCGATGGGCGTGGCGCGGAGCCAGGGCGCGCACCACGGGCACCGTCGATTTTTTCGCCGGGCGTGTCGCTCATGCGCATCGACAGGCCGACGCGTTTGCGCGGGATATCAACTTCCATGACCTTGACCTTGACCACGTCGCCGGCCTTTACCGCCTCACGCGGGTCTTTGATGAACTTCTCCGAAAGCGCGGAGATGTGCACCAAACCGTCCTGATGCACGCCGATATCCACGAAGGCACCGAAGTTGGTCACGTTGGTCACCACGCCTTCAAGGATCATGCCCGGTTGCAGGTCCTTGAGGTCTTCGACGCCGTCCTGGAACTCTGCGGTCTTGAACTCTGGGCGCGGGTCGCGGCCAGGCTTTTCCAGCTCTTGCAGAATGTCGGTGATGGTCGGTACGCCGAAGGTTTCGTCGGTGTACTTTTTCGGGTCCAGGCGCTTGAGGAACGCAGCGTCGCCGATCAGCGAGCGGATGTCTCGGTCGGTTTCGGCGGCGATGCGTTGCACCAGCGGGTAGGCTTCCGGGTGAACGGCCGACGAATCCAACGGGTTGTCGCCGTTCATCACACGTAGGAAACCGGCGGCTTGTTCGAAGGTTTTTTCACCCAGGCGTGCAACTTTTTTCAGCGCGGCGCGGGTTTTGAAGGCGCCGTTTTCGTCACGGTGGGTGACGATATTCTGCGCCAGCGTGGCGTTGAGGCCGGAGATGCGCGCCAGCAGTGCCACGGAAGCGGTGTTTACGTCCACGCCCACGGCGTTTACGCAGTCTTCCACTACGGCATCCAGGCCTCGCGCCAGTTTCAATTGCGAGACGTCATGCTGGTACTGGCCGACACCGATGGATTTAGGGTCGATCTTCACCAGTTCGGCCAGCGGGTCCTGCAGGCGACGGGCGATGGACACCGCGCCACGGATCGACACGTCGAGGTCCGGGAATTCCCTGGACGCCAGTTCCGACGCCGAGTACACCGAAGCGCCCGCCTCGGAGACCATGACTTTGGTCATCTTCATGGCTGGGTATTTTTTGATCAGCTCGGCGGCCAGCTTGTCGGTTTCGCGGCTGGCGGTGCCGTTGCCGATAGCGATCAGGTCTACCGAATGCTTGGCGCACAGGGCGGCCAGGATGGCGAGTGTCTGGTCCCACTTGTTGTGTGGCACGTGCGGGTACACGGTGGCGTGGTCCAGCAGCTTGCCGGTGGCATCGACCACCGCGACCTTGCAGCCGGTGCGCAGGCCTGGATCGAGGCCCAGGGTGGCGCGCGGGCCGGCCGGTGCGGCCAGCAGCAGGTCGTGAAGATTGTGGGCGAACACGTTGATCGCCTCGGTTTCGGCGCCGTCGCGCAGCTCGCCGAGCAGGTCGGTTTCCAGGTGGGTGTAGAGCTTGACTTTCCAGGTCCAGCGCACGACTTCACCGAGCCACTTATCCGCAGGACGGTTCTGATTCTGGATGCCGAATTGTTGACCGATCATGCCTTCGCACGGGTGCATGGTGCCCGGCAACTCGTCGCCGACTTTCAGCGCGCAGCTGAGAATGCCTTCGTTGCGGCCGCGGAAAATTGCCAGTGCACGGTGAGACGGCATGCTTTTGAGCGGTTCGTCATGCTCGAAATAATCGCGGAACTTGGCGCCTTCTTCCTCTTTGCCGGCGATGACGCGAGCGCTGAGGATGGCTTCCTGCTTGAGGTAAGTGCGCAGTTTTTCCAGGAGGTTGGCGTCTTCGGCGAAGCGCTCCATGAGGATGTACTTGGCGCCTTCGAGGGCGGCCTTGACGTCGGCGACGCCTTTTTCGGCATCGATAAAGCGCGCGGCTTCGGCTTCCGGGGCCAGCGACGGATCGTTGAACAGCCCGTCGGCCAGCTCGCCCAGGCCGGCTTCGAGGGCGATCTGGCCCTTGGTGCGGCGCTTTTGTTTGTACGGCAGGTAGAGGTCTTCGAGACGGGTCTTGGTGTCGGCAAGCTTGATGTCACGCTCGAGTTGCGGGGTCAGCTTGCCTTGTTCCTCGATGCTGGCGAGGATGCTGATGCGCCGTTCGTCGAGTTCTCGCAGGTAGCGCAGGCGCTCTTCCAGGTGACGCAGTTGGATGTCGTCGAGGCTGCCGGTCACTTCTTTTCGGTAACGGGCGATAAAGGGCACCGTGGAGCCCTCATCCAGTAGAGCGACGGCCGCTTCGACCTGTTGTGGGCGTACACCGAGTTCCTCGGCGATGCGGCTGTTGATGCTGTCCATAAAACCACCTGAAATTCTGAAAAGCAGCTCGCAGGCCCGGGAAACAAGGCCTTGCGCAGCTGGTTGAGCGGCCCGACTGGCGCCGCTACCTGGGTCAAGAGGCAGCCTATTGACCCTCGAAATCGGGAAATTGCTGCCCTGCGCTGAAAAAACGGATGAAGCCGTAAACAGTAAAGTCTGACAGTGCCCCTGCACGAAGGCGCCGCATTATAACCAGCGTTCTGCCCTTGGGGGGTACCGCGCCGGCGGTTGTAGGGCGCGGGTTCACTGGCAGTGGAGGAAAAATCTGCTAACAATGCACACGGTGCGTATAACGGCAGCTAGGCCATAATGCGCGCCGAGATAAGAGGAGCATCCAATGAGCAGCACTGCACAAACTGCTGAAGGCGAAAAAATTCTCATCGTTGATGACGATCCGGGGCTGAGCAGCCTGCTGGAGCGTTTTTTCAACTCCAAGGGCTACCGTGCCCGCGCGGTGCCGAACACCGAGCAGATGGACCGCCTACTGGGGCGCGAAGTGTTCAACCTGGTCGTACTCGACCTGATGCTGCCCGGCGAAGACGGCCTGACTGCCTGCAAGCGCCTGCGCGGCGCGAACAATCAGATTCCAATCATCATGCTCACCGCCAAGGGCGATGAGCTGAGCCGCATCAAGGGCCTTGAACTGGGCGCTGATGACTACCTGGCCAAGCCATTCAACCCGGATGAACTGATGGCCCGGGTCAAAGCCGTACTGCGTCGTCAGGCCCCGCCGGTTCCTGGCGCGCCCGGCAGCGAAGACGAAAGCGTTACCTTTGGCGATTACGAGTTGTCGCTGGCAACGCGCGAACTCAAGCGTGGCGACGAAGTGCACATGCTCACCACCGGCGAATTCGCAGTGCTCAAGGCCTTGGTGATGAACGCACGCCAGCCGCTGACTCGCGACAAGCTGATGAACCTGGCCCGTGGCCGGGAATGGGACGCTCTGGAACGCTCCATCGACGTGCAGATCTCCCGTCTGCGCCGGATGATCGAGCCAGACCCGTCCAAGCCACGTTATATCCAGACGGTATGGGGCGTGGGTTATGTGTTTGTGCCGGATGGCACCGCAACCAAGTGATCGATGATTTGCAGCGGCGAGCATCCTGGCGTTTGATCCCATGAAGGTCAACGGCGTGCTCGGCGTCTGCAATTCTGCGAGCGCCGCTCGTTCCTGCAAGGTGTCCAGCTGTCATCTATGAAAACCCCGCTGTGGTTCCCACAAAGTTTCTTCTCGCGCACCCTTTGGCTGGTGCTTATTGTCGTTCTGTTTTCCAAGGCACTTACGCTGGTTTATCTGTTGATGAACGAGGACGTGCTGGTGGATCGGCAGTACAGCCATGGTGTCGCCTTGACGCTGCGTGCCTACTGGGCCGCCGACCCCGAGAACCGCGAGAAGATCGCCAAGGCCGCCACCCTGGTGCGCGTGGCCGGCGCGGGCGTGCCGGAGGGTGAGCAGCACTGGCCCTACAGCGAGATCTACCAACGCCAGATGCAGGCCGAACTGGGTGAAGACACCGAGGTGCGGCTACGCATGCATGTGTCTCCCGCCTTATGGGTGCGCGCGCCGAGCCTGGGGGAAGACTGGCTGAAAGTGCCGCTGTACCCGCACCCGCTGCGGGGGCAGAAGATCTGGAATGTGCTGGGCTGGTTCCTGGCTATTGGATTGCTTTCAACCGCATCCGCGTGGATTTTCGTGCGGCAGCTCAACCAGCCGCTCAAGCGCCTGGTATTTGCCGCCCGCCAACTGGGTCAAGGGCGCAGCGTGCGTTTGCCGGTCAGCGATACGCCCAGCGAGATGACCGAGGTGTACGGGGCGTTCAACCAGATGGCCGAAGACGTCGAACAGGCCGGACGCGAACGTGAACTGATGTTGGCGGGAGTATCCCACGACCTGCGCACGCCGCTGACGCGCCTGCGGTTGTCCCTGGAGTTGATGGGTAACCACACCGACCTTACCGATGACATGGTCCGCGACATCGAAGACATGGACGCGATCCTCGACCAGTTCCTGGCGTTTATCCGTGATGGCCGTGATGAGGTGGTGGAGGAGGTCGACCTGACGGATCTGGTGCGTGAGGTCGTTGCGCCCTACAACCAGAACGGCGAACAGGTGAGCATGCGTCTGGAACCTATCCAGCCGTTTGCATTGCGGCGTGTGTCGATGAAACGTCTGCTGAACAACCTGATCGGCAATGCTCTGCACCATGCCGGTTCCGACGTGGAAGTGGCTGCGTACGTGTCGGGTGACAGCGCTGCGCCCTATGTGGTGTTGAGTGTGATGGACCGTGGCACGGGGATCGACCCGGCGGAGCTGGAAGGCATCTTCAACCCCTTCACCCGTGGCGACCGTGCCCGGGGTGGCAAGGGCACGGGGTTGGGGCTGGCGATTGTGCGGCGGATTGCTTCGATGCATGGCGGCAACGTGGAATTGCGTAATCGCGAAGGTGGCGGCCTTGAAGCACGGGTGCGTTTGCCGCTTGGGCTGATGCTGCCAAGAGACGCGGTCTAGCCAAAATATGGGAGGGGGCTTGCCCCCGATAGCGGTGGATCAGCCAGCTTATTTGTAGCTGACCCACTGCAATCGGGGGCAAGCCCCTTATCACGCGTGGTGCTCTGTTGTGTCAGCGGGCGGGGGTTAACCCTTGCCCTTGGTCCGGGTCATATTTGGGCCACCGTTTTTCTCCAGATGCTGAATGATGATTCCCGCCACATCCTTGCCGGTGGTGGTCTCGATCCCTTCCAGGCCCGGCGACGAGTTGACCTCCATCACCAATGGCCCATGGTTGGAGCGCAAGATATCCACACCCGCTACCGCCAACCCCATTACCTTGGCTGCCCGCAGTGCGGTCATGCGTTCTTCCGGGGTGATCTTGATCAGGCTGGCACTGCCGCCACGGTGAAGGTTGGAGCGGAACTCGCCCGGCTTGGCCTGGCGCTTCATCGCCGCAATTACCTTGTCGCCTACCACAAAGCAGCGGATATCCGCCCCACCGGCTTCCTTGATGTATTCCTGCACCATGATGTTCTGCTTGAGGCCCATGAACGCCTCGATCACCGACTCGGCCGCTGTCGCGGTTTCACACAGCACGACGCCGATGCCCTGAGTGCCTTCCAGCACCTTTATCACCAGCGGTGCGCCGTTGACCATTTCGATCAAGTCCGGGATGTCGTCGGGGGAGTGGGCGAAGCCGGTGACCGGCAGGCCAATGCCACGGCGCGACAACAGTTGCAGCGAGCGCAACTTGTCTCGCGAGCGCGCAATAGCCACCGATTCGTTCAGGGGATACACCCCCATCATTTCAAACTGGCGCAACACGGCGCAGCCATAGAACGTCACCGACGCGCCGATGCGCGGGATCACTGCATCGAAGCCTTCCAGCGGCTTGCCCCGGTAGTGGATCTGCGGCTTGTGGCTGGCAATGTTCATATAGGCACGCAACGTGTCGATCACCACCATTTCGTGGCCACGTTCGGTGCCGGCCTCGACCAGGCGGCGGGTGGAATACAGACGCGGGTTTCGCGACAGCACAGCAATCTTCATGCAGCACCTGGGGCAGAAATAGTAGAGACCGGGAACACCGGCTTGTCTTGAACGTACTTGACGCCGGGATTGACCACCAAGTGGCCGTCAATCAGCGCCTTGGAACCCAGCAACAGGCGGTAACGCATAGCCTTGCGGCAGGCCAGGGTGAATTCCACCCGCCATACCCGATCGCCCAGCGCCAGGGTGGTGCTGATCACATAGCGCACCTGCGCATGACCGTTGGAGCTCTTGATGGTTTTCATCGTCACCAGCGGCGCTTCACAGCGACGGTGACGCAGTTGCACCACACTGCCCAGGTGCGCCGTAAAGCGTACCCATTTTTCTCCGTCGCGCTCGAAGGGCTCGATATCGGTGGCGTGCAGGCTCGAGGTGCTGGCACCGGTGTCGATCTTCGCGCGCAGGCCAGCCACTCCCAAATCGGGAAGTGCCACCCATTCACGCAGACCTACAACGGTCAAATGGTCAAATGTCTTCAATATGGATAACCGATCAGTTCGCCCAGGCCTGAGGTGAGACCTCGGCCAGTGCATTGAATGCAGGCTTGGCGAACCAGTAACCCTGCATCAGAAATATTCCACAGTCGGACAGAAAGTCTCGCTCGCCAGCACTTTCAATGCCTTCGGCGATGACAGTAACCCCCAACTGCTCACAGATTGTGACAATCCCCCGGACGATCACCTGACGGACACGGTCCTTGTCGACATCGCGGATCAGCGCCATATCGAGTTTGATCAAGTCAGGTTGGAAATCGGCCAGCAGATTCAGCCCCGAATAGCCCGCGCCGAAATCGTCGATGGCGGTCTTGAAACCGAATTCGCGGTATTCACGCAGAATATTCGTCAAATGGCGATAGTTATCTACGTGCTCGCTTTCCAGTGTTTCGAAAATCAGCCGGTCCACTGGAAAGTTGTGCGCACGTGCCGCCTCCAGCGTGCTACGGATACACAGCTCCGGGCGATATACGGCATTGGGCATGAAATTGATGGACAGGTGGGTCTGCATCCCCAAGGCGGCCGCACCAGCAATGGCTTGCGTGCGACAGCGTTGGTCGAAGCGGTAGCGATTGCTCTGATTGACGCGCGCCAGCACCGTCAAGGCGCCTTCACCCTGAATGCCGCGCACCAAGGCCTCATTGGCAAAGATCGACTGGTCGCGAAGGTCTACGATGGGTTGGTAGGCGAAAGCAAAGTCGAACCCCAGGGGCTCGCTTTGCCGGCAACCCACGCACGGCTGGTTTGGCGAGGTGAGTGAAAGCGGAAAGTCGGTCACGGCGTATCCTCGCGAAAACAGAATGCTATCTGGCGTATCTTAGGTGAGCCTTGGGGTTTATGCGTCGAAGGGTTTCAACGGTAAAGTTGCGACATTTTTCAGAGCGAGGAATTCAAGTGGCTCAGAAGCAGGAAGAGGAAGAAAAGGTTCGGCTGGATAAGTGGCTGTGGGCGGCGCGCTTCTATAAGACCCGTGCCCTGGCAAAAGCCGCCATCGAGAGCGGCAAAGTGCATCACCGTGGCGAGCGCTGCAAGCCGGGCAAGGAGCCGCGCATTGGCGATGAGTTCCAGATTCGCACCGGTTTTGATGAAAAAACGATCGTCGTGCAGGCGCTTTCCATTGTGCGCCGTGGCGCCCCTGAAGCGCAGGCGTTGTACGCCGAGACCGAAGCCAGCATCGCCAAGCGCGAAAATGCGGCGGCGATGCGCAAGGCGGGAGCTTCAGGCCTGACCACCGATGGCAAGCCGAGCAAGAAGCAACGCCGCGATCTGTTCAAGTTTCGCGGCAGCGGCAATGAAGATTGATTGTGCCTGTCCCAGTCAAATGTGGGAGAGAGCAAGCCCCTTCCCACATTTAGCCTGCAGTATTAAGCACCGGGGCGTATGACGCTTAATTGCCCGATCACCGGCAACTTGCCGAGTGACTCAAAAATCGGCGTCGTCACCTTTAGCAACCCCTCCGACACCTTCGCTGCAAACGGTGTGTAATAACCCCAACCCAGCGCCAACAGGGCCAGCAACACGCCGCCGATGTAATCGTCCTGGCCCCAATGCGCGCCTGCCACCAGGCGCGGCATCATGAACAACACCGCCAACCCCCAAATCACCAGTAACTGCCCGATACGCTGGGCAAACACGGTCATGAACATCCCCCAGATCAACAGCACCGACGCATGATCCCCCGGAAAGCTCTGGCTCGAACGGTCCTTCAGCTCCCAGGTCTTCTCCAGGCCGGGGAAAAAGTCGCTCATCTGAATGGCCCCGCCGACCACCATCGAAGGGCTGCTGTGTTGCCAGCCCATTTGCGCCGCCAGCTTGGAAAACAGCATGCGGATAAACAGCAACAGCAACAAAATGCCGACAAAACCTAACAGCGCCTGGCGCACCTGCGCGGCCTTGAATACCCAGTCGCCGCGAATCAGCAGGGTCAGCAGAATCACCCCGACCACCGCATCAAACGGTCTCAAACTGGCTACAGCCCACACATGCAGCCATGTTGTATGGGTCGCCAGCGGGTCGTTGAGCAGATGAAACAGCCACTCGTCGAAAATCAAACACAGCATTTGCCCCGTGGGCCACAGCCAAAAACACAGCAGCCCGATAGCGAGTAGATTGCAAAGAGCCCATCGCCGGAGGTTCCACTTGGCTTGGAACAAACCCGGATTGTTCATAAACTGTCCCTCTTCGCTCTATTAAGTTCTCTGTTTCCAGGAGAAAACCGCACCAAAACGGTGCTAAAGCGTTTAATTTTATAAACGTTGTAATCAATTTGTCATCAATTCAGATACCCAGACCTATGACTGATCTACCGGATACCGACTTCACTCAACGCTTCATTTTCGACGAGAACGACGCCCGCGGCGAACTGGTCTCCCTGGAGCGCAGCTACGCAGAAGTCCTTGCCAAGCACCCCTATCCGGAGCCGGTCGCGCAACTGCTCGGTGAGTTGATGGCGGCCGCTGCGCTGCTGGTTGGCACCATGAAATTCGACGGTCTGCTGATCCTGCAGGCGCGGTCTGAAGGGCCGGTGCCCATGCTGATGATCGAGTGCTCCAGCGAGCGTGAAATCCGTGGCCTGGCCCGTTACCACGCCGACCAGATCGCGCCTGACGCTACCCTGTCCGATCTGATGGCCAATGGCGTATTGGCCATTACGGTCGACCCTACGGAAGGCCAGCGTTACCAGGGCATCGTCGACCTCGACGGCGAGACCCTGTCGGACTGCTTCACCAATTATTTCGTCATGTCCCAGCAAGTCGGCACCAAGTTCTGGCTCAATGCCGACGGCAAGCGCGCCCGCGGCCTGCTGTTGCAGCAATTACCGGCTGACCGCATCAAGGACGACGATGACCGTGCTGAAAGCTGGCGGCATATCATTGCCCTGGCCGACACCCTGAAGGCCGAAGAACTGCTGGGCCTGGACAACGAAACCATCCTGCATCGCCTGTACCACGAAGAGGCCGTGCGCCTGTTCGACGCACAGGGCCTGCGCTTCAATTGCAGCTGTTCGCGCGAGCGTTCTGCCAATGCCTTGGTCAGCCTGGGCCTGGAAGATGCGCAGCAATTGGTTGTGGAACACGGTGGCCATATCGAGATCGACTGCCAGTTTTGCAACGAGCGCTACCTGTTCGATGCGGCGGATGTCGCTCAATTGTTCGCTGGGGCGGGCATCGACACGCCTTCCGACACCCGCCACTAAAACGTTTAAGCACAGGTAAATCACCTGACAAATGCCGGATTAGAGGTGTTCTGACGGGAGGGCCCTACTCTTTTTGGGCTTTTCTGGCATAATCCGGCCCACTTTTTTCGCGGTAGTAGTGCGCAACTTTCTACTACAAAACGTTTGGAGCACTCGGCCATAGGCCGACGGGG